>Ga0068855_100011074_pt1 | contig 10884 bp, 14 predicted proteins | sample KBSCornC52_FD_66592 | JGI IMG/M metagenome (GOLD analysis project Ga0068855, IMG submission 66592) | Corn rhizosphere microbial communities from Kellogg Biological Station, Michigan, USA - KBS Corn C5-2 | ecosystem: Host-associated > Plants > Roots > Rhizosphere > Soil ... | reverse complement strand
GACGTAGTCCGGCAGGCGACGTGGCAGACGCTTCTTCCCGATCAGGTACGCCGGCACATGTGGGTTCGCGGCTCGTGCTTCCGAGAGTCGCCGGCGCGCGTTCGCGGAATCGCCTTCGCGACGGAATGCGGCCAACGCCTTCGTATAGACGATCGTGGCTGCATCGTCGTTCTCATACGCCCGAAAGAGTTGATCGAGCTCGTCGTACTGTTCGAGGCAGAGCAACCACTCGACTTGGAGGTCGCGTATTCCTTGGTTGTCGTTCGGGTTCAGCCGCAAGAGCTGGCGATGGTGCTCGACCGCTTCGGCGCGCCGCCCGAGGCCCCAGAGCGTCTCCGCAAGCGCGGCGCGGGCGCGCATGTACGGGCGTGTCTCGAAAATGGCCCAGAAGTACCCGGCGTCCTGCTCGAACGGAAGGGGCCCTAAGGCTCGCTCTCCGGCCGCCACAGCTTGTTCGAGCAGTTCGAGCGCTTCGAACGGGCTCGTCGCCTCTTCGGCGAGGAGCAGATACGCGTCGGCGCAGTTCGGCGAGATCTCGAGTGCCTCGCGCGCCAGCGCCGCCCGTTGATCGAACGGTGCGTCGAACGCTTCGAACACGAGATCTTGCGCCTCGAAGAGCGCCTGATCCTCTTCGATCCTTTTCTTCGCCATCCTCGGAGCTTTACACCTACGTCAGCTGTCAGGGCTTCGCGCAGTCGCGGCAGGCGCCGCGGAGCAGCACGTCGTGCCCGGCGACCGAATAGCCGGTGCGGCCCTCGACCTTGTGCAGCACCCGTTCCAGCTCGTCGTCGGCGAACGCCTCGACCTTGCCGCAGTCGTCGCAGACGAGGTGGTGATGGTGCTCGCCGCCTGGATGGATCGGCTCGAAGCGTGACGTCCCTGCGCCGATGTCGATCCGCTGCACGAACCCGTCCTTCGTCAGCTGCTCGAGCGCGCGGTAGACGCTCGCGACCCCGACGCGGCGGCCTGCGCCGCGGAGTTGGTCGAAGATCTCCTGCGCCGTCAGGCAGCAACGCTGCCGGCCGAGCAGCTCGACGACGGCCCGCCTGGCGCCGCCGTTCCGAAATCCCTGCGCCCGCAACGAGGCGATTGTCGCCTCCGCCCATGAGCTGGTGGCTGCATCCGCCATCCGCTAATGATAGCGCCTCGCGTTTAGACGCTCTGCGGCGCGGAGGTTGTTTTACCTCGTGTATAACATGAGAAATACGATGAGAGAGGCGGCCGAATGACCTATGTGATCGGGGAGTCGTGCATCGACGTCAAGGACCGTTCCTGCGTCGACGTCTGTCCCGTCGATTGCATCCACGAAGTCGGGCGGATGCTCGTGATCGACCCCGAGGAGTGCATCGACTGCGGCGCGTGCGAGCCAGAGTGCCCGGTCGAAGCGATCTTCCCCGAGGACGCGTTGCCGCAGAGCTGGGAGCCGTTCGTGGCGATCAACGCCGCTTACACCGAGGGTGTCCAGGCTGTCGACACGGTCGTCGACGCCTACCTCGAGACGCACGAGCTGCCGCCCATCGAGGGCTTCCGCTGAGCGGCGACACGCGCGTCGCGGCGTCGGCGGATGAGTTCGAACGCCTTGGGCTGCTGCTCGACCGTGCAGTGCGCGCACTCGGTGCTGCCGGTGAGCCCGACGCTGCCTCCCGGATCGCCGCCGAGGGCTGGTGGATCGTCCGCGAGCCGTCGCCTCGTGCCGGACGTCGCCTGAACGCGGCGCTCCACTATCTCGCCTTGTTCAGTGGGCCAAAGAGCACGCAGCCAAACAACGAACGAAGGGAAGAGAATGTCCGCAACAGCTGACGCGATCCTCGACATCCGCAGCGAACCGCCGGCTCGCCGGCACGAGCTGATCTTCGAGACGTACCACGGGCTCGGCGCAGGCGAAGCCTTCGTGCTCGTCAACGACCACGATCCGAAGCCGCTCTGGTACCAGTTCGAGGCCGAGTACGCCGGAGAGTTCTCGTGGGATTACCTCGAGCAGGGCCCCACCGATTGGCGCGTCCGGATCGGCCGGCCGGCGGCGGTCTCCTAAGGACGGGCGAGATGGGCGACGCAGAGCTCGGGCCGGACGAACGGCTCGAGCCTCGTCGCCGTCGTCGTGGCGCCGAGCTCGGCGAGCGCACCGCGCATCAGGCCCAGGTGAATCGGGCAGACGACGTCCTCGTGCCGCCGCGCGAGCTCGAGGAACGGGCAAGGCTGCATCAGGATCCGCTTCGCGTGTCGCGTTCCCTCGAGCTCGGGCTGGAACCCGATCTCGGCGAGGAGCGAGACGAGCCGCTCGATCGCCTCCGTCTCGGAGGGCGACGCGAACGGCGGCGGCGAGTCGACGAGATGCCGGCCCCAGGCGGCGCCGATCTCTTCGAGGTGCGCGGTGGCGTCGTGCCCGCCGTAGCGGGCGACGAGCGCGGTCAGCATCTCGGCGAGCAGGCGGTAGCGACGGCCTCCGTCGTCGGGCGCGGTGATGGTCATCTTGTAGGTGAGGCGAGGGCGGCCGCGGCCCTGGGGAGGCGCCGTCTCGGCCTCGACCAGCCCGGCGTCGATCAGGGCGGTGAGATGAACGCGCACGGTGTTGACGTGCAACCCGACCCGCGCCGCCAGCTGGCGCGTGTCGAGCGGGCCGTCGTCGGCGAGCTCGGCCAGGATCTGCGCCCTGCTCGGTTCGGCGAGAGCGCGGTGCCTGCGGCGCGCCAGCTCCTGCTCGGTGCCGTCTGCCATCCTCACGAGATTACTTGTACGTCCCGAGCAGGAACTTCGCGCCGTCGGTCATCCGCTCGTGTGACCAGGGTGGCTCGAAGACCAGCTCCGCCTCGACCTCGTCCACGCCGGGGACGGTGCTCGCAGCCTTGACGATGTCACGCTCGATCATCGGGCCGATCGGGCAGCCCATCGACGTGAGCGAATAGACGATCCGGGCGTGGCCGTCGTCGCAGGCGATCTCGTAGACGAGGCCGAGCGACACGATGTCGAGCCCCAGCTCCGGATCCTCGACCGTCATCAGCGCGCTCCTGATCGCATCGACCGGCCGAGCGGGCTGGGTGGGCAAAAAAACCACGTCAATAGTATAAAAGAATCGTGCCCCGTCCGGCAATCGAGCTCGTCGCCCGCGTGCGCTTCCCCGTGCTTGCGCTCGGGCTTGCGTCGCTCGCGCTCGGCGTGTGGGGCGGGCTGATCAGGTTCGGCTGGAGCCTCCCGGAAGGCCGCGCGAATCTCGTCGAGCTGCACGGCCCGCTGATGGTGTTCGGCTTCCTCGGCACGGTCATCTCACTCGAGCGGGCGGTCGCCCTGCGGCGGCCGTGGGGTTACCTCGCGCCGGCCGGGACGCTCGCGGGCACGTTCGTGCTGTTCGCCGGCGGGCCGTCGGGTCTGGGTGAGCTGCTGCTGCTCCTGGCCGGCTGCGTCCTCGCCGGCCTGTTCGCGACGATCATGCGGGCGCACGCGACGGCGCCGGTCGCCACGCTGTTCCTCGGTGCGCTCTTCTGGGTCGGCGGCTGCGCGCTCTGGCTGGGCGGAGCACCGCTCGTCAAGGTCGTGCCGTGGTGGGCGGGCTTCCTTGTCCTGACGATCGTCGGCGAGCGGCTCGAGCTGGCGGCGCTCGGCCGGCTGACGCGGGCCGGCCGCGGCGCATTCGCCGGCCTCACGGCGGTGCTCGTGTGCGGGCTCGTGCTGGACGCCTTCCACGCCGGGGCCGGAATCCGCCTCGCTGGTGCGGCGCTCGCCGGCTACGCGGTGTGGCTCGCGCGCTTCGACATCGCCCGGCGCACGCTGCGCCGACCCGGGCTACCGAGGTTCGTGGCGCTCTCGCTCTTGCCGGGCTACGTCTGGCTCGCGATCGGCGGAGCGCTCTGGCTCTGGCACGGCGCAGCGCTTGCCGGTCCGTCCCACGATGCCGAGCTGCACGCCATCTTCGTCGGGTTCGTGTTCTCGATGATCTTCGGCCACGCGCCCGTGATCTTCCCCGGCGTGGTCGGGATCGCGATCCCGTTTCGCAGGGTCTTCTACGGGCACTTGGCACTGCTGCACGTGGGCTTGGCGTTGCGCGTCGTAGGTGACCTGGACGGCGACTTCCGGCTTGCCCAGCGCGGCGCCCTGGTGATCGCGATCGCGATCGCGATCTTCCTGCCTGCAACGATCGGATCGGCGGTCCTGAACCGGGCCGGGCGGCGGTAGCGCGCGCCGTTCGCACCTGGTAGAAGACGTCATCCACGTCAGCCGTCCACGCCACAAAAGGGGGACCAGGTGAAGGACTTCAAGGAATTCCTGCTGCGAGGAAATCTCGTCGACATGGCCGTCGGCATCGTGATCGGCGTCGCCTTTGCGGCCGTCGTCACGGCGCTCGTCGGCGACCTGATCACACCGCTGATCGCGGCAATCGGCGGCCAGCCCGACTTCTCGGGCCTGTCGTTCACGATCAACAACAGCCACTTCCTCTACGGGGCCTTCATCAACTCGGCGATCACCTTCATCGTGATCGCGGCTGTCATCTTCTTCCTCGTCGTCAAGCCCGTGAACGCGCTGATGGCACGGCGGAAGACCGACACCCCGGTCGACGAGACGGTCAAGGACTGCCCGTACTGCCTGAGCCAGATCCCCGCCGCGGCGAGCCGCTGCGCGTTCTGCACCCAGGCCGTCTAACCGAACACGAGCTCTACCGCCGGCCCTGCCCGTAGCTCATCTGCGCGGAGATCGTCTCTGCGGTCCGCTTGAGCGGCGGGGCAAGGTGGGCGACGAGCGCGTCGAGCGAGACCATCGAGCGGTGCACGGCGAAGTTGATCGCGGCGACGACCTCGCCGCCCTGCAGCCGGACCGGCGCGGCGATCGAGCGCAGCCCGTAGGCGAGCTCTTCGTTGTTCACAGCCAGCCCTGCTTTGCGGACGCGCTCGAGCTCGTCGAACAGCTCCTCGCGGTCGGTGACGGTGTTCGGGCCGCGCTTTGCGAACTCGAGGCCGGCCAGCGCCGCCTCACGGTCGTCGGGCTCGAGATGCGCGAGCAGCACCTTGCCCATCGAGGTGCAGTAGGCAGGCAGACGGGAGCCGACGTGCAGGTTGAGGTCGATGTCGCGCTGGCCCGCGCGCGACGTGCGGCAGCGTTCGATGTAGACGATGTCCGAGCCGTCGAGCACCGCCATGTTGACCGTGTGGCCGGTCTCGTCGCTCAGCGCCTGCAGGTGCGGAGCGGCGATCTCGCGCAGGTCCATCGAGTTGATCGCCGAGAAGCCCAGATCGAGGACGCGCGGGCCGAGCCGGTACTTGCGCGTGGCCGCGTCCTGCCTGAGGTAGCCGAGGCCCGCGAGCGTGGCGATGTAGCGATGAGTGGTGCTGCGGCTGAGCCCCACCTCTCGCGCGAGCTCGCTGACGCCGAGAATCGGACGCCCGGGACGGAAGGACGAGAGGATCGAGAGCCCGCGCTCGAGCGACTGCGAGTACGCGCCGCGCGCGTCGGTCTGCGTGCTCATCGGCTCAACTGTCTTGGCAATCGGGACACCGTCTTGACAAGTCGACAGCCTACTTCATACCGTCACTCGAGCAACCCTCCCAGGTACGAGAGGATGAGAGAGACGATGGCCGGGCCGGTCCGCACAGCACGTGACGAGGAGAGGGCGGGGGTCGACCCGCTCTACGACTCGCCCGCCTATCGCTCGACGGGCCTGCGCGCACCGCGCGAGCCGCTGATCATCCTGCCGGAGCACCTCGACGACCCCACCGGTCCTGCCTTCGGCGAGAGCGACGTGACCGAGCTCGACGCCGACCTCACCCGTCAGTTCGGCGGCGACCCTCTGGGCGAGCGGATCATCGTCACCGGCCGGGTGACCGACACCACCGGACGTCCGGTGCGGAACACGCTGATCGAGATCTGGCAGGCCAACGCCGCCGGCCGGTACGCGCATCAGGTCGACCAGCACCCGGCGCCGCTCGACCCGAACTTCGCAGGCGCCGGCCGGTGCCTCACCGACGCGGACGGCCACTACCGCTTCGTGACCGTGAAGCCGGGCGCCTACCCGTGGGGGAACCACGAAAACGCCTGGCGCCCCGCGCACATCCACCTGTCGGTGTTCGGGCGCGCGTTCTCCGAGCGCCTCGTGACGCAGATGTACTTCCCGGGCGATCCGCTCTTTGCGTTCGACCCGATCTTCCAGTCGGTGCGCGATCCACGCGACCAGCAGCTGTTGATCTCGTCGTTCGACCTGGCGACGACCGTGCCCGATTGGGCGCTCGGCTATCGCTTCGACATCGTCCTCGGCGGCCCGCGGGCAACGCCGCTCGACCCGGAATGAGGCCGACCCCGTCGCAGACCGTGGGGCCGTTCTTCTCGATCGGTCTCTGCGCGCGCCCCAGCAACGAGCTCGTGTCGAGCGCCGATGCGCGCGCGGTGGAGATCGCCGGCACGGTCTTCGACGGTGCGGGGATGCCCGTACCGGATTCGATGGTGGAGATCTGGCAGCCGGAGGGCGGGTGGGGCCGGTGCGGGGCAGACGGCCAGGCCGCGTTCCGCTTCGTCACGATCCGGCCGGGGAGCGCCGGCGGCCAGGCGCCGCACATCGAGGTGCTCGTCTTCGCGCGCGGCCTGCTGAAGGCGGTGCGGACACGGATCTACTTCCCTGACGAAGAGGAGGCGAACGCCGCCGACCCGCTGCTCGCCGCGCTCGGCCCCGCGGAGCGTGCGACGCTCGTGGCCGTTCCCGACGGCGCGCGCCTGCGCTTCGACATCCGCCTGCAAGGCGACCAGCAGACAGCATTCTTCGCACTGTGATGTTCGCGTGACGTTCGACGGCGTGTTCGTGCCCGACGAGCTCGCCCGCGCCGTCTCGGACGAGGCATGGCTCGAGGCGATGCTCGACGCAGAACGCGCCCTCGCCCGGGTCGAGGCGGGCGCCGGATTCATTCCCGCCGATGCGGCAGCGGCGATCGAGGCTGCTTGCCGCTCCGAGCTCTATGACATCGGAGAGCTCTCGCGCGAGGGCCAGGCGTCCGGCAATCCTGTCGTGCCGCTCGTACGCGCCCTGCGCGAACAGGTGGGCGACCCTCATGCGCGCGCTGTGCACTGGGGCGCGACGAGCCAGGACATCGTCGACTCCGCTGCGATGCTCGTCGCCCAGCGTGCGCGGGCGATTGTCGGCGCCGAGCTGGACGGGGTCGCGACTGCCTGCGCTGCGCTCGTGCGCCGGCATCGCGACACGCCGATGGTGGCGCGCACGCTCCTGCAACAGGCCGTGCCGACGACGTTCGGCTACAAGGCCGCCGGCTGGCTCTCGGGCATCCTCGATTCCCGCGCGCGTCTTTCCACACTGAGTCTGCCGGTGCAGCTGGGCGGTGCCGCCGGGACGCTCGCGCCGTTCGGCGACCGCGGCCCGGAGCTCCTCCACGCGTACGCCGACGAGCTCGGGCTTGCGGAGCCGCAGGTCCCGTGGCACACGGCCCGCGCGCCGATCGCCTCGCTCGGGAGTGAGCTGGCGCTGACCGCGTCGGTGGTCGCGAAGGCCGCGCTCGACGTGCTGCTCCTGGCTCAGACCGAGGTCGGTGAGGTTGCCGAAGCCGCCGGTGGCGGATCGTCGGCGATGCCGCACAAGCGGAATCCGATCGGGGCCGTGCTGGCCCTGGCGTGCGCGCGCCGCGCGCGGGCGGATGCCGGACTGCTGCTCGAGAGCGTCGTACAAGAGCACGAACGCGCCGCGGGGGCCTGGCACGCGGAGTGGGGAGCGTTGACCGGCGTCCTCGCCGCCACGGGCGGGGCGGCCGCCGCCCTGCACCGTTCGCTCGGCGGGCTCAACGTGGACGCCGGCAGGATGCGAGCCAATCTCGACGCGCACCGCGAGGATGTGCTCAGCGAACGGACCGCGCTCCTCGGCGAACCCGGCGAGCCGGAGGGCTATCTCGGCTCGGCGGGCGTGTTCGCCGACCGGGTGCTCGACCGCTTCCGAGCAGAGCTCGGCACGTGAGCCGGCGGACGATCGTCCTCTCGAGCTCGCTCGGGACCACGACTCGCATGTGGGACGCACAGGTGCCGTCGCTCGAGGCTCGGTTCGACGTGCTGCACGCCAAGCGGCAGGCGCAGCGGGGCGTGACGATGCGCGACCTTGCCCGGCAGGTGCTCGCCCAGGCCGACGCGGCGGGCGTGGAGCGCTTCTCGTTCGCGGGCATCTCGATTGGCGGTGCGATCGGCCTCGAGCTCGCGCTCCTGGCTCCAGCCCGGCTCGAACGGCTCGTGGTTGCCTGCACCTCCGCGCACTTCGGCCCGCCGGGGCCGTGGCAGGAGCGTGCAGCGATCGTGCGCCGCGACGGTCTGGAGGCAATCGCCGACGCCGTCGTCAGCCGCTGGTTCACACCCGTGTTTCACGCGGAGCAGCCGGACGTGGTGAGCAGGTTTCACGCGGAGTTCGAGGCAACTCCCCGCGAGCCGTATGCGTTTCTGTGCGAGGCGCTGGGCGCGTACGACGTTCGCGACCTGCTCGGATCGATCCGGACGCCGACGCTCGTCGTTGCCGGCGCAGACGATCTGGCGGCGCCGCCTTCGTATGGCGAAGAGATTGCGTCGGGCATCGGCTGCGAGCTGGTCGTGCTGCCCGACGCCGCCCACCTCGCGAACGTCGAGCAGCCACGGGCGTTCGCAACTGCGATGCTCGATCATCTGCAGAAAGGAGCGTCATGAACGACGAGCAGCGGCACGACGAAGGCATGCAGGTCCGGCGCGAGGTGCTGGGCGACGCACACGTCGATTCGGCGGTCGAGCGGACGACCGAGTTCACGACGGACTTCCAGGATCTGATCACGCGCTACGCCTGGGGTGAGATCTGGGCGCGCCCGGGGCTCGATCGGCGCACGCGCAGCTGCATCACGCTGACCGCGCTCGCCGCTCTCAACCATCACGAGGAGCTGGCGCTGCACGTGCGAGCGGCGCTCCGGAACGGGCTGACACCCGACGAGATCGGCGAGGTGCTCTTGCAGTGCGCGATCTACTGCGGCGTGCCGGCGGCCAACCGGGCGTTCGCAATTGCCCAGCAGGTAATCAACGAGTCATGATGCGCGCAGTACGACCTCGAGTGCGGTGCCGCCGCCCGGGGTCGAGTCGAGCGAGAACGCGCCGCCGATCGACGCTGCCCGCTCGCGCATGTTGCCCAGCCCTTGACCGGTTGAACCGGCATCGGTCTGGAAGCCCGCGCCGTCATCGCGTAGACGCACGAAGCGCGTCCCGACCCGCGCCCCGATCTCCACCCATGCGCGCCGCGCGCCCGCGTGCTTACGCGCGTTCGAGAGTCCTTCCTGAACGATCTTGAACAGCTCGATCTGCTCGTCGGGACCGAGCGCCACCTCCGGGTCGATCGACAGCTCGACGTCGAGTAAGCCGTCGGCGGTGAGCAGCTCGACGTAGCGTCGGAGTGCCGAGTCGAACGGTGCGCGTCCGGACGCCGACGACAGCGCGAGGATCGCATAGCGCGCCTCCTGCTGCGCGGCGAGCGCCGCCTCCTTCAGCTTGGGCAGTGTCTCGGCCGGGTCGGCGCCCGCCTCGAGCATCGACGCGTGAGTCGAAACGGCGAACAGGTACTGGGCGAGCCCGTCGTGAATCTCGCGGGCTACGCGCGCCCGTTCCTCCGCCACGGCGCGCCGGAACTCCGACTCGCGGATTGCACGCCACACGCCCACGAGCAGCACGCCGTACGAGAGGAGACGCAGGAAGTCGCCCTCCGAGACGTCGCCCGTGCGCACGAGCGGGGTGAAGATGAAATGCAGCGCCGAGAAGAGCATCAGCGTCGCTCCGAAGGCGAGCCAGTAGTCGAGATCCTCGCCGCGCTCGCGGAAGCGGCTGCCGAACCCGATCAGGGCGAGCAACGAGAGCAACGCGGCGATCGCGAGCGCGCCGGTCAGTGTCAGCGGCGCCCCGGTGTGGGTGGCACCGTCGAGGGTCGGCAGGCTGCCTCCGAGCGACGACGACAGGCCCCACGCCAGGACCAGGCCGCAGACTGCCAGCGCGAACGCGCTTCCGAGTGCGAAGCGGGGCCGTTCGACCCGGCCGTGCACGAAGGGGGCGGCGGCGATCAGCCCCCAGCCCAGGAGCTGCCCCACGGTCGAGGCCCACAGGTCGGTACCCGCAGCCGGCCGCTCCACGAGCTCGGGGCCGATCGAGAAGGCGAGCCACGACAGCGCGAGCACGAAGAAGCCACAGCAGAGAAGCAGGTCGAACCGCCGGCCCTCGACGCCGAAACGCGTGGCCGAGAGCACGGTCACGGCGCCCGCGCCGAGCATCGAGACCGTCGTCAGCACGAGCTTCAGCTCGGGCAGGTGGTAGGGCGTGCGCAGTGAGTGATAGGTGAGGAAGAGGCCCAGCGAGGCGCCGAGCAGCCCGAAGAGCAGCAGTTGCCCCCAGAGGAACTTCTCGTAGCGATCGTGGTGCATCGGCATCCGTATCGGCAAGATTGGCTCAGGCCATGACGACCGAGCGCATCCTGATCGCCGACGACCATCCGCTCACCCGCGACGCGCTCGTGGCGCTGCTGCGCCAGAACGGCTTCGACGTCGTCGGCGAGGCGGGTGGCGGCGCGGAGGCGATCAGGCTCGCGGGCGAGCTTCGACCCGATCTCGTTCTCCTCGATCTCTCGATGCCGGATCTGAGTGGCCTCGACGCGTTGCCGCACGTGCGGGCGGCTGCGCCGGAGTCCGAGGTCGTCGTGCTGACCGCGTCGGAGGACGAGGACAACCTGCTTGCCGCGGTCCGTGGCGGCGCTGCCGGCTATCTGCTCAAGTCCGAGGCCCCCGAGCGGATCGTCTCGTTCCTGCGTGGTGTCGCGCGGGGCGAGGCGGCATTGTCCGGCGCCGTTGCGAAGCGCCTGCTCGACGAGGTGCGCGAGGGTGCGCCGCGCACGGTCGTCCCGGAATCCGTCGCGCGTGTCCTGAC
>Ga0068855_100011073_pt1 | contig 10884 bp, 10 predicted proteins | sample KBSCornC52_FD_66592 | JGI IMG/M metagenome (GOLD analysis project Ga0068855, IMG submission 66592) | Corn rhizosphere microbial communities from Kellogg Biological Station, Michigan, USA - KBS Corn C5-2 | ecosystem: Host-associated > Plants > Roots > Rhizosphere > Soil ... | reverse complement strand
TTCATCGGCAAAAAAGCGCTGATCGAGGCCAAAGAGCGCGGCCTGACCCGCACTCTGGTCGGCTTCGAGATGACCGGCCGCGGCATCGCGCGCCACGGCTATCCCTTGCTCGACCAAGCCGGCAACGCTTGCGGGGTGTGCACCTCGGGCGGCCCGTCCCCCACGCTCGGCAAGAACATCGGCCTCGGTTACGTGCCGCTCGCGCTCGGCGCGATCGGCGCGGAGCTGCTCGTCGATTGCCGCGGCAAGCAAATCCCTGCACGAGTCGTGAAGACTCCGTTTTACAAGCGCAAGTAACGAGCTAAAGACCGCTACCCGAGGAGACGAGACGCGCGATGGCCAGCCCGAAAGAAGTCAAAGACGACCGCAAGTACACGAAGGACCACGAGTGGGCCCGCAGCGAAGGAGCCGAGCTCGTGGTGGGCATCACCGCCTTCGCAGTCGACGCGCTCGGTGACATCACGCTGGTCAGCCTGGACGTGAAGGTCGGCGACGCGGTCCAAGCCGGCAAGGCATTCGGCACGATCGAAAGCGTCAAGACGCTGAGCGATTTGTTCGCGCCGGTGAGCGGCAAGGTCACGCGCATCAACGGCGCGCTCGAAGACAGCCCGGAGATCATCAACGAGGATTGCTGGAGCAAGGGCTGGATGATCGCCATCGCTCCGGATGCTGGGCAGAGCGAGCTCCTGGATCCCGCCGCCTACGCCGACCATCTCTCGCACTCGGATCACTGAATGCGTTATCTGCCCCACACGCCCGAAGACATCGCGCAAATGCTCGAGACGATCGGCAAACCGTCGATCGATGAATTGTTTCAGAGCATCCCGGAAGCAGCGCGCTTTTCCGGCGCGCTCTCGCTCGAGCCGTCTTTGGGCGAAGCCGCGCTGATGCGCCACCTGCGCGATTTGGCGCGCAAAAATACGGGCGCGGATTGGCTCAGCTTTCTGGGCGCGGGCATGTACGGGCATCACATTCCGCCCGCCGTCGACCAGCTGTTGTTGCGCAGCGAGTTTTACACCTCGTACACGCCGTACCAGCCGGAGGTCGCACAAGGCACGCTGCAAGCAATCTGGGAATACCAGACAATCGTCAGTGAGCTCTTGGGGCTGCCGCTGTCCAACGCGAGCCTGTACGACGGCGCCAGCGCGACGGCGGAGGGCGCGCTGATGGCGTGCCGGCTGACCAAGCGCGGCAAGGTCGTGCTCTGCCACTCGGTGCACCCCGACTACCGCGCCGTGACCGTCACCTACCTCGCGGGCCGTGACGACATGTCGTGCGTCAGCGTGCCCTTCGGCGAGGATGGCGCCCCCGACCTGGCGGCGCTGTCCGCCGCCATCGACGCCGACACGGCCGCAGTGATCGTGGGCTATCCGAGCTTCGTCGGCCCACTCGCCGATCTGCGGGAGCTCGCGCGCGTCGTCCACGAAAGAGGCGCGTTGCTCGTCACCGCCACGAGCGAGCCGTACGCGCTCGCGCTGGCCGAGCCGCCCGGAGGCCTCGGCGCCGACATCGCCGTGGGTGAAGGCCAAGCCATCGCCTGCCCGCCCCAATTCGGCGGCCCCGGCGTCGGCCTCTTTGCCTGCCGCGACGATCGCCAGTTTCTGCAGCAGATGCCCGGACGCATTTGCGGCGAGACGGTGGACGCGAACGGCGAACGCGGCTTCGTGCTCACGCTCTCGACGCGCGAGCAGCACATCCGCCGCGAGCGCGCCACGAGCAACATTTGTACGAATCAGGGGCTGCTCGCGCTGTCCCTGGCGATTCGCATGAGCATCCTCGGCAAATCGGGGTTTGTCGAAACGGCGCGTCACTGTCTGGCCAAGGCGCACTACCTGCACGATCAAATCTTGGCCCTGCCGGGTTACGGCGCAGGCTTCGCCCCGGCGCCGTTCTTCAACGAGTTCGCCGTCCGCGTGCGCGGTGGAAGTGCCGCCGCAGTGTGTCGCAAACTCGAGCAAAACGGCATGATTGCTGGCTTCGATTTGGGCCGGGCCGAGCCGAAGTTTGGCGACCGTTTGCTGATCGCCGTGACCGAACAGCACCGGCGCGAAGATCTGGATCGTTTGCTGGCCGCGCTCGCGGATTTCTCGTAGCGCTTGGATAAGTATCCGTGAACACCCAAATACCCCGCCACGCGGCGCCGCGCCGTTGGCTCAGCGTCTGCCTACTGCTCGGCTCCACTGCCGGCGTACTCCTGACGACGCGCGGGGCGCGCGCCGACGTGTCGTCCTGGGTGTTCGTGGGCGGTGGCGCCTCGCGGCTCGAGCAGCGCGGGCTGGCAGCGACGGTCATGCCTGCGATGCGGCTCCAACTCGGGCTCGGCGGTCCGCCATCGAACTCGATCATCTTCGGCGGGCTGTTCTCGCTCGAGCCAAACTTCGGGCACGGCAGCGATCTGGCGCTCTTGTTTCGCAGCGCGACCCGCGGCTACGTAAACGGAACTTATGGTTTGGCTCTGGATCTCGGACCGTACGAGCGGTTTTGGGGTGAGAAATCGGTGGGTGGCGCGGGCACGCTCTGGTTGGGCGCGCCGTGGGGCCTCGCGTTGGGCATAAACGCCAGCGTTGGCTCCCATGAGGCCCGCGGTTTCTCGGGCATTTTGGGGATCGATTTCGCGCGTCTCACCGTGTACCGGACGAGCGGCACGAATTGGTTTCCGAACCCCTTCCCCGCCTATCGGCCGCAGGATTGAGCTAGGAGAGCCCACCGGACGCACCGTGCTACGCTCGTTCCGCGCCATGGCTGAGTCCCCCGTTAGCGAAGGCCAAGTTCTGGCTGGCAAATATCGGGTCGAGAAGGTGCTCGGCTCGGGTGGGATGGGCGTCGTGGTCGCCGCGTGGCACCTCGAGCTCGAGCAGCGCGTGGCGGTGAAGTTCTTGCATCCGCTGGCCATGGAGCGACCGGACACCGCGGAGCGCTTTCGACGCGAAGCGCGCTCGGCCGCCAAGATCCGCAGCGAGCACGTGGCGCGAGTGATCGACGTCGGCATCATGGAGGGCGGCCTGCCTTACATGGTGATGGAGTTTTTGGACGGTCACGACGTGTCCGAAGAAATGCAGCGCGTTGGGCTGCTCGCAATTCCCGATGCGATCCACTTCGTGTTGCAGGCACTCGAGGCGCTGGCCGAGGCGCACTCCGCCGGCATCGTGCATCGCGATTTGAAGCCGGCCAATTTGTTCCTCGCCAACCGCCCGGACGGCACGCGCACCATCAAAGTGCTCGATTTCGGCATTTCGAAGTCACTGTTCGGCACCAGCGTCGCCGATATGTCGCTCACGCGTACGGCCACGTTGATCGGCTCGCCGCTGTACATGTCACCGGAGCAAATGCGCTCCGCCAAGGACGTGGACACGCGCACCGATATTTGGTCCCTGGGCGTGATGCTGTACGAGATGCTCACCGGGCGGCCGCCGTATACGGGCGATTCCATCCCCGCGCTGTGCGCCTCGCTGCTCAACGATCAGCCCGTTCCGATGCACCAGCTGCGGCCCGAGATCGCGCCCAGCTTGGCAGAAGCAGTGATGCGCTGCCTGGCTAAAGATCGCGAGCAGCGCTTTCGCACCGTCAGCGAACTCGCTCGCGCGCTCGCGCCATTCGGCACGAGCGCAAGTCAGGTGCACGTCGACCGCGCGAGCCGCGTGCAAGGCGTGACCGACGTGACCATGGCCGCCTTCGCCAGCGCTCCGCCGACCGACCGAAACGTGACGCCGGCGCGCAGCGAGGCACGCGCGACGCCTTCGCAGTTGATCGTGACCCCGCTGCAAGGTTCGCCGCTCAGCGCATCTCCCGTGCCGGGTACCGTCGATTCCTGGGGCCGCACCGACGGTCAACAGTCGCACGCGCGGCGCTCACGGGTTGGCCTGCTCGCTGCGCTCGGCGCGGGTATCTTGGCGCTGCTCGGCGTCGCCGGCTTTCTCGGCACGCGCGCGCCCACTGCGGGCCTCGCGGCCTCCGCACGTCTCGAGCCCAAAGCTCAGTCGCCTTCGGCTGAGCCGGCGGTGACGGCCGCGGCGCCCGTCGAGTCCCCCAAGCTGGACCTCGTGACCCCCATCGCGAGCACACCTCCGCCCGTGAGTGCCGTGCCGGATGCGAAACCTGCCGGGCACACATCGGTCGCTAAGCCCAAGCCGCCCGTGGCGACCGGAAAGGCCGGCGGATCGGCGGCAGTGCCCGTCCACAAGCCGGTAGAGACCAGCGACCTGAGCGATTTCGGCGGCCGGCGCTGAGCACCGCGGGCCGAGCGCGAACGACGGGCTGAAACGTTTCGCCGGGCAGAGCGCGCAGTTTCGCACTTTTTAGCGTTGCGGCTCCCGGCCAAGCACAAGACTTGGTAAGCCTTTCGCCATGGTGATGAGGACGTCCCAAAAGCGGCGCGCCCAGCTGACGCTGACTCTGTGCATGGGCTGCGCGCTGATCCCGACGCGCGCCCGAGCCGAGGCCTCGGCCGCGCAAAAGGCGGCGGCAGAGTCGCTGTTCGACGACGCGGTCAAGGCGATGAAGAGCGCGCGCTACGCGGACGCTTGCCCGAAGCTCGAAGAGAGCGAGCGCATCGATCCGGGCATCGGAACCTTGCTCTATCTCGGCGAGTGCTACGAGAAGACGGGGCGAACGGCGAGCGCGTGGGCCACCTTTCGCGAAGCGGCTTCTTCGGCACAAGCCAAGGGCGAGGCCGAGCGCGCGCGGATCGCGACCAACCGCGCCGATCGCCTGCAACCCGGCCTATCGAAGCTCACCGTCACCGTCGCTCCGGAGACCCTGCAGCTCGCGGGCTTACGGGTCACGCGCGACAACGTGGCCATCGAGGGCTCGCTGTTCGGTGTGGCGATCCCGGTCGATCCCGGAAAATACCACGTGGTGGCGAGCGCCGACGGCTATGAACCTTACCAAGCGGAGCTCGAACTCGCAGCAAACGCAGATCAGAAAACGCTGCAGATCCCGGCGTTGAAGCCGCTGCCCAAGCCCGCTGCGGGCGCGACCGCGGCCAGTGGCAGCGCGACCGTTACTCCGGCAGCCTCTGGCGTAAGTCAACCGATCAACCCCGGCACGAATCCGAGCGGCGAGAGCGGGCCGAGCGACTCCGGCATCAGCCGCGTGCGCAGCGCGGCCTTCGTCAGCGGAGCGCTCGGCATCGTCGGTTTGGGTGTGGGCTCCTATTTTGGCGTGCGCGCGATTTCCAAAAACAGCGACGCCGAGAGTTACTGCCCGCGCGGCGACAAATGCGACGATCAGCGCGGCGTCGATCTGACGAACCAAGCCAAGCACGCTGCAGTGGCGTCGAACATTGCGATCGGCGTCGGCGCGGCTTTCGTCGTGGCTGGCGTGGTGCTGTATCTGACGAGCGAGCCCACGCGAAGCGCGCGGCTCGAGCTGCATCCGATGCTCGGCCGCGACCTGGCGGGTCTCGGCCTCGGAGGGGCCTTCCGATGATTCGCGTCGCTCGCCCGCCGCTGTTTGGAGTGCTGCTGCTTGCCGTCGTGGGCGTGCTCGGAGGCTGTCAGGCGCTCGCCGGCATCGACGATCGAACGTACGAACCCGGCCCGAGCGCAGCCTGCAAGAGCTACTGTGACCTGGCGACGAGCGTGTGCCAGGGTAATTCCGCGCTCTACGCGTCGCTCGATACTTGCTACGGCGTGTGCAAGTTGATGGCGCCCGGAGATCCGAACGAGCCCCTCGACGAAGACACGGTGGCGTGCCGGACCAAACAGCTGCGACTCGCAACGGCCACGAACGAGCCAGACGGCGCCGCGCAGTACTGCGCACTGGCAGGTCCCGCCACGAACGGTGCCTGCGCCAGCAATTGCGATAGCTATTGCGCATTGTTCGTCGCGGCTTGCCCGACCGGTGCGGTCCCGGACGATTGCAGCGCCAAGTGCAAAGGCTTGAAGGATACCGGCGGCTTCGACGTGAACACGAATTTTTACGACGATACGCTGCAGTGTCGCTTCGTGCACATCAGCGCGGCCACCGTCGATGCGGCCGAGCACTGCCCGCACGCGGCGCTACCCGCCAACGGGCCCTGCCTCGGCAAGGATGCCTCCACGACCGTGCCCGACTGCGACTCGTTCTGTCATTTGGAGACGACCGAGTGCCAGGGCGCGCAGCAGCAGTATGAGTCCCTCGGGCAGTGCAAGGACGTGTGCGAGGCGCTCGACAAGGGCACGGCCAGCGATCAGAGCGGGAACACGGTCGCCTGCCGCAAATACCACTCCTATAACGCGCTCCTCGACCCCGACACGCACTGCTCGCACACGGGCCCGGGCGGTGAGGGGCACTGCGGAAGCTCGGCCGCGCCGAGCACCGGCAGCACCGGCAACTGCGAGTCGTACTGCACGCTCTTGTCACAAGCATGCGCGAGTGATTTCAAGAGCCAGGATGCGTGCCTGGCCGAATGCGTGCAGCTCGACGGCGCGGGACCGAACTCCCACTACAGCATCGCAGCCACGGGAGATAACCTGCAGTGCCGCCTTCTGCACGTGAGTCGGGCACTCTCCGATCCGAGCGAGTGCGCCGCGGCCGAAGGCGCCGCTCCCTGCCGTTGACCCGTCCGGCCCGCGCTCAGAAGCCGGCGCACAACTCGGCCGCAGCCTGAATCGTCTGCACGCGCCGTACGATCTCGCGGGCCACGGCGCGATGATAAATCAAGCCATTGTGCCCGCAGCCGTCGATGCTCAGGCGCTCACCCGCGGAGAGCACCGCGCCGCTCGGCACGACCGAGTCGTGTGTCGCGGTGATCGACAAGTGTGGCACGCGCTCTCCGGCACGCGCGCCGGCGGCCAACCGGGCGAGTAGGCGACTGCCTGGCACGATGTCGCGGCCGACCTGAGTCGGGAAATAGCGCGCGTGGGTGGTGCCCGAAAATGGACTGCCGAGCGAGATCGTTTGCACGACTCGCTCGTCGCGACCGAGCTCTTGTACGAACCAGCGCACGACCAAGCCGCCCACGCTGTGCCCGACCAGGTGGATGCGAATGCCGCTCGGCAACTCACGCATCAACTCAGCCAAGCGATCGGCGATGCGCACCACGCCCGGCCCCGTCGCGTAACTGAACGAGGCGGTTTCGGCGCCCGTCTCGCGCGCGATTTGCTCGCGCACCGGCCGCAGTACGCCTGCGGTTTGGAACAAGCCGTGGACGAGCACGACCACGTCACCGCCGGGCCGCGGCCGGGGCACGACCTCCAGAACATCGCGATAAAAGAGCGTGCTCTGCTTGGCAATGGCGTACGCCTCGCGGCCCACCACCTCGAGCGAGCGGAGCCGCGAGGTCCGCACCCCGGATTTCGGCGGAGGCTCGTAGGCTGCCGCGGAAGACGGCGCGACTGCGGCGTCGGAGACGGGGGAATGGCGCGACATGCTCGCTCCTCTCACCTAACGCAGACCGCGCCAAAATTGCCAATTTTTTGGCGCTCGCGGCCGCGCAAAGCGCGCGCCAGCGGGCCTATGGGACACCCCGAGGCTAGGCGAAATCGTCGCGTAGACTCTGGACGATTTCCGAGCCCAACACGACTTCAGCGCGATAGGCCAGGTGCTCGACGCCGACGCACACTTCCGCAGTCGTGGCGCGCAGCGCCCGCTCGGCGGATTCGCTGAGCGGGAATTTTACATATTGGACGGCCATCGTCCGGCTCAGGTCAGTGCCCCGCTGATCCGCGACGACGGGCAAACGCTCACCCCCGATGCGAACGTAGAACGCCGTTTCCACACCGGCCAGCGCCGTAAGCATCCGCTCGCGCTGCTCGCGCTCCGGATACTCGATGAACACGGTCGCGGACAGTTCATGTGGGCCGGGCACGAGCTCGTTGTACGTCTCGAGCTCGTGCAAAATGGCCTTCTCGGCCGAGATACGCTCGGTGCGCAGCATCTCCTGAATTTGATAGAGCGCGGTGTCGTGGTTCTCGAAGAGCACGGTCATGTTGGCGCCGAGCGCCACGCGCCGCGCTTGCTTCAAGGCCATGATCCGGCGCCGAAACGGCTCGCGGATCTGCTCGTATTCAGCGAGGCCCAAGAGCTCTCCCCGTAAGACCGCGGTCATGTGCTGTCTCCTTGTGCAAAGCCATACGCCTCGGCCAGAGCGACGACCGGATGCCGAGCGACGGTGCCGCTCTGTTTCAAAACGCGCAATGCGGCCAAGCTGCAATCAGTGACGACGGCCAGCTCACCGTCGTCCGGGCGCTCGTCTTCGATCGCAGCGCCGAGCCGCTCGGCGTAGCGCGCGCCCTCCTCGTAGTACTTGGCTTTCATGCCCCAGGTGCCGTCGACGGCCGAGCAGCGCTCGATGATGCGCACGTCCGTGTCCGGCAGCAGAGAGAGCACGCGAGCGCCGGGAATGGCGATTTTTTGGGCGCGCAAGTGGCAGGAGGCGTGATACGCGACGCGCCCAAAGCCTCGCTCGAAGTTCTTGACTAGCTTCCGTTCGCGCCGGAGCGTGTCGAGAAATTCCATCAAATCGAAAGTGCGCGCAGCGACTGCCGTCGCCTCTTGGCTGGCGAGGTACACCGGCCACTCTTTCTTCATCGTGTAGCCGCAGGTCGGCCCGGGCACGACCACGCGCAGCCCGCGTTCGACGTACGGCGCAAGCAGCGCGACATTGGCGCGCATTTTCGCGCGCGCGCCGTCCACATCGCCACCGTCGAGGTTTGGCATACCGCAACACGTAAGCGGTTCAGGAACGATGACTTCGAAGCCGTTGCGCTCGAGCACCTGCACTGCCGCCCGCGGAACCTCCGGGAAGTTGTATTCGCCGTAGCAGGTCGGGAAGAGCACGATTTGGCCGTTCGTGCCCGCGCCTTCTGCGGGGGTGTGGCTGCGATGCCAGCGAGTGAACGCCTCACTCGCAATCGGCGGCAACGGAAACTCGGCAGAGATGCCCGTCACCTGCTCCACGACCTTGCGCACGAGCCGCTTAGAGTTCACGAAATTCGCGAGCTTTGCCGTCGGACCGACGGATAGCGCGCCGATGAGCTGCGGCTCACCGAGCACCCTGTCGACGACGGCGATACCGTCGCGGCGCGCGCGCTGCGCCTTCTCGCGCGCCATCAGCCGCGGAAAATCGAGCAGCTCGTGCGCGCCTTCGTCCGCGGTGTATGGGCACTTGATATAACAAAGTTTGCACTGCCAGCAGTGATCGGCGGCCGCGCGCACCGTCTCCGCGCCGACCTTCTCCGAGCCCTCCGCCCGCCCCCCGTCGATCTCGCGATCGATCGCCTGAAACAAGAGCGGGAACGAGCCGCAGTACGTGACGCACATGCGGCACTCGTGACACACCTGGAAGGTGCGCAAGAGCTCTTGCTCGAGGTCTCTCGGGTCCCAGTAACGTTCGTCGTTCGGGTCGTACGCCGGCTCGCGCTCCGGCGTACGGGCGGGGTGCTTACTCATTGGGTGAGCTTCAGCCGAGCTCTTTGGCTGCCTTGTCGAAGCGACCAGCGTGCGATTTTTCGGCCTTGGCGAGCGTCTCGAACCACTCGGCAATTTCGGCGAAGCCTTCATCACGCGCGGTTTTGGCGAAGCCCGGGTACATCGTCTGGTACTCGTAGGTTTCGCCCGCGACCGCGGAGAGCAGGTTCTTGGCGGTGTCACCAATTGGCTTGCCAGTGGCCGGATCGCCGACCTGCTTCAAGAAATCCAAATGCCCGTGGGCGTGCCCGGTCTCGCCGTCAGCGGTGTCCTTGAACAGACCGGCGACCTCCGGATAACCCTCCACGTCGGCCACCTTCGCGAAGTAGAGATAGCGACGATTCGCTTGCGATTCCCCCGCAAACGCCTCTTTCAGGTTTTCGTGAGTCTTGGTGCCTTCGAGTTTCGCCATGTTTTTCCTCCGACGCCCAGCAGGCGCCCAAAATACGGAGTCCGAACCTTAGAACGTTGATGGGCCGGGTCAACCAGGTTGAACCGGCGACGAGCCCAACTGCCGATTCAGCAAAGCGGCAAGACCCTTGGCGTTCAGGATTGCGAAATTCCGCACGCCGTTGGTGAACACAGCGTGGACTTCGTCCGCTTCGTTGCTCAGGCGGCCGACGGTGTCGGCCCAGCGCTCGAGTTCGGCAGGGCTGTATAGATAATTGAAACGCTCAGCGATGCTCGCGCCAGGCCTCGCCCAGGCCTCCCGGTTTTGGCCATGAAACCGAAGTACCGCCAAGCGCGGCGCAGTGACGAGCGGGATCGGCGGCACCCCACCCCGTGCCACGTCTGGCTCGTCGACGATGACGTAAACGATTCTTTGCGCGCGCAAAAAATCGACGACGCGGTCCCGCCGTTCCGGCAAAAGCCAAGTGCGGTTGCGAAACTCGATGGCAAAGGGCGCCTCCGGATAGCGCTTTCGCAGGTTCTCGATCTGACGCACGTTGCCGCGCGTGGCGGCGAACCACGGCGGAAACTGGATCAAGATCGACGCGAGTCGACCGCTGCCGATGAGCGGCCCAAGCGACTCGAAGTAGCGGCGCTCGATCTCGGCGCGGAGCTCGTCCGACAGATCACTCGGGTAAATTCGCGAGTCGGTCGCCGGCACTTGCGCCGCGAGCTCGGCGGGTAGCCGTCGCGGGTCGATGGGATGGCCCGTGAATACCGGGTGCGCCTTGGCGTGAAAACGAAATGCGTCGGGTGTCCAGTCCAGCCAACGGCTCACGGTCTCTGCGGCGAGCAGTGCGTAAAACGTGCCGTCCACCTCGAGCAAATTGAAATGCTCGGCGAAATACCGCAAGCGCGCCTCCGGGGTCTTGGCCGCTCTCGGATAGAAAAGCTCGCCGCGCGAAAGCGACGCGTCCGACCAGCCCGCCGTGCCGACACGAACATTTCCAACCGACGCCGGGATTGGCGCACGCTCCGCGAGCGCGCCAGCGGCGCGGTATGATTCAGGAGCCGGCGCGGGCAGCTCGAGGCGCGGTTTGCGTG
>Ga0068855_100011071_pt1 | contig 10885 bp, 6 predicted proteins | sample KBSCornC52_FD_66592 | JGI IMG/M metagenome (GOLD analysis project Ga0068855, IMG submission 66592) | Corn rhizosphere microbial communities from Kellogg Biological Station, Michigan, USA - KBS Corn C5-2 | ecosystem: Host-associated > Plants > Roots > Rhizosphere > Soil ... | reverse complement strand
GTAGCTCAGCTGGATAGAGCATCAGACTACGAATCTGAGGGTCGGGCGTTCGAATCGCTCCGGGTGCGCCATTTCTTGTCCGATTGACCGTTGAGTCTACGACCGCAGGCGTGGCGAATCGGAATGTCCTCCATCGCGTGCTTTCCTGGCCGGCGCGCCGCCGTCGTTTTCCCACCTTGAAATATCCTCTGCCGATGGCCCCGGAGAAATCCGGGGCGCTCGTCCGGCTTGAGGCGGCATCCTGTGCTTCTCAAAGGTGGCGGCCATGATCTCGGGCAAACCAGGGATGGGGTTCATCGGTGGCTCCTTTCGTTGGGCATTGCTAGGCCGAAGGGCACGGTTCGATGCCGGCGACGGAGATCAGGCGAAACTCGCGCTCGCGCGAAAAGAACGGCATGCGATCACCGACCCGAAGTCCCAGCAAGGCGACGCCCCGGCGCGAGAAAAGCGGTATCTGGTATTCCTCGCCGGAGTAGCCGTCCGGATAGACCAGCCGGCTGGGCCGGGATGCGGGCTCCCAGTCGATCCGATATCGAAACCAGCCGCCCATGGTCACGACACCGGTGGGCAATTCGCCCGGCTTGCAAAAGGTCGCGCGCCGCAGTTCTGCCTGAAGGAAAGGTGCGATCGGAAGTCTCTCGCGAAAGGCTTCGTCCGCAGCGGCCGTGAGCCGGTGCTTGTCGGTCGTCGGGACGATGATATCGGGTAACGGAGGCAGCATATCTCACTCTCCATCGTGACGGCCTGCGAACACAGAGCCGTCACGATTTGCTTTGTTGGTCTGAGGTGTGGTGGAGGCCCGGATAGCAACGCGCTATCCGGGTTAGAGACCTGCGTGCAGGCGTCCCGCTCTGAGTGTCGGGCGATGTGCGCTCGTTAGCGTCATGAACCTGATCTAATCAGGAAATCGAGAACATCAAGAGAGGCCACCCGTCGTTGTGCTATCGGGCCGTTTCCGGCGGCGTTGGGCGCTCCGCAGGCGGTGGCCAATCCTCTTTGGGCTTGCGGTCGGTGAGGTTCCGGCGGACGACTTCGTAGAAGAGGGGCACGAAGAAGATCGCGAGCGCGGTGCCCGACAGCATGCCGCCGATGACTCCGGTGCCGATGTCGTTCTGGCTGGCGGCGCCGGCGCCGTTGGCGAGGGCCAGCGGCAGGACGCCGGCGATAAAGGCCAAGGATGTCATCAGGATGGGGCGCAGGCGCAGGCGGGCGCCTTCCAGTGCGGCGTCGCGGATGGATTCGCCGCGCTTCTGGGCGTCGACCGCGAACTCGACGATCAGGATCGCGTTCTTGGCGGAGAGGCCCATCGTGGTCAGCAGGCCGACCTGGAAGTAGATGTCGTTGTAGAGCCCGCGCAAGGTCGCCGCGAGGACCGCGCCGACGATGCCGAGCGGGATGACCAGCATCACGCTCAGCGGGATCGACCAGCTTTCGTACAGCGCGGCGAGCAGCAGGAAGACCACGAAGATCGAGATCGCATAGAGCAGGTAGGTCTGCGAGCCGGCCTGGCGCTCCTGGTACGACAGGCCGGTCCATTCGAGGCCCACGCCCTGCGGCAGCTGCTTGAACAGCCGCTCGACCTCGTCCATCGCGGCGCCCGAACTCTGGCCGGGCGCGGGCGAGCCCTGGAATTCGATCGAGCCCTGGCCGTTGAAGCGCTCGAGCTTGGCGGGGCCGACGGTCCACTGGAAATCGGCGAAGGATGAGAACGGCGCCATCTCGCCGCTCGTGCCGCGGACGTACCAGCGATAGAGGTCGTCGGGCAGCATGCGATAGGGCGCGTCGGCCTGCATGTAGACGCGCTTGACGCGGCCGCGGTCGATGAAGTCGTTGACGTAGAGCCCGCCCCAGGCAGCGCTCAGCGTGGCGTTGATGTTCGCGACCGAGACGCCGAGCGCGGATGCCTTGTCGCGGTCGATGTCGATGTGGAGCTGCGCGGTGTCGTCGAGGCCGTTGGGGCGCACGGCGGAGAGCAGCGGGCTCTGTGATGCCAGCCGCAGGAATTGCGCACGGGCTTTCATCAGTCCGTCATGGCCGAGATTGCCGCGGTCCTCCATCTCGACGTCGAAGCCCGAAGATTGGCCGAGCTCCTGCACGGCGGGCGGGATCAACGCGAAGATCTGGGCGTCACGGACGCTGCTGAAATGCATGATCGCGCGGTGCGCGATGGCCTGGGCCCGGTTCTCGCTGCCGGAGCGCTGGCTCCAGTCGCGCAGATGGGCGAAGGCGATCGCGGTGTTCTGGCCGTTGCCGGCGGTGGAGAACCCCGCGACGAGGAACAGGGTCTCGATGTTGCCCCCTTCCTCGTTCAGATAGTACTGCTCGACCTGCTTGCCGATATCGAGCGTGCGCGCCTGCGTGGCGCCGGTAGGCAGTGTGATGATGGTCAGCATCGAGCCCTGGTCTTCTTCGGGGAGGAACGCGGTGGGCAGCCGCACGAACAGGAAGATCAGCACGGCGATGATGCCGCCATAGATCAGCAGCGCGGGCCACACCCACCCGAGAAGACGTTCGAGCAGCTCGCGGTAGCGTTTTACCGCGTGGTCGAACGTGTTGTTGAACCAGGTGAAGAAGCCGCCGAACACGCGGCTGACCAGGCCGTGCTTCTCCGCCTCGTTCTCCTCCGCGATGGGCTTCAGCAAGGTGGCGCAGAGCGCGGGCGTGAGGATCAGCGCGACGGTGATGGAGAGCACCATGGCGGCGACGAGGGTGACGGAGAACTGGCGGTAGATGACGCCGACCGAGCCGCCGAAGAACGCCATGGGCAGGAACACGGCGGAGAGCACCAGCGCGATGCCGATGAGGGCACCGGTGATCTCGGTCATCGACTTCTTGGTGGCTTCCTTGGGCGACAGGCGCTCCTCGCGCATGACGCGCTCGACGTTCTCCACCACGACGATGGCGTCGTCGACCAACAGGCCGATGGCAAGCACCAGCGCGAACAGGGTGAGCGTGTTGATCGAATAGCCGAAGGCCGACAGCACGCCGAAGGTGCCGAGCAGCACGACCGGCACCGCGATTGCGGGAATGAGCGTGGTGCGCCAGTGCTGGAGGAAAATGAACATCACCACGACGACCAGCAGGGTCGCCTCGATCAGGGTCTTGATCACGTCGCGGATCGAGATGCGGATGAAGGTGGTGTTGTCGATCGGGAAGGCGAGCTTCATGCCGGGCGGGAAGATCGCGGCCAGCTCGGTTGCCTTGGCCTTCACCGCGTCGGCGGTCTTGAGCGCGTTGGCGCCGGGCGCGAGCTGGATGGCGAGACCGGCGGCGGGCTTGCCGTTCATGCGGCTGACAACGGAATAGTTCTGCGCGCCCAGTTCGACGCGGGCGACGTCGCCGAGGCGCACGATGGCACCGCCGGCGCTGCTCTTGAGCACGATCCTGCGGAATTCTTCCGGCGTCTGGAGGCGCGATTGCGCGGTGACCGTGGCGTCGAGCTGCTGGCCCCTGACGGCCGGCTGGGCGCCGATCTCGCCGGCGGAGACCTGCACGTTCTGGGCGAGGATCGCGGCCTGCACATCGGCGGGCGTGAGGCCGAAGCTGTTCAGCTTGAAGGGATCGAGCCAGATGCGCATCGCGTAGGGCGAGCCGAACACCTGCACCTGGCCGACGCCGCTGACGCGGCTGATCGGGTCCTGAAGCTTGGACGCGATAAAGTCGGAGACGTCGATGTTGGTGTAGCGGTTGCTGTCGTCGTACACCGCGACGACCAGCAGGAAGCTCGACTGCGACTTGAGCACCGTGAGGCCGGCCTGCTGGACCTGCTGCGGCAGGATGGGCGTCGCCTGCTGCACCTTGTTCTGCACCTGCACCTGCGCGATGTCGGGATTGGTGCCGGGCGCGAAGGTGGCCGTGATCTGGACCTGGCCGTTGGAGCTGGAGGTCGAAGAGAAATAGAGAAGGTTGTCGACGCCGGTGAGCTGCTGCTCGATCACCTGGGTGACGGAGTTCTGCACCGTCTGCGCGTCGGCGCCGGGATAGGTAGCGACGATGGTCACCGCCGGCGGCGCGATGGTCGGGTATTGGGTGACCGGCAGCGTGTTGATGGCGATGATGCCGAACATCACGATGACGATCGCGATGACCCAGGCGAAGACCGGCCGTTCGATGAAGAACTGCGAAAGGCCCATCAGTGCTGGCCGGCCTGCGGCGCCGGTTTCGATCCCGCGGGCACGGCGTGCACGGGCTGGTCGGCCTGGACTTTTTGCAGCCCCTCGACGATCAGCCGGTCACCGGCCTTGAGGCCGTCGAGCACCAGCCACTTGTCGCCGACCGCCTGTCCGACCTTGATGATGTGCAGACGGGCGATGCCGTTGGCGTCCACGGTGTAGGCGGTGGGATCGCCCTTCTCGTTGCGGCCGATGGCCTGCTGCGGCGCGAGGATCGCGTCGGGCTTGCTGCCCTCCATGATCGTGGCGCGCACGAACATGCCGGGCAGGAGCACACCGCCGGGATTGGGAAACACGGCACGCAGCGTGACGGCGCCGGTTGAAGCGTCGACCGTGACTTCGCTGAACTCGAGCTTGCCGGGCGTGGGATAGGCGGTGCCGTTGTCGAGCGTTAGCGTGGTGCGGGCCTCGGTGGGCGCGTCCTGCGTCAGGCGCCCGCCCTGCACCGCGAGCTTGAGATTGAGAAGCTCCGTGCTCGACTGGTTGATATCGACATAGATGGGATCGAGCGTCTGAATGGTGGCCAATGCGGTGGTCTGGTTCGCCGTGACCAGCGCGCCTTCGGTGACGGAGGAGCGGCTGATGCGGCCGGAAATCGGCGCGAGGACTTTGGTGTAGCCCAGATTGATCGCGGCGGCGTCGGCATTGGCCTTCGCCTGCAAATAGGCGGCCTGCGCGTCGTCGTAATCCTGGTGCGCGATGGCGCTTTGGCGGAACAGCGAGCCGTAGCGCGCCGCCTTGGCTTGCGTCGATGCCAATACGGCCTTCGCGTTGTTGTAGGCGGCGATGTAGGGCGCGGGATCGATCTGGTAGAGCGGCTGGCCGGCGGTGACAGTGCCGCCTTCGGTGAAGAGTCGCCGCTGCACGATGCCATTCACCTGCGGCCGCACGTCGGAGGCACGATACGATTCCGTGCGTCCGGGCAGGACCGTGGTCAGCTGGACCGCTTCTGCTTGCAAGGTGACGACGCCGACTTCAGGCGGCGGCGGCTTCGGCGGTCCACTGCCGCCGCAGCCCGCCAGCATCGCGCTGCCGAGGAAAATCACACCGAGGACGGGAAGGCGAGAACTGCAAAAGGGCATTCGAAAATCCAAGCAGAATGAATCACATCAAACCGGCATGATCGTGCCGGCCGCCCCAGTTCGCATATGCAATATCAGGTGAGCGCGCGTTGGAAAACCGCGCTGGGACATCAAATCCGCCGGGCAGACCTGCTGTCAGAAGACTCCGAACAGCATGTTTACACACAGCTGGAGAATGGGCACGGCCACCGCGATGATCGCGACGACGACCAAGGCCAATCCGCAAACATGCAGATCCTTGGATCGATGGTGGCCGTTGTCGTGAACAAGAGCCATTGAACCTCCCGAGCCGGATTCTTCGATCCGTGTGGCGAAGCGTGCGCCTTTTCACCTATTCCGGCTAGGGGCTTTGAAAGTAAATGTGAATTAACGACTACACGACCTCCGGTTGTGAAAGTTCCCGGCCGGGGGGCTAAGCCTCAGTGTCAACGTCGCTTTTGACCAAGTTGCCGCAGCGCGCCGGCTAAGCCGTTCTTAAGGACGGATCGGGCAAATTGGCAGGATGCGGAAGAGTGTCGCCCGAGCGGTCGTGCTCTGCGCGCTGAGTGCTGCGTGCACCGGCGCGCTGGCGGCCACCTATCCCGCGAATGAGACGCAAGGCTTCGAACGCCTCGACGCGATCATCGGCGACGCCAAGAAGACCATGATGGCCGATCCGAAGGCCGCGCTCGCCCGCGCGCGGGAAGCCGAGGCGCTCGCATCGCGGCTTGCAGCGTCGCCGCGTCAGACCGATGGCCTGGCGACAAGCCTGTGGCTCGAAGCCGAGGCACTCACGCGCATCAACAAGGTGGCGGAGGCCCGCCGCGTGCTGGATCGCGCCATCGTGCTCGCGGATGCAGATCGTACCACCGACAAGCTCGACGGCGATCTCGCGCTCACCAAGGGGCGGCTGGCAGACGCCAGCGGCGATGTGGCATTGGCGCTCAAGAGCTTTCACCAGGCGCACGACATCTTCGCCAAGCTGGGCGATGCGCGGCACCAGTCGATCGCCCTGCAAGGCCTTGGCGGCATCTATGACGAGGCGCACGATTTCACGCGCGAGATCCGCTACTACCGCGAGGCGCTAAAGGTCTATTCCGAAGATCCGGCGCTGGAGCTCTCGGTCGCGAACAACATCGGCTATGCGATGCAGCAGATGGGGCGCTATGACGACGCGCTCACGAATTTCCAGCGCGTGCTGGAGCTGGCGAAGCTGCTCAAGAGCGACTTCCTGCAGTCGAACACGCTGTCGAACATGGCGGCGGTGTATGCCAAGCAGCACCGCTTCGGCGAGGCGATCCGCGCCGCAGACGAGTCGCTGCGCCTGCTCGGCAGCAAGGACGAGAACGGCGGCGCGCCGTTCGTCTGGGGCATCAAGGCGGAGATCGAATACGAGCGCGGCAACCTCGACGCCGCGGCGCGCGACCTCGCGATGGCGTTCAAGGGCATCGACCTCAAGACGACGATCGCGCCGTACCGCGACATGCATGAGATCGCCTACAAGGTGTACAAGGCGCAGGGCAATTACGCGCTGGCGACCGCGCATCTGGAGGCGTTCAAGCGGTTGGACGACCAGGGCCGTTCGCTCGCCGCTTCCGCCAACCTTGCACTGATCGGCGCGCAGTTCGACTTCGCACAGCAACAGCTCGAGATCGAACACCTGAAGGCCGATCAGCTCAAGCGCGACATGTCGCTGCGCGAATCCCGCGCCGCGATGCAGACGTTGGTCTTCAGCGCCCTGCTGATCGCCGGTCTTGCGCTGGTGCTGTGGATCGGCTGGCGCAACTTCACGATGCGCCGGCACCGCAAGGAGATCTTGCTCAAGAACACCGAGCTCACGAAAACCCTTGCCCAGCGCGACGTCGAGATCGAGCGCCGCACGAAGACCGAGGACCAGCTTCGCGTCGCGATGGAATCGGCCGAGCAGGCGAACCGCGCGAAGTCGCATTTCCTCGCGAATATGAGCCACGAACTGCGCACACCGCTGAATGCCATCATCGGCTTCTCCGAGATCATGGCGCTCGGCGCGGTGCAGGGCGAGAAGGGGACGGAGTACGCCAAGGATATCAACGCGTCGGGGCAGAACCTGCTCACGATCCTCAACGACATTCTCGACATGGCGCGGATCGACGCCGGCACCGTGACGCTGGCGGAGAACGTGATCATGATCGGCGACCTTATCGAGGGCGCGGTGGCCGAGGTCGCGGAAGACCGCCGCATCGCACAGAAGCCGATCGCGGTCGGCCATGGAATGGACCACGTCTACGTCCGCGGCGACGACAAGCGGCTGCGTCAGGTCATCGTCAATCTGCTGTCGAACGCAATCAAGTTCACCGGCGACAACGCGCGCATCGAGATCCGCGCCGAAGCGGTACTCGACGGCCTCGACATCGTCGTGTCCGACAACGGCATCGGCATTCCGTCCGACAAGCTCGAGATCATCATGGAGCCGTTCGGACAGGCGGAAAGCGCCTATGCGCGCCTGCATGGCGGTGTCGGGTTGGGCCTTCCGATCGTGAAGTCGCTGATGCAAATGCACGGCGGCCGCTTCACGGTGGAGAGCGAAGTCGGCCGGGGCACCACGACGCGCACGCACCTGCCCATGGAGCGCGTGATTAACGCGGCCAGCGCGAAATCCAGCCTGCACGCGGCGCAATAGCGTTAAGCGCGATCGTCCGTGTGCGATCCAAGTAAGTGAAAATTTAGCGTCTCTTACCGAACTCTGAGTGTGGAGGATTGGATTAACTCCCGCGCAAGGTCCATCACGCAAAATTTTACGCAAACAGCGGCGACTTTTGTCGGGTGGGGCTAATTGACGATGCGTAAGTGGCTATTGGCCAGCGTTGCATTTGCGTGTGTTGCGGCGGCGGGTGAGGTTCAGGCGGGCGCGCCTCTGGTTCGGCTGGCGCCGGAGCAGGTGCTGACCGGCACCGATAGCGGCGGCGACATCGCGCCGTTCTACGGCAAGGTCAATCCGTTCTACGGGAAAGTGAATCCCTTCTACGGGAAGGTGAACCCGTTCTACGGCAAGATCTCGCCGTTCTGGGGCGACATCACGCAGTACTGGGGCAAGGTCAATCCGTTCTACGGCAAGGTGAACCCGTTCTACGGCCCGAACGACCAGTTCTGGGGCAAGATCAATCCGTTCTACGGCAAGGTGAACCCGTTCTTCTCCGCCGTCGGTCCCTATTGGGAGACCGCAGGCCCGGAGTGGGGTGCGATCAACACCAACTGGCAGCAGCTCCAGGACACGCACGCGGCGGATTACTCCGGCCTGCAGACGCAGATCGGCGCCTTCATGGCGAAGGCCAACGCGGTCTGGGATCCGCAGGTCCGTAAGTACACAGGCAAGGGCTTCTACGAGGGCTTCGCGAACCAGATGCTCGCGAATTACGGCATCGACCCGAACGATCCGGCGTCGCTGGCGAACGCCGACGTGGCGACGCGCTCGTACTTCTTCCTCAACTGGTACGACGGGCTGATGAATTTCACCGGCGTCGACCACGTCGACTGGTGGATGCCGGCGATCAACTGGTCGCCGAGCCTGGCGCAGACCGCGGGCACGACGCCGGCGATCGTCGGCGTACTCGACTCGACGGTCAGCGCCGGCAACGCCGATGTCGCGAACCTGTCGTTCACGGGCGGCTATCAGCTCTACGTCAACGACCACGGCGCCGCCGTGTCGAGCCTGATCGCGGCCGCGCATGACGGCCAGGGCGTGATGGGCGTCGCGCCGAACGCGGTCATTCATCTCTACAACCCGTTCGACGCGACCGGCACCGCGAGCTGGGACGACGTCGCGACCGGCATCAGCAAGCTGTACGACAGTGGTGCGCACGTCGTGAACGCGTCGCTCGGCGTGCCGGGCACGGTGATGTCGAACGAGTGGGTCAACATCCTGTCGGGGGTGCTGCTCTCCAGCCGCAAGCAGGGTCTGGTGATCGTGAAGGCTGCCGGCAACGAAGGCGTGACGCAGACGCAGAACGTCCCGTGGCTGCTCGGCCTCGAAGTGCCGAACAACATCATCCTGGTCGGCTCGGTGAACCCGGACAACACGATCTCGGACTTCTCCAACCGTCCCGGCGAGGCGTGCCTGACGCTGCTGGGCATCTGCCTCGAGCCGAACAAGCTGAAATACCGTTACGTCGTGGCGCCGGGCGAGTTGATGCTCGTGTCGGACAACAATGGCGGCGTGACGCGCATGAGCGGCACGTCGTTCGCCGCGCCGCTGGTGACGGGTGCGGTTGCGCTGCTTGAAGAACGCTGGCCGTGGCTTCAGACTCATGCCGAAGAGACGGCGCAGATCATCTTCCGGTCGGCCAAGGATCTTGGCGCGCCGGGTGTCGATCCGGTCTATGGCTGGGGCGAACTCGACGTGGAAGCGTCGCAGTCGCCGCTCGATTTCGACAGCCTGGTCGTCTACCAACCCTTTGCCTACAACGGGAAGCAGCCGTCGCTGGGCCTGCTGGGCACCGGCCTGCTGGCCAACAGCCCGCTCTTCGCGAACTGGTCGGCCAAGTCGCTCAAGTCCGCCGTGATGAAGCCGGGTCAGCTCAATCTCTGGCAGAACCAGAGCGCCTATGTCGTGGCGTTCGAGAATATCGGCACGACCTATCGCGACTTCGAGATCCCGCTGAGCTCGCTGCTGGCCGGCAAGAACCAGACGGTCAACGGCAACAGCAACCCGTTCCAGAACTACCTCTACCAGCGCCTCATCGATTGGGCGAACGGCGCGGACGCACTGGCCTACAACAGCCAGGCCATGCCGATGGGCGATGGTGCCTGGCACCTCAACATGGTCACGACGATGTCGTCGCAGGACGAGGTCGAGGCCGGCCAAGGTCCGTTCCATGCCGAGTTCGTGGCGACCAACGCCGATGCCGGCATCGACCTGCGCATCGGTGAAGGCTCGGGTGCGCATTCCCTGATGGGCGGCGCGGGCTTCGGTCTCCGCTCGGACTTCGATCCACAGACCGGCGGCGTGAACCCGGTGCTGGGCCTGGCGTCCGGCGGCATGTACGCCAGCGGCGGGTACACGCTCGTCAAGGGCCTGCGCGTCAGCCTGGGCTTCAGCCAGAAGGCGGACGATCACACTTACATGGACCCGAAGTTCGGTCCCTTGCAGACGGTCCCGCTGGCGACGCAGCGCGCGACGGCCTCGACGATGGGCATCGATTACACCATCGCCAAGGGCTTCACGGCGAACGTCACCTACACCGAGCTGAACGAGGCCAATGGCCTGCTCGGCTTCGAGGGCAGCGGCGCCTTTGCGCTCAACAACGGTGCGAGCACCCGCGGCGTGACGATCGGCGCCACGGCGTCGCTTGCCGATGGCTGGCTGGTGTCGGGTTCGGCGACGATGGCGCGCACCACGGCGCCGCAATTCGGCTACGCGCTGCTCACTTTGTCGAAGGATGGGTTGGAGTCGACCGCTTATGAACTGGTGGCGGCGAAAGCCGGCCTCTTCGGCGAGACCGACAGCATCCGGGTGTCGCTGTCGCAGCCGCTGCATGTCGAAAGCGGCGCGCTCAACTACTCAGCGCTCGAAGTGGTCGATCGCTCGACGGGCGCGCTCGGCGTGACGACGCAGAGCTGGAACGTGTCCGGCAACCGCGAGTACCGCATGGAGGCGATGTACGGCGTGGCCGTGTT
>Ga0068855_100011069_pt1 | contig 10885 bp, 6 predicted proteins | sample KBSCornC52_FD_66592 | JGI IMG/M metagenome (GOLD analysis project Ga0068855, IMG submission 66592) | Corn rhizosphere microbial communities from Kellogg Biological Station, Michigan, USA - KBS Corn C5-2 | ecosystem: Host-associated > Plants > Roots > Rhizosphere > Soil ... | reverse complement strand
AGCGTCCGGGACTTCCGTTGTAGTCGCTGGAGCAGGAAGCGTTAGTCTGAGCCCCTCGTACGAGTAGAAGAAGAAGGTCCGATGGTGGCCGTCATATAAGTGCGGTAGAAATATCGGACCGCCTACGGTGCCTCCGAAATCGTTTTGCCGCTCTGAGGTCTTCAGCGTGACCGGTACAGTGTGGTCATTGAACCAGTTATTGGCGTCGAGAGCATCATTGCGGAAATAGTCGAAGAGCGTCCCGTTCAGATGGTCCGTTCCCGAGCGCGTCTCGAGGGAAATCTGGCCTCCCGGTGTTCTCCCGTATTCTGCCGAATACGTGGACGTATTGATGCGGAACTCCTGCAGGGCGTCGATACTTGCCAGATTCTGCGTGGTCCCAACCGCCGTCTCGGCAGGGGTAAGACCCGCCGCTCCGGCCGAGTAGGTTCCTTGATTCCCGACCCCGACGTTGGCGCTGACGCCATCGACGGTATAGTAGTTTGCTTCCGTCCGCTGCCCATTGATACTGAATTCACCGCTGTTGCCCGCCGACGATCCATATGGAATCGGCGTCCGGACAACTCCGGGTGCAAGCGAAATAAGGCTCTGGAGGCTGCGGCCGTTCAGAGGCATACTTTCGACAAACTTTCGGTCCACGACGGTACTGACCGAAGCATCTGTTGTATTGAGTGCAAGCCCACTGCCATCGACCACTACAGTTTGAGTAGTACCTTTGACTTTGAGCGATAATTGGAGCCTTCTGTTATCCCCCACATTGAGCACAATGTGGTCGATCACCACATCCGCAAAGGAGTCCTTCGACACGGTAAGCGCATAGCGTCCGGGCTTAAGGAACGAAAATGTTGCTGCTCCCTCCTTCCCGGTGTCGGTTTGCTGTTCCTGATTGGTGTCGGCATTGCGGAGCATAAGGCGCGCACCTGCGATGACCGCCCCCGATGAGTCTGTGACGGTGACGGAGAGGTTAGCGGTACTGAAATCAGCATGACCGAACTGCGACAGACATATCCAGAGTGTCATCACGATTGTCTGGAATACAAACCTGCGGAAATTTAAGTCAATTTTGGGCATACATCTCCTTTCGGCCTCGCGAGACCGTTTGGTAATGAACTGAGGCGCTACTCGTTACTGCGTTTCGGTGCTGCCTGCTCGAGGCGCTGGACAGTAACTGCCAGCCTGCTCTGCTCGCGTTGTGCCTCGGCCAGTTGCTTCAGCAAGTCGACGGGGCTAACGGGTGCAGAGGAACCTTCAGGTGATAGCGCGAAACCTCCAGCCACGAGTTGGTCGAGGCGCTCGGCATTCTGGAGGAACGAATCAGCCGACGTCGCGAGTTCACCAATGGTGCGGATGGGGGCTATCTGTTGTTGCGAAAGAGGAGTGACCGTCTTTTCGCCGGTGAGCGTGGCGGCCATCGCGTCCAATTCCAGGCCGCAGGTGGTCAGAGGGCGCGCAAGTAATTGAAGCCAAAGCTGCCGGTCCTGTGCGTTCATTGCGGAGAGTTCCCTGCTCCGGAAGTCTCTCGACCCGATTTGACTGACCTCCCATGCGGCACGATGAACGCGAGCACTCCTTGCTACGATCTCTCGCGCTGCTTGTTGAACATGCTCGTCCAAGCCGGAGCCGGGGAGTCCCGATCGAGCACGCAGAGATTCTCTGAGCATGCTGTCCAAGGGGATACGATCCGCCGCAATCGATACCAGTGGACTCAGTGCGATCGTCGAGATGCGACGTGAAGTCACAGGTCCATCGGAAGGATGCAGGCCGATCCTAAGGGTTGCGCCACCTCGAAGTGCCTGGAGTGCTTGAATGAGTGACCGCGTTTCCTCCTGGGTTGGCAGGACACCGGTGACATCGACGCCGACGCCCGGATGTCTCTCGATATTGACCGCTGCCTGTATGTTCTGTGGCTGATTGCTGAGAACTTGCAGGGCCTGAAGGGTCAGGTGCACATCCTCACTGGTGTTCAACCCGTTATGGAGGCTATCGGGGTAGGACTCAGGGATGAAGTCGCTTGCCTGGACTTGCTCTGCACGAAGAACCTCGTAACGCAACTCCTCGAAGTGATACTCACGAGTCTCATTCCCATCCTGGACACGGAGCGTTTCGGCGACCGGACGCATCGTAGCGTTTGCGATGACGAGGCGTCCCTCGATGATTGAGTTTTTCTCTGGGGTCGCAGGCCGCTCAAAACTCACCTCATACCCATCCGGTACTTCGCGTAGGGCAAGATCCTTGTGGTTCCCTCCTAACTGCTCGAAATCCGCAGTGTCCGGAGGATGCTGCCATACTTTGTCCTTCACGCTGATCGCATGAGCTACACCCTTTGGCTTTGACTTACTTGGATTCGAAAAGTCCCGAGCCTTTCCGGTGACGTTGATCCAGTGACTCGCGAGCACATCTCCGCCGACCGTGCGAAGGCGGAGAGTCTTGAGAGGACGGTCAGCGCTGCGGAGAGAGTCAACCTGGGCGACGGCAATCGTTTTGCCTTCTCCCGAGTGGACCTCAAGCGAGAAGACTTCGCGAACGGCTCCATGTGGAGGAGCCGCACTCGCGGCCTGCCCGATCGACTGAGCGAGAATATCTGCGGCTGTGACTTGCTTCTTCACCGCCCTTGGTGTCCCGGTATGGGTAAGGGCGAGCACGATCAAAGCGCACAGGCCGACCGCAATTGCGATGGTCCAGGGAGGCCGTCTCTTAATGTGAGACCGGAGACCCGAGAGCCAGTTGGCGCGTTTCACGGGTGCTTCCACGATCCGCCGCGGCTCTTCTGACCATGGTTCCAACGGGTCAAGGATCGGAGCCTGGGCTGAGGGAGGACCGTCTGTACCTGCTTCGAGCAGGGGATCGTAGTAGGAGACGTCGACGACCGGCGCTCCACCGGCAAGAATCAGGGACACCGAAAGCTGGCGACCATCGCTGAGATCAACGGCAGCCACCCGCGGCGCAGGCACGTCGAGCATCTCTTGTTGTAGATCGAAATAGAGAAGTCCAACACCCTGTTCGCTCAGCACTTCTACGAAGCCTGGCTGTGACAAGGGCGGCAGTGCGATCTGGAAGTTGCTTGAAGCGCTCGTAATTGTCTGCACCCCGCGAACCTCTCCATCCACCACGATCTGGAGTTTCTTGGGCCGATGCTCGAAGGTCTCACGCAGCTTACGGCGGAGTTTTTTCAAGCCCTCCTCTCCTGTTTTCGCTGATGGTGGGTTCGTCCCCGTTGGAGGGTCGCCCTCGGCAAGGAATCGAGGTGTCAGGCCTGGCAGGCCCAGCAGACGGCTCGCCTGATTCAGGCATACTCTGCAACTGGCAAGATGTGCGACCTCCAATGTCGTGAACGCGGGTGCGTCGCGCTGAACGTAATGAGCTTGAAGTTCTTCAGGAGACAGGCAGGAACCTTCGGCCTCCGAGAAGATTCGCCTCTGCAACTCTTCAAACAGAGCTTCAGATTGTTCCGGTAAGTAGCGGGGGAAGGATGTCGATCTTCGTTCGCCGCGACTCAGAAAGCGAAGAACGCCCGGGCGATTCAGGTAGGCCTTTGCTTCAAGCCGGGCTGTTTCGATCAGTGTATCGACATTCGACCGCTTCGCTCTCAGCAAGGACATAACCTCGGTCGGAAGGTAACCCAGAAAGTAACGCAGAATCAGAGCCGACGCCGCCCGGTTGGTCTTTCGGCGGATGCAAGCGTACTCACAGATGCCAGCCAAGTCGCTACGGACATGCAGAAGCTGGCTTCTGTCGACAGCTGACATCGCGAATTCAACCGAGTCAAAGTCGACCGCGAGCAGTCCCGAAACTGCGTCCCGGCCACTCCGCAGCTTCTTTGAGATGAAGAGGTTTCTAAGTGAGGTGTACAGGTAGGCGCGGATCTGATCTTCATCTGTGAAGTCAGGGGCGGACTTCATCTGCACGAACCGGACATAGAGGTCTTGCACCAGGTCTTCGGCTTCTTCGGAGGCGCCCTGGGTATGTTGACGGGCCCAGTCCAGCAGCCAGGCATAGTGATCCAGGAAGATCGCCTCGTGGTTACGGGACTTCTTCTCGAATTTCAAGGGTTTTGGGGAAGTCAAAGCTCCTCCTGTCAGCGCCACAACTCGCCGAGGAGGGTCTTCGCAAATGCACGAAAATGCGCGAATAAGCGAAAAAACGCGCATGTCGCGGCGAAAATTGAGGACTGGGTGGATTGAAGGGAGAGAACCGGGGAAAGATCGAAGAGACTCGCTGTGTCGCCTACGTGAAAAGGCCTCCACGGAGGCAATCCATGGGGGCAGACGCAGCACGACCTCACCATCTGCTTCGATCAAAGGTCGAAGTGATGAGAAATTGTGGGTTTAGGTCTTATGGGAAGACGCAATGCGACTAGCTGCGTCAATCACAGAAACAGTTCAGATCATCGGATGTGAGGTGAAGTACACCTCAGAATGGCCAGATCGAGCCTCCAGCCTGTAATCAATTTTGCCTGCGGTTGCTGTTGCAGCTCACAGACTGGATGGAGGCGAGTAGAGCACCGTCTCGCTCGGTGCCAGCGGCAGCTACACCCTATTTCACCGACATCGGCAATCAGTGCGTGCGCCGCGTCCGTGCGCCGCGTCGATGCCACCACCCACAATATCTCGACCGTAGGTGGTCATTGCGGGACTTCGGGGCCCTCAGGGGATGGCGGAATTGCGACGGTGAACTATAGACCCGATCGGCTTGGCGCGTGACACTGGTTGTCGAGCACAATGTTTTCGAGTGCATGTGCCGATGTCAATTGTGTCGTGGTCATGTCTCCATCTTCTGTTGCGGGGGCAGTCAAAGTTTCGTGATTCATAACTTGGGAATCGTTTTGGAGATTTGAAATGAGTAAGTCCGTCCAATCGGTCGCCAGTCGGCGCCGTTTTCTGAAACAGGCTGCGGCTACGGCTGTGGCTTCTTTTTCTGCTGGGAGCGGAGCCGGCTATGCGCTGTCGTCGAAGCCGGCGGAGCGCAGTGTGCCTCATGCAGGGGAGGCCATCAGGAATCGCGCTCCACTGGCGAAGAATGCCTTTTATCTGCTGCCCCTTGGTGCGGTACGTCCTGCTGGCTGGCTGCTGGATCAGATGAAGATCCAGGCCAACGGCCTCAGCGGACATCTCGATCAGACATGGGCGGATGTGGGGAGTAACAGTGCATGGCTGGGAGGCACAGGAGAGGCCTGGGAGCGCGGACCGTATTTTCTCGATGGCCTGGTTCCACTTGCGTACCTGCTGGATGATGCGCGGCTGAAGGCGAAGGCTCAGAAGTATCTTGACTGGACGTTGATGAATCAGATGCCGGACGGCATGATCGGCCCCAGAAGCAATGACGACTGGTGGCCGCGCATGGTGATGGTCAAAGCGCTGGCGCAGTACGAGGAGGCTACGGGCGACGCGCGTGTGATTCCGGTGCTGTCGCGCTACTTTGCTTACCAGCTTAAGAGTCTGCCGTCTCGGCCGCTGCGCGACTGGGGCAAGTTCCGCTGGCAGGACAACGCGCTGGTTGTGCTCTGGCTCTATAACCGGACGGGCGACCCAGCATTGATCGAACTGGCGAGGCTTCTGCATCGGCAGGGGTACGACTGGCAGGGGCAGTTCACCGACTTCAAATACACCCAGCCGATTACGCGGGATTTCATCAAGTTGAACGAAGGGGGAGGATTGACCGATCTTGCTCTGGCTACGCATGGGGTGAACAACGGCCAGGCAATCAAGGCATCTCCCGTCTGGTCGATGGTGTCCAACGACGAGCGCGACAGGCGCGCTGTGCAGCAACAACTGGCGGCGCTGGATAAGTACCACGGTCTGCCGAATGGGATGTTTTCATGCGATGAGCACTTCGCGGGGCGCAATCCCTCGCAGGGGAGCGAGCTTTGTACGGTTGTCGAAACGATGTTTTCGCTGGAGCAATCGCTGGCTATTCTTGGGGATGGCGCGCTTGGTGATCGATTGGAGCGTATCGCGTTCAATGCATTACCGGGGACGTTCACCGACGATATGTGGGCGCACCAGTACAACCAGGAGCCAAACCAGGTGGAGTGCAGCTTGCATCGCAAGCCTTGGACTACAGACGGTCCAGAGTCCAACCTGTATGGGCTTGAGCCGAACTTCGGATGCTGCACCGCGAACTTTCACCAGGGCTGGCCGAAGTTCGCAGCAAGTTTGTGGATGGCATCTCAGGACGACGGGCTGGTGGCAGCCGTTTACTCGCCTTGCAACGTCCGCACGTCTGTGCGTGGGGTCGCCATCGAACTGGCGGAGGAGACTGAGTATCCATTTCGGGGGACGGTTCGGATTACAGTAAATCCGGCGGCAGCAGTCAGCTTTCCTCTCAGGCTCCGCATCCCGGGTTGGGCGGATGGAGCTACGATCCATGTGAATGGAGTGGCGCAGAGTGCTACGGTATCCGCTGGCTTTGCCCACGTGGAGAGGGCATGGAAGCGCGGTGATGTTGTGGAACTGCGGTTTCCGCTGATACCGGGATTTGCTAAGGGATACAAGGACTCTGTTTCAATCGACAGAGGTCCACTTGTCTTCTCGTTCCCGATTGGCGAGAGTTGGGTGAAGTTGCAGGATCGTGGGATGACCTCGGATTGGCAGGTGTTTCCTTTGACACCATGGAACTATGCGCTTGCCGTCGATACGGAGAATGCCGGTGAGTTGACCGCGCAGGAGTTTCCTGTGGGAGCATCTCCGTTCAGCCTGAAGGGCGCTCCTGTGAAGATACAGGTGAATGCGCGCAAGTTAACGAAGTGGCGGTCGCTGGATGGGGTTGCTGAGGAAGTCCCACAGAGTCCGGTACATAGCGATGAGGCTGAAGAGAAAGTTACGCTGGTTCCGTATGCAGCTGCGAAGCTTCGGATTACGGCCTTTCCGCAGTTGAAGAAGATAGCGAGGACATGAAAGCTGTAGACGAGCAAGGCGCCGTTGAAACCGATCGTGAGCAGGCCCGGTCGGGCAGTGTGGCTGCCTCGTGTTTTTCTGTAGGCCGGGGATCGCCGACAGGGCCTCGAAGAGGTCTTTCGGCCAGGAGCACCCACTTGGCCGCCTGCGTCTCCTTCTTCTGCCGGCGGATCCTTCGCTTGCTGAACTTCGTGCGGTACCGGGGCAGCACTGCCTCGCTGACCTCAAGGGCCAACTCGCAAATCGCACCAGTCCGATCTCCGGCATATTTCCTAGAAGGATCCCCGATACGGTTTCAGCCTAAACTCTTGCTGCATCTCGTTGCTTCCCCTCGTATCGAGGATGTCGACAGAGCCAAATGAGCTCTAGGCATTGAAGCGGACGGAAGGAAGAAGTCTGAATCCCGTCCTCGAACGTTCACGACGGGATCGGGCAGTTCGAGCAGCAGGACCTGCAAGCTCTGCACCGAATCCGCAGCCGGATGATCGGCAGCCGGACGCAGCTTGGGAAGCCAAGCCAGTCAGGGCACTCGACAATTTCGAGAGGTCGGATTACGACATCGCCAATCCCGGCATCCAGATGAAACTTGGCGAAGGTCCTCCATGCGCGTTTCGACGGAATAGCGTGCGCCGCCATATGGTGGCAGCGGTCAGATCCATCACTGGCGGCCCAATCGTGTACTGAAACCAGTCATCGAGCGATGCATCCGCCGCAGCCTGCAGCATCTCTCGAGTCGCACGAACCGCGCCATCGGCTTCCGTCGTCGCAACGACACGTTGCAGTGTCAGGTCGATATATCAATCGTAGATCGCGCCGCCTTGAAACGAAGTTCCAACGCGTAGCCGCCTTTCAAGGCCCATGGCGCCGCATCGTTCGCGAACAGCCTCGCGAGCAGTCGATCGAAGGCAACCTGACGTCGGAGGCGATTAATTTCAATCTGTTCCGCCCGGGACAGATTCTTCAGCCGTTCTTCCAACATCCTCCGGAACGCTCCTGCCGTCGCGTATGTTCTCGCTGTCGCCATCATGCTGCCCGCCGTAGAACCTCTTCGACCATCTTGCGCGCTCTCCCATTCAGTTGCGCTTTCCGAAGTTGCTGGCGAAAGTCTGTTTTGCAAACTTAGTTCAGGCACGACGGGTTGAGTCGTTAGAGGTCCAGCATGTGAACGGCTCCGCTAGGAGCCGTGTGAAGAGAAGCTGCTGGTTCCGTTTTTACGATGTGGTGCCTGCTCAAAAAGGCGAAGATTTCCCGCTCAGTTTGGTGATCGATTCAGAAGCTTGTCCAATGTGAATCGGTCAGGCTCCAAAAGCGCCAGTAAGAATGCTGCAGCGGCCGCCGAGAAGACCGAATAGTCGAGTGGCGTCTTGATGCCAAGTCCCGTGACCATACCCATAGCAAATGACAAAAGCAAAAGGCCGGAGAGGATGGAGGTTATTCGCGTTTTGAAGCCTGCGATGAGCAATATCCCAAAGAGTGTCTCCGTGATGGTAGCTGCCCATGCAAATGACATCGCGAATGAACTGGGGAAGAGTGACGTTACCGCGCCCGTGTACTCCACGAAATGAGCGAAATCTCCCCAGAATACGTTCTTTGCTCCATAGGGCCCCCATAAACCAAAACGATCAGCCACGGCGGATAGAAAGGAAGCTCCCAGCGCAAACCTCGCGAACAGACGGACTATCTCTTGCCCATTCTCGGTGAGTTGCGAGGTTTTCGAATTCATACGCGCCTCCACGTACCGGAATATTGCTTTGGGCAACATGGTTTCATCGGGGAAATGCAATGCTCCATCCGAAGACAGTGAATGGGAGAGTCGGTGCTCCTTAATTTTGACAAAAAACTACTTGCCGCGCGTTGTCGTGTGTTCCGGGCTGCACATACCAGATATTGCGGGAATGTCGATCTCGACGTCAGCCATGTTATTCAAAAAGTCGGTCAGGGTGTACCGGGTCGCCAATGTGATGGAGTTCGACAATCTGCCCATCGGAATACCCGGCTGCCCGGACCGCCGCGAGATCAGCATCGCTCACCTTTCCATGTGTGTCGATGATTCGTTTTGCGAATGTGGCAGCAGCCGCTCTCTTCGGATCACTGGACTTTCCTTCGAGATTGAGTGTGATCTCGTCAGGCGCTGTCTCAGAATTGGCATGAGTGATGAAGCAGTGATTGGCAACGCAGTAGTTGCAACCATTGGTCATCGAAACAGCCAGCGCTACCGCTTCTCGCGTCTTCGCGTCGAGGACATGCGACATCGTGGTCTGGAGGTCAACGTAAGCCTGCAAAGCACTCGGGCTCAAGGAGAGCAACCGGAGTCCATTGGAAAGGAATCCCCAACGCTGTTGCATTGCGTCGAGAATTTCGTGGGCTTCGGCGGGAGCTTGCTCTCGCGTGGGGAGTTCGATTCGTGCCATGGCTCGGAAATCTCCTGTGAGATCAATGTATGGCGCTAAGAACTCGCAGTATGTATACCTTGGGCGAAAAGGTCTTGGACTTTAGGTAATCCGCGAGTCGTCACGGACGAACGTGAATGATCGTCTTGCCTTTGGTCCGCTCGGTCGGGTTGAAGGCAGCGACGCCATCGTCGAGTGCAGCCACCTTGCCGATGTTTGTTCGCAGCCGGCCGTCCGGCCGCGCTGCACGACCTCGCTCAATTGGACGCGATCGGGTACGACGACGAAATCGATGGTCTGGCCGTTTGCGGGCCGCGCCTCGGTTGGGCCGGTGACGGTCACCAGCGTTCCTCCGCTTCGAATGAGGGCTGCAGACCGTTTCGCGATGTCGCCGCCAAGAACATCGAAAACCAGATCGACTTCTCCGACGTCCTCCAGTGTGTCGTTATCGAGGTCGACGAACTCCTGTGCGCCGAAGTCGAGAGCTGTCTGACGCGCCTCCGCGCGCCCGGTGCCGATGACGTACGCGCCGGCCTCACGTGCGAGTTGGCTCGCCATCGAACCGACTACGCCCGCCGCGCCGTGCACGAGGACGCTTTGCCCCGGCTGAAGGCGGCCGTGATCGAACAGCCCCTGCCAAGCGGTCAAGCCGGGCATCACGAGAGCCGCGCCCATCGTGAAGTCAACGTCGCCGGGCAGCGGTGTGAGGTCGCGTGCCTCCACGGCCACATACTCCGCCAGCGTGCCGTCGCGATACCAATCCGTGAGGCCGAACACTCGCTGTCCAATCGACAGCCCTGTCGTGCCATAGCCGAGAGCAGTGACCACTCCGGCAAACTCGTGTCCGGGGATCGAGGGTGTCCGGTCACGGCCGTCGCGATCGGTCCAGGTCGAGGGCCACGTCAGCTCATCCCCGGTGAATCCCGACGCATGAATCTGAACAACGACATCATTTATCGCCGCCTGCGGCTCAGGCAGCTCCACCAGTTTAACCCCGGCCTTCCCCGCAGCCTGATCCGTCGCCACAATTGCCTTCATTGGGCACCTCCGTGTGTCTCATCTTCATGATGCATCCTCCTCAGGCTAAATTGGAGTGGAATAGCCGACAGATCCATAATCGTCGAGACGACTAGTCCATGAGAGATGCCTAAAAGAATGCCGAAAATAGAGACATTTCAAGACCTGGTTTTAGAACCAAGGAAGGATGGCCAAGAGATATGGCGCTGGCTCTATACGGAGCTTCGCTCCTCGATTATTGAGATAAAGAGGGCATGTCGGTTTTAGAAGCTATACTCTCTCGATGAGGCCGTACCAACAGTCGCGGCGCTCTCAGACAGGCAGCGTAGAAGACCCTGGAGGCACGATGCGTGCGACGGCGCACTTCTGTTGCTCGCGGTGAGCCGATCTGCGCTGGGACCCTTGTTGGCTTCAGGCCAAATCACTCATCGATCTCGGTACTAATCGAGTAAGATTTGCCACAGAATCAATCTGTCTCAAACAGTATTTGGACCAAGGGGCTTCGAGATCCTATGAGAATGACACGGCGCGAGTTCAATGTGCTCACCGCAGGCACGCTTCTCTCCTCTCTTTCTTCGATGGAGA
>Ga0068855_100011065_pt1 | contig 10886 bp, 9 predicted proteins | sample KBSCornC52_FD_66592 | JGI IMG/M metagenome (GOLD analysis project Ga0068855, IMG submission 66592) | Corn rhizosphere microbial communities from Kellogg Biological Station, Michigan, USA - KBS Corn C5-2 | ecosystem: Host-associated > Plants > Roots > Rhizosphere > Soil ... | reverse complement strand
CTCGACGACGACGGCGCCCGGATCGACCTGACCGTGACCTTCAACGGCGAGACCGTGCTCGGCAAGGCGCAGGTGCGGGTCGCGCTCGCGTGACCGAGCTGCGCGAACTCACCACCCTGCGGGTCGGCGGGCCGGCCGACCGGGTGCTCGAGCCCAGCACCCGAGACGAGCTGGTCGACGCGGCGCTCGGGCTGTGGGCGGGCGTCGACGACTGGCTGGTTCTCGGCGGCGGCTCCAACGTCGTGATCTCGGACGAGGGCATCGACGGCGAGGTGCTGCACGTCGTCACCCGCGGCATCTCGCAGCAGCCGCACGAAGACGGGACGGTCCACCTGCTGGTCGAAGCAGGGGAGCCGTGGGACGCGGTCGTCGCCCACGCCGTCGAGAACGGTCTGGCCGGCATCGAGTCGCTCAGCGGCATCCCGGGCAGCGCGGGCGCCGCGCCGATTCAGAACATCGGCGCATACGGCCAAGAGCTGAGCGGCAGCCTGGTCGGCATCGACTTCCTCGACTTCGGCTCGGGCGAGGTGCAGCACCTCGCGGCGTCCGAGCTCGGTCTGGGCTACCGCAGCAGCGCCCTCAAGCGCGGGCGGCTGGGAGTGGTGCTCGGCATCGAGCTCGCGCTGGCGGCATCCGCGGGCCGACTCTCGCTCCCGATCGCCTACGACCAGCTCGCGCGGGCGCTCGGCGTCGAGCTCGGGGCGCGGGCGCCGCTCGCCGAGGTGCGCGCGGCGGTGCTCGCTCTGCGCGCCTCGAAGGGCATGGTCCTGGATGCCGCGGACCCCGACTCGGTCAGCGCCGGCTCGTTCTTCACGAACCCGATCGTGAGCGAGAACTTCGCTCGCGGGCTCCCGTCTGACGCCCCGCGCTGGCCCACCGAACCGGAGCCTCCCGCGCAGGTGCTGCCGCTCGGTGCGCCGATCCCGGCGGCTCCCTCCTCGGGTGAGTACCTGGTCAAGCTCGGCGCCGCCTGGTTGATCGAGCATTCGGGAATCGCGCGCGGTTTCGCGTTGCCCGGGTCGGGTGCGGCGATCTCGAGCAAGCACACGCTGGCGATCATCAACACCGGACACGCCACGGCGCACGACATCGTGCAACTGGCGAACTTCGTGCAGACCCGGGTGATGGCCGAGTTCGGCGTCCTGTTGCAGCCCGAGCCCGTGCTGGTGGGCGTGAGCCTGTGACGCCTAGAAGCCCTGACGCAGCAGTCCGAGCTCCATCGCCCTGGTGACGGCGCGCGTGCGATCGTCGACGCCGAGCTTGGCGAAGGCGTGCAGGAGGTGCGTCTTGACCGTTGCCTCGCCGACGAAGAGCCGCTCGCCGATGGCGCGGTTGCTCAGCCCCTCGGCGACGAGGCCGAGCACCTCGAGTTCGCGCCGGCTCAGCGCCGGAACTGCGGCAGCGGCCGGTGAGGCGGCGCGCTGCACGAGCAGCCGGCTCACGCTGGGGGCGAGTGCCACCTCACCGGCCGCGACCGCACGGATGCCGGCCAGCAGCTCCTCTTCCGGGGCGGCCTTGAGCAGGTAGCCGCTCGCCCCCGCCGTGATCGCTCGCAGGATCGCGTCGTCGTTCTCGTAGGTGGTCAGGATGATCACCCGCGTCTCCTGCTGCGCGGCGATGATCTGCGCGGTCGCCTCGTCGCCGTCGATGCCCGACATGCGCAGATCCATGAGGATCACGTCGGGACGCAGCTGCCCCGCGAGCTCGATCGCCGACTCGCCGGACGAGGCCGTTCCCACCACCTGGATATCGGGGGCCGCATCCAGCAGGGCGACGAGGCCGGCGCGCACCACCGGGTGGTCGTCGACCACAAGGGCTCGGATGCTCATGAGGCCACCGCGTGCACGGGCACGCGAGCCGTCAGGGTCGTCGCTCCCTGGGTCCCGTCGATCGCGAGCGAGCCGCCGACCAGTCCGAGCCGATCGCGCAAGCCGCTCAGGCCGAATCCGGCCGTGGCCGCGGCGACCGGGTCGAAGCCGCGCCCGTCGTCGACCACCCGCACCCGGGCGAACCCATCGCCAGAGCTCAGCTCGACCCGCACGTCGCGAGCGCCGGCGTGTTTGCGCACGTTGGCCAGTCCCTCCTGGGCGCAGCGCAGCAGCACGACCTCACTGTCGCGGTCGAGCGGCTCGTTCAGCGTGCTGCTGACCGCGACGGTGATCCCCGACTCGCGCTGGAACCGGGCCGCGAGGTGCTCGAGGGCGCTCACGAGTCCGCCGCCCGGCAGCTCGACGCGCGCGCTCGCCGCCACCAGCGAGCGCGTCTCCGTGAGGGCGGAGCGGGCGGCGCTCTCCATGAGCTCCAACGTCTCGTCGGTCAGAGTGCCCGAGGCGAGCTCTCGCCGAGCCCGCTGCGTGAGCAGCACCTGCCCGGTGAGGGTCTGCGCGATCGTGTCGTGCAGTTCGCGGGCCAGGCGCTCGCGCTCGTCGGTGGCCCCGGCATCCCGGTGGAGCACCTCCAGCTGCGACTGCGCAGCGGTGAGCTCGTCGAGCAGTCGCTTGCGCTCGTGGCCGAGGTCGGCGATCCGCGTGATCCACACGCCCATCGCGACGGCGAACACGAACGAGATGGCTTCGATGGCCGCGGCCAGGGTGATGCTGCCTGCGCTGAAACCGAGGCGGATCGGGAACGCCACCGCGACGACGACCGCGATCACCGCGCTGGCGATCACCGCGCGGCGGATGCTGCCGAGCAACGTCCAGGCAGCCGGAAAAGCGATCACCTGGAAGAACGCGAGCGTGGTGTCCGTCGCCGTGAGGGCGCCGGTGACGGCGATCGTCACGATCAGGGTGACGAGGGAGCGCGGGGTGTCCTCTTCGTCCGGACGCACGACGAACAGGGCCCAGAACACGGTGAAGGCCAGCAGGATGCCGGAGCCGATCCAGAACCGGGGAGCCAGTCCGATGGTCAGCCACAGCACGACGACGCTCAGCAGGCCGGTGCCCGCGACGGCGAGCAGCCACCAGTGACGGGATGTCACTCGGGCGGCGCGCACCTAGCTATCCTTGCGGATCCACCGGAACGTGAGTCGCGCCATGATCAACCCGACCACGAGCCAGATCGCGAGCGCGATGGCCACGCCCGGCAGATTCCAGCTGCCGCCCGCCTCTGCGGCCTCGAGGGTCGAGGGCAGGAACACCGAGCGCATCCCCTGGGCGAGCCACTTGAGCGGAAAGACGCTTGCGACGTTCTGCAGCCAGGTCGGCAGGTTGGTGAAGGCGAGATAGACGCCCGAGATGAACTGCAGGACCAGCACGATCGGGATGATGACCGCGGTCGCGCTCTTACCCGACCTGGGCAGCGCGCTCAGCCCGATTCCGAGGATCGCGCAGGTGGCGACGCCGAGCAGGAACACCCAGGCGAGGGTGAGCCACTTGGCGGGATCGGTCGGGATCGGCACGCCGAAGGCGACCTTGGCCAGCAGGATCAGCAGCGCCGCCTGCAGGATGCCGGTGATCAGCGCGCGGCCGATCTTGCCGATGAAGTAGCTGGTCACCGACAGGGGAGTGCCTGCCAGCCTCTTGAGGGTGCCGTCGCTCTTCTCTCCTGCGATGTCGATCGCCAGGTTCTGCAGCCCGCTCAGCAGTACCCCCGCCGCCAGCATGCCGGGCAGGTAGTAGGCGGCGGCGCTCACGGCGTGGCCGGCGGCATCCTTGCCGAAGAAGTTGCTGCTGCTGAAGGCCACCGAGAAGATCGTGAGCATCACCACCGGGAAGAGGAAGGTGAAGAACACCGCATCGCCCTGACGGAAGTAGGCGAGGAACTCGTAGCGGATACGTGAGAAGCCGACCCGGACGACGCGCGCGGGTGTGACGACCGTGCGGGTCGTGGATGTCGTGGGTGTCGCGGTCATTTGGCCACCAGTTCCAGGTAGATGTCTTCGAGACTCGGGCGGACGACCTCGAGCCGTTCCGGTTCGCCGGCGGAGGCCAGCTGCGCGACGAACTCGCCTGGCCGCTCGGTGCGTTCCTCGTGCACGACGCCGTCGCGGGTCCACCGCACCAGCGGGATGCGCGCCGCGGCGCCGCCGATCGTGTCGATCGGGCCGATCTCGACCAGCCGGCCGTCGGCGACGATTCCCGCTCGATCGCTGAGCTGCGCGGCCTCGTCGAGGTAGTGAGTGGTGAGAAGGATGGTGGTGCCCTCCTTCTTGAGCTGCTCGATCAGGGTCCAGAACTGGCGGCGCGCCTCGGGGTCGAACCCGGTCGTCGGCTCGTCGAGGAAGAGCAGCTCGGGGCGGCCGATGATGCCGAGCGCGACATCGACCCGGCGGCGCTGTCCGCCAGACAGCTTGCGGATGAGCGACGACGCCTTGTCCTCGAGGCCGACCGAGGCGATCACCTCATCCACATCCCGCGGGTTCGGGTAGAACCCCGCGAAGTGCGTCAGCTGCTCGCGGACGGTCGCAGCGCCCTGCTCGCCGCTGCTCTGCAGCACGATGCCGAGCCGCGCCTTCCAATCCAGGCCGCCGTGCTCCGGGTCGACGCCGAGCACACTGACGGTGCCCGATGTGCGGTCGCGGTATCCCTCGAGGATCTCGATGGTGGTGCTCTTGCCTGCGCCGTTCGGCCCGAGCAGCGCGAAGGTCTCGCCGTATGCGATGTCGAAGTCGAACCCGCGGAGGGCTTCGACTCCCCGATAGCTCTTGCGCAGGTCCCGCACCTCGACGGCGGAAGGAGAAGTCGTCATGGCCCCATGGTTGCGGCCGGCGCTTTGCCGCGGCAACGACCCGTCGGTGGAGACGGAGCATCCACCACTCGGTGGATGCCGTTAGCCCAGCGCGGTGAACGCGAGGCTCACGGCCAGGCCGATCATCACCACCGCGATGATCGCGTCGAGCACGCGCCAGGCGATCGGGCGCGCGAACAGCGGTGCGAGCAGCCGCGCCCCGAAACCCAGTGCCGAGAACCAGACGATGCTGCCGAGTCCCGCGCCGGCACCGAACGCCCAGCGCGCGTCGCCGTGCGTGCTCGCGACCGTCCCCAGCAGCAGCACCGTGTCGAGATAGACGTGCGGGTTGAGCCAGGTGAGGGCCAGCGTGGTGGCGGCCACCGCGAGCGCGCTCGCCGCCTTCGGCACGGTCGTCTCGGAGGTCTCGAGCCGGTCGGGGCGGAGGGCGCGCCGCGCCGCGAACAGCCCGTAGAGCAGCAGGAAGGCCGCCCCGACCCAGCGCACGGCCTCGACAAGCCACGGGACGGCCGTGAAGAGCAGTCCGCCTCCGCCGATGCCGAGCGCGATGAGCACCAGATCCGAGATCGCGCAGATGGCAACGACCAGCAGCACGTGCTCGCGCCGGAGTCCCTGGCGCAGCACGAAGGCGTTCTGGGCGCCGATCGCGACGATCAGCGAGAGGCCCAGCCCGAGGCCGGCGAGGGCGGCGGGGATCCAGGTGGCGGGCATCCGGCCACGGTAGCCGGGCGACGTTGCCACAATCCAGCTAAAGATTCTGCGCCGCCATTAGCCTGATTCATGATGAGGTTCGATCGCGAGCAGCTCGAGACACTGGCCGCTGTGGTGGCGGCGGGCACCTTCGACGCGGCCGCCGACCGGCTGTCGATCACCCCCTCGGCGGTGAGCCAGCGCATCAAGGCCCTCGAGCAGCAGCTCGGCCGGGTCGTGGTGGTCAGGTCGAAGCCGATCAGGGCCACGTCGGCGGGCACCGCCCTGCTCCGGCTGGTGCAGCAACTCGCCGCCCTCGAGCACGAGGCCGCGTCGGAGCTCGGCGTCGCCGAGTCCGCGGGGAGCGTCTCGATCCCGCTGGCGGTCAATGCCGACTCGATGGCCACCTGGCTGCTGCCCGCGCTCGCCGAGGTGGCGCGCGCCCATCCCGTGGTCTTCGAGCTGCATCGTGACGATCAGGAGTACACGGCCGGCTTGCTGGCTGCCGGAACCGTGATGGCCGCCGTGACCTCCGACTCGCGCCCGGTGGCGGGCTGCACCGTGACCGCGCTCGGCCGGATGGTCTACCGGCCGGTCGCCTCGCCCGCGTTCGCGTCCCGGTGGTTTCCCGACGGCCCGACCCCTGCCGCCCTGGCTGTCGCCCCTCTCGTCGTCTTCGATCGCAAAGACGAGCTGCAGTCCCGGTACCTGCGCGCCGTGACCCGCCAGACGCTGGATCCCCCGAGCCATTTCGTGCCGGCCACCGTCGACTTCGCGGTCGCGGTCGAACTCGGACTGGGATGGGGGATGCTGCCGGCAGCTCAGTCCGCGGCCGCCCTGCGTTCGGGCGCTCTCGTCGTGCTCGACCCCGCCCGGACCGTCGCGGTGCCGCTCTACTGGCAGCAGTGGAACCTTCGTTCCACGGCCCTCGATGCGGTGGCGTCGGCCGTCGTCGCGCACGCACGAGCGGCCCTGGACTGAGGCCGGCCCGCCAGCGCCCGACGGCCCCGCTCCGAGGGATGGAGCAGGGCCGTCATGGCAGCGGGTGCTGACGCGCGAGGCGCGCTCTGGTGGGAGGAATCAGCCTCCGAGGATCCCGAGAATCCCCAGGAGCCCTCCGGAGCTCGGCGAACTCGACGGGGACGGCGCCGGAGCGGGTGTCGACGTCGGCTGCGGGGTGGTGGGCGTCGGCTTGGGCGTCGGGGTCGGTGTCGGGGTCGGCGTCGCGCTCGGGGTCGCCCCGCCGGCGCTCGGCGACTGCGACGGCGCGGCGGCCTGGGCGTTCTTCGTCCGCACCAGCGAGACCGAGTCGAGGCGGTATGCGCGCCCCGAGTCCGGCAGCACGACATCGATGCGCAGACCGGTGTGGCCCGGCTTCGAGACGGGGAGTCCGAGGCTGACCTTCATCCAGCCAGAGCTGTCGCTGAACGAGATGGTCGCGGTCTCGCTGGAGCCGCCGATCGCGGTCAGCTTGAGCGATCCGGTGATGCTCGCGCTCGACCCGGGCTTCACCCAGATCGTGACGGTGTCCGTCTCGCCGGCGGTCACCGTCGTGGTCACGGTCTGGCTGACGGTCTGGCCGCCCGGCTCGGCGAGCGCGTACTTGCCACCCCGGGCGTTGCCGTTCGGACCGTCAAGCGACGCGCTCGGCGCGGTCCATCCCGCTGAGCTGCCCTCGAACGACGGCGACTTGAGCGCGATCGCCGTTCCGGCGGGGGCGGCGGGCTCGGCCGGATAGCCGCCCGTGTTGGGCACCGGGGCGGTCGTCGTGCTCGGGCTCGGCGCAGACGATGGCGGAGCTGACGGTGAGCTCGACGGTGAACTCGACGGCGCGTTGGTGGGCGTCTGCTTCGGCGGCACCTTCGTGCCGGCGTACTTCGCGAACACCTGCGACCAGTAGCGGGTGCCGTCCGGCCCTTGGTAGTAGCCGACGCCGAGGTCGGTGTAGTCGCCGACCAGGTTGCGGTAATGCTCCGGCGAGTTCACCCAGGCCTGAACCACCGCGTCGTATGTGTAGCCCGATGCGACGTTCTCGCCCGCGTGGCTCCAGCCCGGGGGGATCTGCGTCGAATAGTTCGGGTTGTGACTCATCGCGCCGTTCTTCCACTGCTGGTACGCCCAGTCGGAGGCGACCTTGTCGAGCGCGGCGTTCCGCACCAACGGTGTGGTGCCGGCCTCTTCGCGCACTTCGTTGGTCCCGTCGAAGACGTACTGGGTCTTCTGCGCATCGGTGAACGCGGACGATGCGGCCGCATTGGCGGCGGCGAGCGATGGCTGCGGCACGCTCAAGGCGGCGGCCGTTCCGGCGACCACGGCGACCGAGGCGATGGCGATGATGATCTGGCGGCGCAGGGGCGCGGTCGATCGCAGAACATGGAACATGAGTCGGTGAATCCCCCCGAAGTCGCGTGCGGGTGACGCGTGCTTCGGGGCTCACCGTAAAGGGGGACAGAACGGGGGACCCAGTCCCCGTCGGAGGGATAGACCGGGCTGTGCGTCGCCTCGGGATCACCCGTGCGTCATCCTCAGCTTTCAAGGGATACCGGGACGACAAGTCGGTCGGGTGGCCGGAACGGGCGGTGCACGCCCCGAACGGGGGGTATCCGAAATCGCGCAGAAAGAAGCCGGGACCGTCTGTCTTGGGGGGCGAACGGTCCCGGCTTCTGCGCTACCGCGTTCTAGACGGCCATGGCCGAGTGATTGCGACGGTAGCTCTCCCGCACCAGATAGGCACCCGCTGCCAGCAGTGCGAGGACGGCGGCGACGAGAGCGGCGATCCCCACGCCGGTCGTGGCCAGCCGAGCGATGTTCCCCGCAGTGGTGCCGGGGTTTCCGTCCGTGGGCGGAGGCGTGGTGTCGACACCGCCGACGTCACCGGCGACCACATTGGGGCCGACCGAGGCGCGAGCCAGGTTGATCTGCGCTGCGCTGTTGGCTGCCGCCCGCAGGGCGGTTCCGTGTCCACCGGTCAGGCCGGGGAGCACTCGCACCTCCACCGCGGTTTCGGTGAACGTCCCATTGCTGACGTCCTGGTTGTTCACCCGGACGGAGAGCACGTCGGCCAGCTGAGCGACCGAGTTGGAGTCGCCGGTGAGGGCCTGGACCGCCGGGTCGACGAGTCCGGTGTTCAGCGCGTTCACGAGATCCGTGACGGCGCTGTCCGAACCGAGCAACTGACCGTTCAGCGAGCCCGTGATGTTGCCGAGAGCGCCGGTGAGGTCGACCGGGACGCTGACCCCGAGCACCTGTGCCGTCGCCTTCGCGTGCACGCCGGCGCCGGTGAGGAACTCGTTGACGGTCCCCGTGATGTCGGCCGTCAGGCTGGTGGTGAGATCAGGCAGGGCGGTCGTCACATCGGAGCAGACGTTCTGGGTCACGGTCTGATCGACCAGCTTGGTCACCGTCTGGTCGACCGTCTCGGTGATGTACGTCAGGGTTCCGGTCACCTTGCCGAGCAGGCTGCCGACGACCGGCACCCCGTTCAGCTGGGGAACTCCGTTCACAACCGGCAGGGGGACCCCGTTGATCACCGGGACCTGGATCGTCACCTGCTGCACCACCTGGGTGGGCACCTGGATGATCTTGTCGACGAGGTGGCAGATGTTCTGCACGAGCGGCGCCTGCGCCACGTTCTCGGAGAGATCGGCGTGGAGGGTGACGTCCGCGTTGTTCAGGGCGTCCTTGACCGCGTTCACCACCTGGTCGGCGATGCCCGAGATCTTCGTGGTCACCGAGTTCAGCACGGGGTCGAGGATGGCGGAGTCCACCAGTTCGGTGCCGGGGGCGAGATTGTTCAGGTTCTCGCCGAGCAGCTTCCCGAGGTTCAGCGTGACCACGCCCGTCTCGAGGTCGAAGGTCACGCCGTCGCTTCCGTACTGCGTGGTCAGCAGGTTCTGCACGAGCTGACGCAGGTCACCGGTGTCGATGGACGCGGTGACGTGGGCATTCCCGCCCAGCAGGTTCAGGGCCGGGTTCAGCTTGTCGAGTGCCTTGCTGAGGTCGGAGACCAGCAGGCCGTCTGTGCCGTCGAGCTTCGACAGCCGGTTCGTCACCGAGTCGAGCGCGGTGTTGACCTTCTCGATCAGCTTCGAGATCGCCGGGCTGGTGAACGTCAGGTCCACGCCGCCCAGGGAGTAGTCGCCCGAGGCGTTCTTGCTGTCCGAGACGGCCTGCGCGGCCACGGCGTCGATCGCGAGCTTCAAGTCGGCGATGTTGCTGGCGAATCCGCTTCCGAGCAGTTTGCTCAGGTCGAGGGTGGCATTGCCGCCATCCATGGACTGGTCCTGCCCGACGCCGACCCCGCCGTCCTTCTGTACCGCACCGGTCTGTGCCGCCGATGTCCCGTCTTTGGCGGCTGTCGCGTACTGGCCGACGGCCCCCACCTGCACGACGCCGCCGACGTTGGTCTGCTGGCTCGACCCATCGCCCACGGTGACTGCATTGAGTGCCTTCGCCTCGAGCGGGTCTTTCACGGTCATCGGGGCGCCGTTCGCATGGGCTTCGGCGTGGGCGCCTTCGAGCGAGGCGACGCTGTCGAGGTTCATGCCGAGCAGGTCGCCCGAGAGGAACCGAGCGTCAGCTGTGGCGACGGGGGCGGTGTCCGCCGCGTGGGCGGTGGTCGCGCCGGCCAGAGCGAACCCGGTGGCCAGTGCCACGGAGGTGAGCCCGGCGGCGAGTCGACGGCCGCGGGTTGCGGCTGTGACGGAGCGCTGAGAGGTGGTGAACACGGGTCGGCCTTCCTGATCCATACGGACGAGGAAGCCGGGTCGGCGGCGCCCCGGCGGATGCCGAGGCGAACATAGCTGCTGATCCCAGACTCGTTGCCCGTATTCGGTTGTGGGTGCTTCCACTGCGGGTGATGCGAAGGGATGGTTCGGCCCTTCACCCGAAGAGACCGGGTGACTGCCGGGTTATGACGTGGGGGTTTGGTCGGATCCTGGCCCCACTTCGGGGGGCATCTCCAGGCGATCTCCTGCCGCGTCGAGCAACCGGGGAGCGCTCACCCGGAACGCGAACGCCGATCGAAGAGCGCCCGTGGGGATGCCGTACACTGAAACGCAGTGGTGAAGTCTGCCAAGCTTTGTCGTGCCCGCTTTCCGCTGGCCGCGTTGCCAGGCGGTCCGAGCCCTGTAGGGCGGTGGCTCAATTGGTAGAGCAGCGGTCTCCAAAACCGCAGGTTGCAGGTTCAAGTCCTGTCCGCCCTGCGATACGCCGCACGACAGTGCGGAGTTCCCTGTTGAAAGGTGTTGAGAGTGGCACGCAAGGTGGTCGAGGATCCCAGTGAGGACCTCGTCGCGAGCGCCAAGAGGGAGCGCGCCGAACGGCGCGGGCCCTTCTCGCGGATCGCACTCTTTCTTCGACAGGTCATCAATGAGCTGAAGAAGGTCGTCACGCCGACCCGGCGTGAACTGTTCAGCTACACGGGTGTCGTCCTCGCCTTCGTGATCGTCATGATGGCGCTGGTCTACGGGCTCGACTACGGCTTCGGCTGGCTCGTCGCCTGGGTC
>Ga0068855_100011063_pt1 | contig 10887 bp, 3 predicted proteins | sample KBSCornC52_FD_66592 | JGI IMG/M metagenome (GOLD analysis project Ga0068855, IMG submission 66592) | Corn rhizosphere microbial communities from Kellogg Biological Station, Michigan, USA - KBS Corn C5-2 | ecosystem: Host-associated > Plants > Roots > Rhizosphere > Soil ... | reverse complement strand
TCAAACCGACGCGGTCTCGAGCTCGAACCGGTCGGTGAGCTCGCTCATCACGCGCGTGAACGCGCGATCGATCAGCGGCTCGGCCTCGACCATCCGCGCGCGGTTGGCGCGGAACTGCGCGGCGAGATCCTCGGCGGTCATCGACAGCGCGCGCTGACCCTGGCGGTTCGTGAACAGATAATTGCCGCGCAGCGGGCTGATCCAGGCGAGCTTCGCGAACGACAGCTGGCCGTCGTCGTCCTCGAACTCGACCCACATGCCGCGATCCATGCCTCGGGCAATTTCGAGATACTCGTCGTCGAGGATCGCCGGCCCGGCGTCGGCCACCGCGGGCTCGGCGGGCGCCATCGCGACGGCGAGCGCCTCGGCCCGCGCGGCGCCCTCGGTGTCCCCGGACGCCTTCGCAACCTCGGCCTCGGCGCGCGCCGCTTCAGCCACCGCCGCCGTCGGCGACGCCACCGTCGCGAGTCCCGGCTTGACGGCTGCCGCGTGCGCCTCGACGAGGTTCGCCATGAAGCTCTCGCGCTCGCCCGGCGCCCATTGCGGCCCGGGCACGCCCGCGGCGATCCGCTTCAGCAACGATGGCAGCAGCGCGACCAGGTGCTTGCGATCCTCCGGCGTTTTCTTCGGCTGCACGCTCCATACGAGGTCCTCGAGTGTGGCGACGCTCGAGCTCCACGCGTCGCTTTCCTCGCCATCGCGCAGGTAGATGCCTTCGAGCGTGCGATGCCACTTCTGACGCAGGAAATCGGCGAGGAAGCGCGGTATCGGATAGCTCTCGACGCGCCGCTCGATCTCCGACTTGGCGACGACGCCGGCGAGGTCCTTGCGATCGCCCTCGTTGATCGCCTCGGCCGTCGTCGCGAAATTCGCTTCGGCCGCCTGCTCCTCCGACAAGAGGAACGTCTCGAGCTCGCCGCGCAGCTCGTCGAAGATCCCGAGGTTGTCGCCGAAACCGTCGATGATGCGGTGGACGATCCGGTCGAGCGTCCGGTACAGCGGATCGTCCTGTCCCATCGCCGGCGACCAGCCGAGGCCGGCCGCCGCGAGCGCGTTGACGAGCAGGCGCGACGGATGCGTCTTCTTCGCGAAGAAAGCGCCGTCGAGCATCGCGACCTTCAGCACGGGAATCTGCAGCCGCGCCAGCAGCGCCTTGATGCCGTCCGGCAGGTCGCGCGTCTCGAAGATGAAGTCGAACAACATCGCGACCATCTCGATCGTCATCGCTTCGAGCTGGTTCGCGCGCTGGCCGAGCGGCGATTCCTGCAAGTCGCGCAGCACGTTGTGCATGCCCTCCGGGATTCCGGAGAACGCGACCTGCATCCCTTCGACGTCGAAGTCGGTCTGGCCCTGTTGCAGCCGTGTCAGGCCTTCGCGCAAACCCGGCGTCGCGACGATCGGCGGGCCGGGCACGTAGCCCGACGGTGTCGGCGGCAGCGAAGGATAGACGCGCGTCGGCGGCGGCGGATGGCCCGACAGCGGAAAACCGCCGTGCGAGGCCATCCGGCGGAACATCGACATCACGTCGACCTCTGCAGCGGGCTGCTGCTGCGGCAGCGCGTCGGGCTTGCTGTCGGCCGCGCGCTTGCCTGGCGCAGCCGGCTTGCTGCCGCGCGCGCCGGCCGGGCGCACGGTGCCCGCGGGCACGATGCGCAGATTCGCGAGATGACGGTTGACGTCCGCGTAGATCGCCGCCACTTCGCCGAGCGGCGCCTGGTTCAGCTCCTTCAGGATCTGGAATTTCGCGCGGCCTTCCGTCTGCAGCGTGCCAAGCGCTTCGGCGAATGCGGTGACGATCGTCGCGGGCCCGAGCGGATTCTCGGACGCTTCGAGATGCGGCTTGCCGAGCAGATGGCCGATGCCGCGATTGAGCGTGACGAGCTCCTCGTGGCAGGCGTTCTCGACGACGCGAACGATGTTGCCGACCAGCACCGATTCGTCGACGGTGTTGAGGTCGATCAGCGCGAGCTTCGTCGCGTCGACCTTCGAGAAGTCGGCCTTCTCGTCGGAGCGGCCGGACACGCGCTCCTCGATGTGCGCGCGCAGCCGCTTCTCGAACTCCGCCATCACGGTCGCGCGATCGCTGACGAGCACCTGGCGCGCTTCCAGGAACAGCTGCTGCTCGGCGCGCGCGTCTGACTTGCCCGCGCGCTCCATCAGCATGTCGCAGACGCGATCGAGCAGCGCCGTGAACGAGAGCAGCAGCCGGTGGACGGTGATATCGCGGCAGTCGGCGAGGATTTTCGCCAGCTCCCGGGGGATGGGGCGGCGGGCCGGCGCAGCGCTGGTCGTTACGTTCTGGGGCACAGGCTCAGGCGACGCAGTCAGTGTGCGCTTCCAGTGACTTCAATGATTTAGCGGTTTTATTGGCGAACTGACTCTAGCACGGGGTCCGATTGTATGCCACTCGCAAACCCCCACTACCCGTCGCGCGTCAAATCGTTCCATGCTTTTTCGACACGCTTGAACGATACGGGCACCGGCGTCTTCAGCTCCTGCGCGAACAGCGACACGCACAACTCCTCGACCAGCCAGCGAAATGCCGCAAGTCGCGCCGAGACCTGCCCGTTGCGCGTCTCGGCCGCCAGCCGCTCACGGTAGCGGGCCCACCATTCGTTGACCTGACTCGCGTGCCGGCTGTCGCGGTCGGGGTTCTGCGCGTAACGCTGGATGCGCCGCGCCATCGCCTGCAGGTAGCGCGGCACGTGGGTCAGCGATTCCCATGGCGTGGCCGCGAGGAAGCCCGGATGGACGAGCGCGTCGCGTTGCGCGCGGATTTCGGCCGCCAGCATCCTCTGCGCGGCCGGCATCGCCGCCAGCTGCTGTGTCAATGCCTGGTAGTCGGTGGCGATCGCCGCCAGCACGCGCACCGCGCTGTCGATGACGGCGGGCAGTCGCGTGCGCGCCCGCCGCACCTGCGCGACGAACGCGTCGCGGTCGCGCGGCAGCGGATCGTCGCCGATGAATGCGCGATCGACGACGGCGGCCTGCAAGTCGTCCTGCAGCCTGTCGATCGGTACGGCGCCGCGCAGCTGCAGCCCGATCGTCGTCCATGCCGATGCGCGGTACAACGGACGCAGCAGCGCATCGCCCAGCTCGAGCGCGATCAGCCGGGCGACGCCGCGGCGGGTGGCCGCATCGGCTGCCGCACGCGTATCGAGCAGCGTGAGCGCGACGCCGTCTGCCTCGTCGACGAGCGCCGGGTAGCCCGTCACGCGGCCGGCGCTGCCGCGCATCGTCAGCGTCTGCGGCAGCTCGCCGAAGTCCCAGTGCCGCAGCCCCTTGCGCTCGAATGCCGGCTCCGCGGCCGCGAACGACAGCTGCGCCGCCTCGCGCAACCGCTGCTGCAGCGCGGGCAGGTCGCGGTCCATCGCGAGCTCGTCGCCCGCAGCATCGACGACGCGAACGTTGACGCGCAAGTGCGCGGGCAACTCGACTCCAGCGAGCGTCGCGGCCGGCGGCGCGTAACCGAGCCGCACGGTCAGGTAGTCGCGCAACGCGTCCGTCAGCGACGCCCGTTCCGTGCGGGCGCGCTCGAGAAACGCCGTGACGGTCTCGGGAATCGGGATCAGCCGGTTTCGCCAGGTCTTGGGCAGCGCCTTGATCACGTGCGCGACCTTTTCACGGATCATCCCGGGCACGAGCCACGACAGCGTCGCTGCGTCGATCTGGTTGAGCTGCGCGAGTGGTACGGTCAGCGTCAGACCGTCGAGCGGGTGACCGGGCGCGAACCGGTACGCGAGCGGGAAGTCGGCGTCGGCGACGTGCAGCGTCTCGGGAAACAGCGCTGCGGTGACCGATGCCGCCGCGTGCCGCATCAGCGCGTCGCGCGTCAGAAACAGCCGGCGCGGATGCGCGCGCTCGTCGACACGGCGCCAGCGCTCGAACGACGCGCGCGAAAAAACATCGTCGGGAACGTGCCCGGCATAGAACGCGGCGATCGCCGACTCGTCGACGAGCACGTCCTCGCGCCGGGCCTTGTGCTCGAGTCTCGCGATCTCGTCGATCAGCGCGCGGTTGTGCCGCGCGAACGGCGCGTCGACCCCCAGCCGGTCGCCGACCAGCGCCTCGCGAATGAACACGTCGCGCGCCTCGCGCGGCGCGATTGCGCCATAGGCGACGCTGCGGCGCGCGACCAGCGTGAGCCCGTACAGCTGCACGCGCTCCGCCGCGACGACGTCGCCGCGGGTCTCGTCCCAGTGCGCGTCGAAATGATCGCGCGTCACGCGGTCGCCCGCGACGATCTCGATCCATTCGGGCTCGATGCGGCCGGCGCAGCGCGCGTAGAGGCGCGACGTTTGCGTGAGCTCCGCGGCGAGCACCCATTTCGGCGTCTTCTTCGCGAGCCCCGATCCCGGGTGCAGGAAGAAACGAATGCCCCGCGCGCCGTCGTACTGGCCGCCCATCGTCGCCGCGGGCTCGGACTTGACGCCGATGTTGCCGGAGAGGCCGGCCAGCAGCGCGCGGTGGATCGTCGCGTAGCGGACGGCGTCGATCGCCGGCGGAAGGCGCGCGTCGAGCGGCCACCCCGATTCCGCCAGCACGGCGGTGAGCTGCGTGTGCACGTCGCGCCACTCGATCATCCGCAGGAACGACACGAAGTGCGCGCGACAGGCATCGACGCGCTTGCGATGCGACAGCGCCTTCTGCGCCGGACTGTCGAAGAATTCCCACAACGCGATCAGCGACAGGAAATCGGAGCGCTCGTCGCGGAATTGCAGGTGCGCCTGGTCGGCAGCCTGCGCGCGCTCGAGCGGTCGCTCGCGCGGATCGGGCACCGACAGCGCGCTCGCGATGACCAGCGCCTCGGCGAGGCAGCCTTCGTCGCGCGCGGCGAGCACGATCCTGCCGATCCGCGGGTCGAGCGGCAGCTTCGCCAGCTCACGGCCGCGCGGCGTCAGCGCGCGTTGCGCGTCGACGGCGTCGAGCTCCTGCAGCAGCTGGTAGCCGTCGGTGATCGCCCGCGGCGATGGCGGATCGAGGAACGGGAACGCCGCGACGTCGCCAAGCTCGAGATCGGCCATCCGCAGGATCACCGCGGCGAGCGAGCTGCGCAGGATCTCCGGGTCGGCGTGCGCGGGACGCGCCGCGTAATCGTCGTCGCCGTAGAGCCGGATGCAGATGCCATTCGCGACGCGCCCGCAGCGCCCGGCGCGCTGGTTCGCCGACGCCTGCGCGATCTTCTCGATCGAGAGCAGCGTCGTCTTGTTGCGCACCGAGTAGCGCTTGACGCGCGCCAAGCCGCTGTCGATCACATAGCGGATGCCCGGCACCGTCAGCGACGTCTCGGCGACGTTGGTCGCAAGCACGATCCGGCGTCCGCGCGACGGCGCGAACACGCGCTGCTGCTCGTCGACGCTCAAGCGCGCGAACAGCGGCAGGATCTCGATCGCGCTCGCGTACGGTCGCCGTGCCAGCCCGCGACGCAGCACGTCGGCCGTCTCGCGGATCTCCCGCTCGCCCGGCAGGAACACGAGGATGTCGCCCGGACCTTCGCGCCACAGGTCTTCGGCGGCGCCGGCGATCGCTTCCTCGAGCTCCTCTTCGTCGTCGGCCTCGGTGTCGCCCGAGCCGAGGGGCCGATGGCGCACTTCGACCGGATACGTGCGCCCCGACACGGTGATGACCGGCGCCGGTCCCTGTGCCGTTGCGAAGTGCCGCGCGAAGCGCTCGGCGTCGATCGTCGCCGACGTGATGACGAGCTTCAGGTCGCGCCGGCGCGCAAGCAGGCGCTGCAGGTAGCCGAGCAGGAAATCGATGTTGAGGCTGCGCTCGTGCGCCTCGTCGACGATGATCGTGTCATAGCGCGCGAGGTCGCGGTCGCCCTGCGTCTCGGCAAGCAGGATGCCGTCGGTCATCAGCTTCACGTACGCATCGGGCCGCGTCTTGTCGGTGAAGCGGACCTTGTAGCCGACGGCTTCGCCGAGCGGCGTGCGCAGCTCCTGCGCGATGCGCGTCGCGACCGCGCGCGCGGCGATGCGGCGCGGTTGCGTGTGGCCGATCAGCCCGCGCTCGCCGCGGCCGGCGTCGAGGCAGATCTTCGGCAGTTGCGTCGTCTTCCCCGAGCCCGTTTCGCCGGACACGATGACGACGGGGTGATCGCGGATCGCCTGCGCGATGTCCGCGGCGCGCTGCGCGACCGGCAGCTCCGGCGGATAGCTCCGCGCCGGCTTGTTTGCGACCCGCGCGTCGCGCACGGCAATGGCACGCTCGACGTCGGCTTCGATCCGCTGCCATGCGCTGGCGTCGGCGCGCTGCCTGCGCGCGCGGTCGATCCGGGCGCGGAGCCGTTTTTCGTCGGCGTAGAGGGCGCCGCGCACCCGGCTCGACAGGCGGTCCGCAATCGAGAGCGTCATCGGCGCACGCGAGGAATCGAGGCGGCCGCAGCGAAGCGAAGCGACGGCGAAAGTGACGCGCGAATCTTCAGGAAGGCGCCACCGCCGGGTCGCGCCGCAGATAACGCGTGAGCCACGCGGCCACGCCGATCGTGACGAGCGCGTCGAGTGCGAACGGCAGCCATGCACCCGACTGCGCGGCGTTCACGGCGCCGGTCATCAGCACGACGGTCGCGGCGAACGCCGGCACGAGGCGCGGATCGTAACGGAGCAACAGCAGCAGCACCGACGCTGCGGCGGCGCCGGCGATCAAGCCCGACACGAGCGCTGCGGCGGGATTGCTTCGACCCTGCACCAGCGACGCCGCGCATTCGAGGGCGACGACGACGACGATCGCGAGCCACAGCCGGCGCGAGAAGCCGCGCGTCAACCGCGCTACGACGTAGACGACGAAAAGCTCGAGGCTCGCGAAGCCGATGAATCCCAGGCCGGAGAGCAGGCCGCCGGCGAGCGGCCACGCCAGCGATTCCCACGCGGCCGACGGCCAGCGCGGCGCGTCCGGTGTCGCGAGCGCCGAGAGCGCGACCTGCAGCCCGACGACGAACGCGCCCGCCGCAACGGCCGCGGCGGCGGCCGGCCAGCGGCCGATGCGAACGAGCGGCGGATTCATGCGGGCGCCGAATGCGCCCACACCCGCGCACAGGCCCGCGAGCAACCCGCCGAGGAGCGCGGCCGCGAGGCCGCCGAGGATCCGTGTCGTCAGCTGCGAGGCCACCGGCTCGGTCGTCGCAAGCCGCATCGCGACCGATGGCCAGCCATTCACCGACGACAACACGGCGATCGCCAGCGTCGCGCCGAACACGATGCGCAACAACCGCGCATCGACGCGATGCTTGATCCAGCCGAGGATGCCGACGATCAGCGCCGCGAGCCCGGCGGCGAAAAAGACGACGACCGCGGCGATGCCGACGACCTGCAATTGCGTGTCGCGCACTTCTTCGGCACGCGTCCAGGTTTCGGGCACGAAGACGAACCGACCCGCGCCGGACACCTGATCGCCGCTGATCGCGACGATGTAGCGCGCCTCGCCGCCGGCGCCGACGGCGATGCGCGGATCGCCGAACACGAATGACCAGTCGGTGCGCGCCGGCCGCTGCTGCTCGTCGGCCGCGACGATCCTCAGCGGCTTCGCGTCGACGTCGAAGCGGATCTTCAGCGCACGCTCGGCGAGCGACTGCGCGGCGTCGCGCGCCAGATGCGCGCCCGCGGCCGACTCCGGCAGCGTATGCGCCATCGTGCGCACGGCGCCGTCGTCGGTGACGGCGACGCGCCATTCGTCCGCGCGCCCGACGACGTCGCCGCCGAACATCGCGTAGCGCACTTCCCAGAACGGCGGCGCGAGCATCGTGCCGACGAGGCTTCGATACACGTCGGGACCCGCCTCGCGCCAGACGAACTTGTGCGACGTCCACTGTCCCGCATCGTCGGTCGCGAGATGGACGGTGGCGAAGCGCTGCCATTGCGGCCCGAGCGCTGCGCCCTGCGCGGCGACGGCGGCGTCGGCAATGGCGATGGCCTTGTCGCGCGCGAGGTGCAGCGGTGGCACGTCGGCGCCGAACGGCGCCCACGCGGCCCACGCCGCGACACCGGCCAATCCGAGCGCCGGCAACGCGCGCTGGAATGCTGCGGAAAGGCGGCCCGCGGCGAGCGCGCTCACCGCCGGCGCGTCGGCCGTCTGCACGCCTGGGCGCCACGCGCCATTGCGCAATGCAGGCGGCAATTCGCGCCACGCGCCGGCCTGCCGGCGGCGCCATCCGATGATCACCAGCGGCACGGCCGCGGCGACGATCACCAGCGCCTGCTGCAGCCGCGCGCCGGGCGCATCGACGAGGAACAGCGGAATCGAGAACAGCGTCAGGTCGAACGTCGCGTGCAGCAGGATCGTCGGCACCAGGCCGAAGCGCAAATAGATGAGCGCCCAGGCGATCGACGGCAGCACGAGCTCGACGGGTCGCGAATACGCGGGAAAGCCGGGATAGTTCGCGTGTGCTCCGCCGAACACCAGCGCCTGCACGACGACCGCCACGGCGATGCCGAGCGTCCTGCGGCCGTAGCGCGCACCGATCAGCGCGCCGAGCGACAGCGGTATCGCGCGAAACACGCACTCCTCCATGAAGCCCGCCTGCAGCGATATCGCGATCGGCGCCAGCGCCGGCACGGCCGAACCGAGGATGTTCGGATCGGTCAGCACCTCGGACGGCTGCCACCAGCCGAGCCAGCGGTTCGTCGCGTAGTAGAACGCCGCGACGAGTGCCAGCTCGATCGGCACGAACAGATAGCCGCCGAGCGTGCGACCGGCCATTTGCGGCGTCGGCGCGGCGTCGCGCGACCAGACCCGCCAGAGTTGCGGATGGTGCGGAAACGCGCGGCGCGTCAGGCTCTCGGCCGCCATGAAGACCAGCGCATACGCGAGCCCGCCGGCGACGGCGATCAACAGCGCGACACCGCCCTGCTTCGCCCAGAACGTCGTCGCGGTCTCGGTCGTGCCGGCGCCGAACCACGCGGCGCCCGACGCGGCCAGCGTGCTTGCCGCAAGCAGCGCCCCCACGATGAGCCCCGCGCCGATCGGCGGGCGCCAGACGAGCCAGTGCGCGCGCGCGAGCCACAGCACGGCGAGGATGCAGCCGCCGATGCCGTAGAGCACGCCCGCCGACACGCTCGCGAGATTCGCGATCAGGTTGTTGGCGCTGCGCAGCTCGTCGTAGCGCCGGGCGAACGACTGCGGAATGTGGACGAACGGCACGATGCCGGTCAGCTCGTCGCCCGACACGCCGAGCGTGAGCCGGACGCGGGCGTCACCGAGCGGCTCGGGGCGCTCGTACGTGAAGCTGTGATCGACGCGGCCGGTGATCTGCGCAAGCTGCGACTGCTCGAGCAGCCTGTACGGCGCGACGTCGACGCCGAACACCGTGCGCGCCTGCGCTTCGGCGAGCGCGCGGGCGCTTGCCGCGTCGAGCGCCTTGCGCGCACCATCGTGCACGTAGTCCTCGGCGACGCGGCGCGCGTAGCCGGCCACCGCGCCATCGGGCTTCAGCCGCAGAATCGTCTCGTCAATCGCGCCCAGCGTGAACAGGCGCACTTCCCACCAGTACGGGCTGTACCGGTCGCCCTGCGTCAGCGCCGCGAACGCCGGCTTGCCGCCGCCTTCGAGCTCGACGTAGTTCTGCGTCGTCGCGTCGTGGGAGAAGCGCGCGACGACGCGCGCGCCTTCGGGCGCCAGATGCAGCTGCGTCGCGAGCGTGCGAGCCGCGGCGATCGCCTCGTCGCGCGAGATCTTGACGTCGAGGTTGACGATCGGGATCGCGAGCGGAAAGAGGCGCACGGCGACGACGAGCGCGGCGAGCGACGCGATCGCGTACGTGATCCAGAACGCACGCGTGCGGGTGATTCCGCTCATGGGGATGTGCGGCCGGCGCTGTCGCGTTCGCGCGTCGGCGCCACACCCACGACGCCGCGCGCGATGAGACCGGCGAGTGCCACGTCGTCAACGCCGAGCCGGTCACGCAGGACGCTGCGCGAGTGCTCGCCGAGGAGCGGCGGTGGCGCTGCGTACGACAACGGGCTGCCCGAAAGGCGTAACGGTGCGCGCACGCCCGGCACCGACGCCGCCTGCGGATGGGGAAGGTCGATCCGCATGCCGCGTGCCTTGACGTGGGGATCGTCGAACACCTGGTCGATCGCGTTGATCGGACCGCACGGAATGCCTGCGGCCTCGAGCTGCGCGAGCCACGCCGATTGCGTTCGCGTCCGCATCACCGCGTCGATCAGCGGCACGATCGTCTCGCGCTGGCGCACGCGTGCGGCGTTCGTGGCGAAGCGCGGGTCCGCCGCCCATTCCGGCACGCCGGCGACGTCGCAGAACTTGCGGAATTGCCCGTCGTTGCCGACGGCGAGGATCAGGTGCCCATCGGCGCACGCGAACACCTGATAGGGAACGATGTTCTGGTGCGCGTTGCCCGCGCGCTGCGGCGCCACGCCGCTGACGAGATAGTTCATGTTCATCACCGCCATCATCGCCACCGACGAATCGAGCAGGCACGCGTCGACATGCTGGCCCTCGCCGGTACGCTCGCGGTGCGCGAGCGCTGCCAGCAGCGCGACCGACGTGTACATCCCCGTCATCAGGTCCGTGATGGCGACACCGGCCTTCTGCGGGCCGCCTCCCGGCCGATCATCGCGCTCGCCGGTCACGCTCATGAACCCGCACATGCCCTGGATGATGAAGTCGTAGCCGGCGCGATCCGCGTAAGGCCCGTCCTGCCCGAAGCCGGTGATCGACGCGTACACGATGCGCGGATTGACCTTCGACACGTGCGCGTAGTCGAGCCCGTAGCGCGCGAGGCCGCCCACCTTGAAATTCTCGACGAACGCGTCGGACGCGCGCGCGAGCGCCAGCACGAGATCGCGGCCTTCGGACTTCGTGAAGTCGATGGCGACCGATTGCTTGCCGCGATTGCAGGCGAGGTAGTAGGCGGCCTCCGCCGTTTCATTG
>Ga0068855_100011061_pt1 | contig 10887 bp, 9 predicted proteins | sample KBSCornC52_FD_66592 | JGI IMG/M metagenome (GOLD analysis project Ga0068855, IMG submission 66592) | Corn rhizosphere microbial communities from Kellogg Biological Station, Michigan, USA - KBS Corn C5-2 | ecosystem: Host-associated > Plants > Roots > Rhizosphere > Soil ... | reverse complement strand
TCGCGATCGTCGCGCACGTCGACCACGGCAAGACGACGCTCGTCGACGCGATGCTCTGGCAGTCCGGCTCGTTCCGCGAGAACCAGGACGTCGGCGAGCGCGTGCTCGACTCCACCGATCTCGAGCGCGAGAAGGGGATCACGATCCTCGCCAAGAACACGGCGATTCAACGCGGCGGGGTCAAGATCAACATCGTCGACACGCCCGGGCATGCCGACTTCGGCGGCGAGGTCGAGCGCGCGCTGACGATGGTCGACGGCGTGCTGCTCCTCGTCGACGCGAGCGAGGGGCCGTTGCCGCAGACGAGGTTCGTGCTGCGGAAGGCACTCGAGCTCAAGCTGCCCGTCGTGCTGGTCGTGAACAAGGTCGACCGCCCGGACGCGCGCATCCAGGAGGTCGTCAACGAGGTGTACGAGCTCTTCCTCGACCTCGACGCCGACGAGTCGCAGATCGAGTTCCCGATCGTCTACACGAACGCGAAGCTCGGCCGGGCGGGCACGGACCCCGACGAACTGGCGGCCGATCTGGCGCCGCTGTTCGAGCTGTTGCTCGAGCGAATCCCCGCACCGACGTACGACCCCGAGCATCCGCTGCAGGCACTCGTCACGAACCTCGACGCGAGCCCGTACGTGGGCCGGCTCGCACTGCTTCGCATCCGCCACGGGACGCTGCGCCGCGGCGACCGGATCGCGTGGTGCCGCGCCGACGGGACGATCGAGCCGGCGACGGTCAGCGAGCTGTACGTCACCGAGGCGCTCGACCGCGTGCCCGCCGACTCGGCTGGGCCGGGGGAGATCGTCGCGCTCGCGGGCCTGCCGGACGTGACGATCGGCGAAACGATCGCGGACGCCGCCGACCCGAGGCCGCTGCCCGTCACCTCGGTCGACGAGCCGTCCCTCTCGGTGACGATCGGGATCAACACGAGCCCGCTCGCGGGCACGGACGGGACACGGCTGACGGCGAGCCAGGTGAAAGAGCGACTTGACGCCGAGCTCGTCGGCAATGTCTCGCTGCGCGTCCTCACGACCGCACGTCCCGATGCGTGGGAGGTGCAGGGGAGAGGCGAGCTGCAGCTCGCGGTGCTCGTCGAGCTGATGCGGCGCGAGGGTTTCGAGCTCACGGTCGGCAAGCCCGAGGTGATGACCAAGGAAGTCGGCGGCGAGGTGCACGAGCCGGTCGAGCGCGTCGCGATCGACGTGCCGGAGGAGTACATCGGCGTCGTCACACAGCTATTCGCTCTGCGCAAGGGCCGGCTGATGCAGATGGTCAACCACGGCACCGGCTGGGCGCGCATGGAGTACCTGGTACCGGCCCGTGGGCTGATCGGGTTCCGCACGGAGTTCCTGACCGAGACGCGCGGCGCCGGCATCCTCCATCACGTCTTCGAGGCGTGGGAGCCGTGGCACGGCGACCTGCGCACGCGGCCGACGGGCAGCCTGGTCGCCGACCGGCGCGGCAGCGCGACCGGCTTCGCGATCGCGGCATTGCAGGAGCGTGGCTCGCTGTTCGTCGAACCGGGCGATGAGCTCTACGAGGGGATGATCGTCGGCGAGAACTCGCGCGACAACGACCTCGACGTCAATGCGGCCAAGCCGAAGAAGCTGACGAACATGCGCGCTGCATCGGCGGACATCCTCGTGCGGCTGATCCCCGCGCGGAAGCTCTCGCTCGAGCAGGCGCTCGAGTTCATCCGCGTCGACGAGGCGATCGAGGTGACGCCGCACGCGATCCGGCTGCGCAAGATCGAGCTGTCCGCATCGAGGCGGCAGAGCGCCGCGTCGAGGCGGAAGCGCGAGCAGGCACCGGTTTCGTGACCGATGAGTTTGGGGACCGTCGCCCGTCTCAATTGGCGAGCTGACGAAAGGAGACGAGATGTCCGAGCACACGATCGGAACCCGTGAGGAATGGCAGGCCGCCCGCGACGAGCTCGCCAAGCTCGAAGGCGAGCAGGCGAAGCGGGACGAGGAGATCACGACGAAGCGGCGTGACCTGCCGTGGGTTCCGGTGGAGAAGGACTACGAGTTCGACACCGAGGACGGCAAGAAGACGCTCGCCGAGCTCTTCGACGGCCGCTCGCAGCTCCTCGCATACAACATCATGTACGGCCCGGACTACACGCTCGGTGCGTGCCCCGGCTGCACCAGTCTGGGCGACGGGCTCGACGGCTCGCTCATCCACATCAACCACCAGGACGTGACGCTGATCTGCTTCTCGCGCGCGCCGATCGAGCAGCTGACCAAGTACAAGCAGCGGATGGGATGGGAGTTTCCGTACGTCTCGACGTACAACACCGAGTTCGCGTTCGACTTCGGCCTCGCGATCACCGAGGAGCAGGCGCTGCAGACCCCCGAGATCAAGGAGATGCTCGACAACCCGCCGGATTGGCTGCAGGAGTGGGCGGGCCAGGTCGGCGCCGAGCTCAAGGACGGGATGCGCGAGACGCCGATGTGGATCGCGTTCGCGAAGGAGAACGGGACGGTCTACCACACGTATTCGGTCATCGCCCCCGATCCGTTCGTCGCGCCGTACTTCAGCTTCTTGCTCGAGCGGACGCCGAAAGCCCCGCCGCCTGAGCCGCGCATGTGGCGGAAGGACGAGTACCCGACTGACGTTCCACTCGTGTGAGTGATTGACCCGCTGATCGGCTGGTGATGTGGTCGTTCGGTGCCGGTTGACCTCGCCTGGGCCGAACGGAATCTCGGGATCGACTACGACGCGCCGAAGGTTGCGCTCGGCGCTGCGCCGAACGACGGAGACCTGCAGCGGGAGCTGATCGAGTTCGACTCGGACGCACGTGCGGGTGAGGCATTCCGGTCGGTGGCACCCGCGGCTCCGGGTGGCTTGGTCAACTTCGTCGAGATCCCGTGGCCCGACGGGCTGGCGCCGCGGGTGGGCCGCAAGCCGCGCGGAGAATCGCTGCCGAGGGCCGACGTCCTGATCGTCACATGGACGGTCGACGAGGGTCATGCATTGAGCCGCGTGTTGACGCCGGGACGTGACAGTCACGACGACTGGAAGCCCTACACCAAGAACTTCGACACGATCAGCCAGTTGATGGTCCCGGAGTCGCCGGCCCGCCAGCTCGGCCGTCTCGGCACCTACTGGACGACGCGTATCGGCGAGCGCAAGGTGACGCTCTTCAAGTCCGACTCGCACCTGTCACAGGACGGGCCGAAGCTCGCGAACGCGGTCGTCTGGAAGCAGATCATCGAGGACGTCAAACCGAAGTGGGTGATCACGACCGGCACGGGCGGCGGCATCGGCACCGAAGGCGAGGTCGGCGATGTGATCGTCAGCCGCTTCATCACGTTCGACTGCCAGCGCAACTTCGTGCAGTTCAACGGCGACAGCTACGCAAGTCCGGCCGATGCGCCGTCGTCGCAGTTCGAGCAGGCAACGGAGCTGTTCAGCTGCAACGCGCAGTTCCTCCCGAAGGACAACACCCGCCCGCCGAAGATCGTCACCGCCACCGAGCCGACCAACGGCGTGATCACGACCGACTTCTTCGGCTTCGACACGAGCGACGGCCACTACGGGCTTCAGGGCAAAGGCGACCTCTCCGAGATGGGGGACGCCGTGCTCGGGATGGTCTGCAAGGAGCTGGGTGCGAGCGCGCCTGCCTACAGCATCGTCCGCAACGTCTCCGACCCGCAGATTGCCTCCAACGGCCTGCCGATCAACCGGCAGGCCCAGCTGGCGGCCGACATCTACAAGGCGTACGGCCGTTGGAGCACCGTGTGCTCCGCGATCGCCTGCTGGGCGATCGTCGCGGCCCTCTGACAGAGCGCACCGGCACCATGAGCGGGGATGCGCGTCCCGCTGATCTGGCTCTGGCGCCTGCTGCTCGGCGGGTTCGTCGTCGCCTACTTCGCGAGCGAGACGCTTCAGTTGTGGGTGCCGCCGCTGCTGCCGTTCCTCGCCGCCGCATTGGTCGAGGCGCAGTTCTTCCTCTCCGGCCTGCGGTCGACCCGGGGCCGCACGGTCGTCCAGGATCGCGGGCCGCAGGCGCGCGACCTCGCCGACTTCGGTTGGGCTGACGAAGACGACGACGAACTCGACGAGCCGGCGCCGTCCACCCCGTCGGCATTTGTCCGCCCACGCGCGACACGCAGACGTCTCGTGCAAGTCGCCGTCGTCCTCGCGCTCCTGTCCGGGCTCTTCCTGCTCGACCGGTCGCGGGCGTCGTGGCAGAAACTTCCGGCGCACGAGCGCGCGGCGACGCTGGCGATCCTCGACCGCGAGGCGACGGGCATCGCCGGCCATTCCGCGCGGGTGATGTGCGACGTGAGCGGCCGGCACGTCGGCTACGTGCAGGACGCGGATGGGCTCGCCGAGGTCGGTGGCCACCGAATGTGGTTGACGCCGGGGATCTGCTACCGGCTCGCGAAGGTCAAGCAGGTGACCCCGGCGACGGAGACTGCAACCGGGAAGGCGATCAGCGTGCTCGCGCACGAGGCCTGGCACCTGCACGGGGTGACGAACGAGGGGCTCGCCAACTGCTACGCCTACCAATCGGGCGTGTCGGTCGGGCGCGAGCTCGGTCTGAGCGCGGCGACGGCACGACGGCTGATGCACCAGCAACTCGCCGACAATCCGGCCGATTTCGCCGATTCGCCCGCGTATGTCGTGCCCTCGGGCTGTCACCAGGGAGGGACGTTCGACCTCAACCTGGACGGGACACACTTCCCCTAGCCGCAATGCCCGCTACCGTGCAGGCGGATGTCCGACGCCTCGCTGCAGAAAATCCTCGCGCGCTACGCGGTTCCGCGCCGGGGCAAGGCCATCTCGAACATCTTCACATCGGTCGCCGTCTACCTCGGGCTGATCGGTGCATCGGCCGCCGCGCTCTGGCTCTCGCCGTGGCTCGCGGGCGCGCTCTCGATCGTCGCCGCCGGCTTCCTGCTGCGCACGTTCATCGTCTTCCACGACTGCGCACACGGCTCGTTCCTCAAGTCGAAGCGCACGAACGCGCTGCTCGGCGCGGTGCTCGGCGTGCTCGTCTACACGCCGTTCGCAGTCTGGCGCCGCGAGCACGCGATCCATCACGCAACCGCCGGCGACCTCGACCGCCGCGGCGTGGGAGACGTCCAGACCCTGACGGTCGACGAGTTCAACGCCTCGCCGTGGTGGGAGCGCCTCCGCTACCGGCTCTTCCGGAACCCGTTCGTCATGTTCGGGCTCGGGCCGTTCTGGGTCGTCCTCGTCGGGCCGCGCGTCTTCTCCTGGTCAGCGCCGAGACGGCAGAAGCGCAGCGTGCTCGGAACCGACCTCACGCTCATCGCGCTGATCGCCGGACTCGTCTGGCTGCTCGGCTGGCAAGGGTTCCTGATCGTGCAGCTGCCGGCGCTCCTCGTCAGCGGCAGCGTCGGCATCTGGCTCTTCTACGTCCAGCATCAGTTCGAGGACACCTACTGGCAGGCGGGCGAGACGTGGTCGTATGACGACGCCGCGCTCAAGGGCAGCTCATACCTACGACTGCCGCGCGTGCTGCAGTGGCTGACCGGCAACATCGGCCTGCACCACGTCCATCACCTGAGCGCACGGATCCCGAACTACAACCTCCAGGCAGCCCACAACGAGAACGCCGCGCTGCACAGCGTCCCGACGATCTCGCTGCTCGACGGCCTGAAGGCGACGCGGCTGAAGTTGTGGGATGAGCGGCAGCGAAAGCTCGTCGGCTTCCGCGCCGCCCGCGCCGCCGCGCGCTAACGCAGCCCGCTAACGCGGCCTGCGCCTGCGGCGGTGCGGCTGTTCCTTGCGTACGGTCCTCGCCGGCGGCATGCCGGCTTCGGTGAACCGGTCGCCGTGACCGAGCCGTGCGGCGAGCCGCCCGACCTCGGCCTGCTGGTCCGGCAGGACGAAGGTGATGCCGGTGCCGTCGCGTCCCGCGCGGCCGGTGCGGCCGATGCGGTGGACGTAGTCCTCGTCGCCGTGCGGCGGGTCGAAGTTGATCACGTGCGTGATGTCGTCGACGTCGAGCCCGCGCGCGGCGACGTCCGTCGCGACGAGCGTCGGCACCCTGCCCGAGGTGAAGCGCGCGAGCGCGCGCTCGCGCTGGTTCTGCGAGAGGTTCCCGTGCATCGCGACGGCGCGGATGTCGGCCCGGCCGAGTTTCTCGACGAGCTTGTCCGCGCCGCGTTTGGTGCGCACGAACACGAGCGTGCGTGAGTCGCCTCCGTTCAGCTGGGCGACGAGCCGGTCGAGCTTGGAGTCGATCGTGACCGGCACGAAGGTGTGCTCGATCGTGCCCTGCTCCCGCTCGGGCGGGGCCATCGCGCTGAAGCGAGACGCGTTGCTCGTGTAGGTCGCGGCGAGGTCGGCGACCGCGCCTTCGAGCGTGGCCGAGAAGAGCATCGTCTGGCGGTTCGTCGGAACGGTGCGCAGGATCCGGTCGACCTGCGGCTTGAAGCCCATGTCGAGCATCCGGTCTGCTTCGTCGAGGACGAGCACCCGGACGCGGTCGAGGCTCACCATGCGTCGCTCGAGCAGGTCGTTGAGACGGCCCGGCGTGGCGATGACGATCTGAGCGGTGCGCGCTGTCCGGGCCTGTGAGCCGATGGACGCGCCGCCGTAGACGGTTGCGATGCGAAGCCGCTTCGCCCCGGCGAGCGGACGAAGGTCTTCGGCCACCTGGAGCGCGAGCTCGCGCGTCGGCACGAGCACGAGCGCTGCGGGACGCCCGCCGGCGCCCTCGGTGCGCTCGACGAGCGGGATCCCGAAAGCGAGTGTCTTGCCCGAGCCCGTCGGTGACTGCGCGAGGATGTCGAGGCCTGCGAGGGCGTCGGGCAAGACGTGTTGCTGGATGGCGAACGGGGCGTGAATGGCCCGCGCCGCGAGAGCACGAACAACGGGCGTGCTGACGCCGAGCGCCTTGAATGACTTGGTCATAGGTTGTCTCTCCTTGTGAATCAGGTCGAGATGCAGAAACTCGAACGCCCTGAAAAGGAGAAACGAGAAGCCAGATCTCACGGCCACCGAACGGCGACCGTGGAGCCAAGGTAGCAGCCCGTGCGATGATCGCAGCGTGAACCCGAACCGGCTGCGCGACATCGAGATGTTCAGGCACCTGTCGAAGAGCGAGCTCGAGCGGCTCGGCGGCTGGTTCCAGGCGTACTCGGTGCCGGAGGGCGACCTGGTCGTGCGCGAAGGTGCGTCCGCTCAGGAGTTCTTCCTGATCGAAGACGGCGAGGCTGCCGTTCTCCAGGACGGCGAGCGGATCGCGATGCTCGGCCCGGGCGACTTCTTCGGCGAGATCGGCCTGATCGAGACGAACCGCCGAACGGCGTCGATCATCGCCGCCACGCCGATGGACGTGATCGTCATGTACAAGCCCGAGTTCGAGCAGATGAAGGTCGAGCTGCCGACGGTGGCCGACCAGATCCACGCCGCGATCCGCGAACGGCTCGACCGAGGCTAGGACGCCTCCGCCGAGCGCAGCTTCTGCGCGAGCGACTGCAAGAGCTTCAGCCCGATCGCGCCGTTTGCGAGCAGCAGCGGCCGGAACTCCCAGTAGGTCAGGCCGTAGCAGTCGAGCTCGGTGACAGCCGTGATCGTCGCGGAGCGCACCCCCTCGTCGATCAATGCGATCTCGCCGAAGTGATCGCCCGCGCGCAGGTTGGGACGGGCGTTGCCGGCGACCGACACGCTCGCCTCGCCTGCCTCGATGAGGAAGAACGCCGCGCCGTCAGTGCCCTCGCGCATCACCGTCTCACCTTGCGCGAAGTGCCGCTGCTTGAAGAGCAGGGCCACCTGCTGCAACTCGTCGCCGTCGAGGTCCGCGAAGAGCGGCACGCGCCGCAGCGCCTCGAGCGGCGCGCCGGCCATCAGCGCGTCACCGCGCGGCACTGCAGGAGATACAGCGTGCCGTCCGCGATCGCCCACTCGATGTCGCGCCCAGGGCCGTAGACCTCCTCGCAGCGCGTCGCCAGCTTGCAGAGTGCACTGAGGTCGGTGTCGTCCAGGCAGTGCCGCTCGGCATCCGCTGCCGGCACCTCCTCTTCGAACGTGCCGCCGCCCTCCTGCCGCCGAATCGCGATCCGCTTCAGGCCGGGCCGGCTCTCGAGCGCGTTCCCTTCCCGGTCGAGGCGGTAGCTGTCGGGGATGACGAGCCCGGCGACGACCGCCTCGCCGAGACCGAGGCTCGCCTCGATCATCCGCTCGTCCGCACCGGTCACCGGGTTGCGGGTGAACATGACGCCGGCGGTATCCGGGTCGAGCAGGCGCTGCACGACGACCGCGACGCTCGGACGTGTGAACAGGCCGACGCGCTTCCGGTAGCTGATCGCCGAGTCCGAGTTCGCCGACCACCAGATCTCGCCGAGGGCCGCTGGTAGCGCGTCGACCGTCGGCACGTTGAGGAGCGTCACGTGCTGCCCCGCGAAGCTCGCGTCGGCGCCGTCCTCGTCGACTGCCGAAGAACGCACGGCGAACGGCCCGGCGAGCGGCCGCACCGTGCCGATGACCGCGTCGATCGTCTCCTCATCGCCCGCCGCGACCTGTTCCACGGTCGGGCCGGACAGCGCGAAGCCGTCGGGCACCGGCAGGCCGGCCCGGACTGCTTCGCCGAGCCCGACCGCCTTCGAGCCGAACACCGAGGTGTCTGCCACCTCCGCGAGCGGAAGGACGCCGCTCACGACAGGATGGTCACCTCGCCGGCCGTGCCGTCGACGCGCACGCGCGCACCGTCCGCGATCAGCTCGGTCCCTTGCCGCGTGCCGACGACGCCGGGGATGCCGTACTCGCGCGCGACGATCGCGGAATGGGAAAGGAGCCCGCCGCTGTCGGTGACGATGGCGCCGAGCAGCGGCAGCAGGATGTTGAACGCCTCGGTCGTCGACATCGTCACGAGCACGTCGCCCTGGACGATCCGCTCGAACTCTGCCGCTCCGGAGATGAGACGCGCTGTCCCTTCGTAGACGCCCGGGCTCGCGGCGAGCCCACGCAGGAGGTGCTCCTCGTGCTCCGCCTCCGAGCTGCCGAACAGCGCGCCGAGCGCAGTGCCGGTGGCGCGCATCAGTCGTGCGATTCCCGGCGGCAGCCCCGACGCATCTGGTGGCGGAGGTCCGGGCGTGCCGAGCGTGGCCGGTGCGTCCTTCGCGCTGTGGGCCGCGCGGTAGGCGGCCCGCGAGGCGAGCTCATCGGCCGACGGCGACGCAGCACCGTCGAGGAGGTCGCACATCTCCTCGAGGCCTGCGTCGAGCACGTGCTGCGGCTCGTGGATGCGCCCGGCCGCCGCAAGCCGGCGTCCGGCGCCGAGCGCTGCGCGGCGCATGATCCCTGACGCCCAGATGTCGCTGTACACGCCGCGCTCGTCGCGCAACCGGTACATCAGCCGTGCCTCTCCGAGCAGCTCGTCGTACGTGTCGCGGTGCTCCTCCGGGACCTTCGCCCGCACATCCGCGATCCGCTGTTCGACGTCGTTCGTCTCAGCGCCGCCCGCAACGGCGGTCCGGATCGCACGCAGCAGCGCGTCAGGGAGCTCGAGCGCCGACGGCTCGGAGATGTCGAACCCGTCCAGGAGACGGTTTCCGACGAGGTCGAGATAGTCGGTCATGGCCGCGCCGGCCTCCCCGTCGAGCGCCCGCAGCTCGGCGAGCACGCGGTTCGGGTCGTCGTCCGACGCCAGGATCGCCTGTGCGCCCGGGTCGGCGCGGAGCGCGGCGACGAGCCGCTCGAGCTGCGCCGATGCTCCTGCGGAGACCGGTGAGGCGCCGCGCATCAGGCCGAGCAGCTCCGCCGGCGGCACATCGGTCCAGTCGGACAGGTGCGCGATGAAGTCGCCGGTCGGAACGACCGCGCTTGCGGTGAAGCGCATGTGCTGCGCGATCATCGCCGCGTGATGATCGCGGCACCGCCGCAGGTATGCCTTCAGCTCGTCGTCTGAGAGGGCGTCGGGATCCACCGCCTGGAGCTCACGGTGCGTGGCGATCGCAGTCGGCTTTGCGGTCTCGTCCCACTCCTTGAGCTGTTCACGCCATAGCTTGCCGGCGAAGATCTCGTCCGCGCGCGCGAAGCGCTGCGGAATCTCCTCGTCGGGCGGCGGCAGCACGTTCTTGTAGCCGAAGCCGTTGACGTACGACATCCCAAGACCGCCGATGAGCATCCCGTAGTAGCGAGCGAAATCAGCGGTGCCGGTGGCGAACGCGGCGGGGTGAACCTCTGTCCAGTACCGCGTGAGCGGTCGAGGGAAATGCACGGGGTCGAGCTCGTAGAACGCCGGGCCGGGTGCGTCGAACCGAAGCTCCTCTGTCGCAGTGCTGGTGGCCATGCCATTCCTCCTAACGTCGTCGGGCTCGATCATCCCGCGCGTACGGGTTCAGAGCAAGAACGGGCGCCGCCGTCGACCTTTTCGCGCCGGCGTCAGGTGGTGCAACCCTTCCAGCGCGAGCCCCGCGCCGCGGGCGACCGTGATCAGCGGCTCCTCGGCGATCGTCACCGCCAGTCCTGTGCGCTGACGGATCAGCTGGTCGAAACCGCGCAGCAGCGCGCCGCCGCCGACGAGCATGAGGCCGCGGTCGGCGATGTCCGCGGCCAGCTCCGGCGGCGTGCGCTCGAGCACCGACTCGAGGCCGTCGAGGATCTGCGCGAGTGGCCCCTGCAGCGCTGCGCGCACCGCCTCCGCATCCACGCTCGTGCGGCGCAGCAGGCCGGTGCGCAGGTCGCGGCCGGCAACCTGCGTCTCGAGGTCGTCGACGATGCCCGGGAACGCCGCGCCGATCTCGATCTTGATCGCCTCCGCCTGCTCCTGTCCGATCAGCAGCCGCTGCGTGTCCTGCAGCAACTTGACGATCGCTTCGTCGAGGTCGTAGCCGCCGGTCCGCACCGACTCCGACACGACCATGCCGCCGAGCGCGGTCACCGCCATCTCCGAGGTGCCGCCGCCGACGT
>Ga0068855_100011060_pt1 | contig 10887 bp, 7 predicted proteins | sample KBSCornC52_FD_66592 | JGI IMG/M metagenome (GOLD analysis project Ga0068855, IMG submission 66592) | Corn rhizosphere microbial communities from Kellogg Biological Station, Michigan, USA - KBS Corn C5-2 | ecosystem: Host-associated > Plants > Roots > Rhizosphere > Soil ... | reverse complement strand
CGCTGGCCGCCTGAATCAGGGGCAGGGCGCGGTCCCGTCGTTGCCCTCTTCTTGCAGCGTCTGGCCGCCGGCGCGCCGGTACAGCGCCAGCACCTGACAGCCGGGAAGCCGCGGGTTGCCGTTGGCGGTGAGGCTGGTCAGCATCTGGATCCCGGCCAGCGCGTCCAGGCTGGTGAGCCGCGTGTTGTAGCTGATGTCCAGCGTGTTCACGCGGGTGACGCTCTCGAGCCCGGCCAGGCTGGTCAGCTTCGCGTCCTCGATGGTGAGCGTGTCGAGCACCGGCGCCTGGAACGACACGCCCAGCGACGTCAGCGCGGTGTCGTAGAGCAGCTGCAACGAGCCGCCGGCGTCGATGGCGATCGGGCCCATCCCGGTCAGGCTGGAGGCTTTCGAGCTGGCGATCTTCAGCGTCCCGACGCTGGTCAGGCTCCGCAGGCCGGCCAGCGTGGTGACCGGCCCGTCGACGGTCAGCGCGTCGGCCCGGGTCAGGCTCCGCAGCCCTTCGACGTCCCGCAGGGGGTTGGCTGAAATCATCACCGTGCCGGCCGTGGTGAGGTTCCGCAGCCCCTCGACGTGCGTGAGGGCGCCATTTTGGACCAGGGTCAGCGCGGTCACCGTGGTCAGCTTCGACAGCCCCTCCACGTTCGTCAGGACCAGGTTCTCGGAGACATTGCCGGTCTCGAGGCTGGTGACGCCGAGCCCGGCCATGTCGGTGAGCGCGTTGTTTCCGAGGACGGTCAGGCTCACCAGGTTGGTCATCGCGCCCAGCCCGGCCAGGCGTGTCAGGGCCAGGTTCGACGTGATCTCCAGGTTCGGCGCGCTGGCCTGCGACAGCCCGTGCAGGCTGGCGAGGACGGTGTTGCCCACGATGGCCACGCGGTTGCCGACCGTGGTGAGCGCCGCCAGCCCGTCGAGATCGGTCAAGCTCGCGTTGTCCGAGATCGTCAGATCGACCAGCTGGGTGAGGCCGTCCAGCCCTTTCAGGCTCACCAGCTGGATGTTGAACTCGACGGTCAGCGCGGAGGCGGCGGACAGCTTCTCCAGCCCGGCCAGATCGCGCAGGGCCGCGTTGCCCTGGAACGTCACGTTGCCCCCGACCGCCGACAGGTTGCCGAGCGCGGCCACGCTGGTCAGAACGGAGTTCCAGGTGACCACCAGATCGCCGGTCACGGTCTTCAAGCCGCCCAGCCCGGTCAGGTCGGGGAGCACGGTGCTGTCGAGGATCAGGCCGCCCCCGACCGACTCGAGCCGATCCAGCCCGTGCAGCGAGGCCAGCCGCCCGGTGAGCCGGATCGAGACATCGCCCGTCACGGTGCGCAGGCAGGCCAGGCGATCCAGCGCGACAACGTTGCTCGACACGTAGAGCGCGCCGTCGATCTCGGCCAGCGCCGGCAGCGCGTCGAGTTGATCCTGGCTGGTCAGGATGACCGGACCGGCCATGGCCGTCGCGGCCGCGCAGTCGAGCGGCGGTGGCGGCGGCGCGTCCGGGCCGCCGTCCATCCCGGCGCCGGCGCGCGGCGTCCCGCCGGCCCCCGCCGCGCCCGCGTCAGCCGCGCCCGCGCCGGCCATGCCCCCCGCGCCCGCGCCGGCCATGCCCCCCGCGCCCGCGCCGGCCATGCCCGTCGGGCCCGCGTCGGCGCCCGCGTCAGCCGCACCCGCGCCGGCCGTGCCCCCCGCGCCCAGGCCGCCGGCGCCGGGCAGCCCACCCGCCCCGCTGACGACGCTTGCGCCCGCGGCGCCGCCGGCCGTCGTCCCGCCGGGCGCACCCGCGGTGTGGCCCGCCGCGCCTGCCACCGCTCCCGCGGCGCCGCCCAGGCCGGTGACGGCTTTCGATCCCCCGCCGCAGCCGATGGGCAGAGCCAGGACCGTACAGATGATGACGACTCCACGCATGCGGCCCACCCCCAGGGGGCTATGGGCGGCGTGCGCGAAATCCTTCGGCGGCGGCTTCAGCGCGCCAGGGCGCGCTTCAGGATCGCGTCGGCGGCCGCGGCCTTGGCGGCGGCGTAGGCGCCGAGCGTGCCGGCGCCCGAGGCCAGCGCCTCGCGTTTGGCGTTGCCGAACGCCGCCGCCTCGTCGGGGTGGGCGCGCAGGTAATCGCGAAACGCGAGGTTGGCGTTCCAGCGCTCGCCCTCGAATTCGACCAGCGACAGGCTGAAGGCGCGCAGCGGCGTGCGGCGCCGGAAGGAGAGCCGCCCCGGCAGGCCCGCCTCGCCCAGGTCCTCGTACCCGAGGGCCACGATGCGCGGGCGGAGCTCGTCGCGCGCCGCCCAGACGGCCGGCAGGGCCCCCGCCATCAGATCGACGACCGGCGTGCCCGCCTGACCGGGCACCGCCGTCGCGCCGATGTGCTCGAACTTCAGCGAGGAGATGGCCAGCGCCAGGCGCACGCGATCGCGCTCGCCGCGGTAGGCGCGCGCGCGGCGCGGGTCGTAATCGAGGATTTCAATCGGCTCGTCCAGGCTCACGGCGGCGGATGATAGCCGAAACCAGCGAGCTAGCGGCGGTCGAGCGCGCGCGCGACGCGAACCGGCAGCTCTTGCCGCTCGAGCTCTTCCAGCGTCAGAGGCAAGGCCAGCGACCAGTTCGGCCACTGGCTCACGGTGCCGGGCAGGTTGGGCCGCTCGGGGACCGCGATGGCGTCGTCCAGCGTGGCCAGCAGCACCCGCGACGGGGCCCGCGCCAGCGCGCGGTAGGTGGCCTCGACGACCTCCTCGACGGGCGCACCGTCCTTGAGGCCGCCCAGCCGCCGCAGCTTGTCGCGCAGCGCCTTCGTGCTGGCGTCGTTCGGGTCGAGGCCGATCTCTTTCTGGGCGGCGGCGTCGTACCCGGTCCACAGCCCGGCGATGGTCGGCAGGTCGTGGGTCGTGACGCTGGACAGCGCCAGCTCGGGGAAGGCCGGCGGGTCGTGCGGCTCGAAGTAGAGCAGCCGGTACGACAGCATCCGGTGCTCGGCCAGCTTCTCGCGCACGCCCGGCTCGACGGTGCCCAGGTCCTCGCCGATGACGAAGCCCTTGGCGCGGTGGCTCTCCAGCGCGACGATCGCCATCAGCTCGTCGGCGCGGGTCCGGACGTAGCTGCCCCCCTTGGTCCCCAGCGCGCGCGGCACCCAGAACAGCCGGAACAGCCCCATCACGTGGTCGATGCGCAGGCCGCCCGCGTGGCGGATCATGGCGCGGATGGTCTCGATGAAGGGCTGATAGCGGGCGGCGCGCAGCCGGTGCGGCACGAACGGGGTCAGGCCCCAGTCCTGTCCGGCGGCGTTGAACTCGTCGGGCGGCGCGCCCACCGAGACGTCGCGCGCCATCAGATCCTGCCAGCACCAGGCGTCCGCCCCCGCCACGTCGAGGCCGATGGGCAGGTCGTTGACCAGGCCGATGGTCTCGGCCGCGCGCGCGAGCTGGCTGTCCAGGCGCCACTGCAGCCAGGCGTGGAACTCCAGCCGGCGCGCGTGCTCGGCCCGGAAGCTGGCCACGTCCGGGCTGTCCGGGCGGCGCAAGGGGGCGGGCCAGGCGCGCCAGTCCTTGCCGTGCTTCTCGGCGATCGCGCAATAGGTCGAAAAATCGACCAGCGCCTGCCCCTGGCCGCCGCGGTACCAGTCGAACCCGGTCTCGCCCCGGAACCCGGCGAAGATCGCCTCCAGCGCCTCCATCTTCAGCTCGAAGATGGCGTCGCGCTCGATGCGGCGGCTGCCGTTCAACGCCCGGCCGGCCTGCCCGACGCGCTCGCGGAAGCCGGCGTCCAGGTCCTGCCAGCCCGGCACCTCCTCGACGCGCAGATAAAGCGGGTTCGAGAAGCGCCGGCTGGACGGGTAGTACGGGCTCGGTTCGATGGGCGGCACCGGCGTGGGCGCGGTGAGCGGGTTGATCATCACCACGCCCGCCCCCAGCCCGCGCGCGAACCGGCCCAGGCGCGCCAGGTCGGCCAGGTCGCCGATCCCCCAGCTCTCGCGCGAGCGCGTCGCGTAGACCTGCGCGGCGAAGCCCCAGGTCTTCAGATCGTCGGGCAGGTAGCACCGGCCGGGGCTGACGATCAGCAGCGACTCGCCACCCCAGGACGGGTACATCCGGTGGTAGCCGAACGGCAGGTCGGCGGGCAGCTCGCCGTCGCAGGGGCGCAGGGTGCCGTCTTCCAGCATCAGGTCGACGCGGCCGGGGAGCTTGCGGTCGGCGCCCGGCACCACCACGCGCACGGCGCGGCTGCCGTCGTCGTCGGGCGCCTCGGCGCGCGGGTCGGCGTGCATGGCCGCGCGCAGGGCGGCCCGGGTCTGGTCGGAGGTCTGGTGCTCGGTCCCGGTGGCGTCGCAGTACCGGGCGACGATCCCGAAGCGGTCGGTGTCGTGTGACATGGCTAGCTCAGGTGGGCCAGGGTCGCTTGCGGGCGGCGCCCGAGGCCAGCGCGGCGAACAGCAGGCCCCGGAACATCATCGCCCAGGTGATGAACAGCAGCATGATGGGCTTCAACCACAGCGGCATGGCCAGCACGACCAGCACGATGCCGTCGACCGAGAACAGCGACTGCAGGCGCAGCATCCGCTCGGCGGCGGTCCCGCTCTGCACCAGGCCGAAGGGCGCCAGCACCACCGCGCCCATCAACACCGTCGGGCCCAACCATTCCGGCCAGTGCTGGGTGATGAAGCGGGCCGAGGCCATCAGCAGGCCGAACGACCGGACCTCCCCCCGCGCCAGGTAGATCAGCTCCGGGACGGCGTTGAAGAACACCGCCATGGTCAGGCCGACCAGAACGGCGATGATCGAGCCCCGCTCACCCGCCGCCGATGCCAACGACATGACGACCAGCTGGATGATCCAGACGGCGAACAGGACGCTCACCACGTCCCAGAAGCGGGCCATGAAGCTTTCGCGGATGTCGGCCAGGCCGATGCGCCGGTCGCCCACGGCCAGCGACAGCAGGTGCAGGTAGCTGGACAGCAGGAAAGCCATCAAAAAGCCGACGATGAACCCACCCACCACCCCCAGCGACGCAAGCTTGACGCTGGCGGCCTGGAACACAGTGGCGTAGAGCAGGAGCGCGACGCCCGCAGGCCAGCCGCGCACGGCCAGCCGAACCGCGCGCGTCGCGAGCCGTGCATAGAGCTTCAGCATCGGGGAATGATACCTTACCAGCGGCGCATGGCCTCCCACGGGCGATACACCATACGCGGCAAGCTGGCCGACGGCGGAATGGCGGAGATCTTCCTGGCCGCTCAGCACGGTGCAGAGGGGTTCGAGAAGCCCGTCGTCCTCAAGCGCATCCTGACGCAATATTCGGCCGATCCGCAGTTCCGCAATATGTTGCTGGACGAGGCTCACATCTCGATGAGCCTGCAGCACGGCAACATCGTGCAGGTGCTGGACCTGGGGGTGGCGAACGGGCGCTACTTCCTGGCCCTCGAGCTGATCGACGGCTGGGACCTCGAGAAGATCCTGCAGCGGGCGCGGGCGGCGGGGCTGGTCTGGCCGCCGGCGCTGGCGTTGTACGTGGTGGCGGAGGTCTGCCGCGCGCTCGCCTACGCGCACGCCAAGACCCGCGACGGCAAGCCGCTGGGGATCGTCCACCGGGACATCAGCCCCAACAACGTGCTGGTGAGCGCCGAGGGCGAGATCAAGCTGGCCGACTTCGGCATCGCCAAGGCGCAGCGCAAGCGCGAGCAGACCGCCGCCGGCGTCATCAAGGGCAAGGTCGCGTACATGTCGCCCGAGCAGGCGAACGGCAACGCGGTCGACCGCCGGTCCGACATCTTCTCGGTCGGGTCGATGCTGTACCGGATGTCCACCGACCGGCTGCCGTTCGAGGCGACCAACGACCTGGAATCGCTGCTGCGGGTGCAAAAGGCGGACTTCCCGCCGCCCCAGAAGGTGAAAGAAACGGTGGGCGACGCGGTGGCGGCCATCATCCAGCGCGCGATGCGCCTGCAGGCGAGCGAGCGCTACCAGACGGCGGACGAGATGCTGGCCGAGGTCGAGCGCGTGCTGCGCACCGACTTCCACTCGGCGGGCCAGACCGAGCTGAAGTCCTGGCTGGAGCAGCTCTCGCGCCGCGACGGCGCCCTGCCCATCGGGCGGCAGCCGCTGGGGGCCGCCGACGCCACCACCACCGACCTGTCGATCGGCGCCTCGTTCGAGCTGGTCGATCTCGGCGACGGCCTGGAGGCGGCGGAGGTGCAGCGGCACCGCTCGCCGCCGCCGCTGCCCGTCGACCGCTTCGGCACGCCCACGCCGCCGCCGGAGATCGCGCGCAGCGGGAACACCGCGGAGATCGCCAAGCCGGGCCGGACCGGCCTGCGCCGCAAGGGGGGCGGCTTCTGGTTCGGCGTCTTCTTCGCGGTCGCCGCCATGATCGGGATCCGGTTCCTGCTGGGGTGGGGCGAGAGCAAGGGCGTGCTGCGATCGCTGGGCCTCGGCGGCGGCAGCGGCGAGCGGGCGGCGGTCCCGGTGCCGCCGCCCACCATTGCGCCCGCGCCCGCGCCGGCCCCCGCCGCGCCGGCGCCGCCCGTTCCACCGCCGGCCGCGCCCGCGCCGGTGGCCGTGGCGCCACCCCCGCCGGCGCCGGTTCCCGCCGCCATTCCGGACGCCTCGGCGCCGGCGGCGGCCGCCGCCCCGGTCGACGCGCACGTGGCCGCGGCGGAGCCGGCCGCGCCCAAGGCCGCCGCCGCGCCGGAAAAGCCCGACGACGAGCCCGACGAAGAGGCGCTGCTGAAGACCGCGGTCCCCAACGCCGAAAAGGCCGTGATCGGCGAGGACGAAGCCGAATCCGACGGCGACGGCCAGGCGCCGGCCAAAGGGGCGCCGGCCGGGCATGCGCGGGCGCCGGCGGCCAAACCGGCCGCGCCGGCCGCGACCGCCATCCTGCACATCAGCAGCGCGCCCAGCGGCGCGGTCGTGCGCACCAAGTTTCAGGTGCTGGGGCGGACGCCGCTCAACATCCACTTCAAGGCCGGCAACACCTACGAGATCGCCTTCATCAAGAAAGGGTACGAGACCGCCACCCGCCGGTTCGCCGTGCGCGGATCCAGCGACCGGAAGATCGCCGTGGCCTTGAAGAAGCGGCCCGAGCCGAAACGCACGTCGTTCTTCCACCCTCACCGATGACGGGAGCCGCGGGGGCCGCCCTTCTGAGCGCGGTCATGGTGTCGGCGGTGGCGGGGATGGCGGCCGGCGCCGCGCCGTCCGGCGAGATCGACCAGCTGCGGGCCGCCGCCGTCGGCGCCCTCGCGCGGGCGCGGGCCGCGGTCGAGCGATCCAGGTCGGACCTGCTGCGCGAAGTGAGCCTCCCGTCGATCGAACGGCTGGTCGAGGACGCCGATCTGCGGCGCGCCACCCCGACGGTGCCGGACCGCGACGGCCGGTTCGTCCGCGACACGCTGAAGACCGCCCGCGCCTACGCCGACCGGCTGGCCGCCGGCCAGGATCCCTACCGGACGGCGACCGGCGTGCTCGTGAAGGCCTACCGCGCCGACTGGGACGGCACCCTGCAGCCCTACGCGCTCTACGTCCCGCGCGGCTACGATCCCGCCCGGCCGTGGCCGCTGATCGTGGCGCTGCACGGCGCCTACTCGAACCCGCTGCACAACCTGCGGCGGGTCTTCGGCCTCGACAACCGTCCGGGCGAGACCGACGACGAGGCGGCCCGCAACCCGCTGCCGCTGCCCGAGGTGCCGGCGCTGGTGGTGTCGCCGTTCGGGCGGGGCGGCCTGATGGGATACGACGGCCTCGGTGAAGAGGACGTGATGCGCGTCATCGCGGACGTCCGCCGGGCGTATAACATCGACCCGGAGCGGATGACGTTGACGGGGCTGTCGATGGGCGGCGGCGGGGCGTGGGCCATCGGCCTGCGCCATCCGGAGATGTTCGCCGCGCTGGCGCCGGTCTGCGGGATCTCCGATTTCGCGCGCATGCTGCCGGCGGCCGACAAGCCCTTTTACGATCTGCCGCAGCTCGAGGCGCTGTCGCCCCCGGCCATCGCCCAGAACGCGGCGCACATGCAGGTGATGATCTTCCACGGGACGGACGATCCGACGGTGCCGGTGCAGGACTCGCGCAAGATGGTGGCGCGCTATCGGGCGCTGGGCTGGCTGGGCAAGAACGTCAGCTACACGGAGTACCCGGGCGTCAAGCACGACGCCTGGATCCCCGCCTACAAGGGCGCGGCGCTGCTGCGCCGGCTGGCCGGGATGCGCCGCGACCCGGCGGCGCCGCGCACGCCGTTGTCGCCCCCGCCGCCCGGGCAGGCGATCCCCGGCATGTTCGGCAAGAGCGTGCCGCGGCAGCACCCGCATCTGTACGTCTACGGCACGCACGGCGCGCCCCAGGCGGTCGCGGCGGCGCGCGCGCTGGCCGAGGCGCTGGCCGACTGGGGGCCGATGGTGGCGGCCAAGTTCACGGTCAAGGCGGATCGCGACGTGACGGCGGCCGACCGGGCGCGGTTCAACCTGGTGCTGGTCGGCGCCGCGCCGCTGAACGCGCTGGCGCCGCCCGTGGCCGGCGCGCCGGCGGCGCTGGGCGATCGGGCCTTTCGGGCGGTGGTTCCCGACCCGCATGCGCCCAGCAAGCTGGCGCTGGTGTTCGGCGCCGCCACGCCCGCTGGCCTGGCGCGGCTGCGCCGGTTCGCCGTCCCCAACCGTGGTCACGACGCGCCCGAGCCCAACCGTCCCTACGTGGAGGTTCCATGACGACCGTCCTGCGCCGCCCATTCTTGTGCACCGCCGTCATGTTGCTCGGTTGCGGGGGCGGCGGTCCGTCGCTGGTGCCCAGCAGCATGCAGCAGCAGCAGAACGTGATGGTCATCGACGAGGGGATCGACCAGTCCGTCCCCGATTTGCAAGGGAAGGTGTCCGGCGCTTACACGGAGACCTGCGTGGACAGCTCGGGCGGCGGCGGCAGCGGCGGCTCGATCGTGCCGGCCGGCGGACCGGTGAAGTCGGGCCCGGCGTTCGATTCCCTCAAGCAGATGGCGATCGCCGCCTTCTCGCAGGTCGACGACAGCTGCCATCTGAGGCCCGGCATCGCCGGCAAGGCCGACCCGATGGCGTCGATCGCGAAGTACAAGCAGCGCTGGAACCAGATGATCCGGGCCAACCAGACCGGCGCGGACGTGTTCACGCCGGCCGAGTGGAGCGACATCCAGGGGCCGCTCATGAACGAGCTCCAGAACTTTCCGTACCACGGCACCTCGACCTCCACGACGATCGCCCACGCCTACCCCGACGTACGGCTGGTCCTGGTCGAGCGGCAGCTCATGTCCGAGTCGCAGATCCAGGCCGGCTTCACTTGCTTCGATCAGGCGGAGATCGATCAGGTCGTCTACCTGTTCAACGACCCGGACGTGTTTGCGGCGGCCGCTGCCCAGAAGGCCACCGTGGACACGGACCTGGCCACCGCGATGACCGCCCACGACGTGGGCCTCGTCAACGAGAGCTTCGGGGTCAGCGCCCGGGTGGTGCTGGAGAAGATGCAGACCGACAACAACTGCCCGACCCCCATCGACCTGGCCGCCTACTTCACCGTGTTGACCGCCATCGACGCGCAGCACGCGGCCCTGTCGACCGGGCCGTCGGTGCTGACGGTGAAGGCCGCCGGCAACGACGGCGCCCAGATCGACACCAGCGCCGACGCGCTCGACTGCGTGCCGGCCGATCCGACCACGCTGGTCGCCGGCAGCTACGACCCGGCCAACGGCGTGCAGAACTCGTTCTCGAACTTCGGCGGCTGCGTCGACCTGTACGCGCCCGGCCAGGCGATCGTGACCATGTACGCCGGCGGATGGCTGATGCCGGTCGACGGAACCAGCTTCGCGTCGCCGCTGACCGCCCGGTTCGCGTCGCTGAGCACCCCGTCGCCGTTCACGGTCGCGTCCGCCCGGCAAGCGGTGCTGGGCCAGGTCGACGCGACGGGCGAGCTGCCGGCCACCCTGTTTCCCTCGGACTTCTTCTACGCGCCGCTCGAGGTCACCACCGACGCGCTGGTGGCCCTGCCGGTTCGGCCGGCGGCGCGCCGCGCGGTGTCCGGCGTCGACCTGCATCGGGTCCTGGCCCCATTGCAGCGTCTTCGCGCCCTCCGCGGGAGCTGACGCGCCCGCTCGCCCGGCGGGAAATCCGGTCGAAAACCGCGGGCGAGGGGCCTATACTGCCGCGCCCATGCCGAGCTTGAAGCTGAAACCAGGGGTCATCACCGGCGACGCTCTCAAAGAGCTGTTCGCTTATTGCAAGACCGCGCAGGCCGCGCTGCCGTCGGTCAACGTGATCGGGTCGCACTCGGCGAACGCCGCCCTGGCCGCCGCCAAGGAGGCCAAGGCCCCGATCATCATCCAGTTCTCGCACACCGGCGCGCAGTTCTACGGCGGCAAGACGCTGGACAACAGCGCGCAGCAGGCCTCGATCGCCGGGTCGATCGCGGGCGCGCTGCACGTGCGGACGCTGGCCAAGGTGTACGGCGTGCCGGTGGTCCTGCACACCGACCACTGCGCCAAGAAGATCCTGCCCTGGGTCGAGGGCGTCATCGCCGCCAGCGAGGAGTACTTCGCGCGGCACGGCGAGCCCCTGTTCAGCTCGCACATGCTGGACCTGTCGGAACAGCCGCTGAGCGAGAACATCGAGATCAGCGCCCGCACGCTGCGGCGCCTGGCCAAGATCAACGCCACCCTGGAGATCGAGCTGGGAATCACCGGCGGTGAAGAGGACGGCGTCGACAACTCGGGCGTCGAGCACGACAAGCTCTACACCCACCCCGACGACGTGCTGAAGGCCTACGACGCGCTGTCGCCGATCGGCAGCTTCACGGTGGCCGCCTCGTTCGGGAACACGCACGGCGTGTACGCGGCCGGCAACGTCAAGCTGAAGCCGACCATCCTGCGCGACTCGCAGAAGTACATCCAGGAGCAGCGCAAGAC
>Ga0068855_100011058_pt1 | contig 10888 bp, 9 predicted proteins | sample KBSCornC52_FD_66592 | JGI IMG/M metagenome (GOLD analysis project Ga0068855, IMG submission 66592) | Corn rhizosphere microbial communities from Kellogg Biological Station, Michigan, USA - KBS Corn C5-2 | ecosystem: Host-associated > Plants > Roots > Rhizosphere > Soil ... | reverse complement strand
AGCGTGACCCGCTTGGCGACGTCCTTGTGCGTGTCGAGGTACTGCGCCGCGGTGGAGATGCCGACCGTCGTGGGCGAGATGATGCCCTTCAGGTTCGGGTAGGCCGACAGCAGCCCCTGCAGCACCGTCAGCGACGTCGCCGGGTCGTCGTTGCCGTAGACGGTCGAGACCAGCTTCATCTTCGGGTACTGCTTCAGCTGGTCCTTCATGTACTTGATCCACGCGTTCTGGTTCGTCGCGCTCGCCGCGGCCGACAGGATCGCGATGTCGCCCTCGCTGTTGATCTGCTTGGCGAGCAGGTCGACCTCGGAGGTACCGATCTGCTTGGTGTCCGCCTGGTTGATGAACAGGTGGTTCGGGCTGCTGCCGCACTGGATGTCCGAGTCGAAGGCAACGATCTTGATGCCCTGCTGCGCCGCCTTGTTCAGCGACGGGCAGAGCGCGGAGGGGTCGTTGGCGGCGATGACGATCGCGTCGGCGTGCGCCTGGATCGCCGCCTGGATCGACGGCAGCTGGGCGGCGGCGGTGTCCTGCGTCCCGCTGCTCACCGTCACCGACCCGCCGAGTTCCTGGAGCGCCTTCTCGCCACCCTTGTCGGCCAGCACCTCGTACGGGTTCTGCGTGTCCTTCGGGATGAAGTAGACCTTCAGGCCCTTCTTGATCGCCCCACTCGATCCGCCGGCAGGGGCACCGCTCGACGCGGCGTTCGTGCCGGCCGGCGGGTTGTTGGCGCTCGTCTTCGAGGTCTTGTTGCTGGTGCTGCTGCAGGCGGCGAGGATGCCGCCGGCCAGCAGCGCGCTCAGCGCCGCCGCGCCTGCGCGTCGCGCCGTGCGGGAACCGGTCATGGTGGGGCCCTTCCTTCGATGGGTCGAGCGACGGTGGGTGGTTCGGGTCGTGGATCGGGGGTCCGTGGAGCGGGCGTCCTCAGCCGGCCCTGGGTAGGGGCCTTCGCCGGAGGCGATCGCGGACGCGACGCAGCGCCTCGCCACCGTTGGGCACGATGACGCTGATCAGCAGCAGGACGCCGGTGACGATGTTCTGCTTGTCGGCCGAGACGTTGATCTGGGTCAGCGCCATCTGCAGGCTGCCCACGATGGCGACGGAGAGGACGACGCCAACGATCGTGCCGCGGCCGCCGAAGATCGAGACGCCGCCGAACAGGACGATCGCGACGACGTTGAGTTCCAGGCCGGTGCCGATGTCGTAGGTGACCGAGGCCTGCTGGAGCATGTCGAGGATGCCGGCGAACGCGCTCAGCACGCCGCTGAGCACGAACAGCCCCAACTTGATCCGGCGCACGCGGATGCCGGCGAACTGCGCCGCCTCGGGCTGCAGGCCGATCGCGACCATCGACCGGCCAAGAGCGGTGAAGTGCAGGACGATCCCGAAGACGACGGCCAGGACGAGGAAGATCAGCATCGACCAGGACAGTTGGCTGCCCGGCAACGAGTTCGCCCCGATGTCCGTCAGCCCCGAGGGGAACTGCCGGTCGCCGATCGTCGGGATGGTCAGCGAGCCGAGCAGCACCTCGGCCAGGCCCCGGAAGAGGGTGAGCGTCCCGATGGTGACCGCGATGGAGGGCAGCCCGAAGTGGGCGACGAGCACGCCGTTGAGCGCGCCGCCGACGGCGCCGACGAGCAGCGCGACGGCGAAGGCGGCCCAGACGTTCCACCCGTGGTGCCAGAGGTAGCCGACGGTGGAGGCCGACAGGCCGAGCATCGACGCGACCGACAGGTCGATCTCGCCGGTCATGATGACGAAGGTGACCGGCAGCGCCATGATCGCGACGTACCCGGTGTTGATGCCGAGGTAGAACAGCGTGCTCGCCTCGGTGAAGTGCGGCGACTTGATCGAGCCGAACAGCAGGACGGCGGCCAGGACGACGACCAGCCCGACCTCCCAGCGAAGGGCGCCGCGCCACCACGACGGCGCGCCCGACGTTCCGCCGGTCGACTCGGCCGGCGCGGCCGCGCGCGTCGCGACGTCAGAGCTCATGGTGCGCCCCCTCCGCGGACTGCAGCGAGCGCGTCACCCGCAGCGACAGCCAGCGGTCGAACGCGATCGCCGTCAGCAGCAGGGCACCGGCGATCGCCTGGTTCCAGAAGGCGGAGATGCGGGCGGCGACCAGGGCCTGGTTGATGACGTTCAGCAGCAACGCCCCGAGGGCGGCGCCGACGACCGACCCGCTGCCGCCGAAGATCGCCACGCCACCGACGACGACCGCAGTGACCACGATCAGCTCGTAGCCGATGCCGCCGTTGTTGTTGATCTGCGTGTGCAGGGCGAGGAACAGCGAACCGGCCAGGCCGGCGAGGGTGCCGCTGATCAGGAACGCGGAGAAGACCCGCCGGCCGATCGGGATGCCGGCCAGCGCCGCGGCGTCCGGGTTGGAGCCGATCGCGTACAGCTCCCGGCTGGAGCGGAACGAGCGCATCGCGTAGCCGGCCCCGGCCACTACGACCGCCACGATGATCGCGAGCCAGGGGACGCCGAGGAACGTGCGGTAGCCGACGGCGGTGAAGGAGTTCGGGATCGACGCCGGGTCGATCTGGTCGCCGTTGACGATCACGCCGTCGATGCCGCGGATCACGTAAAGCATGCCGAGGGTGACGACGAGGCTGGGCACCCGGAGCACCGTGACGATCAAGCCGTTGACGAGCCCCGCGGCCGCGCCGATCAGGGTGCCGATCAGGAAGCCGGACCACACCGGGATGTGGTGGTACTTGAACAGGTACCCCACGACGTAGGCGGCGAGCCCGAGCACCGAGCCGACCGAGAGGTCGACGTTGCGGGTGATGATCACCAGCGTCTCGCCGACGCCCAGCAACGCGAACAGGGCGGCCCCGCTCAGCATCTGCTGCACGCTGTTGGCCTCGACGAAGTGCGAGTTCTTCACCGTCGTGATGAGCACGACCAGCGCGATGAGGACGAGCAGGCCGACCTCGCGGGCGCGCAGGAGCGCCAGGACGGCCGGCCCGCCCCCGGTCCGTCCGGGCACGGCCGTCATGCCGCCAGCTCCGGGTCCTGGCCGGTGGCCGCGCGCATGATCGTGTTCTCGTCGGCCTGGGCCCGGGTCAGCTCGGCGGTCAGGCGACCCTCGCGCAGCACGAGGACGCGGTCGGCCATGCCGAGCACCTCGGGCAGCTCGGAGGAGATCATGACGACGGCCAGGCCACCGGTCACCAGCTCGTCGAGGATGCGGTGCACCTCGGCCTTGGTCCCGACGTCGATGCCGCGGGTCGGCTCGTCGATGATCAGCAGCTTGGGGTCGCGGGCCAGCCACTTGCCGAGCACGACCTTCTGCTGGTTACCGCCGGACAGCGTCAGCGCCGGGTTCTTCAGCCGGCCGAACTTCACCTGCAACCGCTTCGTCCAGGTGCCGGCGAGGCGGCGCTCGCTGGAGCGCAGCAGCAGGCCGGACCGGCTCAAGCGGCGCAGCGAGGCGAGGGCCAGGTTCTGGTCGATGCCCATCTCCATGACCAGCCCCTGCTGGCGCCGGTCCTCGGGAACGAGCGCCATGCCGGCCGCCATCGCGGCGCGCGCGTCCCCGTTCGGCAGGGCGCGACCGGCGACCCGCACCGTCCCCGCATCGCGGCGGTCGACGCCGAAGATCGCCCGGGCCACCTCCGAGCGACCGGCGCCGACGAGGCCGGCCAGTGCCACGATCTCCCCGGCCCGCACCGTGAAGGAGATGTCGCTGAAGGCGCCGTGCCGGGCCAAGCCGTCCACCTCGAGCACGACGTCACCGGGCGTGGTGGCCGTCTTGGGGAACAGCGCTTCGAGGTCGCGGCCGACCATCGCGCGGATGATGTCGTCGATCGTCAGTTCCTCGACCGGCGCCGTGCGCACGAAGCGGCCGTCCCGCATGATCGTCACCCGCTGGCAGCAGGCGAAGACCTCCTCCAGCCGGTGCGAGATGAACAGGACGGCCACGCCTTCGGCCCGCAGCGTGGTGATGACCTCGAACAGCCGGAGCACCTCGACGGTGGTCAGCGCGGCGGTCGGCTCGTCCATGACGACGACGCGGGCGTCCATCGACAGCGCCTTGGCGATCTCGACGATCTGCTGGTCGGCGACGGACAGCCCCCGCGCCGGCCGGCCGGTGTCGAGCGCGACGCCGAGCCGGCGGAAGATCTCGGCGGCGGCGCGGTTCATGCCGCGCCGGTCGATGCGCCGGGCGGCGCCCAGCGGCTGGCGGCCCATGAAGATGTTCTCGGCGACGGTGAGGTCGGGGAACAGCGACGGCTCCTGGTAGATGATCGCGATGCCGGCCGCGACGGCATCGGACGGGCCGGCGAACGCGACCGGCCGGCCGGCCAGCTCGAGCGAGCCGGCGTCCGCGCGGTACACCCCGCCGAGGATCTTGACCAGCGTCGACTTGCCGGCGCCGTTCTCCCCGAGCAGGGCGTGCGCCTCGCCCGGGTACAGCGTGATCGAGCCGTCGGCCAGCGCGGTCACCGGCCCGAAGCTCTTCGCGGCCTGGGTGAGGACGAGGGTCGGCGGGGCCTCGATCACTGAGCTCGACCTCCTCGTCGGCGCTGAGAAATGAAACCTTTCATTTCTGCTGCGGTGAACGTAATGTGGGCCACACCGCTCGTCAAGACCGGATTTCCGAGCCGTTACCTGGTTGTCACCGGCCCGCTCCGGCGAACCCGGCCCGGCTCCCGCGCGCGTCCGGCCTGGTCTAGCGGCGGACGATCGCTATATTTCGCCGAAACGTTTTAATGCGATGGGATGGGCGGCGTGAGGGCGCGTGAGTGGGCGTGAGTGAGACCGTGAGCGTGGTGCAGGTGGCCGCGCGCGCGGGCGTCTCGCTCGGCACCGTCTCCAACGTCCTCAACCGCCCCGACCGCGTCGCGCCGGCGACCCGCGACCGGGTCATGCAGGCGATCCAGGAGCTCGGCTTCGTCCGCAACGAGGCGGCCCGCCAGCTGCGGGCCGGGCGCAGCCGGACGATCGGGCTCGTCGTGCTCGACGTCGGCAACCCGTTCTTCACCGACCTGGCCCGTGGCGTCGAGGCGACGGCCGGCAAGTCCGGGCTGTCGGTGCTGCTGTGCAACAGCAACGACGACCCGGAGCGCGAACGGCACTACCTCAGCGTGCTGCAGGAGCAGCGCGCCTACGGCGTGCTCATCACCCCGGTCGGCAAGAACACCGCCGCGCTCGACGCGGTGCGCCGTTCGGGCACGCCGGTCGTCCTCGTCGACCGCGGCTCGAACCGGCGCCAGTGCTCCGTGTCGGTGAACGACCGGGTCGGCGGCGAGCTCGCGCTCACCCACCTCATCGAGCGCGGGCACCGGCGCATCGCCTTCGTCGGTGGCCCCACCGGCATCACCCAGGTCAGCGAGCGCCTCGCCGGGGCGCGGGCCGCCGTCCAGGCGGCCGGGCTACCCGAGGACGCGCTGACCGTGCTCGAGACCCCGCGCCTCGACGTCGCCTCAGGCCGCGGTGCCGGTGCTCGGGTGGTCGCGCTGCCCAAGCGGCAGCGGCCCACCGCCGCCTTCTGTGCCAACGACCTGCTCGCCCTGGGCCTGTTGCAGGACACCATCCAGCGCCGGCGCTCGGTGCCCGGTGACCTGGCCATCGTCGGCTACGACGACATCGACTTCGCCGCCGCGGCCGCGGTGCCGCTCAGCTCGGTGCGCCAGCCGCGCGCGCAGCTCGGCCAGGCCGCGATGGACCTCCTGCTCGAGGAGGCCGCCGACCCCGAGGGACACCAGCACCGGCAGGTCGTGTTCGAACCGGAGCTCGTCGTGCGGGAGTCGACCACGTGAAGATCGCGCTGTTCGCCACCTGCCTGGTGGACGGGCTGTTCCCGCAGGTCGGGCGGGCCACCGTCGCCCTGCTCGAGCGGCTCGGGCACGAGGTCGCCTTCCCGCCGCAGCAGACGTGTTGCGGGCAGATGCACGTGAACACCGGGTACCCGAAGCAGGCGCTGCCGCTGGTGCGCAACCACGTCGACGCGTTCACCGGCTACGAGGCCGTCGTCGCCCCGAGCGGCTCGTGCGTGGCCGCGATCCGGCACCAGCACGCCGAGCTGGCCGCTGCCGCCGGGGACGACGAGCTCGCCGTGCGGGCCACCGAGACGGCGCGGCGCACGTACGAGCTCTCCGAGTTCCTGGTGGACGTGCTGGGCGTGACCGACGTCGGCGCGTACTTCCCGCACCGCGTGACGTACCACCCGACCTGCCACTCGCTGCGGCTGCTGCGCGTCGGCGACCGGCCGTACCGGCTGCTGCAGGCCGTCCGCGGCCTCGAGCTGGTCGAGCTGCCCGAGGCCGAGTCCTGCTGCGGCTTCGGCGGCACGTTCGCGCTGAAGAACGCCGACGTGTCGGCGGCGATGCTGGCCGACAAGATGCGGCACGTCCTGGCCACCGGCGCCGGCACCTGCACCGCCGGGGATTCGTCCTGCCTCATGCACATCGGCGGCGGGCTCGCCCGGCTGCACGCCGGCGCCCGCACGCTGCACCTGGCCGAGATCCTGGCCGCGACGGAGGAGGCCGGATGACCTTCCTCGGGATGCCGGCCGGCTCCGGCCACCTGCACGGCGAGCGCGGCTTCCCGGCCGCGGCCCGGGACGCGCTCGACGACGTGCAGCTGCGCCGCAACCTCGGCCGGGCGACGTCCACGATCCGGGCCAAGCGGGCCGCCGTGGTCGGCGAGGTGGATGACTGGGCGCAGCTGCGCGCGGCCGGTGCCGCGATCAAGGACGACGTCCTCGCCCACCTCGACCGGTACCTGCTGCAGCTGGAGGAACGGGTCACCGCGCACGGCGGCACGGTGCACTGGGCCCGCGACGCCGACGAGGCGAACCGGATCGTCCTCGGCCTGGTGCAGGCGACCGGCGAACGCGAGGTCGTCAAGGTCAAGTCGATGGCCACGCAGGAGATCCGGCTCAACGAGGCCCTCGAAGCCGCCGGCATCACCGCGATCGAGACCGACCTCGCCGAGCTCATCGTCCAGCTCGGCCACGACGAGCCGAGCCACATCCTCGTCCCTGCGATCCACCGCAACCGCAGCGAGATCCGCGAGATCTTCCGGCGCGAGATGCCCGGCGTCGACCCCGACCTGACCGACGAGCCGCGCGCGCTGGCCGAAGCGGCCCGCCGTCACCTGCGGGCGAAGTTCCTCTCCGCGCAGGTCGCCATCAGCGGGGCCAACTTCGCCGTCGCCGAGACCGGCACTCTGGGCGTGGTCGAGTCCGAGGGCAATGGACGGATGTGCCTGACGCTGCCGCGCACCCTCATCACCGTGATGGGCATCGAGAAGGTCGTGCCGACCTGGCGCGACCTCGAGGTGTTCCTGCAGCTGCTGCCCCGCTCGTCCACCGGCGAGCGGATGAACCCGTACACGTCGACGTGGACGGGTGCGGTCGAGGGGCAACGGTTCCATCTCGTCCTGCTCGACAACGGCCGGACGGCGACGCTGGCCGACCCGGCCGGCCGCGCAGCGTTGCGTTGCATCCGCTGCTCGGCCTGCCTGAACGTCTGCCCGGTGTACGAGCGCACCGGCGGTCACGCCTACGGCTCGGTGTATCCGGGACCGATCGGAGCAGTGCTCTCGCCGCAGCTGACCGGGGTGAAGGAGAACCCGACGTTGCCGTATGCGTCCACGCTGTGTGGCGCGTGCTACGACGTGTGCCCGGTGGCGATCGACATCCCGACCATGCTCGTCCACCTGCGCGGCCGGGTCACCGAGAGCAAGGGCCGGACGCCGGAACGAGCGGTGATGGCCGCGGCCGCGTGGACGATGCGCGACTCCGGCCGGTGGACGCGGGCGCTGCGCGCGGCCCGGCTCGGTCGCTGGCTGCGGCGGCGGCGCGCGCTGCCTCCGCCGCTGTCGGCGTGGACGGCCGCCCGCGAGCTGCCCGAGCCGCCGGAGCAGACCTTCCGCGACTGGTGGGGACAACGATGAGCGCTGCTCGCGAACAGCTGCTCGGACGGATCCGGTCCGCCCTCGCCGACCGTCCGCGGCCGGCGCCGGTGGCCCGCGACTACCGCATCGCCGGCACCGCCCGGGCCGACGTCGACCGGTTCGTCGAGCGGGTCGAGGACTACCGCGCGCACGTCCACCGGAACGTCACCGTCGACGCCGTACTCGCCACGAGGAACCTGCGGCGCGTCGTGGTCCCGGACGGCTTCCCCGAAACGTGGTGGCCGACCGTCCCCGCCGTGCGCGAACCGGTCGACGTGCGCACGCTCGATGAGGTGAGCGCCGTGGTGACGACGTGCGTGCTCGCGATCGCCGAGACCGGGACGATCGTGCTCGACCACGGGCCCGGCATGGGGGCGCGGGCGCTCACGCTCGTCCCCGACTATCACCTCGTCGTGCTGCGCGCCGACCAGGTCGTCGCGACCGTGCCGGATGCGATCGCCGCCCTCGACCCGACCCGCCCGCTCACCTGGATCAGCGGTCCCAGCGCGACCAGCGACATCGAGTTGAACCGGGTCGAGGGCGTGCACGGCCCGCGCACGCTCGACGTGCTGCTGCTCTCGTAACCCGGGCCGCTACCGCGCCGCGGCGGCCACCTCGCCTAACCTCGATCCGTGATCCGTGCCGGCCTCGCCGCCCTCGCGCTGCTCGCCGGCGTGACGGCCGCGCCGGCCGGCGCCAGCCCCGTCCCGCCGCCGGCGCCGAAACCGACGAGCGGCGCCCGCTCGCCCGAGGCCCCCGATCCGCACCCGCCGCTCGGTGGACGCGGCCCGGACGGCAGCGCGACCGGCGGCGCCGCGCTGCTGCGCCGTGGGCTGATCCTCCCGGCCGGATCGGCGGCGTTGCCGAAGGACATCACCGCCCAGGCGTGGGTCGTCGCCGACCTCGACACCGGCGCCGTCCTGGCCGCGCGCGACCCGCACGGCCGCTACCAACCGGCCAGCATCCAGAAGCTGCTCACCACCGTCACCCTGTTGCCACGCCTGCCGGGCGATCGCCCCGTCGTCGTGTCGAAGCGGGCCGCGTACACCGAGGGCTCGCACGCCGGCCTCGCCCCGGGCGGTCACTACACGGTGGACGACCTGTTCCGCGGACTGCTGCTGGTCTCCGGCAACGACGCCGCCGAAGCGCTCGCCGACGCGGCCGGCGGCCGGGCCGAGACCGTCCGGCTCATGAACGCCGAGGCGCGGCACCTGGGTGCGTACGACACGTACGTGCAGACACCCTCCGGGTTGGACGGCTGGCAGCAGCTCACCAGCGCGTACGACATGACGCTCGTCCTGCGCGCCGCACTCGACCAGCCGCGGTTCCTCGCCTACGACCGCGTCGCCCGCACGCACCTGCCCGCGCAGCCGCGCCAGCATCTCGGCCGGCTCGAGCTGGACAACCAGAACGAGCTGTTCCTCACCACCGTGAAGGGCGCGATCGCGGCCAAGACCGGCTTCACCGACGCCGCGCAGCACACCTTCGCCGGCGCGATCGAACGCGGTGGGCACCGCTACGGCGTCGTGCTCATGCGGGCCCAGCGCTGGCCGCTCGACCAGTGGCAGCAGGCGACCCGGCTGGTGAAATGGGCGACCAGGCTGCCGGCCGGCGCGGCGGTCGGACGGCTCGTGACACCGGCGGTCGCCGCACCGCGCGCGAGCCCAGTGGCGGCGACCGCGTCGTCGGCGAGCGCCACCCCCAGCCCGAGTTCCACGCCGGCGGACGGCTCGCGACATGCGGCCCGCACCGGCATCGGACTCGTGATCCTCATCGTCCTGCTCGGCGGCGTCTGGTACCTCTCGCTGCGCCTGCGCACCCGGCGGCGCTGAAGGGCGTCAGGCCGGGAGTCAGCGCCGGTGCCGGGCCCCCGACCGGGTGGCGGCCAGGGTGGCCGCGGCGCCGACGACCGCGCCGGCCCCGACGAGCCCGGCCCCCACGGCCGCGGGGCTCATCGCGGAGGCCGGGCGGGACGCCTCGACCATCACGGCCGGCTCGTCCACCGGCGCCTGGTTCGCCGCCGCGATCCGCGCCTCGGCGGTGAGCGTGGCCGTCCACGCGCAGGCGAACAGCAGGAACCGCGCCACCAGCTGGATCCACACCAGCACCGCGACGATGCCGGCGAACGGTCCGGCGGTCGCGCTGTTCGCGGTGTGCGCGATCGTGTACGTCCCGACGATCTTGAGTACCTCGAACCCGGTGGCCGCGAGCAGTGCACCGCGCCAGGCGATCCGTTCGGGTACCTCGACCGCGGGCAGGCGCACCAGCAGCCACCAGAAGATGAGGGTGTCGCCGGCGAGGGCCAGCGCGATGCCGAGCAGCTTGAGCAGCAGGGTCGCGCCGGGCAGGTGGTCCAGGGACAGCGCGCGCAGGATCTGGTCGGTGAGGGCCGTCCCCACTGCCGTCAGGCCGAGCGAGACCAGGCTGCCGACGCCGAGACCGGCCAGCACCAGCAGGTTGCCGGCGCGGGCCTGGAGGAACCCGGCCTTGCGCTGGCCGCGGCCCCAGACCGCGTCGATCGCCGCGCGCAGGTTGGCGATCCAACCCAGGCCGGTGAGCAGGACACCGACCAGGCCGATGACCCCCACCCCCGAGCGGTGGTCGACGGCGGTCTTGATGGCGTCGTGCAGCGTCGAGCCGACCTTGCCGGGGAAGCGCGCGGCGACGTGCTCGTACAGGCTGTGCTGCATCGCCGGGTCGGAGTGCAGCGCGAAGCCGACGATCGAGACCGCCAGCAGCAGCAAGGGAAAGATGGCGAGGAAGCTGAAGTACGTGATGGCGGCGGCGTAGAGCGTGCCGTTGTTGCGCTGCAGCAGCTGCCAGGCCGCGACGACGTGCCGCAGCGAAGGATGCCGCTCCTGTCGTCGCTGCCACCACGCCCGCAGGCGGGCCCGCCGTCCGTCCGACCCGGAGCCGTTCACCTTGCCGTTCTACCCCGCCGGCGGGCGTCCCAGCTCGAATTCGGTGCGCCAGG
>Ga0068855_100011056_pt1 | contig 10891 bp, 8 predicted proteins | sample KBSCornC52_FD_66592 | JGI IMG/M metagenome (GOLD analysis project Ga0068855, IMG submission 66592) | Corn rhizosphere microbial communities from Kellogg Biological Station, Michigan, USA - KBS Corn C5-2 | ecosystem: Host-associated > Plants > Roots > Rhizosphere > Soil ... | reverse complement strand
GTCCGGGGATGGAGGGCCAGTGTGCGGCGTCGAATCCGGTTGCGAGCAAGCGTTCGAGTGCCAACTCCGCTTCACCAGCTACGATGAGATCCGCGCCTGCGGCGAGAAATTCTTCGGCGTAGTTAGAAGGCTCCGGGCCACCGAGGATTACGATCCATCCAGCGGCGCGGGCATAGGCGGCAATGTCGAGAACATTGCGCCGCGTCATCAGATTTCCATAGATGCCCAAGGCGGCCGGCGGGCCAGCATCGAGGATGCCGAACAGCTCCTGGCGCGAGCCGAAGGTGGAATCGTAGATATCGATCTCGAAGCCCCGATCGCGGAGATGGGCGGAGAGCGCGAGAATGCCCAAGGGCGCGTAGGGTTTCATGATGCGCTGCTCCTTAGGATCTTCCGCAAGGATGTAGCCATGTGTGAGGAGCAACCGCATCAGGCTACGCCTCCGATACAGGCGGTCGATGGCTCGAGGCGATGGACACGTTCCCAGGCCGGGCCGAGACCGGGGCCGCCGCGAACTTCCAGGTGCAAGGCGGCCGAAAGCGCTCGGTAGAACTCGCTCGAATAGGCGCCATGAAACATCATCGAAAGATCGCCGCTATCGGACCAGTTGGATTTGGCGCCGAGCTGGTTTGACACCATTTCGTGAAATTTCGTTCCGGGCAACGGGTAAGAAATCGAGATCCCGATGTCGTCGGGAGCTGTCTCGCGGACCATCCGAATAGTCTCCTGGATTTCGAGCCAAGTCTCGCCGGGATAGCCGAACTGCAGGAAGAAGCAGGCGCGAATGCCGCGGCGGCGTAGATTTTCGCGAGCACTGTAAATTTGTTCGACGCGCAGGCTCTTGGTCATGGCGTCGAGGATGCGCTGAGAACCGGACTCGGCACCCATCCACACCTCGGCGCAGCCGGCGCGGCGCAAGGCGCCCACCGTGTCGGGCGTCATCAAATCACAGCGCGACTGCATCTTAAATGGAATCTGAGATTCCAAGCGCTCGACGGCATCGGCGAAGGCGTAGGTCCATTTCGGAGACAACGCGAAGATATCGTCGGCGAACCAAACGTGATCGGGCCGCAAGGTGGTTTTCAGGTACAGCATTTCGGAGGCGATCGATTGCGGCGACCGCACGCGATAGTTATTCCGGTAGATTGGTTTCGCGCACCAGTTGCATTGAAAGGGACAGCCACGGCTCGAAACCATGTTCAGAGAGAAATATTGGCGCGCGCCGATCCAGGCTTTCCGATACCGGCCAATGTCGACCAGGTCCCAGGCCGGCATCGGAAGCGTATCGAGGCTGCTGTGCAATGGCCGGGGCGCGTTGTAGCGCGGACCGAGCGAGCCTCCGTAGGCGAGACCGCGAATATTTTCGAGTGGGACATCTTGCGCGAGCTCGAGCAGAGTGGTCTCGACTTCGCCGATGAGGACGGCGTCAAAACCCGCAGCGAGATATTCGCCAACATGATCGGACGCGTCATGACCGTGCGCGGCAACCGGGATGCCGCGGCCACGGGCTACGGACGCCATCCAGAAGGCGAGCTCACGATTCCGGAGCAGGCACATCTTGGACAGGAAGTTGAAATCGTCTTCGCAAACTATGACCAGGCGCGGCCGGTACCGCTCCAGAGCAGCAGTGAAGCCTTCTTCGGGAGCATTTAGAGTGGAGTCCAAAAGAGCGACATCCATGCCGTGCTGCCGCAGGACGGCCGCCGCGAGCAGGGTCTGCAAAGGCGGATAGGGCTGCATTTTCTGGACCTGTTTGGGGTCAAAGTAGAGATGGTTGCTGTGAGTGAGAAGAACCGGGGGCATGGATTCTTACCTGACCTTGGCGAGTTCGCGGGTAAGGGGCTGCCCGGTTAGAAGCGAACGCCGGACGGTAAGCCACTCGCGCACCATGGAGAGCCAGAGCTCGAGCGGATATTCGAATGCGGAATGTCTGAGGCGCCAGTGCAAGGGCTTGCGGGCGAGCATCAACAGCGATTGAAGAGTACGCGATTGCGATTTACGCCTGGTCTTGTTGATCTGGTTATCCAGCAGGAAGTAGGAAATGCTGCGCTGCAATGTTTCGTACTGCTTACCTTTCAGCCACGGCAGGTTGGTGCTGCCGAGATCGACATCAGCCCAGCCAGCGAGAGATTCCGGCTCCGGTAAGCCCATGTCGCGCAGCTGAGGCCAGATCGGGATTCCGGGATAGGGAGTAAATATGTTTGGCGAGAAACTGACGTTATCGAAGCGCTCGGCGATGTCTGCCATGACGTTGAGTGTTTCCTTGCGATGACACTCCTTCTCACCGGGATAACCGAAGATGAGGTTGTAGGTAACACGGATGCCAGCATTCTTGCATTTACGGGCGGCTTCGTACATGTCGGAGATATGCTCATGCCGCTTATTCATCATGCGAAGAACTTCAGGCGAGCCGGATTCGGTGCCGAACCCGATGTGGCTGACGCCGCTTCGGGCCAGAATCTTCACGTGCTCATCAGGCATGCGGCACAACAGATCGGTTGAGGCTTGAAAGGTCCAACGAAATGGGGCATTCGCTTCGACGAGACCTTCCGCGATAGCGACGGCGCGGTGAACGTCGACAAGGAAGTTTGAATCGAGGAGGGCCACTTCGGCAAGACGGTGGCGGCGCGCGAGATCGACAAGCTCGGCGACAACCTGGTTCGTATCGTAGGGGTTGAAGCGGCGGTTATAGAACACCATGTCGGTGCAGTAATTGCAGGCATACGGACAGCCGATGCTGGTGGCATACGGCAGTTTGCGCACGCTGCCAGCGCACTCGTAGGCATCGAAGTCCACCAGATCGTAGGCGGGCGGCGGAAGGGCGGAGAGCGGAGCGGCGGGACGATCGGAATTCATCACGGGGCGACCGGCGCGTTTGAACCAGCAGCCGGCGACCATGTCCAGGGGTTGGCCGGCTTCGAGGCGCCGCAGAATCTCGACGAGAGTTATTTCTCCCTGGTGGCGGACAACGATATCGACGAAGTCTTCGCGAAGTGTCTGGCCGCTGAGCAGGCTGGGATGCCAGCCACCAAATACGATCGGTAATTCGGGGCGGAGCCCGCGGACGGCGCGGCTGATCTCGATGCTGTCGATGATCATCGGGCCGGTGAGGAGGGAGACGCCGAAACAAAGACAATCGCGGATCTCTTCGATTACGGTGCGGCGGAAGTTCCGATCGAGCGCGCCGTCGATAATGCGAGGCTCATAGCCGGCCTCGCGCAGTGCGCCGGCCAAGGCCAGAAGGCCGAGCGGCGGTCCAAGCACGGGTCCGGCGTAGGGAGGCAGAAACAGCACTACTTTGCGGGACTGCGCGTTCAACATGAAACGACTTCGGCTTCGAGTTGATGAGCGTCCACTTTTGCCTTGGGCGGAGTGAGCAGGCGGTTGGCGGCGTTCTTGAGCCAGAGCTCGACGGGGAAGGAATAGCAGTTGCGATCGAGCCGGAGACGCGCCGGATAGCTGATGAGATTGTGAACTAACTGGTTGACCGGATGCTTACGGCTGACGCCGATGGGCTTGCGATTGAAGGCAATTCGCAGGTAATCGCGCATAGTCTGCAGCTCGCGGTGCTTCTTGCCTTTGAGCCAGGGAAGAACGGTGTAGCGCGGGAAGAATTCAACCCAGCCTTCCAAGGTTTTGGGGACTTCGATGCCGAGCTCAAAAGCACGGTCCATAATGGGCGCGCCGGGGTAGGGCGTAAAGATATTCGTCCAGAATTCAGCACCGGGGAATTTGCGGCAGATGTCCATAATGAGATCTACCGATTCACGGCGCTCCGGTTCGCCTTCGCCAGGGAATCCGAAGATCATATTGAACGAAGGTCTTATACCGGCTTGAGTCAACTTGTCGGCCGCGGCGTAGATGGTTTCGAGCTTCTGAAAGTCTTTATTCATGAGCCGCATGACCTTGGGCGAGCCGCTGTCGGCTCCTTGGGAGACTTGGGACAGACCGGCGCGGCGGAGCAGCTTCAGCTCGTCGACAGTGAAACGATTGACCAGATTCGTGGATGCCTGGATGCTCCAATCGAACTTGCTCTCACGCCGCACCAATCCTTCCGCGATTCCCACGGCACGGTTACGGTCGACAAGGAAGTTGTCATCAACGATCCACAGCAACTGAAGGTTATAGCGGGTGGCGAGGTCGGTGGTCTCCTCGACGACTTGTTCGGGCTCGAGGGCGTTCCACTTGCGCCCGTAAACTCCGTCGTTGGTGCAGTAAGCGCAATTGTAGGGGCACGCGAGGCTGGATGTGTACATGGCCCAGCGGCGCCCGCAAACGCGCTCATAGGCGTCAAAATCGGCGAGATGATAGGCTTTCGGAGGCATCTCGCTAATCGGCCTCAGTCCGCGAGGCGGGTTGAACACGATTTGGCCGTCGTCTTTGTAGCCTGCGCCGTCCACGCCTTTCATCGATTCGCCGGCCTCGATGCGTCGCACGATCTCGAGAAAGGCGTCTTCGCCCTGTCCTTTTACGACGATATCGATGTAAGGAGCAGCCAGCGTCTGATGCGGCAGCAACGAGGGATGCCATCCACCGAGGACGACCGGTTTCGCCGGATACAGTTCTTTGGCCGCGCGGGCGATCTCGACCGTCTCCTTGATCATGGGACCGGTGACGAGCGAGACGGCGAGGCACAGCGAGTCCTTGAGTTCAGCAAGCACACGCGTTTTGAAATTCGGCGTGATGGTGGAATCGATCAGGCAGACCTCATAGCCAGCGCGCAACAGCGGAGTCGCGACGGCGAGAATGCCCAAAGGAGCAGTCGCTTCTTGGCTAGAGAACGCCGGGAAAAAGAAGACGATCTTTTTATGGGGCATGCGGACAAAGTCCCGAAAATTATCGGAAAGGACTTCCTTGAGCCAAGGTATTCCGATGTGCGCCGCAGATTGTTGCGAGGATGTAAAAGAATTACAAAAAAGCGCCCTGCGGAGACCAGCGGCGCCCAGGGTTATGCAGATGCCGATTTCTGGTTATGCGGCGCGGTACCGCGTAGGCCGTGGACCTCAAGAACCACCAGGATGAGGCGAGGTGCGGCGCCCAGGAGCGGCCTCGCTACGGATTTATTCGTGGCGGAGGGCGACCATGGGATCGGTCTGCGCGGCGCCGAGGGTATAGCCGGCGAGAAATACGCAGACGATCAGACTTGCGGCGGCGGCCAAGGCCTGATGCACGATACGGCGCAGGTGTTGGCAGGGCCAAAGGATCGGCCGGGTGCGCCGCTCAAAGTACATCCAATCGCCGCTGTAAAACTTTGGTAAAATCCCCAGCCGGGGCCACGGGCGGTGAGAGCGCGGGCTAAAATGTAGGCGTCCATGCAGAAAATCCTCGTCATCGATGATGATGAGAGCTTACGGGAAACGATCGGCGTGATGCTCGAGCGGGAGAATTTTGTCCCGATACTCGCGGCGGATGGGAAAACGGGGTTCGAAAAAGCTCTCTCACTGAAGCCACATTTATTGCTTGTGGATTTGCGGCTTCCCGGGATGACGGGCGTCGAAGTGTGCAAGCAGCTGCGCGCCGACAAGATTCAGACGCCGATTATCGTGTTGAGCGCAATCGGCGAGGAAGTGGACAAAGTTTTGCTGCTCGAGATCGGTGCGGACGACTACATCGTGAAGCCGTTCGGGACGCGGGAACTCCTGGCGCGGATTCGCGCAGTGCTGCGACGCACTTCGTCCGATACGCAGAAAGTTATCAGCTTCGCGGAAGTGCAAGTGGATGTGGAGCGGCGGAGCATCACGCAGCGCGGGGCGGACGTGAAGCTGACGCCGGCCGAATATAATTTGCTGCTGTTTTTTTTACATAATGCCGATCGGGCGCTGACGCGGGACGTAATTCTCAACTCGGTTTGGGGGTATGAATCGTATCCGAACACACGCACAGTGGATGCGCATGTGGTGCGGCTGAGGCAGAAGCTCGAACCAGACCCCAGTTTGCCGCGCCACTTCCTAACGGTCCATGGCGTAGGATACCGGTTCCTGCCCTGAAGAGGGCGCCCTCATGGCCCAGACTGTCCTGATCGTCGAGGACGATGAGAACGTCGCGCCGCTCGAGGTGGCGCTCACGAATATGAACGGCCTGCGCGTCCTCATTCTAAAGAATGGACGAGAGGCAGCGGATTTTTTGCGCCGTGACTCGATGGACCTGGCGGCGGTGATCACCGATCTGCAGCTGCCGTATGTGGACGGGTTCGAGCTGATAGAAATTATTCGAGCGCAAGCACGCTATTCCGATTTACCGATTGTGGTTTTGAGCGGCGACAGCCACCCGGACACACCGGAACGTTTGCGTCTCTTGGGCGCGAATGCATTTTTTCCCAAACCGTACTCGCCGAGCGATGTACGCCATACGCTGGAGGATCTGCTCAATGGATCGTAAGTTTCTATTTCTGGTTATGGCGATGGCCGTCCCATCGTTTGCACAGGAGAGTGCGCGGCCGGATGCCACTTTAGCTGAGATACTGCGTCGGCTGGACTCGCTCGAGCGAGAGAACCATGAATTGCTGCAGCAGGTCCACGATTTGCGGGAAGAGCTTCATCCCGTGCGGGCTACTGCTGCGCAGTCAAAGCAAGATGAAAGTCCAGATCAAAATCCCGACCAAGATCAGGCTCAGCCCACGCTTGACGAACGGGTTGCTGTCAACGAAGCGCGAATCGCAGATCAAGCGCAGACCAAAGTGGAAGCCTCACAGAAGTTTCCGCTCTCTTTGAACGGGATGCTGCTCTTCAACGCGTTTGCCAATAGCCAGGCAAACGGAATGAGCGGCTACGGTTTGCTGACGGGCCCGGAGCGGATGGGAGCGACTGTGCGGCAGACTCTGCTCGGACTCGACTTTCATGGACCGTCGCTGCCGGGGGGCGGGCAGGTGCGCGGATCGCTGATGATGGACTTTTGGGCCGGCTTCTCTCAGCCCGGAACGAGTTGGCTGCGCATCCGGCGTGCGGATCTGTCGCTCGAATGGCCGAATCGGACTTTTTCGGTTGGGCAGGACAAGCCGCTGATTTCGCCGTACCAGCCGGATTCGCTGGCTGAAGTGGGGATACCTCCGCTTGCGGGCTCGGGAAATCTCTGGCTATGGCTGCCGCAAGCGCGATACGAGGAGCGCGTACATCTGGGCACCAGCAGCGGATTGACCGGCCAGATCGCGTTGTTGCAGACCGATGAATCCTATACCATGACGCCAGCGGAGTACCCTGGCATTCTCGCGCAAGCGCGACCGGCACTGGAAGGGCGGATGGCGTTCTGGCACAAGTTCGACGACGTCCGGCGGTTTGATCTGGGCTCGGGTTTCCACACGAGCCAGACGCACGTTGCCGGGAAATCGGTAGACTCGCGGATTGCTTCGCTCGATTGGCGGGTTGTGCCATTTTCACATCTCGAATTCACCGGCACACTCTACAAGGGTACGAACGTATCCGGGCTGGGATCGCTGGGCAACGGATTTGGAGTAAGTCAATACGGCAGAGTACAAGGGGTAGACAGCAGCGGCGGATGGGGACAGATCTCAGCGCCACTGACGAAGCGTCTTACCTGGAACCTCTTCAGTGGCTTCGAGAACGATCACGCGACATATCTACCCTCCGGCAATCTCGTCAGGAATTTTACTTACGCGTCTAACCTGGCGTACCGGTTGACTCCGAACGTGATCGTAAGTTTCGAGAGTTTACAGATGCGCGGGCACACACAATCTGGTTTGCGATCGATTCACAATCACTATGATCTGGCGCTGGGTTATCTTTTTTAGCGCCGCGCTGGCGCTTCCTGTCTGGGCCGGGACGGTAAGCGGAGAAGTGCGACTCCTGAGCGATTCTTCGGCCAAGCGCGCAAACGATTTTTCGGGAGTGGCGGTCTGGCTAAGCACTACGGGGAAAATGGGGTCGCGGCTGCCGAAAAAGCACGCACAGATGCTGCAGAAGGATAAGAAATTTACGCCGCATGTGCTGGTGGTCGAGACCGGGACGACGGTGGATTTTCCGAACCTAGATCCTATCTTCCATAACGCTTTCTCGAATTTCAATGGACAGATTTTCGATCTCGTGCTGTATCCGCCAGGCTCGTCAAAGTCCGTAACCTTCCGGAGGCCGGGAATCGTGCGTGTCTTTTGCAATATCCATCCGTCCATGTCGGCAATTATTGTAGTGGTTGATTCGGGTTATTTCACAACGACCGATGAGGACGGGGTGTTTTCAATACCAGATGTTGCACCGGGTGCATATCGAGTCCATTTCTTTCACGAACGGGCTACGCCGGATAAGTTGGAACAGTTGACCGCTCCTGTTTCCGTAAGTAACGGGCCTGCTGAGTTAAAAACGGTAAGTATTTCCGAGACCGGCTACTTGCCGGTGCCTCATAAGAATAAATACGGACGTGATTATCCTCTGGGCGCAGATGGACAGGCATCCTATTCGGGGTTGATTAAATGAAGGACACGCAGGCGGCCGGTATTTCGCTGCTCTGGCGCATTCTTCTTTCCACATCTATTGCGCTTACGGTGCTGTTCGGTCTGACGGGTTGGCTCGTGCAGAGCTATGCGGGACGTGTAAGCGAGCACAGCCTTGAAGAAGAAGTTCGCACAAGTCTTCAGGCATACGAGGCGTTGTGGAGCACGCGTGCACACCATCTCGCATCGATCAGCCGCATCATCAGCTCGATGTCGGACGTACGGGCAGCCTTCGCGACGCGGGACAAGGCGACGATTCGGGATACGGCGGCGCAACTCTGGCCGGAGGTCGCGGCGGATGCGGCCTTTCTGGTACTCGAGCCAACGGGAGAAGTGATCACATCGCTCGGTGGAGAAAGTTCCGGGTCCCGGTTGGCTCTGACACCGGAATTCATGGAGAGGGCGGCTGCACACTTCCCGCGGCAAGTCGAGGGCTATATCACGCGAGGAAGGCATCTTTATTACATAGTTTTGACTCCGGTCTACGTGCAGGCGGCGCAGGGACAGGCACTGTTGAACGTGCTACTGGTGGCTTCCGACGTTGACGATAAGCTTGCCTATTCACTGAAGGAATCGACACACGGAAGTGATTTCGCTTTTGTTTCGGGCAGTCGATTGATTGCTTCGAGTTTGCCATTGGCGGCGGCGGATCTGACTCGCGGGCCGGCGGCAGCGGGAGGAGCGCGGCGGCTGCTGCTGCACGGGGTCGATTATCTGGCGCTCGGCAGAGATCTAAAGGACGTAGATGGCAAGCCGGCCGGCGAGTTATACATTATCCGTTCGTTTGAGGGGCCGAGCCGCGCGTTGATGGAACTGAGACGCAACGTGACGATCATCTGGATTCTCGCGGTGGTGGCGGGGCTGGCTTTCACGTATCTGCTGGCGCGACGTATTTTGGAACCGGTGAAGCGGCTGGATCGGGCAGTGGAAGAAGTCATCAAACAGAATTATGACTATCGCGTGGCAGTAGAAACAAAGGATGAACTAGGGCGCCTGGCGAAGACCTTCAATGCGATGTGCGATTCGATTCGCACAGCACGCGATGAACTGATCCGGCAGGAACGCATTTCGACGATCGGCCGATTGTCATCGTCGATCGTGCACGATTTGAGAAATCCGCTGGCGGCGATTTATGGTGGCGCGGAGATGCTGGTGGATGCGGGCTTATCGACGGAGCAACGGGACCGAATTGCGGTCAGTATCTATCGGTCTTCGCGCAGAATTCAGGAGTTGCTGCAAGAGCTCACAGATATGTCGCGGGCCAAAGCAAAGCGGGTGGAATCCTGCCGGCTGGTGGAAATCGTTCAAGGAGCCCGCGATTTGACAGCGCAGACTACCGGGGTGTCGCCAGTCTCGATCGCGATCGATATTCCGGGTCATGTGGAAGTCTATGTCGATCGCGACCGGATGGAAAGAGTGTTCATGAATTTGCTGCATAACTCTCTCGAGGCCATGCCGAATGGTGGCACGCTCCGGGTCACGTCCAGGCAGGATGCAACCACAGTGACGGTGCAGGTTGAAGACAGCGGGCCCGGAATTCCAGAAAAAGCTTGGGCGACGCTGTTTCAGCCATTCGCGAGCTTCGGGAAAAAGAATGGTTTGGGTTTGGGGTTGGCGCTGTCGCGACAGACTGTGCTCGATTACGCGGGAGATCTTTGGGCCGATCGGGAATTGAAATCGGGCGCGCGTTTTTTTGTGCGCCTGCCGAAGGCACAGACGGCAGTTGCCAGCGGTCGCGTCCATGCGGGTTGAACCAGCGGTACGAATTCTGGCCGCGGCGGCTTACTGTCTTTTTCTTGCCACCAGTTTTAGGGCGGGCTGGGATCGAGCCGAGACGGATTTTCCGAATTACTATACGGCGGCTGTGCTAGTTCGCAAGGGCGAGCCGCTCAGAAGCTTTTATGACTGGACCTGGTTTCAGCGGCAGATGAATTATGCAGGCGTGGAAGCGCAGCTCGGCGCCTACTTTCCGCAGACGCCGCTGACGATGCTTCCCATGGTACCGCTGGCGCGGTTTTCCGTGCAGACAGCAAAGCGCGCCTGGCTGTTGTTGAATTTGGGATTTCTGGCAGGCACTTTCTGGTTGTTATCGCGGGTCACGCAATTCAGCTTTGCGCAGGTTGCGCTGTTGGCGTTCGTGGGGCACGGGACGCTCGTGAGTAATTTTTTGCTCGGCCAATACTACGTATTTCTATTGTTCCTGCTAACGCTCGCATACTTTTATCTACATCGCGAACGCGCGATCGGGGGCGGATTATTGGTGTCGCTGGCATTTGTTTTGAAGGTGTATGGCGGTCCATTCTTTTTGCTCTTCGCCGTGAAGCGCCGGTGGAGATCGCTGGCTGCGGGCGTGTTCGGAACGCTTCTGATGGCGGCTGCAGCCATCACGTGGCTCGGATGGAGCGGTACAAACTACTTTGCATGGCAAGTTCTACCGCGCGCACTGGCAGG
>Ga0068855_100011054_pt1 | contig 10891 bp, 7 predicted proteins | sample KBSCornC52_FD_66592 | JGI IMG/M metagenome (GOLD analysis project Ga0068855, IMG submission 66592) | Corn rhizosphere microbial communities from Kellogg Biological Station, Michigan, USA - KBS Corn C5-2 | ecosystem: Host-associated > Plants > Roots > Rhizosphere > Soil ... | reverse complement strand
GAACCGTGACGGTTGGGGCGAAATGGTGCGGGGACATCGTATGGTGTTTGCCGTTGCATTTGGCGACGACCTCGATCACCGCTTCGATCGTGACCTCGCCGGCGAGCAGCTTGTTCTTTTCATCAATGTCATTGCGAACCTCGTGCTGATAGGTGCCGTTTTTGAGCGCCTCCAGCAGTAAACGCTTTGCCTCCTTAAAGCCCATTTAGCCCGTTCCTATATACGAGGATCATCGTATTTCGTCAATGTCGCTGTGGCAAGGGATATGCCGGCCTCTTATTTATGCCGATTCCACAGTACATTGAAATTGTTTAGTAATATTGGGTATTTGGCCCACGGAGAGGTGGCTAGCCGGCGACTCCAACTAGGCGGCTTTAGGATTGTCATTAGAGGCGACCGGCACCGGTGATGTGGTCCCCGAAAGTCCCAGTTTGAACGCGCCCTCTTCAACCAATCTCCGGCGCGAGGCAGCGATGAATTTCCCGTAGTGCTTTTCGAGCATCCGGATCGACGTGCCCATGTTTTCGGCGAGCAGTTTCAAGTTCATGCCCGAGAGGATGGATTGGGATGCATAGGTGTGCCGGCACGAATAAATGGTGCATTTGGAATCGAGTTCGGCGGTTTCGACCGCTTTCTGCATGGGCTTTTGATGATGGTTCTTCAGCCAAGGCGTTCCGTCGTCCTTCGGCAAGAGAAGTTCTGACGGTTCGCGGTCTTTTGTGATCTCCGCGAAATATGCGATTGCTTCCTTGGTCAGGACGATATCCCGAGAACCGGTTTTGCCGTCAGTGACCGTCAGGATGCCGAGATCCTGGCGAAAATCGCGGACGTAGCGCTGCGCCAACTCATGCGGCGCCCGAGCGCCGGTGAGGAGGGCGGCCGTCACCAGCCGTTGAAAAGCCCCTGAGCACTTGCTGATGAGGTGGTTGGACTGGGTCACATCAAGGTGGATCTGGCGGGCGCGGCCGACGCCGCGGAACTGCTTGACCCGCCGCCAGGCGGCATCACTATGAACGTTATTGGCTTCGTCCGTATAGGCGCGATTGAGGGCGGCTCGGAGCATGGACATGACCCGGTTCGCCGTATCCTTACTGGCGCGCTCAACCTCGGGGTCGTTCGGGTTTTTTTTGACCATGGCGCGTTTGCATTTCTCAATATCCGTGGTCGTCAGCTCGACAATTACTTTGTCGCCAAGCCTTGGATAGATGTGCTTTTCGAGGCGCGCGCCGCTTTCCTTCCCCGTTTTGCGCTCTGCCGTGAGGTACTCGACGTAATCTTGACAGGCTTGACGTACCGTCAGAACGCTGCGCTGTGCGCCATCGGGTGCCTTCCTCGCCTTGAAGAGGGTTCGGGCCTTGGCTTGCGCCTGGGCGAACGACAGGACGGCAGTACCATCGGCCTCCACGCGGTCGTCCGGGATACCCTCAAGGTTCCGAAGCTGGTAGCCCGCCCCGAGATTGACCCTGACCAGCCAGCTCGTATTGGTCCGGCTTTTGCGATACCCCAGGTGCAGGCCCGGCTCGATGGCCCGGAAGTAGGGGGCCTTGCGGGGCTTCAGCGACGCCCGGGCTGTCTTGCTTTCGAGCTTTGCGTCGTTGACGGTGCGTGTCATAAAGCGCCGCTTTCCTCTCCTCACCCTTCGGAACATACGTCGAACAAAAGGGCGGCGCCGGGTCGAGTTTGGGTCTAATAAGCGGGGGTGGACGGCGCCGAACAAAACTGAGCGCGTGCGGATAGAATGTCAAGATAGGCCTTATTTTGTTGATTATCTTGATAGACATCTGTAGACGTTCCTGGATTGTACCTTTGCTCTTTCACGGCGGTAACCGGGGTTCGAATCCCCGTGGGGACGCCATTCGTGGACCAAAGTGGGCATTCCCACCGATTGATCCGGCAGGCCGGCACTCACGGCCGCCATTAATGCGTTGTTTGATCCGCTTATGCGGATTTCACCGTCTGCGAGTTCCACCTTGCCGATAAGCAAACCCAGGTAGGTTTTGCGGAACTGAATATCGCCGTTCCGCGGCATGTCTTCCATGCCCTTAGTGAACGCTTCCAATTTTTTCGGCGTGATCAAGGCATGAGGAAGTGATGCGCGTCGGTCAGCTTGCGCCTGGAGCCGAATGATTTCGTCGCGCTCGGTCTTGGCCGCGCTGACGCGGCGCTTGAGTTATCTACCCGATTTGGCTTTATTGATGTCATGGACATTGGTCTTCGGGACAATACCAAGATCGGGGAACTGCGCCCGGATCGTTTCGGTGATATAGCTCGGTGATAGGTATGCGTAATGACGCTCGGTCATTCGCGTGTCGGCATGGCCTCCCGGTAAGAAAGTCACAGCAGAGCCATCACTATTCGTCTGAGACGTTCATCACAAGTTTGTGGGTTTTACGCGACGGCTTTTGAAAACCAGCCGATGGTTGGAAAATAATTTCCGCCACCAGTTCCTAACCCTGTGCAGACTATCATACAGAAGGATCGGGATTGGATCGGCAAGAAAGTGCTTTAAAATCCGCTTGTCTAGTTCAGATGGCCGAAGGCCAAGTGCCAGCTGCCAGAGAATCCTCCGTGGTCTCGCGATCGGGGAATCCAGGCTGGTGGTAGGAGTCCTCCGCGTCGAAACGGCCCCTATCCCAGCTTCGACATAATTGATGCCGGCGATCATGGCGTAATCCATTGAGTGGAAAAATCGCGGGTTACATTCGATAAGATAGATATTGCCCGTCTTGGTTTCGAGCCTGGCGTCGAAATTAAACACTCCATCCACTTCTAATGCTTCGAGAATCGCCGCACATTGATTCATGAGCGCAAAATTCTGATCGAAGACTATACCCTTGGGTTCACGATAATAGGATTGCCGAATGACGGCGCTGCCGTCCTTCATAAAGATCGTTGCGTCCAAATCCGTGCCGACAATGAAAGCTTGGACAAGAATTGGCGCATAGTTGATCTCGCTAAGTTGGCGGCATTCGTCCTCGTTTCGAATGAACTTCACCCCTCTGGCTGCATCCAGATCGACAGGCTTAACAACAAACGGCAACGCGAGTTCGCCTCGCGCCAGGGCTTGGCGTATGTCCGTTACGTTCTCCATTAATACCGTATGCGGATGGGCAATGCCCAGCGATTGGCAAAGCGCGCCAAAACTGTATTTGTCATTCAGAATGTTAAACTTCTCGAAATCCGGCAGGGGATAAATTGCTACCGTGAGCTTGCCCTTAAGCATGACCAACAGCCGGGTGGTTTCGTGGTTGCTCGGTAGGACCATGCCGATCTCAAATCGACTAACCGTTTGACCGATGACTGCAGCAAGCTGCTCCAGGGAGAGGCTCTCTACTGAACCCCCCTCGATTTCGACATACGCCGCGCAATATCTTGATCGCGCAAGGCGTCGCGCTGAGCCGCCTCCCAGAACATAAACCTTGTGCCCCAAAGCTGCGGCGCAGCGCAGCACACGGTACGGTAAGTAGAAATCAGAGCTAAGCAACAAGATGTTCATAGTGTCCCAATCTTGTATACGCCTTGGCCTAAATCAATGGCTTATGTCGGTGGCAGCGCTCTTGCGGCTATCGTTTCCCGCCGATGGTTCGCACGTTGCTCTTAGGCACTATCCTCAGCGTCGGGAAGTTCGCGCGGATTGTCTCGGCAACGTAGCTCGGCGATACATGACTTGAACTGGTGGATTGGTCTCGGGGTCATCGCATGATGAAAGTAGCGCAAGAACGAATAATACAGCGATGGAGCGTATACCATCCCGCGATCGGGATTGAAGCCGCGCTCGATGAGATCGCCAAGGAAACGGGTCGGCTTTATGACCCGACGGTCGTCGACGCGGCGTGATGCCGATCGTGTTACTTCAAAGGGGGTAAGATCACCTAGACGGGACCCACGTATAACTCTTTCAAGATCAGCGAATCCATTAAGGTTGAATTGCCGATTTCGATTACTTTGCTGCGTGACAAACGACTGCCTTGGCGAGCTTCTCTCGCAATACGGCGGACATTAACTCGACATTTGTCGGTGACCACAGTTCATCATGGTCAGCCTTAATATCATAGACTTCGATCGGCGAGGTTACCAAGCGATCCCATCCTAAAAATCTCTCTCCCAAGGAAATCTGCTGATCGCTGGCACGGAATAGAACGAGTGGCACTTCCAATACACCAGGTCGGTATTGTGCCTCCGCTAGCTTGCAAGCGTCATATAGGTAGAGCGGTCGAAGATCCTCTGGCATGACATAGCTGCGGGCGAGATGCACCCGAATAAGGGCTCTTCTTAATTCTGCATCGCGCCGCTCCGCCTGGCGTTGAGGCCATTTACGAGCATGTTCGATGGTCCAATGACGAAGTCCCAGCAAGCGCATGAGCTTCGTGCGCTTTTGATGGGCCAAAAGAGGCAAGATCGTGTCGAACATAACTAAAAGCGGCACGGTGTTACCTTCTTCCAGCAGTCTTCGAGTCATTTCGAATGCGATTACTCCTCCCGAGGAATATCCTGCCAAATAATAAGGTCCGGTGGGCCAAATCTTCCGAATCTCGGTAAGGTAAGAATCGGCCATGGCTTCGATCGTAGCGAGTGGTTGGAGTCGCCCATCAACGCCCCTTGCCTGCAGCGCATATAGGGGTTGGTCGGCGCCTAATCCTTTTGAAAGGCCATTGAACCGCAGCACATTCCCGCCGGCACCATGGATACAAAAGAAGGGTACGCGACCCGGCGCTCCTTGGTTCATACGCACGAGTGGATTCCAGGCGGGCGCATCACCTAACTCATGGTCGGCGACAGAGCCGGCCTTTAATTGGCGGCCGGTTTGGCGATTGCTACAATCCTCCACTAGGGAAGCCAACTGTCGCAATGTACCAGCCTCGTATAGAGAGGCGAGCGGAAGGTCGACGCCGAACTTCTCCCGTATTTTTACGAACAGGTGAACAGCAGTAAGGGAGTGGCCCCCCAATGCGAAAAACTCATCGCTCGGTCTTATCGTTTTGACGTTCAGGAGTTCCTTCCAAAAGCGAGCGATTTGCTCCTCCACTTGCGTAGCAGGGCTCTCTCGTTCCGCGTTGGCAGGCCCTCCTTCAGGAATGGACTTGGCCCGGTTATCGCCTAAGCCAGATGTCTCACCCGCATTTGAAGAATGGGTTGCGGGTGTGGAAATGCGCTCGTCCATCACATGAACTGAAAGCAGCGCTGTTCGATCGATCTTTCCATTGGGTGTAAGTGGAAAGGACGGGAGCACAAAAATGCGCGCTGGAACCATTATCGCTGGCAGCAGAGTGGCAATTCTCTGTCGCAGCGTGGCACCATCAGGCGTCATCAGAGGCTGCGGCGTGACGTAGGCAACCAGTTCCTTTTCGCCGCTCGTATCCTCGCGCGCAATTACGACCGCACCCTTAACTTCGGGCTGAATCGCTATTGCATTTTCTATTTCACCCAGTTCGATACGATGGCCGCGAATTTTTACCTGATGGTCCGCGCGGCCCAAAAACTCCAATGCTCCGTCAGGATGGCGTCGTACCAGATCGCCGGTCCGGTAATGAAGCCGCGCAGAGGCGGCTGAGAACTGGTCGTGGACAAACCGCTCTGCGGTAAGCTCAGGTCGTCCTAGGTATCCGCGCGAAACGCCCAAGCCGCCGATATATAATTCGCCAATAATTAGCGCCGGACACTCGCATCCCTTCGAATCCAAGACATGCAGCGACGTATTCGCAATCGGCCTGCCGAGCGGCACAAAATCTCTCATTTCTTCAAGATCGCAAACCGTGGACCAGATTGTGGTCTCGGTCGGGCCATACATGTTTAAAACCTTGCCGCGCACGAGCGAGCGCAAATCCTTTGCCAACGGGAGCGGGAGCGCTTCACCGCCCACCATAAGAACCTCTAGCTTGCCAAGCGCCTCGCGGCCAGGGGCGTCGGCAACAAGCATGGATGCCATCGATGGCGTGCACTGTAGATGGGATATCTGGTGAGCCAAAATATTCTCAGGGACGGATGCACGGTACATCCCGCCTTCCTTTGCGGGCATCGGCGCATTGGTATGAATGACTACCGTGAACCCGCGCGCCAGTGTCCATAATAGCTCCAGCACGGATATATCGAAGGAGAGGCTCGTGACGGCGAGTAACCGGCTCCGGTCGTCGTGTGGCACATATGCGTCCATGCCCGCGAAGAAGTTTATGACATTGCCATGGGTTACCATCACCCCTTTTGGACGCCCGGTGCTCCCCGACGTGTAGATCACGTATGCGACATCTTCCGGCGATACGGTTGCTCGTTCGAGCGTTGAGCCGTCTGCCAGCGCGGCAGTCTCTTCTGTTGGAATATCGATCAGAAGAACACTGACACCGTCCTGCCTTACGTCGCGAGCGATGGCGCTGTTAGTGACGATAATTGGAGTTGCCGAATTTTCCACCATGAAGCGAATCCGCTCTGGTGGATAAGCCGGGTCGAGCGGCAAGTACGCCGCTCCCGTTGACAGCGTCGCCAGTACCGCGATCGGAAGGTCAGCGGAGCGTTCGAGATAAATTCCTACAATGACCCCGCGCCTGGCACCTTGGGCACTGAGTCGCGCGGCCAAAGCGCTGACCCGCAAATTGAGTTCAGTATAATTAATGATCTTATCGTTCCACTGGATCGCGTCGCGGGCCGGGTCACAGCGAATTTGTCGAGCGATTTCATTAGGAATGTTAGCTGCGGGATCAATCGCGACGTCGGTACTGTTCCATAGCGCGATAAGATCACGCTCCCGCTGCGGAATAAGAGGAATATCCTCAAGTGAATCATTGGGGCGGGCGAAAAAATGTTCCAGAAAACATTCGAGGTGATCGGCGATAATCCGGGTGGCTGGGCCGGAGAGTCTTGCGCCGGGGAAACTGAGAGCCACACTTTCCTTCGAAGAATCGACCGACAAAACCAAGTCACAATTCTCAAATATGCCAATCGGAAATTCTGCTACCAGACATACGCCAATTCTCAGTTCTCTCACCTTCTGCCTCAAGGAGTTGGCTTCATCCTCAGACAATTTTAGACCTTGAATATAAGCACCCGCTCGCCGCGCCCGATCGACTGCTTCTCCAACAGCCTGACCGTATAGATCTGCTGATAAGTGAAGTGGAACGTCGATCGATAGCGGAATGGCATGTACGTCATGGGGGTCTAGGTCATGCAGGGTTTCGATGAATCGGTTGTCAAAATAAAGTAATGAGACGCTGGCGGCGGCAGTAACGCGTTGTACCCAGCCAATAAAGCCGATCAAAAGACGTCTAGACCGTGCTTCCGGACTGGAGAGATCATTAAAGGAAATGGAGAGGGTAATTCTCTCGGGAGCGGCGCTATCTAATTTTGACAACTTAGGGAGCTGGGGATATGGGAGCGTTGTAGGCGTTAGCCGCGCAAGTTCATCCGGCCACCACGCATCGAAGGGAATCGAGCAGCGATTATCATCGTTGATATTAATTGTTTCGACTTCAATAAGCGCCATGGCAGAGTTTTCTCCCGATCGCACCCCTGCACGCGTTTGTGGACGCCCCGCGTCGCGTTGGTGGCTTTCAGCGCGGTGGTCCTATTCTTTTATCCAAATCACTCCCGCCGGTTGAGCCTCGGAAAATACCTAGAGCGGTCTGCGCGAACCCTCCCAATCTCTGTTGAAGTGGTAGTAAGCGCGTGGAATTCGCGGCTATCGCGCTCTTGGCCCGTCCACCACGCTTCGAAGGGAGTCGTGGCGCGATTATCACCGTAATATTAACTGTTGCGACTTCAATAAGCGCTACGGCCGAGTTCTCCCCCGATCGCAATCTCACGCGCCTTTGGAATCTTTGAGAATGAACTATATGTCGGACGTTGCGTATGCAGATGAAGCAAGGGTGTAATCGGATTTTAGGATTTATGGAGAAATGCTGCGGTCCGGTGCAGGCCGCGTGCTACCACCAAGCCACCGCCATAACGACGGGCTGAATTTCCGCCCGCCAGTTCACAACCCGTCCGTAAGAAGTGGTGGCGGTTCCTGATGCGGGGTCGATTGTCACGTCCTGAAATTCCAAGAATATGGAATCAAAAGGGTTTACTGCTTTGAACACTGATTCCTTTATACAAAACGCCATCTTTAGCTGATGAGGGTCATTATTAAGAAGCCGTCGTTCATATGCATTGACAACAATGTTAGCGACTTCGTCCTCCAGTGGCGACGCAATCTCGACATCAATTCCAAGGCCTCCGAATGATCGCGAAGGCCCCACGGCGGCCACAGCTACTTCCTCATCGTGAGCAAGTGATCCGACAATCCCGGCCGGCCAAATCGGTGCACCCCCGCATGACCGCAGGATATCTGTGGGCGGTATGCCCATTCTTCTTAGGAGAGATCTGGCTAGTCCACGCGCTGCTCCGCTGGCCGCCCTACGCGCAGTTGTCGCCCCATGGAAAAGCCCGGCTTCGGCCGCTGTCAAAAGACCACCATCCCTTGTTTCAATTCGGCAAGCGGCACCGAATGCGTGAGGCGGCAGCAGCTGCATCAACGATAAGGAGATATTGGCGTCTAAATCTTCCGACATTCGATCATGATAGCTAACCAGAGACGGGACGCTAGAGATGCCAATGATCGTAGGTTCAGCAGACCTATTCGTCACACTCCAACGCGGCGCAATCATCTCATGCATGCTCCACTGGGCGGTGCGATATCGAAATAGCAAACTACTCTCACCGTAATTGATTTAACGGGTATGTCTTTAGGTTTATATATCTCAAACTATTTTTTTAATGATATCTGTGCGCCACACGTTTTATGGAAGCCGGCCGGCGCCACCGTAATAAACCAGCCGGACAACTCTGTTTTAAATTGGACGAATTTGAACTTGGAAGATAGGCATGCATGACCATTTCAGTGAAAGTTTCGGAAGCGCATCATACGGGCAATGACAAATTCATTCTCACAATTATTTGTTCCGATGCTATCGGTCTAGTAGCCGCGGTCACTGGTTTTCTGCGGAACGAATCCTGCTTTATCGATGAATCATTACAATATGGCGATCCGGTGACTCAACGCTTCTTCATGCGTTTAGCCTTTACGCCTTCGGCGAAAAGCTTTCCTATCGCCGACATAGAGCGACGATTCGATGAGGTTGCAATACATTTTGGCATGACTTGGTCGGCGGTACGCGCCGACAGGAGGCCCCGGGTAATGATTGCGGTATCCCGCCTTGGCCACTGCCTAAATGATCTTCTCCATCGCTGGCACAGCGGCCAACTCGCTATCAATGTTGTTTGCGTTATTTCCAACCACGACGACATGCGAAGTATGGTGGAATGGCACGGCGTCCCCTATCACTACCTACCAGTGACCGAGGCCACAAAAATCAGCCAGGAAGAGACCTGGCTACAGATGGTCGATGATCTTGACTTGGATCTAATTGTGCTCGCTCGCTACATGCAAATACTTAGCCCCGCGGCTAGCAAGAAGTTATCTGGCCGTTGCATTAATATTCATCACTCGTTTCTGCCGAGTTTCAAAGGTGCGAGACCTTATCAACAGGCCTACGAGCGCGGTGTAAAAATAATCGGGGCCAGCGCCCATTATGTTACCGCTGAACTCGACGAGGGACCAATCATCGAACAAGCCGTGGAGCGCGTCGATCATAGTCATGGGCCCGCCGATTTGATCGCAACCGGGCGTGATTTGGAAACCCTAGTTTTAGCGCGTGCGGTCCGTTGGCACGCCGAGAGCCGAGTCCTAGTGAACGGTTCTAAGACCGTCGTATTCAGATAGTAAGATGGGAGGCCCCTGAAACGAACACAGCGCTATCTTGGTGGTGGGAAATCTCTCCGAACTTAGAAAGTGGAAAGGATTTCGTCCCTTGTCCGGCACGGCCACTACCCTATCAGAAGGAGGTTGCAATGCGGTTCCAGAGGATGCCTGTTCCACGCGGTGTTGAGTTGAGAGGGAGTGGGTCGATTACCCCAATAAGCTACGGCAGCGTGCCAACGGCGGGAGCGGTTCCATTGCCGTGGCGCGATGCCGCAATGCTTACAGCCGCGCTGCGTGAGAGTGCGTCTATCCATGTCGGTGCTACCGCTGTGTTCCGAACTTAAGAAAAATCGTCCATGAGTGCCCACTTTCATCACCGATGGCACGCCATTCGTGGACCAAAGTGGGCATTCCCGTTAATTGGTCCGTTCTAGCCCCCCGTGTTACTACCACGGGGGAACCGAAACCACTTGGTTTTCGTACCCTCGAAGCGCGCTCAACGAACGCGCCGAAACATTGAAGTCGGAGCGTGCGTTTTTTTAACGGTTTCCGTAAAACCGAGTGCAGCAGGCAAATGGTGATCGCTAGTACATAGGCGCGCGCGGCGCGATATGCCGATCGACCGCTTCATGGCGTTCGAGCCAGCGTCTGCCTATCGCACTGTTCCATTCCTCATGCTGCTTTGCATTCGGAAATGCGGATTCGAGTTGAGTCATCTTCCTGCTTCCTGGCGAGCAGTCAGAGCCAGCGGCGAACCTCGGCCTTGTAGCGGCGGTAGTCGTCGCCGAACTTCGCTTCGAGATAGCGCTCCTCGCGGGCGATCACCTGCGTCTGGATCGCGATCAGCACCAACGGGAGCAAGGCGAAGGCGATCGGCCCGTCGAAGCCGATCGCAAGGCCGGCATAGATAAGCGCCATGCCGAGATACATGGGATTGCGGGTCCACCGATAAGGACCGGTCGTTGCGATGAGGGTCGTTGGCTGCGACGGCGGAACGTTGGTGCCCAGCCGCCGGAACAGCCCCGCCGCCGCAAGCATCATCGCCGCGCCGGCAACGAACAGCAGCGCGCCCGTCGCGACCAGCAACCGCCAGTCGATGCCGAAAGAGCGCAGGGTGACGAACCGCTCCGCCGCCAGCCCCAACAGCAGCGCTCCCAGATAGAC
>Ga0068855_100011052_pt1 | contig 10892 bp, 7 predicted proteins | sample KBSCornC52_FD_66592 | JGI IMG/M metagenome (GOLD analysis project Ga0068855, IMG submission 66592) | Corn rhizosphere microbial communities from Kellogg Biological Station, Michigan, USA - KBS Corn C5-2 | ecosystem: Host-associated > Plants > Roots > Rhizosphere > Soil ... | reverse complement strand
TCGTGCAGTTTGATATTCAGGTTTTTGTCTTTCTGTTGCAAGAAATTCACGACGTATTTTCTTATCATTGGTTAATTGTAAGGTTTCAACTAAAGTTCCACGGTATATTTCTGCAGATGTGCGAGTTGACATAGTGCTACAGTATAGATATACTGAGCACGAATGTCAAGCTATAGGCTTAATACATTTATAATGTTCATTTCTAAATCGGCTAATCTCTTTTTCCTTTAAAGTGCTATAATCCACACACGATTTATGCATAAAAATAAACTCTTTTATCATCTGGGAAATATATTGATTGGGCTTTCGCTTTTGGTATTTGTCTATCTTTTTGCGCCAGTAATATGGATCTATTTCTTTCCAACACCGATAAAACCATTACAAGAAATGTCTGGTTTCTCAGTAACTATACCCAAAATCCATGCTCAGGCGCAAGTTGTAGAACAAGTTGATCCATGGAATCAGTCTGTATACGACGCAGCGCTTGAACACGGTGTTGCACAAGCGAAAGGAACATCTTATCCTGGACAAGCAGGCACTATTTTTTTATTCGCCCATTCATCTGAAGCTCCTTGGGAATTGACAGAAACGAATATTCCTTTTCTTCGTTTGGGTGAATTACAGAATAATGACCAAATTTATTTGGTACGAAATAAAAAAACGTATATCTATAAAGTCTATATGAAAAAAGAAATATGGCCAACTGAAACCAAGTATTTGACGAATATCTCAAAAACCCAACTTATTCTTCAAACTTGTACGCCAATTGGCACATCTTTAAAAAGACTACTCGTTTTTGCTCTTCCCGTGTAAGGTTATTTAATTCTTCTTATTGTGTGATTGCCATTACGATAAACAAAACTACCACAACGAGAATTAAGAGCACTCCGTAGCCAATAAGGTTATGCACTGGGTCTTCTAATGAATTTGGTACCCAACTTTTTTTAGATTTTTTTGCTTTACTTGCCATATAGTCACCCCCCTCCTGCCTGCCCTCTTACCTGTCGGCAGACAGGACAGGCAGGTCTATCTTTATATATCTATTTTGCGGGAAACAAGAAATACTTGTCAAGATCTCAGAATAGTAAAATAAAGATAAAAGTACTTAACTATATTGAATATAAGTTGTTATATGCCTATAAAAGTGTATCGAACTACGTTTGCTTTCGTAGTTTCCTACTACTATATACAGAACAGTACCAGCGTATATATTTGACATTTATACTCAGTTATGGTATATATAACTCTTCCTGCTTAAGCTATAAGATTATGCAGGAAATTTGGCTAACAGTTCAGGACGTCGCGAAATTCTTAAAGTTAAGCGAACTGACAATATATAAGTACATTAAATTACGACAGTTAGAAGCTGTTGAATTTGGTGGTCATTATCGAATCCTCAAAACCTCTCTTGACTCCTTTATCGAAAATCACAAAGTAAAACTCATAAAAAAACTATATGAAACGCAAGAATAAGATTGCCGTCAGTGTGGTTATCCCTGTGTATAATGAGCTCCCTAACTTGGAGAAGCTCATTGCGCGCCTTTCTCATGCATTTACGGCTAAAAAGCTCTCCTTCGAACTTATTTTCATAGACGATTTCTCAACTGACGGAAGTTTTGAATATCTTCAACATCTGTACAAGAGTTCGAACGTCGTGGTTGCTCGTAAGAAAGGTCAAAAAGGGAAGGCCTTTTCTCTTATCCAAGGCTTTGGACTTGCCAAAGGAAATGCCATTGTGATGATTGATGCTGATTTGCAGTATCCACCTGAAGTCGTTCCGCTTATGGTTGCGGAACTGAAAAAGGCAGATATTGTGGTTGCGAAACGAAAAAGTTATCAGGCATCCTCTCTTCGCCATATGATGACTCTCTCGTTCCGAAGTATTTTTGGTGGACTGCTTTTTCACCTGGAACATGATATCCAATCAGGTCTGAAAGTTTTTTCACGCGAAGTGATTGAGACAGTGAGTATTGTACCCACTTCTGGATGGACATTTGATTTGGAATTTCTCCATCGAGCCAAGCAAGCAGGCTTCAGCATTATTGACCATGATATTACTTTCTCTCATCGGATTGCAGGAGCTTCAAAAGTCAGAACATTGCGTAGTTCCTGGGAAATTGGAATGAATGCAATTCGAACGAAATTCAAAAAAATCCATCCTATCCATACAAAAGCAACAAATCGAGGCAGTATGATAGGTGCAGGTATTCGATTTAATCAGCAATCATATATTACCCATACCAGTCTTCCTTCCTCCATTTCAGCTGTAGAAACATTTATTGGTTCGCAACGGCTTGTTATTGCAATTATTGTAGTATGTATCATTCTAGGATTCATCATCAAGCCACTTCTTACATTAGGAATGCTCGTGGCTGTCTTAAGTGCAATCTATTTTTTTGATGTTATATTCAATCTGTTTATTGTCCTCAAAAGTCTTTATATACCACAAGAAATTGGCATGACTAAGCGCGAATTGGACTTTTTACAACCTGAAAGGCTGCCTGTGTATTCCATTTTATGTCCTATGTATAAAGAGGCTCACATTCTCCCACAGTTTTTAGATTCAATTGCCAAAATGGACTGGCCGAAAGATAAGCTTGAAGTTCTTTTACTGCTTGAAGAAGATGATAAGGAATCAATCACGAAAGTAAAAGAGATGACCCTACCTTCCTATGTTTCAGTTGTTGTCGTGCCGCAGTCACAACCTAAGACCAAACCGAAAGCCTGCAATTATGGATTATCATTTGCCAAGGGTGAATATTTGGTGGTCTACGATGCTGAAGATATCCCAGAGCCGCATCAATTGAAAAAAGCATATGGAGTATTTACTAAAGTAGCGAAAAACATTATTTGTTTGCAAGCAAAGTTAAACTATTTCAATCCGCAGCAAAATTTGCTCACTCGATTTTTTACAGCCGAATATTCTCTCTGGTTTGATATTACACTCACTGGCTTACAATCAGTCAATACGAGTCTGCCTTTGGGTGGGACAAGTAATCATTTTAGGACTGCTGATTTAAAGACACTTCATGGATGGGATCCATTTAATGTGACAGAAGATGCTGACTTAGGTATCAGACTGTTTAATGCGGGTTATCGTACAGCAGTTATCGATTCCACGACCTGGGAAGAAGCAAATAGTAAAGTGAAGAACTGGATTCGTCAACGATCACGATGGATTAAGGGATATATGCAGACATATTTGGTCCATATGCGTCATCCACAAATTCATAGTTTTAGAGATTTGCTGCATTCATTTTATTTTCAGATGACAATCGGTGGGAAAATAGCCTTCATTCTCATCAATCCCCTTCTATGGATCGCAACGTTGAGTTATTTTCTTCTCTATGCATATGTTGGACCAACCATTGAATCCTTGTACCCGTCTGTCATTTTTTATATGGCTGTCTCATCACTCGTTTTTGGTAATTTCATGTTTTTATATTACTACATGATCGGATGCATTAAACGGGAACAATATTCGTTGGTAAAGTTTGTCTTTCTTATTCCTTTCTATTGGCTACTCATCAGTATTGCAGGTCTTATGGCACTCTATGAATTATTTTTTAAACCGCATTATTGGCAAAAGACAGTGCATGGATTACATATTTTACAAGTAAAAGATAAAAAAACGAAAAAAGAAGAAAAGAAGTATATGCCTTCCTTCCGATTGCCTGCACTGAATCCGATTCAATATATTATGAATCTTTTATTCTAATATGAAAGTTAAATTATTACTAAAACAAAAGTTTATCGTATTCTTAGGAGCAGTTCTCGTGTTGAGCTCGATTTGCGCGAATGGATTTAATTTTCTTTATAACGCATACCTTGGCCGGACGCTTGATATTCAAACATTTGGGATTCTCAGCCTACTTGGAGGTATTCTCAGTTTGGCTGATATTCCATTTAATGCGCTCTCAGGAACTGTAACCTATAAAAGTGCTTTTATTCTAGGAAAGCACAAAAAAACAATTAAAGAATTCTGGGCATATGTCAGAAAACGTGCAGTGATTATCTCAATTATATTGACGATACTGTGGATAATGCTGATTCCCTTTCTGGCTAACTTTTTCGATACAGATAGTTATACGCCTTTTATTTTAGTAACACCTGTCTGGATACTGGGTTTTATACTGGCTGTGGATGGAGGATATCTTTCTGGGAATTTGAAATTCGCAATCATTGCTGGTATGACGATGGCTGAGGCATTAGCTAAACTTCTTTTTGCTTTTCTTTTTGTCCAGGTTGGTTTGAAGGAATATATTTATGCTGCTATTCCTCTCTCGATGGTGTTTTCAGTTTCTATAGCTTGGCTTTCTGTGAGAAGACTGAGACAAATGCCTCTGAAAAAAGTAAATGCAGTAATACTTAACTTTCCTAAGAAGTTTTTCGCTACATCGGTATTTATACGATTATCATCAATTGCTTATTTAAACTTCGACGTTATTTTAGCAAAACATTATCTTTCTCCCACCCAAGCGGGTGAATACGCATTGCTCTCCTTAAGTGGGAAAATGATTTTCTTTGCCGGTTCTCTTTTCTCTCAATTTATTCTTCCTATTGTCAGTCGACATGAAGGGGCTGGTAAATCAACGAACAAAGTATTTTACCAGTTACTTTTAGCGACGACAGGTATTTGTACTTTTGCATTTTTGATTGTTGGCATGTGGGGAAATGTCACCATTCCTTTCCTTTTCGGTCATCGGGCATCAGTAATTGTGATTTATTTACCGCTTTATACAATATCAATGTTATTTTTTACTTTGTCGAACAGTATTGTAACGTTTCATCAAGTGAAGAAACATTATGCGTTTCCTCTTGTCAGCTTCATTATCGCCCTTTTTCAAGTGATTGGCATCATTTCCTATCATAATAATCTTTTGGCAATTGCAACTGTAATGGAAATAATCGGCGGTGTTTCCTTTCTTATTATTTTATATCTGCATTTCTTCTATGACCGATTAGTTATGCAGTCCCGAAATATTCGCGACTTCTTTGAACTCTTTTTATCACTTCCGCAACAGGCAACAAAGAACAGTAACGGAACACGAATTCTGATTTTTAACTGGCGAGATACCAGACATGTATGGGCTGGTGGAGCGGAAATATATATTCATGAATTAGCCAAACAATGGGTAAAAAAAGGAAATATAGTCACGGTGTTCTGTGGAAATGACGGGAATAATCCACGCTACGAGATTGTCGATGGCATGCAAATAGTTAGACGAGGTGGATTTTATACGGTATACTTTTGGGCTTTTCTTTATTACATTATGAAATTCAGAAACAGATTTGATGTGATAGTTGATAGCGAAAATGGTATTCCATTCTTTACACCCCTGTATAGTCGTGTGCCTGTACTGTTATTAATTCACCATATTCATCAAGAAGTATTTCGTAATCATTTACGTTGGCCATTCTCCGTCATCGCGTTATTCATAGAACAACGATTAATGCCTATAGTCTATTACCGTAAGGCAATTGTCACTGTCTCAGATTCATCTAAAGCGGAGATTGAAAAAATTGGTTTAGGAAAAAAATCAAATATTTCAATTATCCATCCCGGAATAGACTTACATTCATTTGTTCCATCAAATAAAACGGAATATCCTTCCCTTCTCTATCTTGGAAGATTAAAGCCGTATAAAAATGTAGATATTATTATCAAGTCTTTTGTACAAGTGGCGAAATTACATCCTACTGCGAAACTTTTCATCGTCGGAACTGGTGAAGGGTTACATAGCTTACAAATGCTTACAAAAACATTACGAGTATCACAGAAAGTAAAGTTTTTAGGAGCAATTTCAGAAAAAGGTAAAAGAACAATACTGGCTAAATCATGGATTATGTTACAACCCTCTCAAATTGAAGGCTGGGGCATTACGGTGATCGAAGCAAACGCATCGAAAACGCCAGTGATTGCATCAAATGTGAATGGGCTTCGTGATTCGGTTATTAACGGTCGAACAGGACTTCTCGTCCAGCCAAGAAATATAAAGGCATTTACCCAAACGATTGACCTTCTTCTCTCAAGACCATTTTATCGGAAAATGTTGGCACGGGAAGCATACATTTGGGCGAAGAATTTTAGCTGGGAAAAAAGTGCTGAGGACTTTTTGCAAGTGGCAGTTAAATCTGTTGCTAATGAAAATACATTTGAAAAGAATATACAGAATATAAAAGCAAGGTTTTTGCAGGCATATGGACATAGAATTATTTCAATCGTGAAGCAATAAATAATATGAAACAAAAAAAATTACATATAGTTTATTTAGATCTAGATGATAGAAAAAATCCTTTACTTGCAGCAGGACAAGCTACAGCAACGTATGAAGTTGGTACTCGTCTGGTAAAAAAAGGAAATAAAGTGACAGTAATCTGTTCAAACTACCCCAATGCGAAAGATAGATTTGATGCAGGCATTTACTACAAACATATTGGCATTGGAACCAATAACATAAAGATTAATAACCTTATATACATCTTTGTCTTACCTTTTTATGTAAAAAAAATTAAAGCGGATATCATCATCGAATGTTTTACCGCGCCAATATCAACCTTACTTTCTCCTTTATGGACAAAAGTGCCTGTTGTCGCGTTACCATCAATGTTTAATGCAGAAGAATTTTCCCGAAAATATCATTTGCCATTGTATTTAATTGAACGCTATGGAGCGAAACTGTACAAATATATTATGCCTTATTCTGATGTTGACAGTAAAAAGATAAGACAATTAAATCCCACTATAACGTATCGAATTATTCCTCAAGGTATTAGTTCACAGTATCTCCATCTCAGAAAAAGAAAGCCTGAGTTTATTCTTTTCTTGGGAAGATTTGATAACAGTCAAAAAGGAATTGATTTATTAATCGAAGCATATGCGAAAGTTGTTCACAAGACAAAATATCCTTTGGTAATTGCGGGACATGGACCAGATGAAGGGAAAATACGTAAGTTAATAAGTAAGTTCCATATGGAAAAAAGAATTAAAGTTGTAGGACCTCTCTATGGAAAAGAAAAAATGGAGATGATGTCCAAAGCTCTTTTTGTCGCGTTCTCTTCCAGACATGACGAGCTATCTCTCTGGGCACTTGAAGCACTAGGAGCAGGGCTACCACTCGTATGTTTTGATTTACCTGAATATAAATGGATGGGTCAACATGCAGTACTTAGAGCAAAAGCATTTAGTATAAAAGACTATGGAAAACTTATGATTGAAGCAACAAACGAAAAAATAAATAAAGAAATGAGTATCGCAGCCAGAAAGCTTGCGAGGAAATATAGTTGGGATACAGTTGTAAATAAGTTTGAATCATTTTTTCAGGAAATTATTACTGGAACATTATGACAAATATTTTGCCAACAAAACTATCGCATATTATTGAGATTCCTAAAATTTCGGATGAGGGATATCTCTGTTTTATGGAAGAGAATAATCATTTACCGTTTGAAATGAAACGTGTGTATTACATATTTGATGTAGTAAAAAACGCAGTTCGTGGCAAACATGCCCATAAACAAACGAAACAAGTCCTTTTCTGTATTCGGGGAAGTATAACTATTATTTTAGACAATGGTAAAGACAAAGAAGCGATAACGTTAAATAAGCCTAATCAAGGAATATTTCTCGATGCAATGATGTGGCATGAAATGGTGGCATTTAAGGAAGGGACAGTACTTCTTGTTGTCGCTTCAGATATCTATGATGAGCAAGATTATATCAGGAATTATAGAACATATTTGGAGGAAGTGAATAAAGAAGATTATATCGGAAACTATAAAACATATTTGAAGGAAATAAATATATGATTGTAATGAACGACTTCAAAAAAGAATATAACTTTTTTGAAACTGAAATCAACAAAGCTATTACCAACACTCTTGAAAGTGGATGGTATATCTTGGGCAAAAATGTTGAAGATTTTGAAAGAAATTTCGCTCAATATATCGGGACAAAATATTGTATTGGTGTCGCAAACGGCCTGGAAGCTTTGCAAATAGCTCTGATGGCTTTAGGTATTGGTAAAGGTGATGAAGTTATTACCGTATCTAACTCTGCAGTTGCGACTGTATTAGCAATCACCAACTCAGGAGCAAAACCTGTTTTTGTCGATATTGATGAGTATTATTTGATGGATGTAGAAAAAATTGAAGAAAAAATTACGCCACGTACAAAAGCGATAATACCTGTGCAACTGTTTGGTCAGATGGCAAATATGAAAAGATTAAAACAGATTGCTAAAAAGCATAATTTGAAAATCATAGAAGATGCATGTCAAGCGCATGGTGCATTACAAAATGGTAAAAAGTCAGGCAGTATTGGATCTTTGGGATGTTTTAGTTTCTACCCGACAAAAAATTTAGGTGGTTATGGAGATGGAGGAGCAATAACTACAAATTCGAAGAAACTATATGAAGCATGTAAGATGTTGAGAAATTATGGGCAAAAAAATCGATATTACCATAAAACAATAGGCATGAATAGTAGACTCGATGAGCTACAAGCAGCAATATTAAATGAAAAATTACGACATCTTGATGAGATGATTGATAGAAGAAGAACTATCGCTGATCTTTACACCAAATTATTGCAAGGTATTAAAGAAATAGCTCTTCCCAAGCCGGGAAAGAATAATGTCCATGCTTATCATCTCTATGTCATCCGCACGAAGAAAAGAAATGGCCTTCAAGAACATCTAAAGAGAAAAGATATTCAATCCCTCATTCACTATCCTGTACCCATACATAAACAGGAATGTTATCGAGAATATAACAAAATATCACTGCCAAAAACTGAACGATTCAGCGCTGAAGTGCTTTCTCTCCCAATTCATCCTTTTATAACAGAAGAAGAAGTTGAAAAAGTATGTAACGAAATACGATCGTTTTTTCAGTCAGTTTCTCATTCTGAGAATATTTAAATTATAGAATTATGAAAAACAGATTTATTACACGACAAGATTATATAAAAGGAAGGATGTTTAATCTTTTAGAATCTTTCCTATTGGCATTGCATCCAGCGAAAGAAGCAGCAATAAAGGGATATATTCTTTTAAAATCGTTTGATGATGTTTCAGATCAGACATTTTCAAATCATGTCGGTCTCTATCGTTCACCTAACGGTATGAAAGTTATCATACGCCGTCTTAGGTATTATGTTCCTAATATGAAATATCTCCAGGTATATCATGAAGCATCCATATTATGGCAATTAAATAAAGCGGAGCGAAATAGAAAAAATCGATCAGTACTTTCTTTTCCACATATTTATAGATTTACAGATATAAAAAAAACACTGATACTTATGAGAGAGTATGTGAAAGGAACAACGCTTTCAAGCTATCCATCGAATGTACAGTATAAAGTACTACTAACAATTATGGAAGAATTTGAAATACTTTCTAAACAGATGATGAAAAATAAAAAGCGTGTTCTCCCTAAACAATCAAGCGTTGAGTTGTTTCTTTTGTTTCCTTATTATTGGATGAAAGTATTTATTACTCAACCGCAACAGTTATTATTACTGTTAAAATTAGTGAAAATTTTTTATTCACAGTTTTCTCTGCAGAATTTGTTGCACGTTCCATATGTATTGGCACATAGAGATTTACATGCTAAAAATATTTTACTTGCAAAAGAAAAAATCCATATTCTCGATATGGAAGTAAGCTTACTTGCCCCTGAATTAACTGATTTGGCAATTATTAGTCGATATTATGCGCAAACGCTGAGGACTAAAAAATTATTGCAACTTATTACAAAAAAAGTACTAACTGAAAACCAAAAAAAGATTTTTTTACAGTTGACTATTTATTATGCTCTGCAATTCCTTAGTCTTGAAGATAAAAAAACAATATACTATAAGAGTACTTTCCCGTACTTACGATTAATAACCAATCATATCTATCCAGCATTAAGAGAAAGATTTTCGAAGCAATCTTTAGAAACTGACTCTTCAAAAATAAAACATAGCAAAAAAAATAAATATTCCCTTACTGTCGGTATTCCTGCACATAACGAACAAGCAAATATAGCAAGCATACTTAAGACGATTCTCAATCAGAAAGCAGACAGATACCGACTGGATAAAATATTGGTTATGTGTGATGGATGTACTGACCGAACTGATGTGATTGTAAATAAACTTGCAAAAAAATATAGTCTTATTACATGCATCAACGATCATAAGCGGATAGGGAAAACTGCCCGTGTTAAACAAATATTTGCATTAAATACAAGTCAGGTTGTTGTTTTACTCGATGCCGATGTGTTACCAGTGCAAGATGATTTTCTTGAACAACTCATAAAAAAATTTGACGATAAAAAAGTCGGATTAGTTGCTGCTGACGTGCTGCCTATCAAATCAGAGAAGTTTATTGGGAAAATGCTTTATACTTGGACGCTCATGTGGACAGAAGCAAGAAAACAAGTAAATAATGGTAATTATGTCTACAATTTCCGTGGACCTGCATTTGCTCTACGTAAGTCTCTCGCGAAAATAATTGAAAGCCCTGATTCCATTGTTTCACAATCACAATTCATCTATTTATTTACAAAAAGAAAAGGCTGGAAAACTCTTTTTACAAAAGATGCGACTGTCTTATTCAGTCTTCCTGAAACAATCGCAGATTATATATCCTGGACCAGTAGAGGCGATGCCGATGAAATTAAAGCTTTTGCACGAATTTTTGGAAACATTGTCTACAGTGAATATAAACTGCCAAGAAAATATAAAATCACTGCATTATTCAAGATGCTTCAATCTAATCCTATCATGACTATTTTCTCTATCATTTTTATCAAATACATTTCTTTACTACCGAAAAAAAATAGCATGATACAACCGGGTGTTTGGAAAATGGTGACCTCCTCTAAGAAAAACTTATCTATTG
>Ga0068855_100011050_pt1 | contig 10892 bp, 7 predicted proteins | sample KBSCornC52_FD_66592 | JGI IMG/M metagenome (GOLD analysis project Ga0068855, IMG submission 66592) | Corn rhizosphere microbial communities from Kellogg Biological Station, Michigan, USA - KBS Corn C5-2 | ecosystem: Host-associated > Plants > Roots > Rhizosphere > Soil ... | reverse complement strand
CGCTGGAGCCCTACCTGGTGACCAAGGCGGTGTCCGTCCTGGGCGTCTAAAGAACCCGTGAACGAATCTGACACGCCCGCTCGCCACGCCACAACAGGCCTGCTCTGCGTTGCAAATGCTCGCCGTAGCCAGAGCTACGGCTGTGCTTTGCGCCTTGATCAGACCCGTTCTGGCGCGTCGCTCGGGCACGCCAGATTCATTCACGGGTTCTAGCCTTGCCGGCCGGCCTGTTCAACGCCGCGGTCTTGCTGCAAACTGCACGATCCAAGGCGAAGAAGAGGTCCATGGCACGGACTGACAGCGCGGCGCACGGACGGCCCTCCTGCCCGATGCAGCGAAAGCGCGCATGAGGGCGCCGCCCGCGCGCGACGACTCCCCGACCGCGATACGCGGCCTCGGCAACTGGCATCGCGACAAGCGCCGCGGGTCGGCCATCGTCTTCGTGGTGGCCGTGCTGCTGCTCGCGCTGCTCTGTTCGGCCATCGTGGGCGTGCTGTCGTCCGCGCGCGCCTACGTGGGCGGCGAGAGCTTGTACTCGAAGGGCCAGAAGGACGCCGTGCGCTTCCTTGGCCAGTACCTGCATTCGGGCCAGGAGGCTGACTGGCAGCGCCATCTCGCGGCTCTGGCCGTGCCGCTGGGCGATCGCGTGGCGCAGCTGGAGCTGGAGAAGCCGACGCCGGACCTCGCGGTCGTGCGGCAAGGCCTGCTGCAGGGCGGCAACGACCCGGCCGACCTCGACCTCATCATCGGCTTCTACCGGTTGTTCCGGCACGTGCCGCTCGTGTCCGCGGCGATGGACACCTGGGCCGCGGCCGACGAGGACATCGTGCGGCTGCAGCGCCTGGGCGAGCAGGTGCACCAGGCGCACCAGGCCGGCGGCGACGACGCCTGGCGGCCGCGCCTGGAGATCGAGATCTACCAGCTCGACGACCAGCTCAACGAGCGCGAGCTGCTGTTCTCGCGCCTGCTGGGGCAGGCCGCGCGCTGGGTGCAGGGGCTGCTGCTGGCGGGCACCGGGTTGCTGGCGCTGGCGCTGATCGTGGGCGGCCTGACATTCGCGCGCCAGATGTGGAAGCAGCTTGCGCGGTCGCAGCAGGAGGTGGAGGACGGCAACGCGCGCTGGTCGCTGGCCGCCGACGCGGGCCGCCTGGGCCTGATGGAATGGCGCGTGCGCGACGACACGATCCTGCTCGACCCGCACGCCATCGCCATCTACGAGCTGCCGCCCGCGCCGGGCAACGTCTACCAGGCGCGCGAGCTGCGGCTGCGCGTGCATCCGGACGACCGCCCGCGCATGAAGCAGGAATCGCTGAATGCCATCGCGGCCCGCACGCCGGTGGTGCAGCGCTTTCGCGTCGTGCTGCCCTCGGGCCGCACACGCACGCTGGAGATCGACGGCCGCGCCTTCATGGCCGATGGCCGCACCGTCTCGCACATGGTGGGCCTGGTGCGCGACGTCACCGAGGAGGTCAACGCGCAGAACGCGATGCTGGAGGAGGGCGCGGCGCAGCGCACCTACCAGGCCAAGCGCGAGTTCCTCTCGCGCGTCAGCCACGAGCTGCGCACGCCGCTGAATGCGGTCATCGGCTTCTCCGACCTGATGCGCACCGACCGCAACGAGCCGCTGACGCCGACGCAGCGCGCGCGCCTCGATCGGGTCGTCGACGGCGGGCAATACCTGCTGCGCCTGGTCAACGACCTGCTGGACGTCGCGCGGCTGGAGGTCGGCGAGCTGAGCGTGGCGCTGAGCAGCGTGCGGCTCGCCCCCGTGCTGCACAACGCCATCGACCTGCTGGAGACGGCACGCGCCGGCCGCGGGGTCGCCATCGAGGTGGACGAGCCGCCGCCGCAGCTGTTCGTCGTCGCCGACCCGGTGCGCCTGAAGCAGGTGTTCGTCAACATCCTGTCCAACGCCATCAAGTACAACCGGCCGGGCGGCCGCGTGTTCGTCGGCTTCGCGCTGACGCCGTCGCAGGCGGTGCTGACGGTGCGCGACGAGGGCGCCGGCATGAGCGCGCAGCAGCAGCGCGACCTGTTCATCCCGTTCCGCCGCCTCGGCGACGAGCCCAACGCCACCGAAGGGGCGGGCCTGGGACTGGTCATCAGCCGGCACCTGGCCGAGCGCCAGGGCGGCTCGTTGGACATCGCCAGCGCGCCGGGCCGGGGCACGACGGTGACGATCCGCCTGAACCGCGACCTCGACGAGGAGGTGGAGCACACCGACTTCGTCGCCACCACGGCGTTCGGCCAGGGCACGGTGGGCGCGGCCGGCACCATCGTCTACATCGAGGACGACCCGGTCAACATCCTCCTTCTGGAGCAGTACGTGGCGCTGACGCCGGACGTGCAGCTGCTGGTCGCGCGCGACGGCGAGTCCGGCCTGGAACTGGCGCGGCGCTGGATGCCCAACCTGATCCTGCTGGACATGCAGCTGCCCGACATGAGCGGCCTGGACGTGCTCGATCGCCTGCGCGCCGACCCGGCCACCAGCGGGCTGCGCGTGGTGGCGCTGTCGGCCGACGCGATGCCGGCGCAGGTGACCGAGGCCATCGCGCGCGGCGCGGAGGCCTACTGGACCAAGCCGCTGGCGCTGAGCAAGTTCAAGGCGGAATTGCCCAAGTTCCTGCGGTGAGGGATGTGCCTGGGGCGAATGGCCGGTTACGCCCGCGGCTGACCCGCCCTATGACCGGCATCCGTAGGGCGGATCAGGCGAAGCCGTAACTCGCCGTTCGCCCCAATCGCCGGGCCGGCGCGCGAAGACAATGCGCGCATGAACCTCATCGACATCGGCGTCAACTTCCATTCCTCGCAACTCAAGGGCAAGGACGGCGAACTGCTCGCGCGCGCCGCGGCCGCAGGGGTCGCGCACATCCTCGCCACGGGCACCTCGCTGATGGCCAGCGAGCCCGCGCTGGGGTTCGCGCGCACGCATGCGAACGTCTGGGCGACCGCGGGCGTGCACCCCCACGACGCGAGGCACTGGACACCGAAGTCCGCCGCGCAGTTCGCGCCACTGTGGGCCGACGCCCACGTGGTCGCCGTGGGCGAATGCGGCCTCGACTACAACCGCATGTTCTCGCCGATGCACGACCAGCGCGTGGCCTTCGAGGCGCAGGTCGCCGCGGCGCTGGCGCTGGGCAAGCCGCTGTTCCTGCACTGCCGCGACGCGTTCGACGACTTCCACGCGATGCTGCGCGACGCCGCCGCCGCGGGGGCGCGCGGCGTCGTGCACTGCTTCACCGAGGGGCCCGCGCAGGCCGAAGCCTTCCTCGCGCTCGGTTTCGACATCGGCATCACCGGCTGGGTCACCGACGAATCCCGCGGGAGCGCGCTGCGCGACGCCGTGCGCATGATCCCCGCCGACCGCCTTCACCTGGAGACGGACGCGCCCTACCTGCGCCCCAAGAATGCCGGCAAGACGCGGCCCTACAACGAGCCGGCGCTGCTGCCGTTCGTCGCCCGGGCGGTGGCCGAGCTCAAGGGGATGGACGTGGCGACGCTGTCATCGCAGGCGAGCGCGAACAGCCGACGCCTGTTCAAGCTGCCGGACTGACACGCGCCGCCGCGCGCGGGTACGCCTCTTGCCAACGTCGATGAAACTTCGAGGGCGCACCGCGCCCCGGTTGCGGGCGGTTTCGCCTGTCACCTTCCATGGGCTGTGCGGCAGAGGGCGCCGTCGCCAACAGCGAGCTGGCGGAATTGCAGGCGGCGGTCTCTGCCGCGCAGACTCCTGGAAACGTCGGATACGCACGGACTCGTCCGCGTAAGTTCCGGTTCACGAACTTGGTCTAATCTCCGGTGCGAAGGCGCTCGGCGCCTGCGCAACACAACGAGATTGGAGACCGCGATGACCGCAGCAACCAAACCGACGCTTCCGATCGACGGCCTGTCGCACGTCGTCGGCCGCACCGACCTCCCGCTGTCCGACGCCACGATCTACGGGCTGCTGGCCGACACGGCCAAGTGCTATCCCGACCGGCTGGCCGTGGTGTTCCGCGAGCAGGGCATCCGCTGGACGTGGCGCGAGTTCCTCGCCGAGGTCGACGCCTTCGGCGCGGGCCTGGGAGGCCTGGGCCTGGCCAAGGGCGACCGCGTGGGCATCTGGTCGCCCAATCGCGTCGAATGGGTCGTCACGCAGTTCGCCACGGCGCGCATGGGGCTGGTGCTGGTCAACGTCAACCCGGCGTACCGGCTGTCCGAGCTCACCTACGCGCTGCAGGTGTCGGGTTGCCGCGCCATCGTGTCGGCCGAGCGCCTGAAGTCCTCGATGTACCTCGAGATGCTGCAGAAGGTGCGCCCCGAGCTGCCGGCGCTCGAGCACGTGATCCGCATGGGCGAGGCGCGCACGCCGGGCATGCTCAATTACGCCGAGGTCCTGGAACGCGGGCGCGCGGCGCCGCTGCCGTTCGCCGACTGCCTGTGCCACGAGGCGATCAACATCCAGTTCACCAGCGGCACCACGGGCAACCCCAAGGGCGCCACCCTGACGCACCACAACGTCGTCAACAACGGCCGCTTCATCGCGATGGCGATGAACTTCTCCGACAAGGATTCGCTGTGCATCCCCGTGCCGCTGTACCACTGCTTCGGCATGGTGCTGGCGGTGCTGGCCTGCGTCTCCACCGGCTCGTCGATGGTGTTCCCGGGCGAGGCCTTCGACCCCGCCGCGGCGCTGTCGGCCGTGGCCGAGGAGCGCTGCACCGCGCTGCACGGCGTGCCCACGATGTTCATCGCGGAGCTGTCGCACCCGTCGTTCGATCAGTACGACCTGCGCTCGCTGCGCACGGGCATCATGGCCGGCTCGCCGTGCCCGATCGAGACGATGAAGCAGGTGGTCTCGCGGATGAACATGCGCGAGGTGACCATCGCCTACGGCATGACGGAGACGTCGCCGGTGTCGTTCCAGAGCTCGACGACCGACCCGCTGGACCGCCGCACCACCACCGTGGGCCGCGTGCAGCCGCACCTGGAATGCAAGATCGTGGACGCGGAAGGCCGCGTCGTGCCCGTCGGCGAGAAGGGCGAGCTGTGCACCCGGGGCTACTCGGTGATGCAGGGCTACTGGGGCGACGAGAAGCGCACGGCCGAGGCCGTCGTCGACGGCTGGATGCACACCGGCGACCTGGCCACCCTCGACGCCGAGGGCTACTGCAACATCGTCGGCCGCGTGAAGGACATGCTCATCCGTGGCGGCGAGAACGTCTACCCGCGCGAGATCGAGGAGTTCCTGTTCCGCCACCCGAAGGTGCAGTCGGTGCAGGTGTTCGGCGTGCCCGACGTCAAGTACGGCGAGGAGGTATGCGCCTGGATCGTGCTCAAGGCGGGCGAGACGTGCACCGAGGACGAGATCCGCGACTTCTGCCGCGACCAGATCGCCCACTACAAGGTGCCGCGCTACATCCGCTTCGTCGACGAGCTGCCGATGACGGTCACGGGCAAGGCGCAGAAGTTCGTGATGCGGGATCGCATGATCGTGGAGCTCGGCCTGAAGAAGGCCGCCACGGCCTGACGCCGGCGTCGTCGGCACCAGAAGGGTCTGGCCTGTCCTCGCATCGCGGTGGCGGGCCCCGCTCGCGGCGTGCGCCCCAGCGCGATGCGAGGAGAGGCCAGGCCCCTTCGGACAAGTCGGGCCACGCCGGCGCATCGAAGGCCGCGCACGCCGGCTAGGCCGCCGTGGTTTCGTCGGGCAGCACGCGCCACCGCAGTTGCGCGAAGCGCCTGGCGGCCTCGGCCTTGATGGCCGGGTCGAGCCGGGCGACCCGCAGCCGGGCGGCGTCCGTCAGGGCCGACGACACGTCGCGTTGCAACTGGTCGTCGAGCCAGGCGATGAGCAGGGTCCAGGCGACGGACGAGCCGATGCCCAATCCGATGACGGCGTCCAGCGTTGCGCGCAGGTCCGCATGGATGCGCAGCGAACGGACACGTTCGTCGAGCGAGCCGAGCGACCCGCCCTTGGCGAGGTGATCGGCGACGAGGTCGGCAAGGTCGGTCAGCGGTGTCGCGCCGTAGCGCCGCTGGAAGTCGTCGCCCGTCGTTGGCGGGGTCGCTGCCGACGCGGGCGGTCCCGCCTTGACGGCTTGGGCAGGTGGCACCACGCCGCATCCGGCCTCGCGCCGCAGGTCCGACAGCCCGGCGGCCATCTTGCGCAGGCGAGGCGCCGCGGCCTTGGCGAATGCCGCGCCGCCCGCCGGCGCGGCCATGACGGGCAGCGCCGCCATCATGTCCATCGTGTCCGCGCTGGCCAGCACGCTCGCGCTCGCCCCCCAGCCCGCGGCCAGCATGCCCTCCACGCGGTGCAGCTGCGCCTCGTCGGTGGCCTTGTCGGCCTCGGCCCGCAGGTGTACGAGCACGCAGTTCGTGTACCGGCTCATGAGCTGGTAGTCGACCGCGAGCCGGGTGGCGGCCTCGTCCTGCAGCCCGGCGAGACGGCCGGCGGCGGCCACGCGGGGCAGCGCGTCGTCGGAGGCGGCGGTGCGCGCGGCGGTGGCGGCCAGCACCCTGTCGACGCCTTCGGCGGAGCGCGACACGAGGCGCACCGGCAGGTCGGTGAGCGGCGCGCCGCGCACGCCGGCGAACACGGCCAGCGTGTCGCCCGCGAAGGCGTTCAGCGGCAGCTCGCCTTGCCATGCCGCCTCCACGCCCCAGTCCATGCGCAGCCCGGTCCATGCCTGCTGGCGGATGCGCGCGAGCATGCGCTGCGCAGCCGCCTCCAGCGCTTCGCCGGGCGTCGCGAACTCGCAGGCGCCGCCGGTGGCCTGCGCCAGCCGGCGCAGCGCGCCCTCGGCCGGCGAAGCGCCCACGCCGATCACGAACACGCGCTGCGCGGCGCGGCGCGCGGTCGCGATGATGCCGTCGACGTCCCAGACCTCGCCGTCCGTGATCAGCAGCACGTCGCCGATGCCGCCGCCCGGGTGGTGGGCCGCCGTGCGGCGCAGCTGCTCGCCGGGCGGCAGCGGCGGAATGTCGCCGGGGATCGCGAAGACCGCTGCCAGCGCGCCTTCCATCTCGGTGCCGCCGAGGTTGGCGTCGGTGGCCTTGATGTCCTGCACCAGCCGCTTGACGGTGGCCGGGGTGCAGAAGGCCAGCGGCGTGACGTGCTCGAAGGTCGAGCCGAAGCGCGTCAGCGACACGGCGTCGGCGGGCATCAGCAGCGCCGCGATGCCGTTCAATGCACGCCGCGCCGAGGCCATGCTGTCGCCGCCCATCGAGCCCGAGCAATCCACCAGCAGCTTCAGCGCGATGCTGTCGCGGCGCGGCGCCTCGGGAATGGGCAGCGTGGCCAGCAGCACGGTGGGGGCCTCGGCGGAACGGGCGTCGTGCGACTGCGTGACGATGGCGTCGGCGGCGGCCGCGGGCGTGACGACCAGCACCACGTCGCGGTCGAGCCGCGCCTCCGGCGCCAGCGTGATCTCCAGGCCCGCGTCGGTGCGCCGGCTGACCACGCGGTGCGTCGGACACGTGATCGCCGCGTCGGCGAGCGCACCGGACACCTGCAGCGTCAGCGCCAGCGGGTAGTCGGCCGCCAGCGACGCCACGGGCACCTGCTGCGGCTGCAGGCCGGCGACCGACGGGTTGCCGTAGCGCGGCGCGATGGTCGACGGGATCGCCAGCCGCAGCCGGCCCTGTTCGAGCGCGACGACCTGCGCCATGCGCACCTCCACCACGATCTCGTCGCCCGGCTTCAGGTTGCCGATGTTGGCCGTGTGCAGGCCGTCGGCGAGTACCTCCAGCATCACGGGCGCGTCGCCGTCCGCCAGGGCGGTCTCGTACTTCTGCTCGGCCTGGCGGCGCGGGAGCATCGTGCCTTGCATGCGTGCGCCGTTCAGCTCGGTGGCAAAGCCCAGCAGCACGCCACGCGGCAGCAGCGGAAAGGTGTAGACCACCTCCAGCAGCTGCGTGCCGGTGTTGCGGTAGGTCTGGCGCAGCGTCAGCTCAAGCAGCGTGCCGTCCAGGCGGGCGGTGGCGGCGACGTCGCGCAGGACGGGCGGCTGGCCGTGGCCGTGGCGGCAGGCAAGCGTGAAGGCGGTGGTCTCGTTCATGGTGTTCTCCCTGGCAATGACAATGGTCGACGACGTCATTGGTCGTCGGTGGACGCCGCAGGCACGTGCCCCGGCGTGGCGCGCACCGCGTGGTACGCCTCGGTGACGGCGCGCACCAGCGCGCGCACCTGCTGTGGCGACAACCCCGCGCGGCCGGGCTCCAGATGCACTTCGAGCCCGTCGGCCAACGTGACGCGGCTCCACACCTGAACCGACCCGGGCCGCGCGGCAGCCGGCGCCGGATCCTCCGGTGCGCCGTCGACGAGTTCGCGGATGCGCTCCAGGCTCAGGCCGGCGTCGGTCCAGCGCCGGATCATCAGCAGCTGCTCGACGTGACGGCGCAGGTAGAACGATCCGCGCTTGGCGCCCTCCGGGCGGCTCACCAGCCCTTGCTGGATGTAGAAGCGGATGGTGCGCGGCGTGCTGCCGGTCAGGCTCGCGAGCTCATCGAGCGTCAGCCGGTCGGCGTGCGGGCCTGCATCGGTGGTGGGAAGGTCGTCGTTCGTTGGCATGGAACGGATTAAGCGACATTTATAATAGACAGTCAAGTGTCTTAAATAAGGGGCCGGTCCGGCTTGGGCGAGCCACCGCGACCTGGACATCGGCCGGCAGCGGCACGTCGCCGAGGTCGAGGAAGACGCGCGCCGGTGCGCGGCGGATGCGATCATGGGGAGGGTGCGGTCGCGCGATGGCGGCTGCGTGACAATCGACACGCCGATGTCACCGGGCGCGGGCAAGCCGCCCCGGCGGCGCGCGCACCTTCCGGGACCCCCTTCGAAAGATCGCTCTTGGCCGTACGCATCCCCTCGCTGCTCGCCGCCCTCGTGCTTGCCGTCGCCGTGCCGGCAGCCTTGGCCGCCCACCCGTTGCAGACCGAGGACACCGGCACCCAGGGTGTCGGCAACCTCGAGATCGAGCACGGCCTGCAGCGCACGCACTTCGACTCGATCACGCAGACGACGTACCAGCCGCAGCTCTCGCTGGGCCTGGCGCCCACGCTGGACGCCATCGTGCAGCCGGCCTGGATCTGGCAGCACGCGGGGGCGCAGCGCCAGTCGGGCATGGGCGACACCAACGTCGACGCGAAGTGGCGCTTCTGGAGCAGCGGCCCGCTGTCGCTGGCGATCCGCGGCGGCGTCATGCTGGCCACCAACGAGCACGGCCTGGGCCTGACGCACGGCAAGACCTCGGAGCACGCGCTGCTGGCGCTCACGTGGAATCACGCAACGACCACCGTGCACGTGAACGTCGGCGGCCTCGTCGTGCCGCGCGCCGCGGCCTCGCAGGCGCGCCGCGTGATGGCCGGCGTGGCCGCCGCGGTGATGCAGCGGGTCGGCGAGCACCTGACCCTGACCGTCGACGCGAGCTTCGCCCAGAGCCCGAACCCGCACCGGACCGGGTGGCCCGGCACCGTGCTGGCCGGCGCGATCTGGACAGTGCGCCCGGGGCTGGACCTCGACCTGGGCTGGCAGCGCACCATCGACGACACGCCGACCGCCCGCACCTGGCTGGCGGGGCTGACCTACCGGTTCGCGCTCTAGGGCCCGTTCACACCAGATGCGTGCCTGCGTGGGCACGCATTGGGTGTGGCCAGGTCCTGGATCATCCGGACCGCCTCAGCGGTCGACCATCGCCATGCGCTCGGGTGAGTAGCGCGGCCCCTGCACCTTGCCCGGCGCCAGCGCGGCGCCGAGCGCGGCCAACACGTCCGGGCCCAGCACCAGGCCCGCCGCCGCCACGTTCTGCTCCAGCCACCGGCGGCGCTTGGTGCCGGGAATGGGCACGATGTCGACGCCCTGCGCCAGCACCCACGCCAGCGCCACCTGGCCCGCCGTGGCGCCCAGGCCCGCGGCGATCTCGCGCACCTTGGCCGCAGCGGCGACGTTCGCGTCGAAGTTGGCGCCCTGGTAGCGCGGGTCGTCGTGGCGGAAGTCGTCCGCTGGCAGGTCTTCGGCGCGCTTGACCTCGCCGGTGAGAAAGCCCCGGCCGAGCGGGCTGAACGCCACCAGGCCGATGCCCAGTTCGCGCAGCGCGGGAATGATGTCCGTCTCGAGGTTGCGCTCCCACAGCGAGTATTCGCTCTGCAGCGCGGTGACCGGTGTCACGGCGTGCGCCTTGCGGATGTTGGCGACGCCCGCCTCGGACAAGCCGAAGAAGCGCACCTTGCCTTCGCGGATCAGGTCGCCCACCGTGCCGGCCACGTCTTCCACGGGCACCTTCGGATCGATGCGGTGCTGGTAGAGCAGGTCGATATGGTCGGTGTCCAGGCGGCGCAGCGAGCCCTCGACGGCCTGGCGGATCTCGGCCGGACTGCTGGCGCGCGCTCCAGGGATCTGCTTGCCGTCCTTGAACTTCCACGCGAACTTCGTCGCGATGGTCACCTGGTGGCGGCGGCCCTTGAGCGCCTTGCCCAGCAGCGCCTCGTTGGTGAGCGGGCCGTAGACCTCGGCGGTGTCCAGGAAGTCACAGCCCAGCTCGATCGCGCGGTGCAGCGTCGCGATCGATTCGGCCTCGTCGGCAGGCCCGTAGGACTGGCTCATCCCCATGCAGCCCAGGCCGATGGCCGAGACTTCCAGCCCCTGGCTGCCCAGCTTGCGTCGTTGCAGTGTCATCGTTGCTCCGTCGAGATTGGTTCGACGTCGACTCTATGTCGAACGTGCGGGCAGGGCAGCGGCGGCGCCGGAAGGCATCGTCGGGGTGGGGCCTTGCTGCGCGGGTGCGCCTGCCGGGCGTTTCGAACGGACCGGGCGCCCGGCGAATCCTGTCCGCCGGCGCGTCGTGCCCACCAGACGAAGCAACGTCAGCCTTCGTATCGCAGCACCACGTCCGACAACGGCCGCGCAACGCAAGGCA
>Ga0068855_100011048_pt1 | contig 10893 bp, 12 predicted proteins | sample KBSCornC52_FD_66592 | JGI IMG/M metagenome (GOLD analysis project Ga0068855, IMG submission 66592) | Corn rhizosphere microbial communities from Kellogg Biological Station, Michigan, USA - KBS Corn C5-2 | ecosystem: Host-associated > Plants > Roots > Rhizosphere > Soil ... | reverse complement strand
GTGCTCGCCGTTCGAGACCATCTGCGTCGGAATCGGCGAGTGGAACAGATTCGCTTCGTCGGCTCGGGTCAGTTTCGTCAGCTGCTCGTCGCTCAGCCAGACGTCCGCTTCGCGGTCACCTCGAATCGCCATGACAATCCTCCCGTTGGAAAGGTCCGATCCTCTTCTGACCTTGTAACACGCGGGAGCGCGCTACAAATTCCAGTCGCTCATGGACTCATGACTCGCACCGATGAATCCGCCAACTCAGGAGGTGCGGAATCGCTCTGCCGTTCTAGCACGGCCTCGCGCGGCCTCGATCTCGCGGTCTCGCGGCTCGGCGGTCGTCTCCAGGGTGTCGATGAGCATGCGCGCTGTCGCAGCGACCTGCACCACGGCCCGATTGAACGCCACCTCGTTCGCCTTCGAAGGCTTGTTGTAGCCCGAGAGCTTGCGGATGAACTGGAGCGAGGCCGCGTAGATTTCCTCGTCGGTTGCCGGCGGCTCGAAGTTGTACAGCGTCCTGATGTTGCGGCACATGGCTCGCCCCTATGAAAGATCGAATCCTGCCTTTTTGAGCGGCAGGGAGCGGATGCGTTCCCCGCTTGCGACGAACAGCGCGTTCGCGACCGCCGGGGCGACCGCCGCGCCGCCCGCCTCGCCCACTCCGCCCCAGAAGCCGCCCGAAGGCACGAGCAGCACCTCGACCGGCGGCATCTCGGCGAGGGTCAGCACGCGGTAGTCGCCGAAGCTCGATTGCTCGACGCGCCCGTCCTTGAACGTGATCTCGCCCCAGAGGAGCGCGCTCAGCGCGAAGGCGGCGCCGCCCTGGACCTGCGCGACGACGTTGTCGGGGTTGATCACCCGGCCGGGATCGAGCGCGATCACGAGCCGCTTCAGCTCGATCTTCTTCCCGCTCAGCGCAAGCTCGGCCACCGCGGCGGTGTAGCTGCCGCGCACTTCGGTCACGGCAATCCCGCGATGCAGACCTTGCGGCCACGGCGTTCGCCAGCCGATCGCCTTGGCGGCAGCCTCGAGGACGGCGCGTTCTTTTGACTTTTCGGGTAAAAGCGCCAGGCGGTAGTCGAGCGGATCGCGCTTAGCCGCATGGGCGAGCTCGTCGATGAAGCATTCGCGCACGAAGGGATTCTGCGAGTGGGCGGCGCCGCGCCAGTAGCCCACCGGCACGGCGCTGGAGCGCACGGCGTGCTCGATCCGCAGGTTGGCGATCGAATAGGGCTGGTCGGCGAGCGCCGCGGTGGCGTCCACGTCCTTCAACGCGGGCGCGGCGACGCGGCACTGGAGCGCCACCGGATTGCCCGCCTCGTCGAGCCCCGCCTTCAGCCTGGCGAGGCTCGCGGGACGGTACTGGTCGTGCTGCAGGTCCTCGTCGCGGGTCCAGATGAGGTTGACCGGAACGCCGTTCAGCGCCTTCGCGATCGCGACGCCCTGAGTCGTGTAGTCCTGCGCCAGGCGGCGGCCGAAGCCGCCTCCCGCCTGGGTGCGGTGCACGTACACGTTTTCCGGAGCGACGCCTGCCGCGGCGGCGGCGGCGGCGTGGGTCGCCTCGGCGTCCTGCGTCGACGTCCAGACGTCGACCTGCCCGCCCTTCACGACCGCCGTGCAGCTCGGCGGCTCGAGCGTGGCGTGGGCGAGGAAAGGCAATGCGTATTCCGCTTCGATCACGCGCACGGCCTGCGTCAGCGCTTTTTCGACCTCGCCCTCGCTCTTCGTCACGCTTGCCGCGGTGTCGGGCTCGAAGGCCTGCGCCAGCTCGCGCTTGACGGCGTCGCTCGAAAGGCTCGCGTTCGCACCGCCGTCCCACTCGATCTTCAGCGCGAGCAGCGCCTGCGCCGCGCGCCACCAGTTGTCCGCGACGACGGCGACGTACTCGCCCATCGCGAGCACGCGCAGCACGCCGCGCCGGCCGCGGGCCGGCGCCTCGTCGACCGAGCGCACGCGCCCGCCGGGAATCGGGCACTGCGCGATCGCCGCGTAGACCATGTTGGGAAGCTGGGTGTCGACGCCGTAGCGCGTGCGGCCTGTGACGATGTCGGGAATGTCCACGCGCGCGAGGGGCTTGCCGGCGACCTTCCAGTCCGCCTGCGGCTTCAAGGCGAGCTGCTTTGGAGCCTCGAGCTTCCCCGCCGCCGCCGCCACGCGGCCGTAGGTGATGCGCCGTTCGCTCGCGGCATGGGTGATGACGCCGTTCGCGGCCCGGCACTCCGCCGGGGCTACGCCCCAGCCCTGCGCGGCCGCGGCGACGAGCGTCTCGCGCGCCGACGCACCGGCGGCGCGCAGGACCTGGTGCGAATCGCGGATGGTGCGGCTACCGGCAGAGGCCATGGAACCCCACACCCGCTTGCGCCGGAGCTGCTCGTTCGAATCGGCGTAGTCGACGCGCACGCGCCGCCAGTCGCACTCGAGCTCCTCGGCGACGAGCTGCGCCGCCGCCGTCATGCTGCCCTGCCCCATCTCCGAGCGCGCATAGCGGATGATCACCTGCTCGTTCGGCAGCACCATCACCCAGGCGTTGATCTCCCCTCGTCCCGCCTGGGCCCGCGCCGGCAGATGCACGCCGAGCACGAGCGCCCCGGCGGTCTTGAGGAAGGCGCGCCGCGAAAGCGCGCTCACGCTTTCTTCCTGGCCGCGGCCTGGATCGCGCTGCGCACTCGCGCATAGGTGCCGCAGCGGCACAGGTTGGTCATCGCCTCGTCGATCTGCCGGTCGCTCGGGCTCGGGTGCTTGCGCAGCAGCGCCACCGCGGCGAGGATCTGCCCGCCCTGGCAGTAGCCGCATTGCGGCACCTGCTGGTCGATCCACGCCTGCTGCACCGGATGAAGCCGTTCGCCCTGCGCGAGGCCCTCGATGGTGACGACGCGCCTGCCTGCGACCTTGGACACCGCCAGCACGCACGAGCGCACCGGCTCGCCGTCGACGAGCACAGTGCACGCGCCGCACTGCCCGACGCCGCAGCCGTATTTCGGCCCCTTGACGTCGAGCTCGTCGCGCAGCACCCACAGGAGCGGCATCTCGGGCTCGACGTCGACCTCGCGCGGCTTGGCGTTGACGGCAAAGCGGATCATCGTGTTACTGTAAACGCATCCGAGGAGGAGATTGATAAATGATCCGGTTTTGCACTGCGCTGTTGACAAGCGCCGTGGCCGCGTTCTCGCTGTCGGCGGCGGCGCAGGAGAATTATCCGAACAAGCCGATCCGCGTCGTCATCGGCTACTCCGCAGGCGGCGGCAACGACATCATCGTGCGCGTGATGACGCCCGAGCTCTCGAAGGGGCTCGGGCAGCCGGTGATCGTCGACAACAAGCCCGGCGCGCAGTCGATCATCGCCGCCGAGCACGTCGCCAAGCAGCCCGCCGACGGCTACACGATCCTCATGGGGCCGAGCGGTCCGATGACCATCAATCCCGCCACCTACTCCAAGCTGCCGTACGACCCGGTGCGCGATTTCACCCCGATCTCGATGATCTGCTCGTTCCCGCTGCTCCTCGTGGTCGATCCCAAGCTGCCGGTGAAGAACGTGAAGGAGCTCATCGCCTACGCCAAGGCCAACCCCGGCAAGTCCAACTACGCTTCGAGCGCGGGCATCTTCCAGGTCGCCAGCGAGATGTTCAAGCAGCGCACCGGGACGAGCATCGAGATGATCACGTACAAGAGCAGCGGCGAATCGGCTCAGGCGGTGATCTCGGGCCAGGTGATGATGACGCTCATCGATCCGCCGCCGGTCAGCGGTCCGCTCAAGTCCGGCACATTGCGCGGTATCGCCGTCACCTCCCCGCAGCGTCATCCGTCGTGGCCCGATCTTCCGACCCTCAAGGAGGCGGGCGTCGACATGGAAGTCCCAGTCTGGACCGCCTTCTTCGCGCCCGCCAAGACCCCGCCCGCGATCGTCGCCCGGCTCCAGAAGGAAGTCGCACGCGTAGTGCAGACCGCCGAGGTGAAGGAACGCTTCGCCGGCATGGGCCTCGACCCCGTCGGCGGCAGCTCCGCGGACCTCGGCAAGCAGGTCGCGAGCGACATCCAGAAATGGACCGCCGTCGCCAAGGCCGCGAACATCAAGAACGACTAGGAGTTCGGGCTCTGACCCCGAATTAGGCGCCGGAAGTGCGCTTCCATCCGCGCCGGGTCGGCCTCACGGCCGGTGAACAGCTTGAAGGCGCCGATTGCCTGGCCGACATTCATGTGCCCTCCGTCTACCGTCGCGCAGCCGATGCGCTGCGCCGCTTTCAGGAGCGGCGTCTCGAGCGGAACGTGGACGATCTCCGACACCCACATCGCCGGGCGCAGGAGCGTTTCATCCAGCGGCATTGCCGCATCGCTTGCCATGCCGACCGGGGTGGCGTGGATGAGGCCGCTCGCGGAGCGCAATGCGGCCTTCGGGTCGCGTGCCGGAACGACTGTACGGTCGGGAAAATTTGCCTGCAGCGCGGCCGCAAGCATGGTGGCGCGCGATAAATCGACGTCGAAGATCGCGAGTTCGCCGACGCCAAGTTCGAGCGCTGCATAGCCGACGGCCGAGCCGGCGCCGCCGGCGCCGAGCAGAGCCACGCGCGACAGATCCGCCTGAGGCAGGGCGCGCCGAAAGCCCCAGCTCCAGCCAGATGCGTCGGTGTTGTAGCCCACGAGGCGCTCGCCTTCGCGCACCACGGTGTTGACCGCCCCGATGGCGCGCGCCTCGTCTGAAAACGCGTCGAGCAGAGGCATCACCTGCTGCTTGCACGGATAGGTGATGTTCAAGCCCGCGAAGCCCATGATGCGCGATGCGGCGATCAGGCCCGGTAGCGACGCGATGCCGGCGCCCGCGACGTCGAGTTCGATGAGCTGATAGTGCAGGCGTATGCCGTGATGCCGCGCTTCCTCCTCGTGGAGCGCGGGCGCAAGCGAGCGCTGGATGCCCGCGCCGATCAGACCGCACAGAAAGGTTCCCACCGCCTTCATCCCGGAAGATCCCTCGAAGTCAGGGAATAGGCGCAGCGGTACAACCCCTCGACCCTGCCCGGCAGCGCGCCGTGGCTCTCGAGCTTGCCCAGCTCTGCGGCGACGGCTGCCTTCACCGCACCGACGTCGTATCCGGCAATCAGCAACACGCAGTCCGCTCGCCCGTCCATTCCGCGGATTTCATGCTCCTTAGTGCGGGGAACATCCGTGGCAAGCGATTCAAGGAGGTACGCACCGGTCAGCCCCTTGCGCTGCGGCAGCGACGGCAACACTTCGGCGCTCAGCCATTTCAGTGCGGACCCCCTGGTCCGCGGCGACGGGGAAAACCGGATCGTCGCCAGGATCTGCGCCAGCCCGCCGCCGAAGCTTGCGCGAACCCGGCAAAGGCTGCGGACCATGTTGCGGTGATGCGGCATCATCTGGCGGGACCACGGCGTGGGTTGGTTGAGCCGGTCGAGGTAAGCGCCGCTCGTTATCGTTTTCCGGTCCCGGGTTTCGTAAAGAACGAAGTACGAAGGCGCGCCCGAGTCGGCGACCCAGCGCGTGCCGCGCAGGAATCCCGGGATGCCGAGGCGCTCGGGCATGTGCTCGTGCGAGTGCCAGTCTTCCCACTCCGCGCGCACGTCCGGCGGCACGTCCCACCACATGGCAACGGCGGCGCGGCCGAGCATAGGCGGCGCTCCCGCTACCCCTTGTAGCCCAGGATCCGGGGCAGGAACAGCACCAGGTCCGGCACGTAGGTAATGAGCGCGAGCGCACCGATCATGACGGCGAGGAACGGCATCACCTCCTTCACCAGCTCGGTGAGGGAGACGTCGGCGATCTTCACCATCATGAACAGCAGCAGCCCGTAGGGCGGCGTGACGAGACCGAGCATGACGTTGACGACGGCCACCACGCCGAAGTGCACCGGATCGATTCCCAGCGCCTGCGCGGTCGGCAGCATCACCGGCAGGATGACGAGCAGGATCGTCGTTCCTTCCAGGAAGCAGCCGAGGACCAGCAGGATGACGTTCGCCACCAGCAGGAACATGGCCGGCGACATCTGCCAGCCCTTGAGCAGCGCGGCGACGACCTTCGGGATGTTCTCGACGGTGATGACATAGTTGAAAACGAGCGCGCCCGCGATCAGCATGCCGATCGAAATAGTGATGCGGCTGCTGCGCACCAGGGTGCCGTAGAGGTCGCGCCAGCTCACGCTGCGGTAGAGGATGGCGGAAACGGCGAGCGCGTAGGCCGCGGCGACCGCGGCGGCTTCGGTCGGCGTGGTAACGCCGCTGTAGAGGCAGCCGAGCAGGATCACCGGCATCAGCAGCGCCGGCAGCGCCTCCCAGGTGATGCGCGGCCACTCGCGCAGGGGAATCGGCGGCTCGACCGGGAAGTTGCGGCGCTTGGCGTTGAAGGCGATCAGCGCCATCTGCACCGCGCCGATCAGCAGGCCCGGGATCACGCCGCCGAGGAACAGATAGCCGATCGAGGTGTCGGAGATGAGCGCATACAGCACCATCGGGATCGACGGCGGGATGATCGGCCCGATGACCGACGAAACGGCGGTGAGCGCGGCGGCGAAGCTGGCGGGATAGCGGCCGTCGCGCGTCATCAGCGTCTGCATCACTCTGCCCGAGCTCGCGGCATCGGCCAGCGCCGATCCGGACATGCCGGCGAAGATGATGCTCTGCACGACGTTGACGTGGGCAAGGCCGCCGCGATAACGGCCGACGAGCGCGTTACAGAAGCGCAGCAGCCGGTCCATGATGCTGCCCGCGTTCATGAACTCGGCGGCGAGGATGAACAGGGGAATCGCGAGCAGCAGGAAGCTGCCGTTCATGCCGTTGATCAGCTGCTCGGCAGCGGTGCCCATGTCGAGCCCCGCCAGCCCGAGGTAGAGCACCGAGCCGGCGATCATGGCATGGCCGATCGGCATGCCGAGCAGGCTCAGCACGACGATCGCCGCGAGGCAGGCGGTGAACGGCGTCACAGGCCCGAGCTCACTTCGACGGAGTCGGAGGCGCCCGGGTCGCGGCCCCGCCAGTACTGCCACACGATCCAGGCGTAGCGCACGATGATGGCGACGGCGAAGATGATGTAGATCGAGTACAGCCAGTCGAGGCGGATATGCAGGTAGGAGCTCTTCTCCACCTTCATGTAGGTCACGTAGCGGACCGAAGCCGGCAGCGACACGGCGTAGAGGATGACGAGCGAAGCGCCCATGATGACGCCCATCACGCGGCGCACGCGCGGGCCGGCCGCGGAGTAGATCAGGTCGAAGCGGATCTCCTCGCTTTCCTTGAGGACGAACGCCGAGCCCAGCAGCACCATCCACAGCCAGCAGATGATCGTGAGCTCGGTCGTCCATCCCACCGGGAAGTTGAAGAAATAGCGGAACACGATCTGCAGGATGAACGCGACGAACATCACCGCGAACAGCGCGGCGACGACGTTCTCGGCCCGGCGGTGCAGCCAGGCTGCGGCGCGGCGGAGATTCACGCGGCGCCTACTTCAGGGCGTTGATCTTCTCCAGCATCCCCTTCGGCCATTCCTTCGCATCGTCGGACGCGAGGTAGACCTTCTGGGCGTGGGCGCGGAACGCGTTCTGGTCGGGGCTGTAGACCAGCAGGCCCTGCTTGCGGAAGCCGTCGGCGAGCTCGGCCTCGCGCTTCAGGTGCTCGGCGCTGCTCCATGCGATCGCCTTGTCGGCGGCCGCCTGGAAAGCCTTCTGCCTGGCCGGCGACATCGCGTTCCAGGTCTTCAGGTTGACCGACAGCAGGTCGTAGCCGACGAGGTGCGAGGTGAGCACGATCTGCGACATGACTTCGTAGAACTTCATGTTCTGCACGTTCGGCAGCGGGTTGTCCTGGCCATCGATGGCGCCGGTCTGCAGCCCCGTGTACACCTCGGCGTAGGCCATCGGCGTCGGGTTCGCGCCCAGCGAGCGGCCGAGCAGCTGCCAGGCGTCGCCCGGCGGCATGCGCAGCTTGATGCCGGCGAGGTCCGCCGGGGTATTGACCTTCTTGCTCGGCTTGAGGCCCACCTGGCGCGTGCCGAAGAACGTCGGCCCGAGGACCTTGATCTTCACCTGCTCCTCGGCCTGCTTCTTGTACTGCGCGCCGAGCTCGCCCGACCAGAAGTGCGCGAGATGATTCGCATCGCGAAACAGATACGCCGACGTGAGGAGCGACCAGGCGGGCAGCTGCTTGGAAATGTCCTGCGGCGCGATATTGCCCATCTCGAGGTTGTCGCGCTGCAGGGCGACCAGCTCGGTGCCCTGCTTGAAGAGCGAGCCATTGAGGTAGGGCTCGACCTTGAAATCGCCCTCGACCTCCTTGGCGAACATCTGGATCATGCCGGCGCGGATGTCCTTGTCGGAGAACACGGCGGCAAAGCGCAGCGTCGGTTTTGTTGCTTGAGAAAAAACCGGAAAACTAGCCGTAGCGGCGAGCGCGGCGCCCGCCTTGAGCGCCGTGCGACGGTCGAAACGTGTCTTCATGTCCTTGCTCCTCGGGTCAGGTAGCTGAGAATCAGGTCGGCGACCAGCTCGCGGCGCCGGGCGATGTTGCCCTTGCGCCCCATCTCGCGCTGGAAGATGCTGCCGAAGGTGTACTGGTTGGTGACGTTGAACATGCCGAGCGCGGCGATGGCCTTGTGCACCTCCACCGGATCGACCTCGCGGCGGAAACGCCCCTGCGCCTGCCCGCGCTCGATGACGCGCGCCAGGCGCTCGATGATCGGCCGGTTGAGCGTGCGCATCATCTTCGACTTGCGCAGGTGGCGGCCGCGCGCCTGGTTCTCCGCCACCACCAGCCGCACGAAGCCTTCGTGCTCGACGTAGTAGTTGTAGGTGAACTCGACGATGCGGCGCAGCGCCTCCACCGGCGCCAGGTGATCCAGGTCGAGCCCGCCTTCGGCCTCGCGGATCTCGCCGTAGACCTGCTCGAGCACCGCGATGTAGAGCTTCTCCTTGCTGCCGAAGTAGTAATTGATGAGCGCGCGGGTGGTGTGGGTGCCCGCAGCGATGGCGTCCATGCTCGCGCCTTTGAAGCCGCGGGCGGCGAACTCGTCGATGGCCGCGGCGACGATGCCGGCGCGGTTCGCCGCCGGCGCCTTGGGCTTGCGCATCGCCGCGGTGCGGCGCGGGGCTTCGGCTCTTGGAATTAACGACATTGCAAGGTAAATTTAACAGGCTCGCCAATTCGAGGCAACGCCCCCCGCCATGACCGCCCGCGCCGAACGCCTGCCCGAACCCTCCAACCCCCTCGGCATCGACGGCATCGAGTTCGTCGAGTACGCCACCTCGCAGGCGCAGGCCTTCGGCGCGGTGCTGCAGAAGATGGGCTTCGCCCCGGTCGCGCGCCACCGCTCGCGCGAGGTGACGCTCTACCGCCAGGGTTCGATGAATTTGATTGTCAATTCGGATTCCCCTTCCGGGAAAAATGAGCCTGATAAGACCCCCACTTTGGCTGCCATCGCGCTGCGGGTGCGCGACGCCGGCCAGGCGTTCCAGCATTCGCTCGACCTCGGCGCCTGGGAAATGCCGACGCGCGCCGCCGCCATGGAGCTGCACATTCCCGGCATTCACGGCGTCGGCGACAGCCTGATCTACTTCGTCGACCGCTACCGCGACTTCGCCATCTACGACGTGGATTTTGTTTTCGATTCGAATGCAAAACCCGACCCGCCGGCGCTCGCCGGCCTGCACTGGTTCGGCCTCGTGCAGGCCATCCTCCCCGACCGCACCGCCGACTGGCTCGACTTCTACCGCACCCTGTTCGGCTTCCAGGTGCTGCCGCGCGGCAAGTACTTCGGCGTGCTGCCGAAGGGCACGCTGCTCGAGAGCCCCTGCCGCAAGTTCTACCTGCAGCTGATCGAGCCGCCGGCCGGCGCCGAGGAGATGCGCTGGAACGAGGGCCTGGTGCGCGTCGGCCTGGGCGCGCCGGACGTGCCGAAGGCGGTGAAAGCGCTGCAGCAGCGCGGCGTGGTGTTCGTCGACCACGGCGCGGTGCAGCCGAGCGACAAGGGCGCGCTCACGCAGGTGTATCTCGGCGGCGCCACCTTCGAACTCGTGGTTTCCCATTTGTGAGCCACCTGTGAACCTCGACAACTTCGGCATGGACACCATCACGCTCGCCGGGCCGCTCGAGGCGAAGCTGAAGGCGGTGCGCGAGGCGGGCTTCACGCAGATCATGCTCAACGCGACCGACATCGTCGGCCATCCCGGCGGCGAGGCGGCGGCGGTCGCCGCCGTGCGCTCGAGCGGCCTGCGCGTCACGGGCTTCCAGGTGCTGCGCGACTTCGAGGGGCTCTCGGGGACGCTGCACGCCTACAAGGTGGACGTGGCGAAGGGCATGCTCGAGATGTGCCACGCACTCGGCTCGACGGTTCTGCTCGCCTGCTCGACCGTCTCGCCGCATTCCACCCATGACTTCTCTTTAATAAAAAAGGATCTGCAGAAGCTCGCGATGCTCGCCGTGCCGCTCAACATCCGCATCGCCTACGAGGCGCTGTCGTGGGGCCGGCACGTGAATCTCTTTCCGCAGTCCTGGGAGATCGTCGCCGAGGCCGACCGCGCCAACCTCGGCCTGTGCCTCGACTCGTTCCACATCCTCGCCCACGGCACCGAGCTCGACCTGCTGGCGGACATCGACCCGCTAAAGGTGTTCCTGGTGCAGCTTTCCGACTTCCTGTGGCAGGAGACGCGCTCGGCCGAGGAGCGGATCGAGACCGCGCGCCACTCGCGCGTCTTCCCCGGCGAGGGCGTGCACAGCGAAAAGGTGATCGAGCTGGTGCGCGCGCTCGACGAGATGGGTTACCGCGGGGACTACAGCTTCGAGGTGTTCAACGACGACTACCGGCAGCTGCCGCTGCCGGTGGTCGCGCAGCGGGCGCGAGCGTCGGTGAAGTGGATCACCGGCCGCGTCGCGCGCCGCAGCCTGCCGGCGCGCCGGCAGGCCTAGCTTTCAG
>Ga0068855_100011046_pt1 | contig 10893 bp, 14 predicted proteins | sample KBSCornC52_FD_66592 | JGI IMG/M metagenome (GOLD analysis project Ga0068855, IMG submission 66592) | Corn rhizosphere microbial communities from Kellogg Biological Station, Michigan, USA - KBS Corn C5-2 | ecosystem: Host-associated > Plants > Roots > Rhizosphere > Soil ... | reverse complement strand
CGACTCGGTGGGGCCTACAAACGCAAGCGAAAGTTCGTATTTTTCTCCAAGCATCTCATTTTTGATCTCTGCAAACGGAATCGCCCGCCGGTGGCTTACCAATCGGCGGGACGTTTTGTTAACTATAGAAACCCCTTTAGACATTAGCGGCGGCGCGGACCACGGGTCGTGCGCGGCTCCATCTTGCCGAGCTTGATAAGCTCCTGCACCTCGGCGCGGCGCTTGATAACCTTTAAAGCCTGCTTGCGGCGGACGTTCGAAGATTTAATGCGGGTATGGTAGCGGTTAGAGCGCATGCGCTGGATAATTCCCGCGCCTTGTACGCGCTTTTGGAAGCGGCGGATGATATTTACATCATTTTCGCCGTCGTTTTTGCTCACTTCCGCTTGGATTGACATGTAGGCACGATAATAACACAGCCTTTTAAAGGCCGCAACATAGCTGTTTTTACTAGCGCAATGTTTTTAAAAAGCGGGGGAGTTGGGCTATCTGTACCACCTGCTGGGAGGAGTTGGTAGTGCTGCGGACAATAATAGTGCCGTCCAAGGCCTCGCGCTGGCCCATAATCAGCATGTATGCCACGCCAAGCTCTTTGGCGGCAATAAGTTGCGGCGAAAGATGTGTTGCGTCAAAGGACTGCGATACCGGGATGCGTGCTTCGCGCAGCATGTCCACGACCGTAAGGCCCTGGAGTTTTGCGCGAGTCCCAAGCTGCACAAAATACACTTTGGGAACGTTTAATTTGCTGCTTGGTCCGGTGTAGCTCGATTTGCCAGCGCCCTGTTTCCTAAAGAAGATGCTTGCCGCGACGCCAATGCCGTCTTTGCGTCCGCACTGGCGGCGCAGATACTCGTCGAAGCGCCCGCCCACGGTGGCAAGTACGGTCGCGTCTTCTTCGGCCAAATCAATGGCAAACAAAAGATGCGGATCGCGCTGGTCACCAAGCAAGAGGTCGTCAATTTCGTACGGCAAACCTAAATTTTCTAGATGTTCGAGCACCGAGCGGAAGTGCGAGCGGCTTTTTTCGGAAAGAAAGTTCATCGAGCGCGGGCCGTTGGTTAAGAGTGCGCGGCATTCCGGATTTTGGCATGCATACGGCGCGTACGGATTATGGAGCAGAGTCTCTTTGCAGCACTCACGGAAGTTGTTTTGCTGTTTGCGCGTAAAGGTCGAGAGTTCGCGGCCAAAGCGCTGCTGGCTGTCTTTGTCGCCGGTGGCATTGACGCGCACACGCGAGATAGTTGCGCCCCACTCGGTGAGTATTGCCGATAGCGTTTTTAAAAGCACGACTTCGCCGACCGAGTCGAAAGAGCCGATAACTTGCAAGCCAAATTCGCCCGACTCGCGCGGAGAAAGCGACTTGGGCAAAAAAGTCGGCGCAGGCGACGCGTAGTAAGCAAGCGACGGCTCGCCAGGTTTAAGTTGGAGGTGTACCGCATTTACGAACGCAACCGAGTCAAACGAGTTGGCTCCTTTGCGTTTTTCGAGCCGGTTACGTGCTGCGCGCTCGACTTCGTGCGCCGGGCGAAAACCGTAAAAACTCGCAACGTCGCTGGCGTGCTTTAAAAAAGAGGCGGGAGAAGTGCGGCTCATGAGTGTTTGGTATTACTGTTCCTGATCGGGCGTACCACCGGGCAGTACACCGATTGCGTTTAGAGGAAGTAGGCGCACGTATGCACGTCCTACTATGTTCTGCTTGGGAAGAAGGCCCCAGTAGCGGCTGTCGGAGCTTTCAGGCCGGTTGTCGCCCATCACAAAGTACTGGTCTGCCGGCAACGTAACGCTCATGTCGGCGCCATTGCCGACATTTTTGACGTACGGCTCGTTAAGTTCAAACGTGGTGCCGTCCGTTTTGGTGATGTACACAGTGCCTCCTTTAATAGAGACCGTTTCGCCGGGGAGACCTATGATGCGCTTAATAAAATATTGCGACGGGTCTTTGGGATATTTAAATATGATGACTTGACCGCGCTCCGGAACCTCAAAATGGTAGGTTAGTTCATCGACAATAAGATATTGCCCGGTTTTAAAGGTCGGATCCATCGACGCGCCCGACACGATAAAAGGCTTCGCGACAAAAAGACGAATCGGGACGACTATGACGACTGCGATGAGCGCAAATTTCAGGAGCTCGGTGAAAAAACCCTCACGTTTTTCTCCTGGCATGGGGTACATTGTATTCTTTTTTTTGAACTTTGCAAGCGTGTGCTATGATTTTGCGCATGCAATGGACTATCGCGGCGCTGGGGAATCCGGGTGAAGAATACATTGGCACGCGCCACAACGCGGGGCGCGAAATTTTAATGAATATCGAGAAGAAAGAAGGAGACTCTTTTACTAAAGCGGGCATAGCAAATAAGCTTTTCGGCAAAAAAGTGACGATTATATATCCGGACGTGTACATGAATAACTCAGGCTCTGCAATAAAAAAAGTTATCACGAGCAAAAAAGCCGCCGAAACACTCGTGGTGTTGCATGACGAACTTGATTTGCCTTTGGGTAAGATAAAAGTGTCATTTGGCTCGTCTGCGGGCGGACACAATGGTGTTAAGTCGGTACAAAAAGCGCTCGGCACGCAAAATTTCGTGCGTGTGCGCATCGGGATTAGCCCTTCTACGCCATCCGGCAAATTAAAACGTCCCGACGGCGAAAAAACTGCAGATTTTGTGTTGGCAAAATTTAGACCGCCGGAAAAAGAAATAGTAAAGAAGGCGCAAAAGTTGGTGAGCGAAACCCTAGAGCTTTTGTTAACCGAAGGGCTCCCGCAAGCAATGAGTTTTGCCAACTCACAGTAAGGAAGTGTGGACAAGGCGCGCTCTCGTACACAAGCGGGTGGTATATATAGAGCATATCTATGGCAAGATCTCGCGCTTTTATTTTGCGGGGCTTCACTCTTATTGAGCTTTTGGTCGTGATTGCCATTATCGGTATTCTTGCATCTATTGTATTAACAGCGCTCAACGGCTCGCGTACCAAAGGGCGCGATGCCAATCGCCTTGCAAGCCTCGAGCAGATGTCACGCGCGATAATTCTTGCCGATGCCGATCCTGCAAAAAGTTTGACCGGCTGTACTAATACCGGAGGTTCTACATCGCCCGACGCTACTACCAATAATGCTTCTAACTGCACGGGCCCATCACCGATTAACTTTACAAACTACAAAGATCCGCGCACTTCGAGTACGGTTTGTCCCAAAAACTCAAGTTCTGCATGCCAATATATGATTTCAAAAAGCGACGGCTCGACGGGCAATCCTACAACGCAAAATTTTGAAATCTGCACTTACCTTGAAACGCAGGCAGCGGGGAACTTTGGCCCCGGCATGGTGCGTATTGATAGTAACTCGGGCGGCGGTATTAAAAGCGGCTGCAATTAATCTGAGTGTACGATTAAATTATGAAACTAAAAGGCATTTACAAAGCATCGAACCTCCTGACCTTTTTGCTGATTGTATTGGTGCTTATTTTGGCTGCGGCATTAACTAACAACTACTTCTCTTCAAACAGTAATAGTGTGCAAAAAGCGCGCGACGCGGTCCGCATTTCCGACATCGACAATATTCACAACGCGATACGCCAATACTACGCGGCTGACGGACGCTATCCCGCGTGTCTCTACCAAGCCGACTGTACGCACTCGCTTGAGGCCGCCGATCTTTTGCAGCCCATGCCGAAGGATCCGCTGACTAATATCGAATATTCCTACGCCGCTTTTGGCACGGGCGCTAACTGCCAAGGCTACCATTTGGGTGTTTCGCTCGAACGTACGGGGAGCCAAGCCCTCTTAACCGGTGCTGATGCGCCGATGGAACCCGCAAACGCTTTATGTACGAGTAGCAAGCCGGACTTTTCGGGACTTTCCTACGCCAATGGCGGAGAGCCGTGCGGCACGCAAGCGGGTTCGCCAGAGCCCTCAAATTCGCCCGACGCAGAAACATGCTACGACTTGGCGCACACGGTTGCGCAGCCCGCGCACTAATGCATGACACAACTCGCCCCGCGTCAGACGCGGAGCTTTTTTCTTGACGCATATGGCAATAGGCGTTACGCTCGCGTAAGTTGTTCACGAAAGGGGAGAGCGATGAATCAAACAGTTGCGCGGGCGTCAGCTGCAGACGAAAAAGACCAACTGCAACTTATGGAATATGCAGTCGGCGATTTGAAGTTCAATCTCGTCAGACATATCGTCTACTGCAACGGTGCAACGCTTCAGATGTCAGGAAAGAATTTTTTGCTGTTGCACACGCTCGCTTTCAAAATCCACAAAGGTGGGGATCCGGTGGCAGACAGAGACGAACTTCGGTGGGTGTTGTATGGCGATGATCCTGGCATCTATCCAGCGTCAAACACTATTGACGTGTTTGTAAACCGAGTACGCGCTCGGTTGAAGGCGTGCAGGTCAGCCTGGAAGATTCAGACGGTACGTTCGAGAGGCTATCAGCTCGAATTGGTGAACTCAAATCAAAACGCCCCTCCAACATAGTTTGGCCGGGCGTTTTTCTTTTACGGTGGTGATTACTTTGCGGTGAAGCTAAGCGCCATGCGCATCTCTTTGGGGTCAAAGATCGAGATCGTAAACGGATAGCGTTTGCCCAATTCCAATGCCTTTCGAAGCGCCTCTTCGCTGCCAAACTCCGAGACGTGTACCAAACCGGCGATGCCTTCCTCAATCGAAGCGAGCGCGCCGTGCTTGTTAAACTTAATGACCACGCCTTCGACTTTGTCACCCTTGTGATACTTGCTCGAAGCAACCTGCCACGGATTTTCTTTAAGCTGCTTAACAGAGAGAGAGATCTTGCCGTCCTTAATATCAATGATCTTTACCTTTACTTTGTCGCCAACCTTAAAGAAGTGGCGCGGATCGTCCACCAGGCCCCAGTCAATTTCAGAGATGTGGACCAAGCCCTCAAGACCCTCTTCGAGTTTGATGAATACGCCAAAGTCCACCATGCCGGTAACTTCGCCCTCAACCATGTCGCCAACCTGATAGCTTGCGATGAGTTCCTTTTTCTCTTTATCGTCGCCGCCTTTTTCGCTGAAGATAAGTTTGCCTTCCTTCGGCGTTGCAGAGATAATCGTGACCGGGAGTTTGGTTCCTACGAGTTTGCGCAGCTCATCCAAAATTTTGTCTTTGTCGCCGTCAGTTACGCGCGGATAGTGCTCGGCTTTAAGCTGCGAAGCGGGGAGGAAGCCTGAAAGGCCCTGCCACTCCAAAATAAGACCGCCCTTGTTGGCCTCTTTAACAGTAAGTTCAAACGGAGATTTTTGTTTGACTGCCTCTTCGGCCTCGGCCCAGACAATCGCCTGGCGGGCTTCTTTAAGAGAAAGCTCGATGTAACCGTCTTTGGTGTCGGTTGCGATAACTTTTGCAGCAACAATGTCGCCGACGTTGGTGCGCTTGATTACCTCGCGCGCGTTCATGTACTCGCGGCCGTAAATGACGCCGGTGCCAAACGGCGGCAGGTCAATGTAGAGGCGTGCGCGATCAAGAGCCAAAACTGGTCCTTCAACAATGTCGCCCGGCTGGGGTGCTGCCTGGCTTTTTTCTGCGAGTCCGTGCATGAGCGTCAGCTCACCTAGGGTAGTGTCTTTAGTTTCCATATATTGATTTGTACGATAGGGGTCCAAAAAACGGTCTTTTGGAGTTACTCCTATGCGCTGTTTCTATTAATAAGGCGTAGCCCTTATTGCTAGGCACTATATAACAAATAAATTGAGTACGCAAGAAAAGTTGAGACCCCTACCTTCGGTTGAAGGTAGGGGTCGGGGATGTGGCGATGAACAAAGTATTTTCGAGCCCAAGAGTGTTCAAACCGTTAGGTTTGATACCGTGCTTGGGTGCTCGGCTAAACCTCCTGTAGCCCCTGGACGCAAACGGTGCTGGGCATGCTGGCCTGTTGTCAGGCTGGCCGGCGCCGGCGCCCGATCAGATCGAGGTGTTGGAGTATTTCAAAAACAGAACCTGAAAGGACTTCTTCATCCGCTTCTCCTGGTTGAGTTGCAGTGGGCCCACTATAGCTGAGTTGCTAAAACCTGTCAAGTGTGTTGAAGTGTGGTGAAAAGGTAGAAAAAAGCCCTGTCACAATGACAGGGCTTGGGAACTAGATAGCAACGGGCGTGTTGGACTCATGATATTTCGACGAGCAGAAGGCGAGATTGTCGCGGGCAAGTTTACCTGCGGGGTCGTGCATAGCTTTATAGAGCCACCAATCGCGACCCATGAAATCTGGAGTGTCAGGCTTCTGTTCTGCAAAGAGCGCAGCTGCCTGACGTTCGCCGTCTTTTTTTAAAGTGCCGTGCATGGCTGCCTCCTGTTATTGCAGTTGCGGATTTCCTTCGAGTCTCGAAAGAATAGGTTGGCTCCGTTCCTTTTGCTGTTGTTGTTGCAGCTGCCGCAGCTTGCGCCTGTCTTCGCCGACCTGATGTGCGATCTGCGTGATTTCGTTCGAGCCAGTTATGCGCTCAGATTCGTCATTCGGCATTGCTGCCTCCGCTTAGTTTAGAAAGAACTTCGTAACTTCATTATACCTACAGGTTCTCGTTTGGAAACTGTGTATAAGGGTTTTCATAGGTAGTGACGCAGGTCATAAATTTTTATTACAAATGGGCGGAAAAATATAAAAGAAAATGGCCCCACCGTTGTGTAGGTAGGGCCTGCCTGTTAATTAAGAGGCGTCCTTCTCGCGGAACGCAGGTCTATGCCTGCTTAGGAAGCGGTCTCGCGCTTTTGCAAGCGCGAATTCTGCGGCTTGGGGTCGGGGCCGAGTCCGGCACCGCCGCCGAAAAATGTGGAACCGCGATAGCGGCTCGGATTGCGACTCACTGCGTCGGGGTGTTCGTCACCTTGCTGGCGCATGGGGCCGGGGCCGCTCGTCTGGCGCTGTTGCTGTCGGGCGGAGTTTGAAGAACTGCCACCAACGGGAGGTTGGTTTGCCATCGTCGTGCGAGACATCTTGTGTCTTTCCTTGGTTGTTAGAACTGATCTTCTCAAAAGAGAACGCAGTCATTGCCTCATCTCTCGTGTTTTGAGTAAAGAAAACCGCGGCTTTATGGCCGTGCATCTACCCAAACGCGGGAGCGGCACCTATATACGTTATCACGCTAGTTTAAGTTCGTCAATAGCCTTTAAATACGGCCCTCTTTATATATTTATTTGGGAGAATTTTGTTTCCAAAATCCTCCCAAATGTGCTAAAATAGACCTATGGTTATCAGCTACTTGGGTGGCGAGTGCTTTAAAATTACGCAGGGAGATTTGACTCTTGCCTTTAATCCACCCTCAAAAGACTCATCGCTTAAGGCGTCTAAGTTTGGCGCCGACATCGCGCTAATTTCGATGGATCACGAAGACTTCAACGGCACCGAAAATGCCGCCTTTGGCGAGCGCGAGCCGTTTGTTATTGCAGGCCCCGGCGAGTACGAAGTAAAGGGCGTTGCGGTGCGCGGCTTTGCATCCGAAACTACGTATGGCGGACAGAAGGCGATCAATACTATATATAGTGTCTCTTTAGACGGTATGAACCTTTGCTTTTTGGGTTTGCATGAAGGGGCGGCTATCCCGAACGCAGCCAAACAGGAGTTAGATGATGTTGATATTTTGTTCGTACCTATCGGCGGCGAAGGAGCGTTAGAATACGACGAAGCGTACAAACTTGCAGTGCAACTTGAGCCTAAAGCAGTAATACCAATGCTTTATGGCAAAGGCGATAAGCTAAAGTCGTTTATTAAAGAAAGCGGTAAAACAGCTGCGCCGCAGGACAAACTGACCGTAAAGAAAAAAGATTTGGCTGGCAAAGAAGCAGAAATAATCGTACTTGAAGCGTAATGATTAAAGGATATTTACATAGAGTCCATCAAAGACCGCCGCATGAACGCCGCACGCACGCGATGCAAATTGCCGCAGGCTTTACTGGCTTTGCACTTTTGGTGTGGGTCACGACGCTGGGCTTGCGCTTTGCAGCGCCTGCCGGAAGTCAGGCGCAAGATTCTAACCAAGTAGCGAGCGTCGCCGCGGCGCAAGACGGCAGCAATGCAACGCTTTTGGTTGCAACATCGAGCGACTCGACGTATTTTAATCAGCAGTAACTTATATGGCTAAAGAGAAACCGCAGCCCGAAGAGGCTAAACCGCATATTAACGTTGTCGGCCGCAACATCTCTACCGAGATGCGTGAGAGCTTTATTGACTATGCGATGTCGGTTATTACCGACCGCGCATTGCCCGACGTGCGCGACGGCTTAAAGCCCGTGCACCGCCGCATTCTCTACACCATGCACCGTATGGGTCTTACCTCTAGCGCACGCTTCCGCAAATCGGCAGCGGTGGTGGGCGATGTGCTTGGTAAATATCACCCGCATGGAGACACTAGCGTGTATGACGCGATGGTAAAAATGGCGCAGGATTTTTCGATGCGCTACCCGCTGGTCAGCGGGCAAGGTAACTTCGGCTCAATCGACGGCGACTCGGCCGCAGCTATGCGCTACACCGAGGCAAAAATGTCGCGCATTAGTGCCGAGCTGTTAGGCGATATCGAAAAAGAGACGGTCAACTGGCGCCCCAACTACGATGGCACGCTAAAAGAGCCCGAAGTCTTGCCGGCCGCAGTGCCCAACCTTTTGCTCAATGGCACTTTGGGCATTGCTGTCGGCATGGCGACATCTATCCCGCCGCACAACCTTAAGGAAGTTTCAAACGCGCTTACGCATTTGATTGAAAATCCGCATGCAACCGTAGAGGATTTGATGGAGCACATTTCGGGCCCCGACTTTCCGACGGGCGCTATCGCTTTTAATAAAAAAGATCTGCTCCAGGCCTACTCGACCGGCAAAGGCGGCGTCGTGACGCGCGGCAATGCCGAAATTGTCGAAGGCAAAAAAGGCGACTATCAAATTGTTATTACCTCAATCCCGTACCGCGTTAACAAAGCCGACATGATAGTGCGCATCGCCGACTTGGTACGCGAAAAAAAGATAGAGGGCATCCGCGGTTTGCGCGACGAGTCTACGCGCGACATCCGTGTGGTGGTGGACCTCAAGCAAGGCGCCCATCCACAAAAAGTGCTCAACTATTTGTACAAACACACGGCGCTTGAAGATACCTTCCACTTCAACATGGTGGCGTTGGTTGATGGCGTGCCGCAAACGCTCAGCCTCAAAGGAATTCTTCAAGAATTTCTTAAGCATCGCAAAGAGGTGGTGCGCCGCCGCACCGAGTTTGACTTGGGGCGCGCAAAAGACCGTGAGCATATTTTGCTCGGCCTTAAAAAAGCGCTCGATATTATTGACGAAATCATCAAGACTATCCGCGCATCTAAAGATGTGGCAGAGGCGCATGCCAATTTGATGAAAAAGTTTAAGTTTAGTGAGCTCCAGGCAACGGCGATTTTGGAAATGCGTCTGCAAAAGCTCGCCAACCTTGAGCGCAAAAAAGTTGAGGATGAGTTGAAAGAAGTACAAGACCTTATTGCCGATTTGGAAGGACTCCTCAAATCGGAAAAGCGCATGACCACGGTGATTAAGACCGAAATCGAAGAGGCTTCTAAAAAGCACGGCGACGACCGCGAGACAAAAATCGTTAAAGGCGCCGCCGGTGTTATCAATGTCGAAGACCTCGTGCCCGACGACGAGCAGGTGTTGGTGATGACCGAAGACGGTTACGTTAAGCGCACCAACCCCGACGAGTACCGCAAACAAAAGCGTGGCGGCGTGGGCGTTGTTGACCTCAACACCAAAGAAGAGGACTTTGTAACGCGCTTCCTTACCACCTCAACGCATTCGGATCTGCTGTTCTTTACTGACGCAGGCAAGGCGTATCAAATAAAAATGTACGAGCTGCCCGAAGGCAAGCGCTCGACCAAAGGCAAAGCATTGGTCAACTTCCTCTCGCTTACAGACACCGAAAAAGTCTCGTCGATTTTGCCGATGCGCAAAAACCAAAGAGAAGGCGAGAAGTTTTTGTACATGATCACCAAGCAGGGCACTGCTAAAAAAGTTGATGCGACGGCCTTTCATGATGTGCGCAGAAGTGGCCTTATTGCAATCAAGTTGCAAAAGGGTGATGAGCTTATTGCCGCGCTTTTGGTTGAAAAGGGCGATGAAATCTTCCTCTCAACCGCAAAAGGGCAGTCTATCCGCTTTAAAGAGTCTGACATTCGCGCGATGGGCCGCGCGGCCGGCGGCGTGCGCGGTATGAAGCTTGGCAGTGGCGACTCTATTGTGGGCGCCGATGTCGTAAAGAAAAATGCTAAAGATGCCGAGGTGTTGGTAGTTTCGCGCAACGGTTATGGCAAAACCACGCCGGTCGGCGAGTACAAAGTGCAAAACCGCGGCGGCAGCGGCATCAAGACCATGAACATGACGCCCAAAACAGGTCCGTTAATTGCCGCACAAGTTATATATAAAGACAACGCCGAAGATGCGTCTGAAATAGTGGTAGTCTCCCAAAAAGGCCAAGTAATCCGCACCGAACTCAAAGAAATTCCGTCCCTGTCTCGCAGTACTCAAGGAGTAAGAGTAATGAAACTCCGCGAAGGCGACGCTATTGCATCTTTCGTCTGCTTGTAATAATTGACTTTGCTTTAAAATATCCTCCAATATAATGGGGTATTGTTTTGCTACAATATGTAGTGTACACTACATATTGTAAAAGCTAAGCAATTCGATATGAGCGACCTAAATGTAAAAGTGACGATTGAAGGGGAGGGTATTTCGGTTGTAAAATACACTACTGAGCAGAAAGCTGGCCAGATTCTGAGCTTCCTTGGGAGCGAGCAAAATGTAGCCGGGGATTCCTATAGGGGGACAGCCGCGTCGGTCACCCCTCAGCTAATTGGCGTCCGGGTTCAACTTCGGGACCTTCTCGCTGAGGCTAATGCGAAATCATTTCCACAAAAGATA
>Ga0068855_100011045_pt1 | contig 10895 bp, 21 predicted proteins | sample KBSCornC52_FD_66592 | JGI IMG/M metagenome (GOLD analysis project Ga0068855, IMG submission 66592) | Corn rhizosphere microbial communities from Kellogg Biological Station, Michigan, USA - KBS Corn C5-2 | ecosystem: Host-associated > Plants > Roots > Rhizosphere > Soil ... | reverse complement strand
AAAGATGATCGCCTTGTCGTCCTGCGCCAGCGAGCTGATCGATTCGATCAGCCAGGTCGCTTTGAACATTTCGAGCATTCGACGCATGCGCCCAATCTTGACCAACGCGACTTCGCTATCATCGGACAGGACCTTCCTGTACTGGGTCATTTCGTCGACGCCCAGCTGCACGTATTGAACGTCGTGCGTCTTCCCCTTCAGCGATTTCAGGACATCTTTGCGCCGGCGCAGCATCCATTCGGAGACGCGTTGTGAAAGCACTTTGCGCAACTCTGGTTTGCCGGCAAATTCGCCTAAGAAGTCGCCAATCGGAATCTCGCCAATCGGATGACCGGACAGGCGCAACAAAGAGTGGAGTTCGCTTTCGCGATTGAGAATGGGCGTCGCGGTCAGAAGGAATCGACGCTCGACGTGCTTGGCCACGAGGAAGGCGTTCCGAGTACGCGTTGAATCGGCTTCTTTGAGGTAATGCGCCTCGTCACAGAGCATGGCGCGGAATTTGATGACCTTGTCATTGATCGCCTGTACCACGGCTCCCAATCGCTCGTAGTTCACCACCAGCCAATCTGCCTGCGCCCAATCCTGCCCGTCGCCGGCGATGACTACGCAGGCTTCTGCCTGGACTGCGTGGATCTCACGCTGCCAGTTGATGCGCAAGCTGGCAGGACACACCACCAGCACAGCACCGGTCCCGGTTGTCAGGAATGCAGCAACGACGGCCTGCCGCGACTTCCCCAATCCCATGTCGTCGGCGAGAAGAGCACTTGAGTAGCCCAAAAGATGGCGCACGCCGGCGACCTGGTAGTCGTATAGCCCAAAGTCCTTTTCCGCCTGCAGCAATCGGGCTTCGTTGACCCATTGCTTTTTCATCGGCGTCGCCACGACCGTCAGAATGGAATTCTCGCCGGCGGAGTCGCCGGTGTCGCGCGCGCCGGCTTCCGGGATCATTCCGCCAACACTCAGCGCCGGCCGGTCGCCTTCCGTGAGCGTTGCCAGCTGCTCAAGTACAATCTCCGTCTCATGGACGTAGATGTGCTCTCGCTTCACCCCGGCGTGCGAATCGAAAGCTGCGAGGATATCCGGCAATTCATGCTTCAGACGCCAGGCGTTGCGATTGCGCAGGTAAATGCCATCAAGGCCTTGAACAGCTGCCAGCAGCACGCGATCGAGCTTAAACAAACACACATAGCCGCCGTGCTTGATTGGAAACAGCTGGACATCCAATCCAGCAACGAAGAGATCCGGATCCGGCGCAGCGAGCGCGGCCTTGATCTTTGCCACCGTTGCCGTCACATCAAACGTCGCGTCCTTCGGAAGATTGGCGGCCAGGTTGGCGGCGAACGCGCCATTGATTCGTGATCGAGCAAACACCCACATCCGACCGGGAGCAAACCATTGGCCTTCGCTTTCTTTGAAAAGCGTGGTGATCCAGGGGGCAAAGAGCGTTGACAGGCCAATGCGGAAGCCGTCCGAGCGGACAGCTTGGATGAATTCACGCGGCCCCTTCTTGTAGGCGGCAAGCTTCATCGACGCCTCTGATGCCAAAAGAAGCGGGATTCACTCACACCCGATATTGCGATATTTCCCATGTATTAAGGTACTTTGCTTATTTATTGCAAAGTATCATACAACGAAAGTCAATCGCATGCGACTACTCCAGGTAGTCGTTGGTTATCAGCTTCAGAAGAAGAAGGGGCGCGGGATCACCGTCGCGGCATCGAAGAGACGCTGCGCCACCGGATAATTGAGCAGATGCCAGCCGTGGGGTGTTGCGTGCACGAACTGAGCAATTTCGGCGGGTGTAAAAGTAAAGTTCGACGGCAATTTCAGCTTACGCTTTGCCGTACTATCGGCAGAGTTGCACTGTTCGCACATCATTGTCGGCGGGAACCTTGCTGGCCTGGTCGGAGCAGGATTGCTTCCGTAGCTGTCAGTACTGTGATCATGGTGCTCGTGGATCCCTGCTGCCCATCCCATGTATTTGTGAGGCTTATTCGGATAGAGCATCGTCCACCGAAGCAACTCAAATCGGGTCCTATTGCAGCCGGGGCAGCGCCAAAACTCCGGCAGCGCCGCGTACTTAATCTTGCAATGCGCGCCACCAAAATTCTGGTAATCCTCGGCCGACGGAAGCTTTCGCTCCGCGTTCTTTTTTAAAGTCCGCTCACGATTAAAGTCACGATATCCTCTTCCAAGACAGGCGAGACAGTTTCTGTCGCAATAGAACATCCCATCTTGCACGTGCACGCATGCGCAATGAGTAGTTGAGGGGGGAGTTTTTGCGACGGGATCCATCCAACAATTATAGCGCCAAGCACTTAATCTACCGTAAGTCACCACCCCGACAGCCTTTACTTTGCCGGCGCGGCGACCGGTTTGAAATCCTCAGTAGACCAATCGTAAGAATCGCTCGAATCGCATTGTTCCCCATGGGACCACCCGTCGTACCATTCGGAATGTTGCCACGTACCCTCTGCGTACGGGTTCAGACGCCAGTGTTTCCTCGCGAGGTAAGCATCTGTCCCTAGATCAAAAGGGAGGTCTCCGTTGCCGTTCTGGTTCACGCTCTATACCTCAATCAGATTTGGCTCCAGGATTGGCCCGCTTCGCGGCGTGCAACGACCCGGCGCAGGCCGCTCACTTGCACGATCTGGGCGTCATGACTTGGACGCGATTTGGCGTCTTTCATCGCACCAACAATGGTCTCTCTTGCTGCATGATGGAATTGGGAGTCCGAATCTGCGGGAAGACTGATAGCAAAATACATCACGTTATGCTTCTCAGCTCTATTGGGGGCGGCGGCGGCGTTGGGTCGCAGAAGTGCGTGGGAAAATCCCAACTAGCGGCTTCGAGCTTTGGCCCGCTCGCGTAAAACCATTCAAAATCGTCGCCGCGATCTGCCGTCGCCAGGCGAGGTTGATCCCAAGATGAGGCCCATAGCCAAATGACCCTTCCAGCAAACCACTCTTCGCCCGCGCTAAAATTGCGCCATTTGCTCAGTTCCATTGTTTTCCTCGATCAGCGCGAACTGCTACTGCCGTAGTCTTTAAAACCCCACTCCTTGGCCAAAGACTCCCAGATTGCTCCGCCATTTTCGAAATACTGATGGACCTCCTTTAACGGCTGCGCATCCATCATGAGCACGGCCATGCAATCGTCGAAGACTTCAAAATCCAAGCGACGCATGTCTGTCAGATCAAACGGGAAACGATCACCATTGTAGAGGTTCAGCAGAAAACGCGCGACTACGGAAGATTGGCCGGTGTCACGTTGCGCGATTGGCAGTAGCCGACGCAATGCGGCCTCCCCTTCCAAGCGGATTGATGGAATTGCAGCCTCGCGCTGTTCGCGCTCTCTCGATTTCGCCTGAAGCGCTGCGCGTGCACGCGCCATCGATTCTGGGTCTGACCTACGCAGAGGGGATACTTTTCGTTCCATTTTTTTTCCTATTTTACATCCACCAAACGGCAGCTTCAGCAAGGCCATGGCTACGATCATGGTCTGAAATTGCAGCGAGATAAAACGATGGAGCCATCGTTTCTCCATCAGCTTCGTCGGCAATAAAAACCATATTGCCAATTCGATCAATCCACGCAACAACGTGATCAGATGAAATCTTCATAGTTTTTCCGATCTTCCCGCTACGTGTTGTCAGGGGAGGCAGCGGCGCGCTTACGCTTGAGCAACCTGGAAACGTGGCTCGCACTAATTCCAGTCAACTGCGCCAATTCACGAATTGTCAGTTCAGGTTTCGCTTCCTGCAATTTCGCCAACACCTCCCCCTTTTCAGACACGCTGAAAGGAGGCACAGGCAGGGAGCGGTCGGATTTTTGAGCGTTCATATTGTCCTTTATTTTCTATCGACTCTTCTGCGCACTCGAACTCAACGCGTGAGCTGTATGTCGTGCATAGGTCGAAACAGCACGCCAATATGCCGCCATCGGCCCCTTGCGTTTCGCCCAGGACCTTTCTGCCTCGGTGTTCGCCTGGTCTCGCAACTCACGCAGCACTGCTTCGAGCGGAGCACGTTGCTCCGGCGGCAGCGCAAGCAATGCGCGACCGGCCGGCAATTTCAAGAGTGGATTCAAATAGCCCATTATTCCCTTTGCCTCAATGAGATGACTGATTTTACCGACGGTTTTCCCGTCAAGAGTGGTCGGCCGGATCCGTCGCCCGGAGTTTTTCCAGAACCTGCTGGTAGTTCGAATGGAGATCCGGCCAATCAGATCTTGGACGCAGAGCCGATACATCTAGTCGGCCCATAGACACTGCCAGGCGTACTCCAGGATGCCGGTGTCCCACAGTTGCCATCCAACCGGCGCACGCGATATCCGCACCTTCCTTAGACTGATGACATGCGAACATGCTCGCGCCGAAATCGGGGCCCATGTTGCGTTTGTCTGGGCAACACCCTGCCAAGCCTTCGGCCAACTCTAAATCAAAGTTCGGAATATCGGTCGCGTCTTTGTCAACGCGCCAAGGACACGAAGGACAAGGTTTAGCGATAGTAGTCAACGAGCAGGATGACATGACGGCTTTCCTCTCAAATTTTTTGAATATCGAAGTGAGCAGCTGCATAGATACTATTGCAGTCCCACACCTCTTTTCCATCGCGGTAAAAACGAGCGATACCGCCAGCAACCGTCATTTTTGCTTGAGGGTATACGTTGCCATGTCCATTCATGATCGCGGACATCTGGCTGCGATCCCGGCATGTCGCCCAATACTCGCCATCGGCAAGATGTTCTCGTTTTGTTCGCATGCTATTTACACCTGGAGCGCTTTGCGTGCAGCGTGGAGGTCCGCGCCAGTTTGCGCGCGATATTTTTTGACGGCTTCTACCATCTTTCCTGCGGCGATCATATCGCGGCACTCATTGATCAGGCGCTGCAATTTTTGCGCGGTTTGCGCTTCCTGTTGCTGCTTAAACGCATTCGCCATATGTGGCCCTTCCTATTTATTCTCAGCAATAGGTGCTGTAATCTTCCACTTCTTGGAAAAGCGCATTGCACCGATTTCATCTGTGTCCCGCGTGAACTGCCGAGGGAATCGAAGACGTGACGTCGGGTAGCGAAAATCAATCACCCAGGAAAGACGATAATGATCGACCCCGATCTTCTGCCAGCTGTGAGCATACGCCGCCATAATTGCCTCGTTCAGTTAAGAACCGCGCTCACACCAGTGACACGCAAATTCCATAGTTCATCTGTTTTATCTTCGACTGCACTTTCCTTGTCCAGAGCATAAGACAAGAAGCTAAAAGCCTGACCGTTCTCATCTACGGCATTGACGTTCCAGACACGCCAGTTGTTGACTTCAATTACCTCGATTGAATCTGCGGCCATGTCGTCATCCTTCCTATTCGTATCGCTTCGTCGAACGGTTGTACTTCCCATACTTCAACTTAGTCGAGCATCGTGCCGTATTCGGATTTCGGCAAGGCTTACCCTTCTCGGCCGACCATCCGCAGCTGCAATTCTCCCAGCAATCGCAGTCGCCCATCGACGCACCGCATTTCGTGCACCGCATGTTCGCTTTGTTGAAAAGGGTATCCAAAACTGCCACAGCACTGTCCTCTGTTAGTCTACGAATCCCAGCGTGCCATCTGCATCCCAAAGATTCACAGCAATTTGACGAACAACCGCTAGGTGCCTCTCGTCCTCACTAACTTCTGGCAAGCTATTGATAAATGCACGCTTGGCGATCTCGCCCACAAAATCGGCTGCATTGAACCCTGCTTTTAACAGGTCCTGATACCTCTCAGTGCCTAGCAGTTGCGCTACCGATTCATTGAATTGCTGGCGAGTTACGTTCATATCGATTTCCTTCAGATACTGCGCGAGTTAGCAACGCAATGAGCAATGCCATTGCTGCTCATCATATATACTCATTGAGTATATATCAAGCTTTTTTTGTATTCCCTTTCAAAATCTCCCGAATAAACTTCCATGCCATCTCGTCCATCTCTCTGAATCCATTGGATTCAGAGGGCAAGAGCCAGTTATCCAGACGGCGGCGCGTCGTGCCGATCCTCTCAGCAAAAGCGTCCCGCGTCATGTCCAACGTCGTCATGGCGTTTCGCAAAAACTCTTGTTGCGCTATAGGTTTTTCACTCATTTTGTTGGTCAAACTCAGATATACTCATTGAGTATGATAGCACCGTCGCAGGTCGATCGCGCGAGGTATTTTTGAGGGGTGTATCGGTCCGAATTGATAAGTTATTCGTGCACCGCTATGTGGAACCGCGATCAGTGTCTTCAACCCAGACGGCATGGGGCATGCCATTGGCGAACCACTGCTGGTGCAGGGTCAGATCCTGTTCGACTTCAGATTGATACCTTGCCCGACAAGATTCATACTTTTCTCCATCCGGACGAATAAATTTGAGCTCCCGTTCTTCGTATGCAGGTACCAAAACAGTCCCAGCTTTTACGCGCTCAAGCAACGACTCAAAATGCGCCAATCGAACCTTCATGTATTCGATTACTTCATTGCTTGGAGGTGCATTAACCGTGCCCATAACTGTCATCCTTGGTACTTGCCCGATTCATCAATTCCCCCACAAACTCGCAGTAGTTTGCTTGTCTTCATGGATATCTTCAACGCGCCGGCGCGCATCCACTCGCTGTCGAAGAATCTTCGCGTGCTCTTCTTTCGACATCGGTGCTGCTTTGGATAAGCTCTTCAAATCTGCTGCTTGTACGTCCCACTGATCGCCAAATTTCGTCATGTCAACAAAAGTCCTCAATAAGCTCTCTGAAATCACATACGCGGGCCGGGGAGGTAGTCTTCCGCCAGATCGGGGTATTGCTCTCGCATTACCTCATCACGCTCATCCTGCGTCAATTCACGCACTGCGCTGACATCCCAGATGAAAACGCTACTGGGTGAACTCCAGTCGTCGTTTTCATGCACCATCAAGCCACCATAGCCCAGCGCCTGCGCAGCCATCGCCATCGGCGTCTGATCGGCCAGCATATAGTCAATATACGGGCCTTCGCCGCTCTCTACGTCTTCGAGCGCGCGCTCCAGGCGCTTCAGGCCATCCTCGGATACAGTCGGCTCCGCCGTACACAGCGTCGCTGTGGCGCGCAGCAGCTGCACGCCGATCAAGGGATCCGTTTCCCAGTTCAAGATCTTGATGGCCACAATGTCATAACTCTTGACGCCATCCGAGAACGGGTCAAAGTAAGTGGAGTTCCCAGGAGTGGCGAAATATGCGCCATCCGGCTTAATCGCACCACGGCGCACCGCAAGTTTGACTTGTGCTGGATCGATCATGGTTTCATGGACGCCAGCGGCCGGCGCTCGATAGCGGCCTCGAAGACCGCTTCGGTAAGATGAGGGTCAACCACCGTGTTAAGAAAAGTCGGCTCGCCCGCTTCATCATCTTGGCCCTCGGCTTGCGGAATGGCGACCAGGGAATCCGGATCCGCGTGTGGATCATCGTATTCGACCACCAACACACGGCTTGGCCGGGTGGCCGTCGCCTCGCGCACAACACCATTGTTCATCGTTACGACGATCTTCGGATCGAACTCGTCCGTGGCCGACTTCAGCTTGTCGACCGTATCCCAAAGCGAATCACCCCAGCGCAACAACCCATGCCAAGTACAGTACTCATCAAAAAGCTGACGTGGAGATAATTCGGCGATTTCCTTATCGGTAAACGTCTCGCGCTGGCGCACCGCGGCAAGTACTTCCTTAGGGATCAGGTGCAATTCCATGAAAACTCCATCAAAGGTGAAAGGATATGGGGAGACGACGCACATGCGCTACCGGCATGCTCCCGCGACACATCTACGGTGAACATTTTTGGGGAGACCGGCAAGTACTCTGCCTCAACACTCTCCACAGACGGTCGTTGTTTTGAAAATATCGAGACGACACACCGCCAGAAGAAAATTATGCCATCCTCACATACGCATAGCGCTCCCCAAAAGGTTCAATTCTTCGATTGCGAGTTCGATATCTTTGCCAACGCAAAGCCCCGTGTAGAGCTCGTCGGCCAGATCTCGATCCTCGATCGCGCGCCACGTGTCGCCATCGACGACATATTCGCTGTCGTGCATCCCATCGATATGGCGACGGAACGTGGCAGATATGGTCTCAGCGTCCGGCTCCGCCGGCGACCAGGTGATTTCGCCCACCACAGGCTTATTTTCGGCATCCAATGACACCGAGAAGTAGCCTTCGCAGCCGTCGGCCGACTGCAGATGCACATACAGGTCATATTTTGGAAGCGCACTTCCCATCCGCGCGCGCGCCAGCGCAATCACATCAGACAGCGCCGCCTCTTGCAGAGACCCGTCCGCCGTAGCGACGACGCGGTTGATCAATTTCCCATCAATCCGGCTTTCAGCAGTTCCGTTGCCGCGAATCTCGGATGTGATCGGCATCACAGCGCCCGTGATCGCATCACGATACAACACACCAAATTCAAGCTCCGGTGACGGTGACGGGTGCTCACTCACTTGCAAAGATGCCTTCAAGCCATTCGCTCTGGCGATTGCATTCAACCGTAGCCAGGCGGCTGACGGCCGGCTCGTCGATGTATCCCTGTCGGATGCGCGATCGGCTAATTCCAGCTGCCGCAGAGCGACGAACTCGGGAGACTGTGGCGATATCGGCGACAAACGGGGCGTACCATCGGCGTCATGCGTTGCATGCCAGACGTCCGCTTTCCCTTTCGCATAAATCATGCAGTCGTCGCCGGAGGCCAAGGTCAGCAATCGATAGGACAAATTCGAGTGGACGCTCTTGATCGTCCAGAGCACATCGCTACCTTCGGGTAACGCGATAATATTCGAGCCGGCCAACTCGTCCATCGACTCCAGACCTCTTTCGTTCAGATCCCGCATAATTTGCTGATGCCGGCGTGACGACACCGCGTCGTCAAACGTAAAGTCATCGCGGATCTCGAAAATCTTTGCTTCCATATCGCCTCTCCGATCGATCAATAGGCTTTGGGAAGGACCACTGCCTCATCCCATAGCCGCTTCCACTCACTTGCGTATGCCGCTGCCAGATCCGGCACCTGAGACAGCAACAAGGCGTTCTCAGCGTTCTTCTCCGCAGCGGCCGTATAGTTGAAACTGCCGAGCTGCAGGCTTGTACCGTCGAGCACCATGAATTTATGATGGAAAATTTTGTAATTGGCATTCAAACGTACAGGCACGTCAGCATTTGCCAAGAACGTTGCCGCCGAATACTTCCCCTGGTTCTCTTTCGCGTCGACGACAACGAACACCTGCACGCCGCGACGGTGCGCTTCAACCAAGGCGGCCGCAATAGGCTTGCTTGTGAACATATACCCCGCCACCAATATTTGCTTCTTTGCCGCCCGAATGCCCTTCAGTACGACATCGAGCGCACCGCGCGATGGAGAGAATCCGGCGTCAAATGACGCACCTGTTCCGAGCGGTACCGACGCCCAAAGAGAGGGTAATGCCGATACCAGCATTGCGAATACGAGAACGTTCCACCACTTTTTAGCCATCACTTACCGCCTCCGCAACTACATTGCACATGTGGTCAAAATCGACTTGTTACGACACCCAAATTTGGCTTCTGCGCGTTAAATCGGTTCCTCGCGACAAATGGGGTTTTACGACACCCAAAAGGGGGTTCCGGCTTTCCGGACAACATTCAACAACAACACACATCCAAAAAAATAGAACTTGCAGCCCAAAAAATAATCTGCGACCACGTATTCCCTTTTCTATGTCGGATAAATAGGAGAAATGAGATCCACATCATCGACCAGGGCGTTTAAATTCCCCTGTTATTTCTATCCGAACTCTTGGAGATGGCCTACAAAATTCAAATACTGCGAACATGATTAAATATCCGCGCCCCACACCTTCCGCTCTGCCAGATACATAGAAAAGCCGGACCGCACAATAGCGCGCCCAGATATGGCTTCTATAAAACCGGCGCTTTACTTCCGACAATTTGCTCATGCGCTACCAACCTTCCTCTCTTCGACATATCGGTCTTCCGTCCCCCACCACATCAGGATGAAGAACCAGATCCCAACTAACGCCAACAACATCAGTGCCACACCAAAAAACTTTGCATACCCTTGCCATGCAGTCGCCATTCCGAGCGTTAAAGACATGTCCGAGTACCTGACGAAGACTGCGGCCTCCATGTGCCCATCTTTGACCGCATCGGCCAACATGGAGGTAACAGAAATTTCCTCCCGCGCGATCCGAGCCCATATCATCGGCAAACAAACAAAGCCGCCAAGTGGAAGCAGGCAGATCGCTGACAGAACGGCCTTGACGCGAACAGGAAGTGTCCAAAGTACTTGCATGGTTGACGGCTGAAAATTCATACGCTCTCCAAACGATTGCTATCTGACCCGCCAAACTTGCGCACTCGGAACCGATACCGAGTCCTGCTTGAGCACGAACGGCGCTGGCTTGCCCACGTAGTACCCCTGTGCATAGTGCACCCCCAATGAGCGCAAGTTGTCCAACTTCTCTTTACTGTCCACATGCTCAGCAATGAGTCTGCCGCCATACTCTCCGACCAGGTCACACAGCTGGACAATCACGTCGCCATTGCCCTCCAGATCCGCCACCAAAACTGCATCCAGCTTCAAGAATTCCGGCTTGATCTTGGTCACCAGATCGACCGTGAAATGGCCGGCACCAAAATCATCGATGGCGATGCGCCCGTCTAGCAAACGAACAGCGTCCACAAAACGTTTCACCAATTTTGGATTGCGAATTTCCTTGGTCTCTGTTATCTCAAAAACGACTCTGCTCACCAGATCCATATTCCGAAAGATCAATGCGAGCGCTTCGTTGCAAGAATGCTCAACGGTGATCACCGAAACGTTCACTGCGATCACAATTTTTTGATTCTCAGCGAGCAGAGAAAACACC
>Ga0068855_100011042_pt1 | contig 10898 bp, 9 predicted proteins | sample KBSCornC52_FD_66592 | JGI IMG/M metagenome (GOLD analysis project Ga0068855, IMG submission 66592) | Corn rhizosphere microbial communities from Kellogg Biological Station, Michigan, USA - KBS Corn C5-2 | ecosystem: Host-associated > Plants > Roots > Rhizosphere > Soil ... | reverse complement strand
TGCGTATTCATACCGGTATGCTGCGCTTTTCGAATATCTACGACATGCTGCGGATATCCCTCGCCGTGCTTCTTACCGGTGCTTTATATCCCCTTGCTGTTGTATTTATTGTAAATCGTGAATACCATATAAACTCTCTGAACATCTTCAGTGTGCTGTTAACGAACTTTTTTATCAGTTGCACAGCGCATATGATGCTTCGTTCGGCAGTACGCGGTTTTTACTATATGGTAAAACACAACGCCATTTCTTTAAAGGAAAATGTATTGATCTATGGCGCCGACGCCGATGCTATGTTATTAAAACAGGCCATCGAGTCGAGCATTACCAATAAGTTTGTGATCGCCGGTTTTGTTGAAACAGACCCTGCCAGAGCAAACATGACTATTCAGCAGAAAAAAGTTTATCATATCAATGAACTGCCACTGCTGAAAACCAAAAAGAAGATTGATAAGCTGATATTATTAAATGAAAAGCTCGATAGCAACGATAAAAAAGTAGTGATTGAAAAATGCCTGCAGTTTGGTATCAAGGTGCTTACCGTTCCGCCGTCTGACCAATGGATCTATGGTAAGCTCAGCCTGAAACAAATACAGGAGCTGCGTATAGAAGATCTGTTGCAACGCGAACCTATCATTATAAATAATGAAAAGATCTCGCAGGAGCTTACCGGTAAAAGAATATTGATCACCGGAGCTGCAGGCTCTATAGGTTCTGAAATAGTTCGCCAGGTATTATCATTCGATCCTGAAATGGTGATCCTGTGCGATGCAGCCGAATCGCCTTTACATGAAATGCAGCTGGAAGTAGAAGAGAAGTTTCCCGATGCCGATATTAAAATATTCATTGGGAACATTCGCGACCGCAACCGCATGCAGATCCCTTTCCGCGATTACCGTCCGCATTTTGTATTCCATGCCGCTGCTTACAAGCATGTGCCAATGATGGAAAAACATCCTTCAGAAGCCATTCTTACCAATGTAATGGGCACCAAGATCATCGCCGATCTGTCGGTTCTGTATAATGTTCACAAATTTGTGATGATCTCCACCGATAAGGCGGTAAACCCTACCAATGTAATGGGTACATCGAAGCGCATTGCCGAAATGTATGTACAGTCGTTAAGCAATGTGGCCGATAATATAGTTGACCAAACCATTATCGGACTGCTCAATGGCGACAGCAAGAACGGAAATGCAAAAACAAAATTCATTACCACCCGGTTTGGAAATGTACTGGGTTCAAATGGTTCTGTAATACCCCGCTTCAGACAACAGATTCAGCAGGGCGGTCCGGTTACAGTAACCCATCCTGAAATAACCCGGTATTTTATGACCATCCCCGAAGCTGTACAACTGGTAATGGAAGCAGCTATTATGGGTAAAGGCGCCGAAATATTTGTGTTTGATATGGGCAAGCCGGTGAAGATCGTTGATCTGGCATTGAAAATGATTCGCCTGGCCGGACTAACACCTGATGAGGATATTAAAATTGTTTACTCAGGTCTGCGTCCTGGTGAAAAATTGTACGAGGAATTGTTGAACGAAAAAGAAAAAACACTGCCCACGCACCACGAAAAAATAAAGATCGCAAAGATCATTCCCTGCTCGCATAAAATCGTAAGAGAAATAGAAGATCTGATAAGCATGAGCCGACTGGAAGATAGTTATGGCATAGTTAAAAAGATGAAAGAGCTGGTGCCCGAATTCAAAAGCAAGAACTCACAATACGAAAAACTGGATATTCAACTTAATAAGGCCTATACTACAACGGCCGCCGATTGAAACACCACCACAACAGGCAGCAACCATTGATGAACATTGCTGGGGATTAGAGAAATAATAAAGGTTGTTGCCTGTTTTCATTTTTCGCACCTGTATTAATTAGTATTAATCCAAATATTGTTTCATGATCTATTTGCTAATACCGGCCATGCTGGTAATCGCCCTTATTCTATTGTGGTGGTATGCGGGACCTTTTGTTAAAGGCATGCCTGTATTGGTTTACCACAAGATCAGCAGCGTAAAGCAGTCTGATTATTACACGGTTGCGCAATCCCGCTTTCGAGAGCAACTTGAATATATTACCAAAAAAGGATACAATACCATTTTCATCAGCGAAATGATCGATTATATCGAGAAGGGTAAACCATTGCCCCCCAAACCGCTGATGATTAACCTGGAGGATGGGTTCAGGGATAGCTATACCGATGCATATCCTTTATTAAAAGAGTTTAATTGCAAAGCCAATATATTTGTAGTAGCCGGATTTGTTCAAACACCAGACAATCTGGGTCCGCGTGCCGAAGGTGAGTTTATACATGTTGATGAAGCAAAGGCCATGGCGAAAGACCAAATTGAATATGGCCTGCACACCATGTATCATCAAAGTTATGGTCATATATCCCTGAAAGAAATGGATTTGGATATGTGGCAATCTAAGAAACGGCTCGATGAACTGGGCATTCCTTATCAGCCTTGTTTTGCTTATCCTTATGCTAACTACAATAAAAACGACCTCGCGAAGCAACAGGCAATGTTCAGTATTTTAAACAAGCATGACGTACGATATGCCTTTAAAGTAGGCGACCGTTTGAACAAAATGCCTTTCAAAGGAAACATGTTTTTGCTGAAAAGGCTTACGGTAAACGGAAACTATTCGATGATGCAATTCAAGCTGATGCTGCTGGGCTTTATAAGAATTACACAACGCCTTGAACGCATTTTGAAATAGAGCAGGAGAGGCTGATTTAAATAAATTCAGTCAAATGGCTTATTTGATTATACTGCTGATAATGATGCTCATTCCCATCCTTTTGTGGTGGTATGCCGGCCCTTTTATTAAAGGACTGCCCGTGCTGGTGTATCATAAGGTCAGCAGTACCCAAAAGCCGGATTTTCTTACTGTTCCTACCTCGCGCGTGCGCGAGCATCTTGAATATATTACCAAAAAAGGATACAATACCATCTTCATCAGCGACATGATCGATAATATCGAGAAGGGAACGCCACTGCCGCCTAACCCGCTCATGATTACCCTCGACGATGGGTTTCGCAACAATTATACCGACCTGTATCCTCTGCTTAAGGAATTTAATTGCAAAGCCAACATATTTATAGTAGCCGGTTTTGTACAAACACCGGGCAACATGGGGCCACGCGCCGAAGGTGAATTTATGCTCGAAGAAGAAGCAAGAACCATTTGCAAAGATCATGTTCAATTCGGCCTGCATACCATGTATCACCAGAGTTATCATCACATGACACTTCAGGAAATTGACGAAGATATGCGTGAATCGAAACGACGACTTGACGATCTTAACATACCTTATCAGCCATGTTTTGCTTATCCATTCGCCGCTTACATGAAGAATGATCCTGCGAGGCAGCAGCAAATGTTTAGTATCTTAAAAACGAACGGCGTGCATTATGCATTTAAAGTAGGTGACAGGTTAAATAAGTTTCCGATGAAAAATTGCAACCCGTTATTACTTAACCGCCTGCACATGAACGGCAGTTATTCAATGTTCAAATTTAAGCTGGCATTACTTGGCTTTATTAGAATTGCCCAGCGCCTTAATCGTATATTAAACTAAAGAAACAGGTTTGCGTAAATCATTAATTTCAGCAAAATGGATGAACTGATCAAATCAGACCTCTACAGGTATTTTGGAAAAACCGATAGGAAAACCTTGTTCAAAGGCCTTCAGGTACCTGGCTTCAGATTCTCTTTCATTTTAAGAAAGTGTGCAAAGCATAAAAAATATTCTATTCCCGGTGTCTTTTACCGGTTTTTATATTCCCGCTATAAATTCAAATATGGTTACCAGATACCCATAACTACAAAAATCGGTAAAGGGTTTTACCTCGGCCACTTCGGATTGGTGGTTATAAACGGTAAAGCAATCATTGGTAACAACTGCAATATAGAACACGGTGTTACCATTGGCCAGGCAAACAGAGGAAAGAACAAAGGGAACCCAACTATAGGAAATAATGTGTGGATCGGCGCCGGGTCAGTAATTGTAGGCAATATTACCATTGGTGATTACGTTTTGATAGCACCCAATTCATATATAAATTCAGATATACCTGCTAATAGTTTGGTTATAAACAAAAATGCGATCGAAATAATACCAAAGGAGAATGCAGTTGAAGGATATGTAAACAATCCCGTCAGTTGAGGTATGTATATAATAAAGTAGAAACTGAATGATCGCTAAAAAGAAACCGGTTAATTGTTAAAGCTAAACAGCAGATGATATACATTATAATAGCAGGGGTGTTGTTAGCAGTTGCAGTAGCAGCATTGGTATATAAAATGAGCTCTTTTATCGGTGGATTGCCAATCCTGAATTATCACAAGATCGGTAGTGGTAATAAGGGCGATTTTCTTACAGTAACTACTTCTCAATTAAGACAACACTTTGAATACCTGAACAAAAACGGGTACACTACTATTTTCCTAAGTGAACTGCTGGATTGTGTTGAACAAAAAAAATCATTGCCTTCCAAACCGGTAATGATAACCCTTGATGATGGATACCGCGATAATTTCACCAACCTGTATCCACTCCTCAGGGAATTTAATATTAAAGCAAATATTTTTCTGGTTGCCGGTTTTATTCAATCGTCCGACAATAAGCATGTGGCCGATAACCCAATGGGTGAATTCATGCATAAAGATGAAGCCCTTATAATGAGTAAAGACCTGGTTCAGTTTGGACTCCACACCTATCATCATCAGAGCTATTCAAAATTGACTTTGACAGAAATAGCTGAAGATCTGAGCCGCACAAAGCTACGGCTGCAGCAGCTCGACATTCCTGTTCAACCCTGCCACGCCTATACATTTGGCGCCTATAATCAAAAGGATCAAACAAAGCGCCTTGCTATGTTCGACATATTTCAGCAAAACGGCATCAAACTTGCGTTCAGGGTAAGCAACTGGGTAGATAAGCTTCCTGTAAAAAATAAATTCTTCATCAGCCGCATTCATGTAAGCGGTCTTTTTCCCTTCTGGAAATTTAAACTCGCACTCTGGGGGTACATTAAAGTCCTGAACAGATTCGAAAAGTTTTTTTAATTATTTTATAATGTACCTGTTTTGATACCACTTTCTTTGTGATCTGATTCTCTTCTCAACTCATCTACGAACATTTGTTATTAATGTAGTGCTTGTATTTAATGTTGATATTATCTGCTTTCATTAAGATTAATTGTAATAACAACACCTGCACTTATCTCCTTTGAACATTTCATTTCTCTACTTCTTTAGTCATCTTTACCTCTTCCGGTTAATTGTTTATCTCTTGCGGCTATTTCTTTATCATTCTGTTAATCAGTATGCATGCGGTTTATACTAATAATAACCCCTTAGATCATTTTAGTGAATTTACCTGATGCGATAGTATATTTATTAGGTATTTATACGAAAATCTTGTGTTGTTGCAAATTGCTTTTTCATGCACAACACTTTTTTTTATGTCCTACGTTTATAATAGAAGCTAGCATAGAATTGATTCGGATAAAAGATTATTGTTTTTTGTAATTAGATTTTCTCTAAAATATTATTTAGAAAAAAAGTTTTTTGATTAGGGTCTATTTTTTCATTAATCTTTTTTCCTGAAAAAATTCAGGCACCATGTTTGTTAGCTAATCGTGAAACTACTCTTTTAGAAAAACGAAAATATCCCTATGATCAACACTACTACTCGAAGGAAATTCCTCCGGGATGCATCCTTGACTGCAACCGGAGTGTGTTTGGCATCACAATTAGGAGCAACGAGGAAAGACGTCCGTACCAATATTATGAAGTGTGCGCCCATCAGGAATTATGCGCTTACCGGTACAGTTTCTTCAGTTCAATCGGGAAAATGGTCTGACCCCGGCACATGGGGTGGTAAATTGCCTCTTGCTTCAGATACTCCACTCATTCAATCAGGACATACTGTTGTTTACGATTTACCTACCACAGCAGTGGCCGGTGTAAATATCGACAGTGGCGCTACATTGCAATTTGACAGTAATAATAGTACTACATTGCAATCCTCAGGCAATGTAGTAGTACAGGGAACTTTACAGATGCGTCCTGCTTCTGCCAGCGTTATTCAAACTTTACAATTCATTAATATCGTTGAAACCAATTTTGTTGGTGGTGGTATGGATGTATTACCCACTGACGTTGGTTTGTGGGCAATGGGTTCCGGTGTATTAGATCTTGTAGGCTCACAAAAAACCGCATTCGTTAATGCTGCAGGAAATATTGCAGCCGGTGCAACAACTATTTCACTAAACAGCACACCCGTAGGATGGCAGGCCGGAGATGAGATCAGCATTGCGCCTACTGAATCACCAACTGTTGGCGATGCTTATTTAAATGGCTTTGATGAAAGAACAATTAAAAGCATTTCGGGCACAAGCATCACTTTAAACAGTGGCACACTACGCAACCATCCTCAGATTAATAACTTATGGTCTGCCGAAGTAATTAACCTTACGCGCAATGTTCGCATAGAGGGAACCGCCACAGGAAGAACACATATTTTCATTCGCACAACTGTACCGCAAACAATTCAATATGTACAGATCCGCTATATAGGTCCCCGAAAAGATCGTGGTGGTGATTCTACGCCTGAGTTTGTATTGGGCAGATATGGTATTCACTTTCATCATTGCGATACCGGAAGCATTGGTTCATTAATACAAGGTTGCATTGTTCGCGATACAGGCAGTCATTGTTATGTACCGCACTCTTCAACCGGTATAACCATGAAAGGTAATGTGGCCTATAATGCAATGGAAATAGCTTTCTGGTGGGATGTACTTGATTATACACATGGTACTACCTGGGATGGCAACCTAGCTGCAAAGCTTTCTTTCATACATGAAGCATTGGATATTGACTCGGGCGATGCGCCAACATTTGCCGTGAGTGGTTTTTTGCTGGGAATCGGAGACGATAATGTATGTATTAATAATATAGTGATAGGTACAACAGGCGACTTCCGTGCAGGCGGCGCCTTCTATTGGATGGAAGGAAAGATTGAAAGCGCCTGGGAGTTTAAAAATAACATGGCTCATAACTGCCATTGCGGTTTGATATCATGGCAAAATAATCTTAAGAATCATATTAATCAGGACAGCGTGCTGTATAACAACGGCATGGGTATTTATCACGGCGCATATCAAAATACATATTTATATCGCGGCGGATATGTATACAATAGTCTGATACAAATAAAAGCATCATCAGGAAATTCAAATAAACTGAGATTCGAGAATCTCGTAATAGATGCTGCGGGAATGGACTATGCCATTACAATGGAAGAAGGTCCGCTCGATGGTGTGGTGCCCGTATTCATAAGAAATTGCACCATCACAGGCCATAAGCTGGCAGGCATTATGAACGAGTCGCCCAATGCATTGAAACAGATTGACGTTGTTCAGTGTACCACATCAGGAACTTCGGGCGGTACTATTGTGCAGCCAACAGGTCCGGTAGATTATTATCTCAGTTCGGTTGCCGGAATAAATGAAAATATAAGAGTACAGCCTGTTAGCGGTCAGCCCTACATGCTTACTCATGCCGGCAAAATAAATATTGCTCCCTTTGCACCAACGGTTTGGGGTAATGGAAACGGATTAAAGGGCGAATATTATACAGATGCCAATCTTTCAAACCTGATCTTTACAAGGATCGATTCCAACATCAGCTTCCTCGACTGGGCCGAGTTGGGCGTTCATTATAAAATTACCGGTACCACTTATTCAGTTCGCTGGACAGGCCAGATCATGGCGCAGTTCTCTGAAGATACTACCTTCCAGGTAGATGCCGGTGGTGGCGTACGCCTATATATAGGCGGCAAACTCGTTATTGATAAATGGCAGGAGAATTATCCGGGAGCATTTACATCTGCTCCTATTACACTCGTGGCCGGACAGAAATACGATGTCAAGCTGGAGTACTTCAATACCGATGACCGTTCTGTAATTGGATTGGAGTGGTCAAGCGCCAGTTTACCACTGGAGTATATTCCAATGGACCAGCTCTTTTCTGATCCCCTTAGCACACCGACTAATCAACCTCCTGTAGCTAATGCAGGTTCAGATATCACTATCACATTACCCACCAACTATGTTACGCTCAACGGTTCAGCATCTAAGGATCCTGATGGCAGTATTGTAACATGGGCATGGACAAAAGTGGCCGGTCCTTCTCAATTCAGTATCGGCAATGCAGGTTCAGCTTCTACACCGGTAACCGGTCTTGGAGCAGGTGTGTATGTATTTCGATTGACAGTCACTGATGATAAAGGGGCCTCTGCTTCAGATGATGTTACCGTAACTGTAAATGCAGCTAATCTGTCGCCGGTAGCCAACGCAGGTGCAGATATTAATATTACGTTGCCAACAAACAGCACTACACTGAATGGTGGCGCATCTACTGACCCGGATGGTTCAATAGTAAAATATGCGTGGATTAAAACAAGCGGTCCGGCTTCCTATACCATCGGTGATGCAAGCGCAGCGTCTACTTCATTGACCGGCCTGGTTGCTGGTACTTATGTATTCAGTTTAACTGTAACCGATAATCAGGGTGCTCAAGCTACCGACAGTGTAAACGTTATTGTAAATAACCAGGGTACTACGCCTAATCAACCACCGGTAGCCAATGCGGGCGCAGATGTTACCATTACACTGCCAACCAGCAGTGTTACATTAAATGGTTCAGCTTCAAAAGACCCTGATGGTTCAATTGTGAGCTATGCGTGGTCAAAAGTTAGCGGACCTTCGCAGTTTTTAATTGCCAGTCCGGGATCTGCAATCACCATAATGAGCAATCTGGTTGTTGGAACATATATATTCCGTTTAACAGTAACTGACGATAAAGGAGCAACCGGTTCAGATGATGTTACCGTACTGGTGCTTGACAGTACTTCACCCGGTAATCAGGCTCCTGTGGCCAATGCTGGTACCGATGTTACTGTACAGCTTCCTACAGCCGGTATTACTCTTGATGGTTCAGCTTCTTACGATGCCGACGGTAGTATTGTTTCGTACAAATGGACAAAGATCAGCGGGCCTTCAACATTCACCCTGTTAACGCCTTCGTCGTCTACCACTGTGCTGAATAACATGGTTTCGGGTGTATACATTTTCCGCTTAACAGTAACTGATGATAAAGGCGCTACAGGTACCGATACGGTTACTATAACAGTGCTGAATTTGAAATCGGCTACTACGGGGGTATTAACTATGGTGGCTTCACCGAACCCAACTACCACAACATTTAAACTGAAAATTTCCAGTTCCAATACAGATCCGGTGTATTTATATATTTATGATGCAACCGGAATGTTTATAAAGATGTATCAGTTAAGCAGCACTACAACATTTACGTTGGGCTATTACTGGCTGCCCGGTCTTTATACGGCCGTTGCTATTCAGGGTTCGCAAAAAGCGATTGTTAAACTGTTGAAGAACTAACCTTATACGGCGACGGATCAATTAAAGTGGAGAAGTCCAATTATACTCTTGAAATACGAATCCGTCTCTTTTAAAAGCTGTCGCTAATAAAAAAAAGCTGTCTCTTTTGAGACAGCTTTTTTTATCCTGAAAATACATGAGCAAGCCTGAGCTGGCTCTGTATGGTTTCAGAAATAGAAATCGTTTTTTACATTTCAGAACTAACTCTTGACGTTGCCTTTTCAGCAGCGCTTTTTCCGTTCTGCCACATATCGTTCAAGCGATCTGTCCATTTGCCGGCAGTATCTTTAATATTTTTTCTGATCTCACTGCCTTTATCCGGGGCGAGTAATAAACCAACTGCAGCTCCTACAGCAGCAGCGCCTACCAGGCCCAAAATAACTTTAGTCGTTGTAGTCATGATTATATAGTTTTAAAATAAGTAATTGATACATTTATATACAAACATCTTCAAATCCTATTCCTTATTTAAACAGTTGAGCTATAAATTCGTACGCTATAGTTACTGTGAATAAAAATCCCCAATCGGGGTAGTGTATGGTTAACAAGTTAATAAGTTAATAGGTTAGTAAGTGATAAGCTGGTTGATAGAACTTGTTAACCTATCAACTTATCAACTTCTCAATGTATTAACTTAAGCCGTTTTTCTTCCTCCGGCTACCAGTACTACTATGCCGCACACAGCAATGGCAATACCGGCATAGGTGGGCCATGATACAGTTTTCTGTTCTTTTTTATTGAGTTCTATAGGGCCCAGGTCGGCCACTTTTTTTTCAGTGGTGAAATTGATTTGCCTGAGCACGATCATGGCAAGGCCAATAATTATAAGTATGATACCTAAAACTTTCATGTTGAAAGGGTTTAATACAGTGTTTTACCTTCTCCGGTCTTTTGATTTCTTTTTACTACAGAGCTGCCAATTACTGCTGCCAGAGCACCCAGCACAGCATTAACTGCTATGGTATTTGACAGTATGGTAAAGAATACATCGCCTCTGCCAGATTGCGGCGGCAGATCTCTTGAGTTCAGACCGGTAAAAAACGAGTTGATCAGCAACAGCAGAAGGCATAGCACTGCTGCTATAAGTATACCGTAGATGGTAACCTTAAGTCCCATCAAAAACAACGAACGCACGCTTGCGGTATCGTGTACACGGTGATTACCTTTGAATACACTCATCAATATCACCGCACTGAAAAGAACGTTTCCTACAAACAGCACCCACACATTTGCATAGTTTCTAACGAACAGATAAACAACAATACTAAGGGTGTTCAAAATAGCCGCCCACAAAGAATATCTTATATAAAAGGCTTTCAGTGTCATAGGCTTTTTTGATAATTGCAAAAAATCTGTTCCTGTATAGCACAGAGCATATGTAGAGATTAATCTACAGCAAACTGAAACGCG
>Ga0068855_100011038_pt1 | contig 10902 bp, 8 predicted proteins | sample KBSCornC52_FD_66592 | JGI IMG/M metagenome (GOLD analysis project Ga0068855, IMG submission 66592) | Corn rhizosphere microbial communities from Kellogg Biological Station, Michigan, USA - KBS Corn C5-2 | ecosystem: Host-associated > Plants > Roots > Rhizosphere > Soil ... | reverse complement strand
GGCGAGGCCCGCGAGGGCCGCCGCTCGCGCAATCGCCGCCGCCGTCGCGGACGCCGCGGCGGGGGAGCCGACGAGGCGCGCGCCGAGGGTGCGGAAGGGGCCGACGCTGCCGAAGGCGACGACGAGAACGACGGCGATGGCGGCGAACAGGACGGCGACGAGGGTGGCGTCGACGGCCGTGCCCCGCGCGGCGAGCGCGGTCCGCGTCCCGAGCGCGGCAATCGCCCGATCGTCGAGTTCTCAAGCGCCGACGTCTCCGACACCTTCGCCGGCGTGCTGTCCGGCGACTACGACAACGAACCCGACCTGGCCGAGGGCGAGAGCGCCATCCCGGCCAAGCGCGTGCTGGCCGCCGAGCCGGACGCGCCCAAGCTGCACAAGGTGCTCGCGCAGTCGGGCATCGGCTCGCGTCGCGACATGGAGCAGCTGATCACCGATGGCAAGGTCACCGTCAACGGCGAAGTCGCCCACACGGGCCAGCGCATCTCGTTCGGCGACGAAGTGCGCGTCGCGGGCCGCGTGGTCAAGCTGCGCATCGCGCCGCCGCCGGCGCGCGTGATCGCCTACCACAAGCCCGCCGGCGAGGTCGTCACGATGGACGACCCCGAGAAGCGTCCCACCGTGTTCCGCCGCCTGCCGCGGCTGGCGCACGGCAAGTGGCAATCGGTCGGTCGCCTGGACATCAATACCGAAGGCCTGCTGCTGTTCACCAACTCGGGCGACCTGGCCAACAAGCTGATGCACCCGCGCTTCGGCGTCGAGCGCGAGTACGCCGTGCGCGTGCTGGGCACGCTCGACATGGCGTCGCGCGAGAAGCTCCTGGCCGGCGTCTCCATCGATGGCCAGGAAGCGCATTTCAAGTCGGTCGAGGATGGCGGCGGCGAAGGCGCCAACCGCTGGTACCGCGTCGTCATCACCGAAGGCCGCAACCGCGAGGTGCGCAAGCTGTTCGACGCGGTGGGCATGGCCGTGAGCCGCCTGATCCGCATCCGCTACGGCTCGGTGGTGCTGCCCAAGGGCCTGCGCCGCTCGGTGTGGGTCGACCTGGACGAGAGCGACGTGCGCCGCCTGCGCCAGCTCGCCGGTGCCGACAACGGCGGCCAGCGCGGCGACAAGCCGGCGCGCGAGGACGCCGGCCAGCAGCAGCCGCCGCAGCAGCAGCCGCGCGGCGACAAGCCGCAGCGCGGCGACCGCAACGAGCGCGGTCCGCGCGGCGACAACGCCCAGCGTGCCAACAACGGCGGCGGCCAGCAGCAGCAGCCCAAGCAGCGCGAGCGCGAGCGCGATCGCGGCCGCAATCGCGACCGCGGCGGTGTCCGCCAGGAGCAGAGCCCCGCGCCGTTCCGCGAGGCCGGCGACCCGGCCTACATCCCGAACCCGTTGCAGCAGACCTTCGACCGCCGTGCGATCCAGCAGCGCGAGCGTCCGGTCGTCGTCGACTACGACGACGACAGCGACGGCCCGATCGGCCCGATCCCCAACCCGCTGCAGCAGACGTACGACAAGCGCGGCATGTCCGGCAACGCCAATGCCTTCATGAAGGGCGGCAAGGGCAAGCGCGGCGGCGGCGGCGGTGGTGGCGGCGGCGGCGAGAAGCAGCCCGATCCGTTGAAGACGGCCGTCGGCTACATCGGCGCCGACACCTTCATCAAGAAGCTCAACAACCGCGGCGGCGGGGGCGGGGGCGGCGGACGCGGACGCGGCCGGCGTTGAACCCCCGGGCGGGAATCGGCTCCCACCGGGGCCACGCCATTCCTTGACCCCGACTTGCTTATCAATTTCACCTGTCCGGTCTAAAATGCCGGGCTTTGCTCAGTTTCAGCCCTCTGGAGAATCAAAATGACCGAACGCACCCTCTCGATCATCAAGCCTGACGCCGTCGCCAAGAACGTCGTCGGCCAGATCCTGTCCCGTTTCGAAGGCGCCGGCCTGAAGATCGTCGCGGCCCGCATGATGCAGCTGTCGCAAGCCGACGCCGAGGCGTTCTACGCCGTGCACAAGGCCCGTCCGTTCTTCGGCGACCTGGTCAAGTTCATGATCTCCGGCCCGGTGATGGTGCAAGTGCTGGAAGGCGAAGGCGCCATCCTGAAGAACCGCGACCTGATGGGCGCCACCGACCCGAAGAAGGCCGAGAAGGGCACGATCCGCGCCGACTTCGCCGACTCGATCGATGCCAACGCCGTGCACGGCTCGGACGCCGCCGAAACGGCCGCCAACGAGATCGCGTTCTTCTTCCCCGGCATGCAAGTCCACTCGCGTTAATTCGCGACCTGCGGCGCGGCTCGGACCGAGCCGTGCCCACTGGAATCCTCGCGATGACGACGCCTCTCGACAACCTGCTCGACCTCGACCAGTCCGCCCTCAAGGCGTACTGCGAGCGCGTGGGTGAGAAGTCGTTCCGCGCGACCCAGCTGTTCCGCTGGATCCACCATCGCGGGGTGGGCAACTTCGACGACATGACCGACCTCGCGCGCTCGCTGCGCGCGAAGCTGGCCGGGGTCGCCGAGGTGCGCCCGCTGTCCACGATCACCGACAAGACCTCGGCCGACGGCACGCGCAAGTGGCTGTTCGACGTCGGCCAGGGCAATGCCGTCGAGACGGTCTACATCCCCGAGGACGACCGCGCCACGCTGTGCATCTCGTCCCAGGCCGGGTGCGCGGTCGGCTGCCGCTTCTGCTCGACGGGCCACCAGGGCTTCAGCCGCAATCTGACGACCGGCGAGATCATCGCCCAGCTGTGGCATGCCGAGCACCAGATGCGGGCCAAGCTGGGCCTGGGCGCCAACGAGCGTGCCATCTCCAACGTCGTGATGATGGGCATGGGCGAGCCGTTGCAGAACTATGCGCAGCTGGTGCCCGCGCTGCGCATGATGCTCGACGACCACGGCTACGGCCTCTCGCGCCGCCGCGTGACGGTGTCCACCTCGGGCGTCGTGCCGATGATCGATCGCCTGCGCGAGGATTGTCCGGTGGCGCTGGCCGTGTCGCTGCATGCACCCGACGATGCGCTGCGCGACCAGCTCGTGCCCATCAACAGGAAGTACCCGATCGACGAGCTGCTGTCGGCCTGCGAGCGCTATCTCGACGCGGCGCCGCGCGACTTCATCACGATGGAGTACTGCATGCTCGACGGCGTCAACGACACGCCGGCGCAGGCCAGGCAGCTCGTCAGCCTCGTGAAGAACCGGCTGCCCGTCAAGTTCAACCTCATTCCGTTCAACCCGTTTCCCGAGTCGGGCCTCAAGCGCTCGTCCAACGCCCGCGTGCAGGCGTTCGGCGAGGTCCTGCTCGAGGCCGGCCTCGTCACCACCATCCGCAAGACGCGCGGCGACGACATCGACGCCGCCTGTGGTCAACTCGCAGGCGAGGTGCAGGATCGCACCGACGCCCAGCGGCGCATGACCCGCGCCATTCCGATCGTCGCGGCCGCGCCGTCCGCCGCCAACAAGCCTGTCGTCCCTCAACCCCCCAAGCAGTGAGTCACGATCGCATGCATCTCGTTCCAGGGCCCGCCAGTTCGATGCGTTGGATGAGGGCCGCGTTCGCGGCGCTGGGCCTGCTGGCCGGGCTGGCGGGGTGCGTGAGCTCCGGCGGACCGGCGCCGCGCCCGTACCACAGCACCGGTGACGACGACATCAGGACGGCTTCCGACCAGACCAACGCCGACCGCTTGTACAACACGCGCATGGAGCTCGCGCAGGCCTATTTCGGCCGAAACCAGCCCACCGATGCGCTGGACCAGGTCAAGCAGGCCCTGCAGGTCAAGCCCGACATGGCCGCCGCCTACGGCCTGCGCGGCCTGATCTACGCCTCGCTGGGCGACAACGACAAGGCCGAGGAGAGCTTCCGCCGTGCGATGCAGCTGGCGCCGCACGACGCCGACCTGATGCACAACTACGGCTGGTACCTGTGCCAGCAGCGCCACTTCGACGACGCCGATCTGCAGTTCAAGCGCGCCATCGCCGAGCCGGCGTACCGCTCGGTGACGCGCACGATGCTGGTCGAAGGCGTCTGCCAGATCCGCGCCGGCAAGCTGCCCGATGCCGAGAAGACGCTGTCGCGCGCCTACGAGCTCGACCCCGCCAACCCGGCCATCGCGGTCAACCTGGCCGAGGTGCTGTACCGTGCCGGCCAGTTCGAGCGCGCCCGCTTCTACATCCGCCGCGTCAACACCCGCCAGGACTACGCGAACGCGCAGACGCTGTGGCTGTCGGCCCGCATCGAGCACAAGCTGGGCCAGGACGAGCAGGTCAAGGCGATGGGCATCGCGCTGCACAGCCGCTTCCCCGATGCCCCCGAGACGGCGCTGTTCGAGAGGGGCCGGTTCGATGAATGACGAGCTGACGCCTGAACCGACGCCGCCGGCCGCCGGGTCCGCGTCGCACGTCGACGACGACGGCGCGACGCCCGCGGGCCCGGCCACCGAGCCGCCGCCGCACGCCGGCCCGGCCACCGCCGGCAGCCTCATCCGCGACGCCCGCCAGGCCCAGGGCATCGACCTGGCCTCGCTCGCCGCGATGCTCAAGATCCCGTTGCGCCGCCTGGAGGCCCTCGAGGCTGACCAGCACGACCAGCTGCAAGGCCCGACGTTCGAGCGCGCGCTGGCACAGGCCGCCTGCCGCGTCCTCAAGATCGATCCGAAGCCGGTGCTGGCGCTGCTGCCGCAGCACGCGCGCAACACGCTCGAGGGCGTGACCGAAGGCATCAATGCGCCGTTCCGCGACGGGCAGGGCGGCGGCGGCGTCGAGCTGCCCGCCATCGTCCGTCCGGTGGGCATCATCGTCATCGTGCTGATCCTGGCGGCGATCGCGCTGCTCGTCGTGCCCGATGGCTGGCTCGCGCGCGTGACGCGGCCGCTGATGAACGGGCTGTCGGCCAGCATGTCCGGCGAGGGCGGGAATGGCGCGGCTTCCGCGCCCGCGGCCGTCACGACGACGCCGGTGCCGGCGCAGGTCGCCAGCGCGGTCGTGTCCTCGCCGGTCGTGCCGGCGGCGTCCGCGCCGGTGCCGGTGCCGGTGCCGGTGTCCCCGTCGCCGACGCCGGCGCCGGCGCCCGCTGCCGCCTCCGCCGCGCCGCCGGCTGTCGCCGCGCCGGCCCAGGCCGCGCCCGCGTCGCCGGGCGTCGACGAGGTGCTGGCCCACGTGGCGCCTGCGCCCAGCATCCCGCTGCAGGTGCTCGCCTCCGCCGACTCCTGGGTCGAGGTGGTCGACGCCCACGGTCGCACGCTGCTGTCGCGCACGGTGGTCGCCGGTGAATCGGTCGGCCTGGACGGCGCGATGCCCATGCACATCAAGGTCGGCAACGCGAGCGGTACCCGTCTCAAGCTGCGCGGCGACAATGTGGACCTGACACCCTGGACGCGCGACAACGTCGCCCGCCTCGAGGTGAAGTGATCCCCCTGCAAGAGTTCCCTGCCATGACCGACACCCTCCTGTCCAACCCGGAAGCCGGCTACCTGCTCGACGGCGAGCCGATCGACGCGGCCAGGCCCGCCGCGCGCCGCTCGCGCCAGGCCCGCGTGGCCTGGGGCGGCCACGTCGTCACCGTGGGGGGCGACGCGCCGGTGCGCGTGCAGTCGATGACCAACACCGACACCGTGCAGGTGATCGAGACGGCCATCCAGGTCAAGGAACTGGCCCTGGCCGGCTCGGAACTGGTGCGCATCACGGTCAACACGCCGGAGGCGGCCGCCGCCGTGCCGCACATCCGCGAGCAGCTCGACCGCATGGGCGTGAACGTGCCGCTGGTGGGCGACTTCCACTACAACGGCCACCGCCTGCTCACCGAGTACCCGGCGTGTGCCGAGGCGCTGTCCAAGTACCGCATCAACCCGGGCAACGTCGGCCGCGGCGAGAAGGGCGACCGGCAGTTCGCGCAGATGGTGGAAGTGGCCTGCAAGTACGACAAGCCGGTGCGCATCGGCGTGAACTGGGGCAGCCTCGACCAGGAGCTGCTCAAGGCGCTGCTGGACGCCAACGCGAAGCGTGCGCGTCCCTGGGAGCTCAAGCAGGTGATGTACGAGGCCGTGGTGCGCTCGGCCATCGAGTCGGCCGAGGCGGCGCGCGACGTCGGCCTGCATCCCGACCAGATCCTGCTCAGCTGCAAGATGAGCGGCGTGCAGGACCTGATCTCCGTCTATCGTGCGCTGTCCAGGCGCACCGATCACGCGCTGCACCTGGGCCTGACGGAAGCCGGCATGGGCGCCAAGGGCACCGTGGCGTCGGCGGCGGCGCTGTCGGTGCTCCTGCAGGAAGGCATCGGCGACACGATCCGCGTCTCCCTCACCCCGCAGCCGGGCGAGGCCCGCACGCAGGAGGTGGTGGTGGCCCTGGAGATCCTGCAGGCGCTGGGGCTGCGCCAGTTCAACCCGAGCGTGACGGCCTGCCCGGGGTGCGGCCGCACCACCAGCACGGTGTTCCAGGAACTCACCAAGCAGATCGACGACTTCCTGCGCGCGCAGATGCCGGTGTGGCGCGCGAGCTTCCCGGGCGTCGAGGGCATGAAGGTGGCCGTCATGGGCTGCATCGTCAACGGCCCCGGCGAATCCAAGCACGCCGACATCGGCATCAGCTTGCCCGGCACCGGCGAGGCGCCGTCCGCGCCCGTCTACATCGACGGCGAGCGCGTGCTGACACTGCGCGGCGACAACATCGCCGCCGAGTTCCAGGCGATCGTCGAGCAATATATCGAGCGGCGCTACGGCGCAGCAACAGCGGCGCATTGAAGCTGCGCTAGCCTCCCGCCGCCGTCGCCCCGGCGACTTCCCTTCTTCGCGGCCCCGTGCGGGCTGCTTGCACCGGTTTGCTCATGGCCGACATCCTCAATGCCGTCAAAGGCATGAACGACATCTTCCCGGCGTCCGTCCCGCGCAAGGCGACGGACGTGCTGCCCACCTCCAACATGTGGCAGTGGTTCGAGGCCACCGCGCGTTCGGTGATGCAGCGCTACGGCTACCAGAACCTGATGACGCCCATCGTCGAGCCCACCGCATTGTTCGTGCGCGGGATCGGCGAGGTCACCGACATCGTGGAAAAGGAGATGTATTCCTTCGCCGACTCGATGAATGGCGACCGGCTCACGCTGCGGCCCGAACACACGGCCGGCATCGTGCGCGCGATGATCGAGCACAACGCGCTGTACAACGGGCCGCTGCGCCTGTGGGCCATGGGCCCCGTGTTCCGCCACGAGAAGCCGCAGAAGGGCCGTTATCGCCAATTCAACCAGCTGGACGTCGAGGCCATGGGCTTTGCCGGGCCGGACGTCGACGCCGAACAGATCCTGCTCACGCGAACGCTGCTGCGCGAGCTGGGGCTCAAGGAGGGCGAGCACGTCCGCCTCGAGATCAACAGCCTGGGCCAGCCGGCCGAGCGCGCCGCGCACCGCGCCGCGCTGGTGGCGTACTTCGAGGCCCACGCGGCGCTGCTGGACGAGGATTCGAAGCGGCGCCTGGTGACCAACCCGCTGCGCATCCTGGACAGCAAGAATCCGGCGATGCAGGCGATGATCGACGGCGCTCCCAAGCTGATGGACTTCCTCGGTCCGGAGACCCTGGCGCACTTTGACGGCGTGCGCGCCGTGCTGGACGGCGTCGGCCTGGACTACCGCATCAACACGCGCCTGGTGCGTGGCCTGGACTACTACAACCTGACCGTGTTCGAGTGGATGACCGAGCAGCTCGGGTCGCAGGGCACCGTGTGCGGCGGCGGGCGCTACGACGGCCTGATCGAGCAGCTGGGCGGCAAGCCGGCGCCGGCGGTGGGCTGGGGCCTGGGCATCGAGCGCCTGCTGCTGCTGCTCGAAGCCGTGGGCATCGCGCCGCCGGACCAGTCGCCCGACGCCTACCTCGTCGTCGGCGACGCAGCGGCTCGCGTGCCGGCGATGCAGGTGGCCGAGGCGCTGCGCGCCGCCGGCCTGTCGGTGCTGCAGCACGCGCAGGGCCCGGAAGGGCTGCCCGGACTGAAGGCGCAATTCAAGAAGGCCAACGCCAGCGGCGCGCGCTTCGCGCTCGTGTTCGCAGGCGAGGAACTCGGGCGCGGCATGGTGGGTCTGAAGTCCCTGCGCGGCGGGGACGCGACGCAGGTCGAGCGCCCGCTGGCCGACGTTTCTTCCTGGGTAGCCGAGCTGCGCAACGCATAATCGACGATTGGCCCGGTTTTTCCGGGCCGCGTCTCCCGGCGCCGCGGCCTTGCCCCGGCGCCTCCACGATTTCACGACAGACCGATTCCAGATGGCACAACAACTCGATCTCCAGGAACAAGAACAGGTCGACGCCCTCAAGGCGTTCTGGGCCAAGTACGGCAACCTGATCATGTGGGCGGTCACGCTGGTGCTGGCCATCTTCGCGGGCTGGAACTTCTGGCAGAAGCAGGAGCGCGACAAGGCGCTGCAGGCCAGCACCATGTACGGCGAGCTGAAGTCGGCGGCCGACGCCGGCGACGACAAGCGTGCCGGGCAGATCTTCGGCGACATGAAGTCCAAGTACGCCAAGGCCACGTACACCCAGCTGGGCGGCCTGCTCGCCGCCAAGGCGCAGGCCGACAAGGGCGACGCCACCGACGCGATGGCCAACCTGCAGTGGGTGGCCGACGCCGGCAACGACGAGAACGCGGCCGTTGCCCACATGCGCCTGGCCGGCCTGCTGGCTGACGCCAAGAAATACGACGACGCGCTCAAGCAGCTCGCGCTGGTCAAGCCCGCCTCGTTCGCGCCGCTGGTGTCCGATCGCCGCGGCGACATCGAGATGGCGCAGGGCCAGAAGGACGCCGCCGTCAAGGCCTGGAAGGTGGCCTACGACGGCCTGCCCGAGACCGCCCAATACCGCCTGCTGGTCGAGGCCAAGCTGACGGCGCAGGGCGCGGCGCCGGCCGCCTCGGCGGCCTCGGGCGCTGCTTCGGGAGCCGCACAATGAAGGCGGGCTCGCGCCTGCGCACGCTGGCCGCCGCTGCGGCCATGGCCGTCTCCGCGCTGCTGGCCGGCTGCGCCGACGACGTGGCCAAGCCCACGCCGCTCGAGCCCCTGGAGGCCAAGATCGCGGGCCACGAAGTCTGGAAGCTGAGCCTGTCCAGCTTCGGCACGCTCAACGCGCTGGCCGGCAACGCCGGCTTCGGCTCGCAGGGCGCGGTCGCGGCGGGCAACAACCTCATCATCGCCGCGCTCAACGGCGTGGTGGTGTCCGTCGACGGCGCCACCGGCAAGGAGAACTGGCGCGCGGATGCGGGCGGACGGCTGTCCGCCGGCGTCGGCAGCGACGGCCGCTACACGGCGGTCGTCACGCGCGACGGCGACCTGGTGACGCTGGACGGCGGCAAGGTCCTCTGGCGCCAGCACCTGGGCAGCCCGGTCTACACCGCGCCGTTCGTGGCGGGCGAACGCGTGTTCGTGCTGGGCGTCGACCGCTCCGTCCAGGCCTTCGACGCCCTGGACGGCAAGCGCCTGTGGATCTACGCCAAGGCCGGCGACGCCCTGACGCTGTCGCAGGCGGGGGTGCTGACCTCCTACCAGGACACGCTGCTGTTCGGCCTCGGCGCCCGCCTGACCGCGCTCGATCCGCTCAAGGGCACGGTCCGCTGGGAAGTGCCGGTGGCCGCGCCGCGCGGCACCAACGAGGTGGAGCGGCTGGCCGACCTGGTCGGGCCGGCGGCCCGCGTGGGCAGCGTCTACTGCGTGCGCGCGTTCCAGAACGGCATCGGTTGCGTCGACGCGGAGCGCGTGACGGCCCTGTGGTCGATCAACATGGGGGGCGCACAGGCGATCGGCGCCGACGAGGACTACGTGTTCGCCGGCGACGCCAGCGACCGCCTGAGCGCCCGCAGGCGTGCCAGCGGCGAGACGGTGTGGCTCAGCGACAAGTTCCAGAACCGCCACCTGAGCGGCATGTTGCCCGTGGGCAAGGTGCTGGTGTTCGGCGACCTCGACGGCCAGGTGCACTTCCTGGACCGCAGCAACGGCACGCCGCTGCTGCGCCTGCCCACCGACGGCTCGCCCGTGGTCGGCACGCCCGTGCGCGTGGGCAACACCATCGCGGTGACGACGCGGGACGGCTCCGTCTACGCGTTCCGCCCGGAATGAAGATGTCGGTGTCGACCGCCTTGCGGGCCGGGCGCCGGGCCACCCCGAGCCGGCCCGCCGTCCCCTTCGGGGGATGGAGCGCCGAACCCTGCGCGGGCGGGGCACCACGACCCAGGAGCGTTCGCGCGTGAGACCAGTCATCGCCCTCGTCGGCCGCCCCAACGTGGGCAAGTCGACGCTGTTCAACCGCATGACGAAGTCGCGCGACGCGATCGTCGCCGACTTCGCGGGCCTGACGCGCGACCGCCACTATGGCGACGGCCGCCACAACGGCATCGAGTTCATCGTCGTCGACACCGGCGGCTTCGAGCCCGACTCCACCACCGGCATCGTCAAGGAGATGGCGCGCCAGACGCGCCAGGCCGTGGCCGAGGCCGACATCGTGGTGTTCGTGGTGGACGTGCGCGCCGGCCTGTCGGCGCAGGACCACGACATCGCGCGCTACCTGCGCGTGTCGCAGAAGAACGTGCTGCTCGCGGTCAACAAGGCCGAGGGCATGTCCGATTCGCCCATGCTCAACGAATTCCACGAGCTCGGCATGGGCGAGTTGCACCCGATCTCGTCCGCGCACGGGCAGGGCATCCGCAGCCTGCTCGACGCCGCGCTCGAGGGCCACGCGGCCGAGACTGAAGAAGACGAATTCGGCGCGTCGCCGATGGATCGCCCGATCCGCCTGGCTGTCGCCGGGCGCCCGAACGTGGGCAAGTCCACGCTGATCAACACCTGGCTGGGCGAGGAGCGCCTGGTGGCGTTCGACATGCCGGGCACCACGCGCGACGCCATCACGGTGCCGTTCGAGCGCGACGGCCAGCGCTTCGAGCTGATCGACACCGC
>Ga0068855_100011037_pt1 | contig 10902 bp, 15 predicted proteins | sample KBSCornC52_FD_66592 | JGI IMG/M metagenome (GOLD analysis project Ga0068855, IMG submission 66592) | Corn rhizosphere microbial communities from Kellogg Biological Station, Michigan, USA - KBS Corn C5-2 | ecosystem: Host-associated > Plants > Roots > Rhizosphere > Soil ... | reverse complement strand
TGTCGAACGACGGCCTCTGGCACGTGCGCCGCGCGGCCGTCAAGCGGCCGATCTTCACCGCCCTCGAGCGGGACGAGCCGCCGCCCGGCCTGGCCGCCGACGAGCGCCGGCTCGCGCTCGCCTTCGGGCAGCGGTTCGCGCGGCTCGTGCGGGCGTCGGCCGAGGTCTCGCTCGAGCGCCTCTGCGACCTGATCGTCGCCGAGCACGACTACGACCTGGCCTGCCTGGCGATGCCCGACGGCGACCGCCGCATCGCCAACCTGCGCAAGCTGGGCCGGCTGGCGGCCGAGTTCGAGGCGGTGCGCGGGCCTGACCTGGAGGGCTTCGTGAACTTCTGCGACGAGCAGGCCGCCCTGCAGGTGCGCGAGGGCGAGGCGGCGACCGCCGAGGAGGGCCGCGACGCGATCGTGCTGATGACCGTGCACTCTGCCAAGGGGCTCGAGTTCGACGTCGTCGCGCTGGCCGACTCCGGCCGCGAGCGGGCGGCCCGGGCGACGCGCGACATCCTGGTCGCCGCCGACGGATCGATCGCGCTGCGCGCCGCCGACCCCGCCACGGCGCTGCTCGGCCCGGCGCTCGGCTACCAGGAGGTGGCCGCAGCCGAGCGGGCCGCCGAGAGCGAGGAGGCCCGCCGGCTCCAGTACGTGGCCATGACCCGGGCCCGCCATCACCTGATCGTGAGCGGCGCCTTCGAGCCGGGCGAGGAGACGGCGATCGCCCACCTCTGCGGCGTGCTCGGCGTCAACCTCGACTCCGACGCGGAGGTCGACGCCGGCGCGGCCCGGCTGCGGGTGCGGGTCGAGCGCCCGGACGAGGACGGCGAGATCTCCGCGAACGGGGCGGTCGACACCCCGGCGCCGATACCGGCGGCGAGCCCGGTGGGCGAGCAGCTGGCGCTGTTCGGCGAGGGCGGCCGCACGGTCGAGGCCCTGCCTGCGCTGGCCCCGATCCCCGCCGCAGCGCCCGTGCCGTTGCGGCGGCTGAGCTACAGCGCGCTCTCGCTCTACCGCCGGTGCGGCTACCGCTACTTCGCCCAGCGCGTCCTCGGCCTGCCCGAGCCGGAGCGGGGGGCGGTCGAGGGCGGCGGCCTCGACGCGCTCGAGATGGGCGACGCCGTCCACCTCGAGCTGGAGCGGGCGGATGGCCGCTGGCGCGACCGCTACCCGCACGCGACGCCGGAGGACGAGGAGCGGATCGGCGTGTTCGTGTCCTCGTGGGCGGCCTCGCCGCTGCGCGGCCGGGTGGGCGAGCTGACCGGCGCCCGGAACGAGGTCGCCTTCGCGTTCGAGGTCGACGGCGTGCTGTTGCGCGGCCGCTTCGACCTCTTCGGCCACCTGGCCGACGGCACCGTCCTGATCGTGGACTTCAAGACGAACCGGCTGGGCGAGCGCACCGCCCAGGACGTGATGGACGGCGCCTACGCCGAGCAGGTGAAGACCTACGCGCTCGCGGCGCTGCGCTCGGGCGCGCCCGCCGCCGAGATCGCCTACGCCTTCCTCGAGGACGCCGAGGCGGTCGCGGTGCGGCGCTTCGAGGCGGCCGACGTCCCCGAGCTCGAGGCGGAGCTGCGCTCGGCGATCGACGCGATCCGGGCCGGGCGCTTCCCCGCCCGGCCGGGCCCGCACTGCCGGGAGTGCCCGGCCCTCGACCTGCTCTGCGCCGGCCCCGGCCTGGAGTGGGAGGCGTGAACGCCGAGCGCCGCCGCAGGGCGGCCGAGATCCTCGACCGGCTGGCGGCGGAGCATCCGGATGCGTCGATCGCGCTGCACTGGTCGACGCCGCTCGAGCTGCTCGTGGCGACGATCCTCTCGGCCCAGTCGACGGACGTCGGCGTGAACAGGGTGACCGAGACGCTCTTCCGCCGCTTTCGCACGCCCGAGGACTACCTGGCGGTGCCGGTCGGCGACCTGGAGATGCTGATCAAGCCGACCGGGTTCTTCCGCCAGAAGTCCGCCGCCATCCGCGGCTGCTGCGCGGCGATCCTCGAGCGCCACGGCGGCGAGGTGCCGCGCACGACGGCCGAGCTCGTGAAGCTGCCCGGGGTGGGCCGGAAGACCGCCGCGGTGGTGGCATCGAACGCGTTCGGCGCGACCGAGGGGATCGCCGTCGACACGCACGTGCGGCGGCTGTCGAAGCGGCTCGGGCTGACCCGCCACACCGAGCCGGACAAGATCGAGCGGGTGCTGATGCAGCTCTACCCGCGTACGCGCTGGCTGCAGGTCTCGGACGTCCTGATCTTCCACGGCCGCCGCGTCTGCCACGCCCGCGCGCCCCGCTGCGAGGAGTGCGCCGTGACCGCCCTTTGCCCGTCCGCCTTCCGCGTGGGCGTCACCAGGGGCCTGGCCCCACTGAAGCGGGGCCAGGCCCCATCCCGCCGGCGGGCGTGATCCGGCACGGTTTCGTGACGCGCCGGGCGTAGACCCGTGACGTGCCGGCGGCGGATCATGCCCGCATGCCCCGGATCGAGCTCGAGCTCTACGCAGACCGCCTCGCCCGGCACGCCGAGCGCCTCCGCGACGACGTCGACGGCGCCCGGCTGCGCCTGGTCTGGGAGGAGCTCGAGGGTCGCGTGCGCGCCGAGCTCGGCGCGCGCGACGGGGCCGTGCTCGAGGCGCTCGGGGTGCTCGTGGCGGTCGATGCCGCCGGCGAGAGGCGGCTGCTCGAGCGCAGGCTGCGTCAGCTGCAGGCGCTCGAGCGGCTGCAGTCGCTCGTCGAGCGCGAGCTCAGCGAGATGCGGTCAGGATGACGGCTCGTGCTCCGGGTGCCCGTTCATCTCCGGCGCGAGCGAGGCCATCAGGCCGCCGTCCTCGTCGTAGGCCGGGAACAGGTCGATGCGGATCCGTTTCTCACGGCCGGAGTGGTGGCGGAGCGTCACGTGCTGGTCGAGCTTGCGGACGCCCCATTCGAGGACGACCGGAATGGGGTCCGACCCGTTCTCGAAGTCCGAGAAGCCGAATGCGTCGCCGAGGCTCTTGCCCATCACCTCCCGCTCGGAGTAGCCGGTCAGCTCGAACACGCCGCGCCCGCACGAGAGCACACGGCCCTCCTGGTCGCAGGTGACCATGCCGGCCCCGGCAGGGGGGAAGAAGTCCTCCAGGAGCTCGAACAGATATCCGAACCCGCACTTCTCGCAGCCGACGGGCTGGTGGGTGAGACCGGCCTTGCCGTCGTCGTCGAGCGCGCGCGTCGTGCAATTAGGGCAGATGAAAAATCGCATACGGGTGAAGTGTATGGAACCGTCGGCGTGCAACCATGCGGCATGCAATCCCATGCCAACCGCCCCCGCACCCTGGCCGGACGGACGCCGGCGGAGCTCGAGGGCCTGTTCGCCCGCGGCGTGCCGCCGGAGCCGCCGCTCGACGGCCGCTACGACGGCGCGCTGCTCCACATGACGCTCGGCCCGGGCGCCGATCTCGCCTTCCAGAGCCTCTTCCGGCTGTGGCTGCCGTGGCTCGGCAAGCGCTTCGACGCCGCGGCCGCGAGCGGCGAGAACGTCTTCGACATGAGCGCCTACCGGGCGGGCGAGCGGCTCACGCCGGCGGCCTACCGGGCCTGGTGGCCCGAGGACGCCTCGAGCTACCGCGCGCTGCGCTTCCGGACGGAGGTGACGACCGGCCGGCTCGATCCGGGCGTCGAGGTCTTACGGATCGACTACGACCTGCCGGAGAACCCGCCGCCGCTGCGCCGCATCGTCGACGAGCTGGTCGCGGTGCAGGCCGGCGTCTATCTGGGCCAGGCGATCCTGCGCCGGCGGGACGGCGGCAGGCGCCTGGCCTGGTTCACGCTCGAGTAGCGGCGGTCTCGGGCGGGGCCTCGCTGTGGCCGAGCCAGCGCTCGGCGTCGAGCGCCGCCATGCAGCCCATGCCGGCTGCGGTCACGGCCTGGCGGTAGACGTGGTCGACCACGTCGCCGGCCGCGAAGACGCCGGGGATGTTCGTCTCGGTCGAGCCCTCGTGGGTGACCAGGTAGCCGGCCTCGTCCATGTCGAGGATGCCGGAGAAGAGCGCCGTCGTCGGGTCGTGGCCGATCGCGACGAAGAGGCCGTCGGCCTCCATCTCGCGCTCCTCGCCCGTCACGGTGTCGGTCAGCTTGACCCCCTTCACCTGGCCGTGGCCGGTGCCGAGCACCTCGCTGACAACGGTGTTCGTGACAAAGTCGATGTTGTCCTTGGCCCGCGCCCGGTCGGTCATGATCGGGGAGGCCCGGAACTCGTCGCGGCGGTGCACCAGGGTCACCCTGGTCGCGAACTTGGCCAGGAACGTCGCCTCCTCCATGGCCGAGTCACCGCCGCCGACGACAACGACGTTCTTCGCCCGGAAGAAGGCGGCGTCGCAGACGGCGCAGTAGCTGACGCCGCGGCCCTGGAGCGAGACCTCGCTCTCGAGGCCGAGCTGGCGCGCGGTCGCGCCCGTTGCGACGATCACCGAGCGGGCCCGGTGCTCCTCGTCGCCGACGTACACCCGCAGCGGGTGCTCGGAGAAGTCGACCCGGGCCACGTCGTCGGCCACGAGCTCCGCGCCGAAGCGCTCCGCCTGGGCGCGCATCGTCTGCATGAGCTCCGGGCCGAGGATGCCGTCGCGGAAGCCGGGGTAGTTCTCGACGTCGGAGGTGATCATCAGCTGGCCGCCGTAGGCGAAGCCCTCGAAGACGAGCGGGTTCAGGTTCGCCCGCGCGGCGTAGAGCGCCGCCGTGTAGCCGGCCGGCCCGCCGCCGATGATGATGACCTCGCGGATGTCGTTTGTCATGGGGCTCCTTCAGTCTCTCCCGGGGCCTCTTCGGACCCCTCATCTAGGTTAACGATCGAGACGCGAAAAGATTCCTGGCAGCGCTCGCACCAGCGGCTGCCGTCGGCCATCCGGTTACCGAAGAACGAGCCCAGCGGCTGGCCGCAGAACGGGCAGTAGCGGGGCTCGGCGTCGCTCATGACTGCGTCAGCCAGGCGCCGGCGAGGATGGCGGCCAGGGTGAGCGCGAGCATCAGGGCCGAGGCCGCCAGGCGCGCATTTCGGCCCCGCACGTACGCGTGGCCGCCCAGCAGGACGATCATCGCGACCAGGATCGCCTCCTTCAGCCCGACGACGCCGGGATGGGCCTTGGCCGAGCTCTCATGGCGGGCGAGCGCGACCCCGCTCGCGGCGATCATGAGGAGCGCCGTTCCGCCCACGATGGCGAGGCTGCGGCCCGCCCTGCGCACGATCTCGCGCACCTGCTCCGGGGGCAGCTGGCGCCGCAGCGCCGGCACGAGGACGAGCAGCGTCACCTGGATGCCCAGCCAGACCGCGGCGCCGGTCACATGCACGAACCGCACGAGCGTCCATGTCCACATGCCCGGCCAATATAGGCGCTGTTCCGGCATACGGGCCGTCGCTATCATGCGACAGAATGGGCAAGGCCAAGAAGCAGCTCACGAACGAGCGCCGCGCGAAACGGCTGGGAACGGGCGAGGGCATCGCGCCGAGCAAGGGCAAGAGCGGCGGCGGGATGCCCGGCTGGGCCTTCATGGTCAGCGGCGCCGTGCTGCTGGCCGCGGTCATCATCGCGGCCGCCTTCGTGGTCACGCGCGGGTCGTCGAGCGCGAACGCCCAGAGCTCGTCGGTGATCCAGGACCGGCTGACCCATTCGAAGATCGACTTCGTCGCCGCGGGCACCTGGCCGCCGAACTACTCGAACCTGAACGCGGCCCTCACCAAGCTCGGCATCTCGCCGGCGAACGAGGTGAACCCGGTCGTGCACTATCACTGGCACATCACCGTCTACGCGGGTGGCCGCAAGATCGTCGTGCCGCGCAACATCGGCCTCCAGAACCCGCCGGCGATGTCGTCCGAGATCCACACGCACTCGATCCAGGTCGACAAGCACTCCGGGATCATCCACGTCGAGTCGCCCGACGCGAACTTCCGCGCGACGGTGCTCCAGCTCTTCGACGTATGGGGCGTCTACGCCACGAACAAGTGCCTGGGCGGGTACTGCAACGGCGTCAAGGTGTACGTGAACGGCAAGCTCGCGCCGAAGGGCCTCCTGACGAAGCCGGGCGAGCACGACGCCGTCACGGTCGTCGCCGGCAGCTTGCCGCCGGGCGTGAAGCCCGACGTCAAGTTCACCGGCTTCACCCCGGGCGAGTAGCGGCCGGCTACGGCGTCTCGTCGTCGGCGAAGAGGTCGACGGCGCCCATCCGCCCGACCTTCGGGACGACCTCGAGCTCGCCGGGATAGCTGTAGTAGAGCCGCCGTGGTGTGCCCGTCGCCATGTACGGCCGGTCGAGCTCGACGACGACGCTGCGCCCGGCGACGTGCTTCACCGTGCCGTGCTCATCCAGTCTCGGGCTGTTCCGGCCCACGATCCGCACCCGGTCGCCGGGTTCCACCTTCGGTGGGGTGGGGCGTACTCTGTACGTTGGCTGGTCTGGGCGCTTTCGCAAGTGCACGGCGGGCGGATTGTAGGGCGGCGATCGGGGATCCGGCTCGGATGGCCTCGCGGCTGTAGGCGAGCGCCGCGGCGGCGAGCGCGCCGCCGATCAGACATCCGCCGGCGATATCGCTCGGCACATGCAGTCCGCCGAGCTCGAGCACGGCCGTGACGTAGAGCACCCAGGCGATCGCGAGCGGCTTCGCGCGGGGCCAGAGCGAGACGATCATGGTCGCGACGATCACCGACCGCATCGTGTGGCCGCTCGGATACGTCCCCTCGATCTTGACGCCCAGCACGACCGACGAGTAGGTGAATTTGATCTGCGGGATGAGCAGCTTTCCCAGGCCCTCCACGGCGAGCCCGGCGAGCAGCGCCGCGACCCACACCAGGCCGGCCCGCCACGGGCCGCGGCGGCGGCGGATGACGATCGTGGTGACTGCGGCCAGGAGGAGCGCCGAGATGCTGTCCGCCGGCGCGAATGCCAGGGCGGCGATGCTCTGGGCGAGCGAGCGGTGCCCGTGGACGATCGGCCTGACGGCGTTCTCCGGCTCCGATGGGGCGATCGTCCCGGCCACCGAGTCCGAGGCGTACGGCATGAGGTGGTGGATCGCGTAGCGGTCGACGGGCCGCAGGGCGTGCGCGGCGACCAGGCCCGTGAACACGACGAAGGCGGCGAGCAGGACGAGCGCGAGGCGCATCCGGGCACCCTACGCCGGTCGCCCCGGAGCGCTCGCCGGTGCGCCCAACGGTGGAGACCGCCAGGGATCGGGTGTACCGTCGCAGGTGACCCTGTGGCGGAACTGGCAGACGCACCGGGCTTAAACCCCGGAGGCCCCCGGGCCGTGTGGGTTCGAGTCCCACCAGGGTCAAACCTCAAGAAGCGACACCCACGCCGCAGCGCGTCAACCACGCCGTTTCGCGCCTAAACACAGGGCATCAAGCATGGAGCACTCATGCAGGCATTTCCGGCGCGCGTGACTATGGCGTGGCTGCGGCGTCGGCTCCGACACGCCGAACTCGCGCGTGTCGGGATTGGCATGAGCGGGCGAAGGACATGCACCAGAAGCGTCGCCCCGAACTCGCCGCCGCCATCGCGGCGATCGAGGCGGGCGAAGCGGACGCCCTCGTCGCCGCGAAGCTCGACCGGCTGTCCCGATCGCAGCTCGACTTCGCGAGCCTCTTGGAGCGCGCGCAGCGGAAGCGGTGGGAGATCGTCGTCCTCGATCAAGAGTTCGACATGACGACCGCGAGCGGGCGTGAGATGGCGGGGATGGTGATCGGGATGGCGCAGTGGGAGCACGACACGATCCGCGAGCGGACGCGTGCCGCTCTCGCTGCTCGCCGTCGCCGTGGTGAGCGTGTCGGCCGTCCCGCGTCCGAGGTGATCCCGACTGGCGTGCGAGCTCGGATCGTCAAGCTGAGCCGCCGCGGGATGAGCCGCAACGGCATCGCCTCGGTGTGTAACGGTGAGGGCGTGCCGACCGCTGCGGGTGCGAGGCGGTGGTATGCGAGCACGATCACTCGCGTCCTCGAGCGCGAGGAGGCGTAGCGGTGGGGATGAGCTTCGGACGAGGCGGCCCAAGGGTGTACGTGCCCTTCTGGTTGCTCCCGGTCGTCCCCCTGTCTACCTGGTGCTGCTCGTTCTGATCGCGCCGTTCTGGCTGCTCGGCAAGCTGCTCGGCGGCCCGCGCCGTAGACGCCGCTAGCCGCGTCGCCGATTTCGGTGCGAGGAAGGTCTGACGGCTGCGGGGGCGGCGGTATCGGCACGACCAATGCCGGTAGCCGCCGCCCGGCCGCCACGATCCGGGGCGATCGTTGGAGCCGCGTTGGAGTTGGGCGGAGGTTCGTTGCGGCCGGCGCTAGGACGCGAAGGGGGCGGTGCTAGCGTGGTGTGTCGGGCGACCGCTGGTGCATTCTTGGGAAGGAAGCGCCCGGCGGTCGCCCGACTTTGACGCCTGTATTTGCTCGCGTCAAGGGGTGGCGCTAGGGTGCGAGACACTCCTGTTTCGCTGGGCTGATGTGGATTGGGCACTAGGAGACACGACGGAAGGCATCACCGGCGGTGGATGGCCACATCGTCCGCCGTGGCCGACGATGCTCCTCCGGTGATCATCGAGATCGCGGCGCGGTTCCGCCTGCCATCGCGTCAAGCGGCCCACCGTATCGCTGAGCGGATTGCTCGGGATCACGACGCGCACGTGGCCGTGTCGCGGACGCGCCTGTTGCATCCGCATGCCGGCTGGTCGGTGTTCGTGCGCCTGCCGCAAAACCGGATCGGCCTTGAGCGGATCAGACTGGTCACCGACGGCTTCGCGGCGCTGGCCGAGGAGCATGGCGGCGAGATGGTGTGGGAGGCGACACGGCCGCGTCGCGCGGGTCGTCGGCGGGAGTGAACCGGCGACGCCACGTTCGGGTGGACTGTGACTGGCCGGTGACGGCCCTCGGATTCGAGCTCACCGGGAGGGAAACCGAGTTTAAGGGGACGGTCCGAAACGTCTCTACCGGCGGTCTCTATCTGGAAGCAAAGGTCACCGCGAACTTGGCGGTGGACAAACCGCTTCGCATCACTCTTCCCGACCCTGTAGGCGTCGTGGAGGCTGTCGTTCGGCGCTTCCTCGAGCACGACCCCGGTCGCGCGGACGTGTCGAGGTGGGGCGTCGAGTTCACCAACCTCACGGTCTCCCAGCGCGCTCATATCTCGCGGCTCGTGTTCACCGCAGCCCGACTCGCCCGCGTCGCCGAAGCGTCGTAGCTCCCGTGCGGCGTCCGCTGCGCCTGGCAGAGTGGCGGGATGACCGCCACCGTCGCGCTCGCCTTCGTCGGCGCGTTGGTCGCTGCATGGGTGGGGGCGACGATCGCGTACCGGTGGGATGTACGTCGGCGCGCAGTGTCTGCCGTTTCTTGGGCGGAGGTGATCGTTCGTCGCGATATGCAGCCGCCCTTCTTGCAGGTGGGCCCGAACGAGCGGGCGTACGCGTTCCTCGTCTACCTGTTCAGGTTGCCGCCGGAGCGGCGGTTGCATGATGCGTATCTGAGTTAGGCGACCGCGAGGAGCGCGCGAGCCGGCCGGGGTCGGCGGCGCGGTTAGGCGTCGGGGGCGACTCGAGTTCCGGGTCGCGCGCTTTTCGTATCCGTTCGGCCAGCCATTCTGCGTTGAGGCCGGCGCTGAGAGCGATGATCCACTCGGCGCGTTCTGCTTGCGCGGCTGTGAGGTCGTAACCGTTGATCTGGAGGAACACGACCATCGCGGCGAGCGCGACGCGCTTGTTGCCTTCGATGAAGTATTGCCCTTCGGCGATGCCATGGGCGACCACGGCGGCCTGGTGGGCATGTCGGCTTGTGCGTGGTGCGCGTACATCTGGGCCTGTGCATCGCGCGCCGGGTAGGCCGTCGTGGTCGCGGAGTTGGTCGAGCGCCTCGCCGTGGCTGCAGTCGAAGATGTCGGCGTCGAGGCCGAGGACGTCCTCGAGTTCGAGGTAGACGGGTTCGGCTTCGTCGGGTTTCCGGCAACGCGTCTTAGGCGTTTGCCGCGGTCGACCGGCCTTGCCGGTCGTACGCCCCGAGCATTTCGAGGGCTTCGCGGTTATGGGCGATCACGGCGCGGCCGACGGCGTCAAGCGAATCTGGTGCTCTGGGCGGTGTCCACGCCTCGCTGTGTGGGGGCGTCCGGCCGCCGACGGATTCACACGGTTTACTTCTGGCGCGAAATCTGGCGGCCCGCCCTCGAACTCGCCGGACTCGACTACTACCGCGCCCCCTACAACCTCCGCCACACCTTCGCCTACTGGTCACTCCGCGCAGGCGTCCCCATCGCAGCCGTCGCCCGCGACATGGGCCACGAAACCACCGAACACACCTTCCGCATCTACGGCGGGTGGTGCCTCGAAGTCGGCGCAGACACCGCCCGCCTCCGCAGCGCATGGGCAGAAACCACCGCCGCGCGCGACTCAGACGCGACTAACTCAACTAAGCCGCAACACCGCTCACAGAGCCAACACCCGAGTCCCACCAGGGTCACCTGCGTTGCCGATTGGAACCGTGCACCGTAGGATCGGGCCTGTGTGTGGGGGCGCTCTTCGCGTGAGGGCGAGCGCATTCGTGCTGGCCGGACTCCTCGCGCTCGCCGCGATGGCGTCCGCGTGCGCGAGCGGGGCGTCTCCGCCGTCCGGGCCTGCGGTCTCGATGGCGAGCGCGACCGCGCCGGCGAAGGCGGCCGGGAAGAAGGCCCACCGCGTATCGACCGGTGTGCACAAGGCGAAGCGCCATCACCATCGCAAGCGGCGCCGAGCCGTCGTTCATCGTCCGGCGGGGGTGCCGGCCGTCGACATGCCGAACGCAGCCCTCACGCCCGGCGTGGCGCTTGCGGTCGGCAGGGCGCGGATCTGCGTGAGCGGCTACGCCTCCTCTGTCCGGGACGTGCCGGAGTCGGAGAAGGACGCCGTGTACGAGCGCTACGGCGTCCCGCACGTTCCCTACCAGCACGAGGTCGACCATCT
>Ga0068855_100011028_pt1 | contig 10908 bp, 5 predicted proteins | sample KBSCornC52_FD_66592 | JGI IMG/M metagenome (GOLD analysis project Ga0068855, IMG submission 66592) | Corn rhizosphere microbial communities from Kellogg Biological Station, Michigan, USA - KBS Corn C5-2 | ecosystem: Host-associated > Plants > Roots > Rhizosphere > Soil ... | reverse complement strand
TCAGGGGCTGACCATCTATGATCATCATATCGAACAATACGCCTGATGACCAGCTATCGAGGCCACCACTGAAACCGTAAGGTTTATGCGATTCACATTGTACAAACGCGTTAGGTCCGGCGGCGCAAAAGCCGGTTGTATAATCATGACAACCATATTCAGCATACAGGCGCTGAAACAGTGTTTGCTGACCGGCAGTAAAAAACGTAAGTCTGCGTTGCCCACCGATCTCCGAAACGGGCCCTAACGATTTACAATCTTCTACGGTTATGCGATTGCCCGTTTCTGTTATAAATACGGCTGAACCGGCAAAATGCTCAAATATTACCTGTCTAACCCAGGCGTCTGAAGTATTTTCTATAGTTATGGCCATCCAGCGATGGGTTTCATCTTTTGGATTGGCTGCATCATATTGCGATACACAACGCAGATTCTCAACACCCGATTCATGAATACGGCCGGGCCAGTTATAGGAGGCAATTGTACCACCACCGTAATTTGCATCCAGGGCGGTAGTTAAAGGAGCGTCGAGTTGTACTTCGCCATTGTTTACGGCAACAATAGTTCTATCCCAATAAATTTCGCGCTGACCGGGTTTCCATGCGAGTGCGGTAATGCCACCTCCAAAATGTGCGGTATGTATATCATTGATCCAGTTGGCTGTTGAGGGACGATGAATAATTACTTTATCACCTGCTTTTAATGCGTTGGGTGAAGCGATATGCAGTGAAGTGGCGTTTACGGGAACATATGAGTCGGTGATCTTTATTTCGGAAGCAGGTTGCCGGTCGTTTTTGCCATTTATAACGATCAGTGTCTGGCGATCTTTACCGGTACCTTTTACAATCGTTCCATTTTCATTAAATCCGCTTCCTCTTAATACCACACCTGAAGAACGGATGAATAATTGTCCGGCTACGTCGTATACACCCGGTTGCAATAATACCGCTCCGCGAAAACCGTCTTTATCTGCAGGCAATGCACCTACATAATCAAGTGCGGTCTGAATACGCAAAGTGGCATCGCCTTCTTTTACGGGAACTATTACACGTACAGGAACATCAGGAATGGCTTTGTCGCCGCCTTTGTATCCGCAATATGAAAAGTCGGGAATGCGGTTGCCCAATGAGTCAGCAACATAAACCAGTTTGCCTTTGACATATGATAACGGTGACGGTGGCTGTTTTTTGTCTTTCTGGGCATAGTTTGCCTGCGACAACAAGAACAGGCCGGCGACCATGAATACTTTTATCAAATGCTGATAGTTTGTTCTGTGTAACACGTTAAACTGATTTTTTGGTTCCACATCCTGAGCGGATCCGATAGCTATCGGATCGAAAGGCCTCCTATGCAAAGGGAGAGGCGATGTGCAATCCTCTCCCTAAATGCGATACCAAATATCCAACTGCGAATTTATCTGATCTTATCTAATCCCGCCTGCGAGCGGAAGTTATACAATTTCATAGCTATACGCTCAAGAACGTTATATAGGTTATTTCTTTGCGGTTTTACCAATTTCGGGTTTAACGTTGTTTATAGAAACTACACTGTTCAAATAATCTTCAATATTGGTATAACCGTTTTTGTCTTTATCCTGTGATGCGTCGGCGGGGTTTTTAGGATTCAGACCATGTTTTATTTCCCAGTCATCGGGCATGCCGTCATTATCGCTGTCTTTATAAGGGGTGCCTTTGTAATCAGGATATCCGCCTACCTGCGAAGGATCGGTTATGATACCCAGTTTATATGAATCGATGGGCAATTTACGATGCTCAAATTGTTTTTCGGGGAGCTTAACGCCTTCTTTGTAAGTTATTTTGCCTGTTCTTACCTGTTCGGTGATGCGTTGGTCAACTGCATCGCGTTTGGGTAAGGTAGCACCTGCATTTTTCAATACATAATCAAATGCTTCAGAGGCAGAAATAATGCTGATCTTAGGCATGGGGAATGGTTCATTCACTTTCATGAAATCGGTGTATTCTCCGGTATTGCCTTCTTCTTCTACCTGTATACCACCCGCCCAGTTGTTTTTTGTTATGGCATCGTATCCTTCCATGATATTACCATGTGCGTATACTTTACCATATACATGATATTTCAGTTTGCTGCGACCCGATTCGGGTTTAACAAAACGGTGTCCTACATTGCCGTCTTTTGAAGTAACGGGACCGGGTTTGTAATAGTTGTTGATGTAGTTGAACATGGCTCTGTAATCACCACCATCGCTCGAACGGTGCATCCAGTTAAATACCACGTTGTTTACAAAGTTAAAGATGCCATTCCAGCCAACTGAAGGGTTACGACCTGTATTGTCGGCCCAGAGGTTACGCATGAAGGTAGCATTTTCACCACCTAATGTGCTGCCGAAGGCGTGGTTATAAGTATCGAGAGATTCAGAGAAAATAGAATTTTGAATGGTAACGTTTACAGTACCTAATTTCTGTTCGATGGCGCCGGTGCTGTCGTTGTACATATGGCGGTAGATACTCATATTTTCATCGAGTCCCCAGCTGGCTGATACGTGGTCGATGATTATGTTACCAACGGGGTTACCACCGAGAGCATCATCGCGACGGCCAACATTTGTTTCACCGCGACGGAAACGCATATAACGGATAACCACATCGTGTGTATTGATCCATACTGATTCGCCGGCGATACAAACACCGTCGCCGGGGGCTGTTTGTCCGGCAATGGTAATGTAAGGAGCGCGAATAATAAGGGGAGATTGTAAATGAATTATACCTGCAACATTGAATACGATAATACGTGCGCCACCCTGTTCGCATGCTTCACGGAATGTACCGGGGCCTCTGTCGGCCAAGCTGGTTACTACATATACTTTACCACCGCGACCGCCAAAGCTGTAAGCACCGCCACCTTCTGCACCTGGAAATGCAGGGATATCTGCCTGAGGAAGATCATATGGTCTTGCAGCCCATGGAATATAGGGCTTGCCATGTCTGGCTTCTTCGGTAATGATCGGAAGCGCTTTTGCCCATGCTTCATCGGAGTGCTTCTCTTCTGCACTCAATAGTGAGTCAGACCATCTTTTTACTTCCGGTGTAATGGTAGGATACTGGGCATGAACCGGCTGCGTAAGCCCCATGCCCAAAGCAGAAACAAATACCAGGTTGCGAACAAATTTCATATTCATGTTATCCAGTTATAATGATTGGTATCCTTAAAAATTCACAGGGAGGATGTGATGTGTACATCCTCCCTGCGAACGGATAAAAACGGGTTTGCTGATCTATATAAAAAATCAATAACTATTTAAAGAACATATATTGGAACAGGTTGCAAATACCAGACGAAAGTTTTGATGAGCAGGTTGTATCATCTTAAAAAAATCTTCGTCGATCAGCAGTGTATTTTGCCTTTGTTTCAGCATATGTTAAAGAACTTGTCAATATGACACTTAATAACATGGGAGCGCATTTCTACGCTCCATGTTGTATTTATTGTAACGGATCGAAGGTGCCTCCCCAGTTGTTGTTTTGTGCTAAGTTAGGGTCGTTGTTAATAGACGATAATGGGATCGGGAAGAAATAATACGTAGGCTGCCAGTTGAACACTTTTGTATCAACGGTAGTTGTTGCATTCTTCACCAACGGGTTATTATTAACTGTAACTGTGAAATAAGTTGAATACGCATGATCGAGATCCATAGTATCTCTGTAAATAGCTCCTCCTGCTATGGTACTTTTCAGTGTAGCAGCAGTAGGAATACCAGAACCTGTTTTTAACTGTATTTTTATTTTATTGCGCATCCATCCGTTTAAAGTGCTTTCAACCAATTTCCAGCGGCGCAGGTCCCAGAAGCGTTTTCCTTCATAAGCAAACTCGATCAGGCGTTCGAATAAAATCGCTTTGAACAATTCATCACGGCTCATGCCCGCTTTTAAACCATACAGGTTATTAGAACCGGCTTCAACACCTGCTCTTTTTCTAACAGCGATCATACCGGTATAGCTTTCATCGCCCTGGCCTGTTTTATTGATACCTGTAGCGGCTTCAGCTAAGTTCAGCAATACTTCTGCATAGCGGATCTCCATCCAGTCGGTACCGCAATATTGAGGATCGTTGTTCACAAAAGTTCCTTCAGAAATGGCTTTTCTGCAATAGAAACCTGTATTCGATGTTCCACTGGGTTCAGTAGATGAGGTACTGGTTTCAAAATAAGTCCACAGGCGGTAATTTGTATTACCATTGATCGGCCATGTGCATCCGTTGTATGCAATGGTAGCGTCAAACCGTGGATCTCTGTTTTTATAAAATGTCTGATCTGAATAAGTATACTTGCCGGTTGCATCTCCGGGCATTTTGCCATCTTTCATCGGATATAATCTTGCCAATTCCCAGCTTGGCTGGTTAGACCCACCACCTGTTCCGAGGTATTTCGGACGGGTAGAGTTATCATATCCGTTATTCTTTTTGGTTTGATCGCCTTGAGAATTATTGTACATGGTTACCAGTACGGCTTCGGGATTAAATGTAGGCGCTTCGGTAAACCACATATTTTTATAAGAAGAGAACAGGCCAAATCCGTTTGCATCGAGGATTTGTTTTGCTTTCAGATTGGCATCGTAAGCAGCCTGCCATCTGTCCTGCTGATCGTTGGGGTTAAACTGAGGGCTTGCCCAATATAATAACACTCTTCCTTTCATTGCTGCAGCGGCGCCACTGGTGACTTTACCCATATCGGCTGATTTGGTCCATTTACCGGGCAGGTTAGCAATGGCATAATCCAGGTCGGCTGCCATTTGTTTGAAGCAATCAGAAGTAGAATTTCTTGGTAACAGGGCTGCCTGTTTTGCATCATCCCCTACTCCATCCAATGGTGTTAATACTAATGGTACACCACCATAAATTCTTACCAGATCCCAATATCGGAACGCTCTCCAGAAGTAGGCCTGAGCAATAAATTTTGCTTTTGTATAATCTGGCAGGCTACTTTCCTGCACACCTTTTATAAACACATTTAATGACCTTATCTTGCCCCAGGCGCTGCTTACCGATAAGTTGGTACCATAGTCGAGCGGCTCGCTCGATCCTAACGTTACAGTACCTTCAAGAATGGCGTTGGTACCAGTATTGTAACCTTCTTCTGTATACGCGGACGCTATACCACTTAATGAGCTACCGTTATTCTGACCGCCCCATGCAGGAAGGTTCTGATCATATAAAACATCGAGATTAAGCTGAACGAGGGTAGAGTCTGAAAAAACCAAATCGGGTTGCAGCCTGGTCAGGGTGGTTTTATCTAATACCTTATTACAAGCCCCCAGCGCAAGCAATGCTATTACGGGAATATATTTATTGATAGATTTCATTTGTACAAGCTTTTTTTGTTAGAGATTAAGATTCAATCCTAAGTTCCATGTTTTTAATACGGGATACACATCATAAGAACCGTTCACATTGTCTTTATAACTGTATGGATTGAATAAGTTAAGCGGATTAGTTCCTACCAGGTATAATCTTGCATTGCTAAATCCTGCTGACCTTGCCCATTTCTGTGGTATGCTATATGATAAATTGAAATTGTTTACACGGAAAGAGTATGAACTTTTGAACCAGAAGTCGCTGTTAACATCATACGAAACTGTGTAATAGGGAGCAGGGTATTTTGCATTTGGATTGTCAGGTGTCCAGTGGTCTTTCCAGAAGTCGGGACGGTTTGAATAAGCAGTACCGGCTTTTCTGGCAGATCCTTCAACGGCGCCCTGGCCACCCCAACTCATACCCATCATTACGCTTAAAGTAAGTGTTTTATAGCTAACTCCCCAGTTAAGACCCAAACCATAGTGATTATCTGCTTTTTTAGTCAGGTACTGCTGGTCTGCTACTGTAATGGTTCCATCAGGATCTGTGAATTTTCCTGATGCATCCTGGGGACCTCTAACATCTTCATAATAGATCATACCAGGAGCAGGCTTTGTACCAAAAAGTTTGTAGTTGGGATATTTTGCCATCCATGCATCTACTTCGTCCTGCGTTCTGAACATACCCAAAGCATGGTACCCGAGGTAACCCATATCGCTTGATTTGCCGGTAGGATCAAGGTATGTGCCAATGGTGCCAGTAGACTGGTCAACTTTCAGATACTTGTTATCATACCAGGTGAAGTTAGCGGTGATATTATAACTCCAGTCTTTGTTTATCTGATCTCTCCAGTTTACAGAAATTTCGGTACCAAACGTGTTGGCTGATGCGAAGTTTTCTGTAGGAACAGGAGTACCAATTAAGAAAGAAGGTGAAGATGTGAGGTTAGATAACATGTTTCTGCGGTAGTCGATAAAACCATCTGCGCTGGCGGACAACCTGTTGTTCAGGAATTTCATATCGAGACCGCCATTCACTTTATAGATATCATCCCAATGCACAGCTCTGTTAGCCAGGTCAACATCGGTTTGTACACCCAGTCCTCTGTCGGAATTTCCACCAAACACGGCTGCTTTTCCGGTTTGAATGGCATAACTTCTCATCCACTGATATTGCTTGGTGGCATCTAGCCCGAGGTGACCGTAAGATCCCCTTAATTTCAGATAATTAACCGTATTCAACAGTCTGTTGAAGAAAGGCTCTTCTGAAATTACCCAGCCAGCAGATACTGATGGGAAGTAAGCCCAACGATTTTCAGGAGCAAAGTTTACACTGGCATCTCCCCTGAATTGAAATTGCAAAATGTATTTGGATGCGTAGTTATAGTCTAATCTACCGTAATAGGCTAATCGGCCAAATTCAGAGATTGTTGTTTCTGAAGAAGTTTGTGTGCCGGTAGCAAAGTTTTGATTATCCAAACCTGTTGGCAATACGCCCTGTGCCATAGCCTGTACACCATCAGTAAATGATTCAACTTGTTCGTAACCAGCCAGTACCCCTATGGTGTGTTTGCCAAATGATCTGTTATAATTCAACGACGCATTCAACTGGTATGCATCGGCATACTGAGGGTTTAAACGAACGCGATCGCCATTATTAAACTGATAAACAGCGGTTACACTATCGCCATAAATGTGTTTATTACCACCCAGCATATTAAACTGATACACGTTATAAAAAGTACCATATTGTTTGCCCCATTGATTGTTCAGGTTTCTGTTATATGCAAACGAAGCTTTTAAACCCTTAATAAAAGGAAAATCATACGATAACGATCCCAGGAAGTTGAGTGAGTTGCCTAAAGCCTGGGTGTAGTTATTAGAATTATGTACAGCAAAATAATGATAGGTATTAATATTGCTGCTGGTGCCTGCCCCCTGGATCAAAATGGGTAAGCCGTTTACGAAAGGCGGATCGAAGGGTGATTCACCAATCAGGGTTTTCCAGTCGTTGTCCAAACTTTCACTACCCTGCTTATTGAAAACATTTTTCGAATTGCTCAGATTACCGCTTAATGATAATCCGAGTTTTAAACCGGTAGCGAGTTTAATATCGGTACTGGCGCGAATACCATATCTGGTAAATCTGGCCCCGTCAAAATTACTGTTTTGTGTTTCGTAAGAAAGACCGGCAAAATAGGTAGCCCTGTCGTTTCCACCCGAGATGCCGAGAGCGTGACGCATTTGGGTAGCTTTTTGCCAGGCCATACCGAGCCAGTTATAGCTATTATTTTTGAAGTAATCCAGTTCGTCCGGAAAATAAAAATCGCTTTTGGTTGAGTCGAACTTACCATACTTAAGGGTATTGAAGTCGTTTAAATAAACGGCTTCATCATATCCACTCATCATTGAGGGCATCTTCGTGGCATCTGTTATGCCTACTGAAGTATTATAATTGATATTGAACGCACCTGATTTTCCGCGTTTTGTTTTTACTATGATAACGCCGTTTGAGCCCAGGATACCATAAATGGCAGCTGCGGCATCTTTTAAAACAGAAATGCTTTCAATTTCAGAAGGATCCAATAAATCAAAATCGCTTTTAGATCTATAAATGTCATCAATTATATACAATGGATCTTTAGACCCGCCATCCTTTGAAAAATATACCGGATTGCGGACTTGAATTGTAGCAGGTTGTCCGGGGCGGGCAAAACCACCACTTACACTTACTCCTACGACTTGTCCTTTCAGTGCCTCGGATAAACTTCCAGTATTAAAATCCTGCACTTTACTCATATCAATAGAGACAACAGAACCGGTTAAGTGCGCTCTTTTTTGCGTTCCGTAACCAATTACGATTACGTCATCCAACTGGCTGTCGCCTTTATTAAGCTGAATATTTATAGAAGGATGTTCGCCTACCTTTACTTCCCTGGTTGCATACGCAATGTGCGTAAACTCCAAAGTTTCATCGGGAGCGGCGGGAATTGAATACACACCTTTTGAATCGGTGATCGTGTTGCGGGTGGTTCCTTTAACCATAACAGAAACACCCTCAACAGGCTTACCATCCTTATCTGTGATGGTGCCCTTAATTACTCTTTCCTGGGCCATACCGACCAGGCATGCCAGAAGCGATAGCAATAAGGTGAAGGAAAATTTGGTCAATTTTTTCAGATTCATACAGCTTAGTTTAGATTAAAACTTTTTAGCAATACGTTTTTTATTACTCGATTTTTGGTAGCATGTTGCAGGGGCCTTAGATCCTGTTACATACCAAAGAGATTGTTTACTTATGATGATTGTGATTGTGTTTGCTGCTGTTGTTGCTGTTTGCGTTCTTTGATCCTCTCCTGCCATTCTTTCTCTGCTTTTTTCATATCAATACCAGCGGCAGCCAGATAATTATTTATACGGCCTTTATATTTTCCAAACCATGCGTGCTTCTTATCAGAGGATTCTGCATCCATAGCATGCTCGCGGGCTTCAGTAAGCCAGTCGAGTATCTGCTTTTTCTGTGCATCAGTTAAATTGGGCAGCATATCCTGGTATGCTGTGTAGGTGACGTGTAGTACGTCGTAAGTCATCCCGTCTTTTATCAGGTCCACCTGTTGAGGAGTACAAAGGGCGGATAGTTTTGCCAGATAAGCTGTATGCAGCTGGGCGAGCTGCTGATCAGCATCTGCTTCGAGCTTCTGAATGGCTGCTTTATCATCAGCTGTTAATTCAGTTTTCTGTGCCTTTATATTTTTGATCTGTGCATTACGGCCATCGTGTATTTTACTGAGATTAAAATATTGCTCAGCAACAATGGCCTGCACCTTATTATTAAAGACAGCATCTGTGCTATGTAACGCTGCAACAATTTTTTCAGATCTTTTGGCAATTACCTGCGCATAGCCATTTTTTTCTGACGCAGCCTGTGCCGGCGTTGGAGCCGGTTGAGCAAATGCAAGCGTTACTGACAGTAACATCATTAATACTGTCAGAGAAACTAATACTACTGATAAAGCGCCCGTTTTTTTCATCAGTTTCAGATATTGAGTTTTTATATAAATGACAATAACCAGCCTGTACTGTTTAGCGACGGTTATGTTTAACCGTTTACTACAGCCTGTTGCAATTGATTGTGATCAATAAATCCTGTCTGTGTTGTAGCCTTGCTTTGTACTAATTTGGGTTTGGTTATGAAACCGAATTCTTCATAGCGTGAGGACCTAGTCTATGGTACACGGTAAGATTGGGCTGGAAAGACGTTTTGTATGTCCGGACATTGCGTGGAATAATATTGCCGGAAAGAAGGCAGTGCAAGCAATGTGAATAAGGAGGACCGGGCAAGCAAAATTCTCTTCATAAGCTCAATCAAGCGTTCAAAGTGATGAAATTTAAGCTGCACGAATAAAAAAAGAACAAGGAATATCGAATGTGAACCCGTATACCCCTTCGAGACTCCTTGTTCCAGGTTCGTTTATTCAAACAACTCATTTTTCGGTCGCTCATTTAAATATTACGCTGTGAACAAACCCGTCTGGATGACCCGTGGCAGACCGGGAGTTAATTTGAACCCTGTACATCCTTCAACCCAGGTTCAAATTCATGTTCCCTGTTTCATACTTAAATCAGCATAATAAAGGTACAGGTGCACCCCTCCGAAAACAATGTAAGGTTTCACTATATTGATGGAATATTTTACTATTTTTCCTCGGGGTTTTATTTAGCGCTGATAGTTATATTTACTTACTCTGCAATTGGAGATTACCCGAAGTCAAACCGGGGGTTTTAACAGTCAGATGAATGGCGCCGGATTTTTCAGTTGCCTGTATCATTACAAGACACAGCCCGTTATAAGCCTTGTGGGACGGCCCTTTAAAGGATTCAAGATCGGCCTGATATCCATTATCGGAGCCGGCAATTATGCCTTCGCCATTTATTTCGAAAGTCAATTTATTATCGGCATCCGGTACGATGTTACCATTTGCATCGAGAATTTTAACGGTAACAAACGCGATGTCTTTTCCGTCGGCATGGAGGATTTTTTTATCTGCCGACAATTCCAGGCGTGCCGGTTGACCTGCCGTATTGATGGTTTTAGTGAGAATAGTTTTGCCTTTTTTCCGCGATATGGCCTTTAATGTCCCGGGCTCATAAGTTACCCGCCATTGTACATGTAAATCACCGGGTTGTTTCCTGCGAACGCCCAGCGATTTATCGTTTAAAAATAACTCCACTTCATCGGCATTACTGTAATAAGCCCATACATCAACTACTTTGCCTGCAGGCCAGTTCCAGTGTGGAAATACATGAAGCACAGGCTGATCGGTCCACTCACTCTGATACATATAATATACGTCTTTGGGAAAACCGGCAAGGTCGATTATGCCAAAATATGAGCTGCGGGCAGGCCAGGGATAAGGGGTTGGTTCACCGAGATAGTCGAAACCGGTCCAGATGAACAGACCGGATAAGAAATCGTATTGCTTTATTATTTTCCAGGTTTCTTCGTGGGTTGAGCCCCAGTAAGCGGATACATTATCATAGGCAGACACGGTATAATCGGGATTGCCATCAGGTACAAACT
>Ga0068855_100011027_pt1 | contig 10909 bp, 12 predicted proteins | sample KBSCornC52_FD_66592 | JGI IMG/M metagenome (GOLD analysis project Ga0068855, IMG submission 66592) | Corn rhizosphere microbial communities from Kellogg Biological Station, Michigan, USA - KBS Corn C5-2 | ecosystem: Host-associated > Plants > Roots > Rhizosphere > Soil ... | reverse complement strand
CCCGGAGGGCCGAACTTGCCGGCGCCCATGATCTCCGCGCCGATGCCGGGCCCGTACCGCTCGGCGAAGGCGTCGTCGACGCCGGCCGTCCCGGCGTCGTCCCAGAAGCGGGTCGCGAACATCCACTCGTGGAGCCGATGCCCGGCGTGGCCGAACGGAGCCTCCAGCGACAGTCCCTCGCCCGTGGCGAACCCGTCGAGCGAGATCGAGAAGTTGTGAACCCGGACGCGAGACATAGGAGCTCCTTCGGTTGTGATGTGCGACCTCGCAAGTGGTGACCCGGCTCGCGGCGAGATTTCATCGGTGCGAGCGTCAGGCGCCGAGTAGGGCTTCCCGAATCGCACGAGTCGAGACCTCGTCCGGCGACTCGCTGATCACCGTCGCCGGCCGATCGAACCGCGCGAGCGCATCGCGCAGGCCGTCGACGCGGAGCGTCCCCTCGCCGTACGGGAGATGCTTCGTCTCGTTGCGGTTCGCGTACGCGATGTCGCTGAAATGGATGTGGAAGCGGTCGCCGTCGCGCATCGCGTCGTTCGTCGCCTCGAGCGCGGTGGCGAACATCTCCACCTCGGTGTACGCCCCGTCACTCGTCGCATGCATGTGCGCGAAGTCGAGCACCGGCCGCACGAAGTCGACCTGCGACGCGATCTCGAGGACGTCGTCGAGTGTGCCGAGCTCGCGCACGCGGCCCATCACTTCGATCCCGAACGGCACGAGGCGGTCCTTCGATTCGAGCCGCGCACGCAGGTCGCCGAGTTGGTCGACGACGTCGCCGATCGCCTGGTGGCGCTCGCGGCCGAGGAGGAAGCCCGGGTGGAAGACGATCACCTCCGCGCCGGCGGCCTTTGCGAGACCGGCGGTGTGGTCGAGCATCCCGAGGGCCATCTTGAACTTCTTCTCGCGCGCGACGTGGCCCATGAAGGCCGCGAGGGGCGCGTGCACCGAGAGGACGATGTCGTGGGCCTCGAGCGCGGCCGCGAGTCGGGGCGCCGTCTCGTAGTCGAGCCAGAAGCCGCCTGCGAACCCGATCTCGCACGCCCGGTACCCCGACGCTGCGAGCTCCGCGGCCCCCTCCTCGAACGAGCCGACAGGCAGGCCCGACGGCCCGAAACGAATCTCACCCATCGAATGGACCCTAGTCCGTCCGACCCTGTTTTTACCCTCGTGGCATGTCCAAGAAGCCCTCGCGCATCGACCTGCTGGAGCTCGACATCGACCTGCGGCTCGCCGACCTCTGGCGCGAGGCGGGCGACATCTCGGAGTGGAATCTCGAGGTGGTCGCGGCCTTCATGCGCGCCGCGTACGGGAAGGGGTACTGCGACGCGTTGACCGAAGACGCGCCCGGGTCGCTGTGCCAGGACCACGGGTATCGCGTGCCCGGCCGGCGGGCGTCTGTGGCCGAGCGCTGACGCGCCGGCGGGCGTCCGTGGCCGAGCGCTGACGCGCCGGCGGGCGTCCGTGGCCGAGCGCTGACGCGCCGGCGGGCAATCCGCACGGCGATGCCGGGCGTATTCCGAGCGACCATGTCGAGGCGATCGAGGCCGGCCGGGCCGCCGGTTCCGCTCACAACCGAGCTCTGCGGCTGGACGCGGCGCTAGCCTGTACGGGAAATGAGACGTTCACCGGCCCGTCTCGTCATCGCGCTCTCCGTCGCCGCCGCACTCGCGGTGTTCATCCTCTACACGTCGATCGCGGGTGCCGGGACGCCGCAGGTCGTGCCGACGCAGATCCACAAGTACGTCGGCCAGAGCGTGACGCTCGTCGGCACCGTCCTCTCGACGCGCGGGGACGCGCACTCGTCGGCGGGGATGCGGTTCGTGCTGAGTGACCCCAACCAGAAGGTCGGCCGCGTGCCGGTCGTCTACCACGGCAGCGTTCCGGATCTCTACAAGGCCGGACGCATCGTCGTGCTCACGGGAACGATGCGCAGCGGCCAATTCCTCGCGAACAGCGGGTCGCTGTCGACGAAGTGCCCGTCGAAGTATTCGCCGGCCAAGCAAAGCGCCAAGACGTAGTGGCAGAGCTCGGCCGCGCAGCGCTCCTCCTGAGCCTCGGGCTCGTCGCGTACGCCGTGCTCGCGGGCGCGCATGCGGCGTTCCACCGCCGCCGCCGTCTCGCGGTCTCCGCGCAGAACGCGCTCCTCGCCGCATTCGCGACGACGCTGCTCGCTGCAGTCATCTTGTGGACGGCGCTCGCGCGCCGCGACTTCACGTTCTCGTACGTCGCCCAGCACACGAGCCGCAGGCTGCCGCTCGGCTACGCGCTTTCCGCCTTCTGGGGCGGGCAGGAAGGCTCGCTGCTCCTCTGGTTGCTCATCCTGACCGGGTACGGCGCGCTCGCCGTCTTCCTCAACCGCCGCCAGCGTGAGCTGATCGCGTGGGTCGTGCCGGTGCTCGGCGGCATCGGCGTCTTCTTCGCCTTCATGCTCTGCTTCATCTCGAGCCCGTTCGGAACGCAGGCCGCGCCGCCGGACGGCGCCGGCATGGTGCCGAGCCTCCAGAACCCGTACATGCTGGCGCACCCGCCGATGCTGTATCTCGGCTACGTCGGGCTCTCGATTCCCTTCGCGTTCGCGATGGGCGCGCTGCTGTCGGGCCGCACGGACGAACGCTGGATCGTCATGACGCGCCGGTGGACGCTCGCCGCCTGGACGTTCCTCGGCGCGGGCCAGCTGCTCGGCGCGCACTGGGCGTACGTCGAGATCGGCTGGGGCGGCTACTACGCGTGGGATCCCGTCGAGAACGCGGCGTTCATGCCGTGGCTCGCGGCGACGGCGTTCCTGCACTCGGTGATGATCCAGGAGAAGCGCGGGATGCTGAAGGTCTGGAACATGGTGCTCGTCTCGCTCGCGTTCTGGCTCTCGATCCTCGGCACCTTCCTGACGCGCTCGAACGTCGTCAACTCGATCCACTCGTTCTCGCAGAGCCCGCTCGGCGGCTGGTTCCTCGGCTTCATCGCCGTCATCACCATCTTCTCCGCGGTGCTGATCTACGCGCGGCTGCCGTTGCTGCGGGCGCGCACGCAGCTCGAGTCGCTCGTCTCGCGCGAGGCGACGTTCCTCTACAACAACCTGCTGCTCGTTGCGTTCTGCCTGACGATTCTCTGGGGCGTGATGTATCCGGTGCTGTCGCAGGCGGTGCGCGGCGAGACGCGTTCCGTGTCGAAGCCGTACTACGACTTCTTCTTGCACAGCTTCGGGCTGCCGCTCCTCCTGTTGATGGGGATCGGGCCGCTCGTCGCCTGGCGGCGCGCGTCGCTCCGGTCGCTCGGGCGGATGTTCGTCATCCCGTTCGCCGTCGCCGTGGTCACCGGCGGCGTCCTGCTCGCACTCGGCTACGGGTCGTCGGCGCCCGGCATTCTGGCGTACACGTTCTGCGCGTTCGTCGCCACGTCGATCGTCCTCGAGTTCGTCCGCGGGCGGCGCGCCACCGGCTCGGTCGTGCGTCTCGTCGCACGCAACCGGCGGCGGTACGGCGGGTACCTCGTGCACGTGGCCGTGCTGCTGTTTGCGATCGGCGTCGCGGGCTCGTCCGCGTACCAGACGATCCACGAGCAGACGCTCGCTCCCGGCCAGAGCATGCGGATCGCCGGGTACACGCTGACGTACGACCGGCTCGACAGCGTCTCGGGCCCGAACTACACGGGCTTCCGCGCCGTCCTCGACGTCGCGCGCGGTGGCTCGCACATCGCGACCGTCGCGCCGGGCGAGAACCTCTATCCGATCGAAGGACCGGCCAACGAGGCGTCGGTCTACCACGATCCGCGCACGCTCGGCGACGTGTTCACGACGGCGCAGACCATCAAGGGAAGCAGCAACATCGACCTGAAGGTGCTGACGAAGCCGCTCGTCAACCTGATCTGGGCGGCCGGCTTCATCTTCGTGTTCGGCGCGCTCGTCGCGATGTGGCCGGACGCGGTCGAGCAGCGGCGGTTGGCCGAGCGGTATGCCGCCGCTGCGGCATGACCGCGGCGCTCGTGCTCGGCGCCATCCTCGCTCTCTTCGTCGTCGCCTTCGTCGCGCGGCCGTTCCTCCGGGAGCCGGCTCCGTCGAACGACGACCTGGGAGCCCTGAGCGAAGGGCAGCGAGCGCGCCTCGAGCTCGTCGAAGAGCGCGACCGGGCCGTCGCGGCGCTCCGGGAGCTCGAGTTCGACCACCGGACGGGCAAGGTCACGGACGCCGATTACCGGACACAAGTTGGACCGCTGCGGGCGCGGGTGGCGGCGGCGTTAAAAGCGTTGCAACCCGGGGCAGGACCCGGGCGTGAGCGCATCGCCCGCAACTGAGGCCTGCCCGCATTGCGGCGCAGACGTGCCGACCCGGGCCCGGTTCTGCCCGGAGTGCGGCACGGAGCTCGAGGAGCCGGCCAACCGGACGCTCCAGGCCGAGCTGCCGCCCGAGGAGACGGGACCGGTGCCGGTCTCGATGCAGGTCAGCGAGCCGCGCTGGTTCGGTGTCACCCCGCCGTCGTTCCTGCTCGGCCTCGCCGGCAGCCTGCTCGTGCTCGCGGTTGTCCTCTTCGCGGCCGGGCACTGGCCGTACGGGCTGATCCTGCTCGGGCTCTCCGCGCTCCTGCTCGCGGGCTTCATGGAGGCGGCGCGCCGGCGCCCACACGCCCACGACCACGTTGCGCGCGCCGGGAGCGAGGTCCGCGAACGTGCGCGGTCGCGGCTCGAGGAGTGGCGTGCGCGCTCGACTGCAGCGGCCGAGGCGCGCCGCATCCAGAGCGGCTTGCTCCTCATCGAGGCCGAGCGCAAGTCGTCGCTCGCCGATCTCGGCGCGGCGGCGCACGCCCACGACGGCAAGGCCGAGGCGGCGGCTCGCGCGAAGCTCGCCGAGCTCGACGAGCGCGAGGCCGGGCTTCGCAGCCGGCTCGACGACGGGCTCGCCCAGGCGGGGGAGAGGATTCGCAAGGCGAAGCTTCCGGTACAGGACACGATGATGGTGCTCCCGTCCGAACCCAGCCCGCCTCCGGGCGAGGCGACCCCGCCGCAGCCGGCGGTCGTTCCCGAGCCGTATCCGCCTCCCGACGAGGCCACGCCGCCTCAGCCGGCGCCGGATCCGGACCGGGACGAGGACTGACCGGCGGTTCCGCGAAGATGAGGGCCTATGGCCAGGCGCCTGCTGCCCCTGCTCGCGCTCGTTGCGGCGATGTCCGCGTCGTCCGCGCTCGCCGGTAGCGGCATCGGCGACCAGAAGGCCGCCGTCGACCAGAAGATCGTCAACCTGCACGCCAAGATCGCGGCGCAGCATGCGCAGGAGTCCCACCTCAGCTCCCAGATCTCCTCGCTGACGACCCAGATCCACGGCCTCGAGCAACGCGTCGGCGACGTCTCGTCGAAGCTCGCGGTCCTCCAGTCCGATCTCTCGCTCCACCAGCGGCGGCTGACCAAGCTGAACGAGCTCTTCCATCTCCAGACGGTTCGCTTCCACACGCTGCAGCGCGAGTACACGCTCGCGGTGCAGCGGCTCGACATGCGGCTCGTCAACATCTACAAGACCGGTGAGCCGACGGCGGTCGACGTCGTGCTGGAGGCTCGCAGCTTCGACGACGTCGTCAGCCAGCTCGACTATCTCGGCGCCGTCGCGAAGCAGGACAAGAAGGTCGCTCTCGCCGTCCGGACCGCGAGGCGCCAGGTGAGAACCGCGCGGCTCGAGACCCGGAAGGTACGGCAGGGCGTCGCGCAGGAGACGCGGGTCATCAGCGCCCGCACGCAGCAGCAGGCGATCCTGCGCGGTGAGCTTCTCTCGAACCGCAACCAGCTGGCGAGCGCCCGTGCCGGCAAGTCGCACGAGCTCGTGACGACGAAGCAGCAGGTGCAGGACGAGATCAACGAGTCGGAGGCGCTCGCCGCCGCGAGCGCGCAGCTCGCGGCGAAGATCGCCCAATCCGAGCGCGCGTCGTCCTCCGGCGGCAGCGCCGACTCGAACGGCGCCGAGCCGGCCCCGAGCTCAGGCTTCATCTGGCCGGTCTCCGGCCCGATCACGAGCCCGTTCGGCATGCGCTGGGGCACGCTCCATCCCGGGATCGACATCGGCGTCCCGAGCGGGACTCCCGTCCACGCCGCGGCGAGCGGCACCGTCATCTGGTGCGGCTGGATGTCCGGCTACGGGAACCTCGTGATGATCGACCACCACAACGGTCTCGTGACGCTCTACGGTCACAACACGAGCGTCGCGGTGAGCTGCAACCAGCAGGTCTCGCAGGGCCAGGTGCTCTCGTACAGCGGCTGTACGGGGTTCTGCACGGGCCCGCACGTCCACTTCGAGGTCCGGCTCCACGGCAGCCCGGTCGACCCGCTCGGCTACCTGCCGTAACCGGCCGCGGCCCTGAGCCGTTTATCGGTTGTAATTCGGAAAATCGGGCGCCGGGCGGCGCCTGCCGTCTTCCACAAGGTCGTCTCCCGACGACGCCGGCCGCCTCCCCCCGGGGCGGCCGGTTGCGTTTCCTGCCCGCGGCGAGGGCCGCGAGCCGGGCCGTTTCGCTGGGGCGTATAGTCGACTCCCCCAACCGAAACGAGGCTGAAGATGGCTGTCGGCATCCGCGTGAAGCTCCTCGGCATCACCGAAGAGCAGTTCGACAAGGGCCACGACCAGATCAATCCCGACCGCACGCCGCCGAAGGGGCTCCTGTTCCATGCATCCGGCCCCGTCGAGGGCGGTTGGGGAATCATGGACTTCTGGGAGTCGCGTGCGGACTTCGACGCGTTCGCGGCCCGGATCCCGGAGGCGTTCGCCGCGGTCGGCGTCCAGCCGCAGGGGCCGCCTGACATCCACGAGTTCCCGGTTCACGAGACGATCAGCGCCTGAGTCGCGCTCGCCTGCCCCGACCGGCGCGGCGTGCTGGACGTGCAGCCGTCGCGCCCGTCGGTGGCAGGCGACGGCGACGGGGTGAAGTTCTTACCGGTTTCTTCAGGTTCGGGTGTTGGGTCTCCACGTGCGGCTCACGCGGAGGCAGCTCTTTGCACGCGCTGCGGTCGCGGCGCCTTCGGCGCTCGCATTGACCGGCGCGCCGCCGGCCTTTGCCGGCGTCCTCATCGGCACGCCGCCGCGGTTCCGGTCGGCGCCGTCATTCGATCCGGCGCGCGTGCACGTGCTCAGTGCGCCCGACATGACCGCGCCCGGCTACATCTTCATCTCGAACACGAACGGCGAGCGACAACCGGGCCCGATGATCATCGACGACGAGGGCGAGCTCATCTGGTTCAAGCCGCGGCCCGGCCTGACGGTCATGAATTTCAACGCGCACACGCTCGGCGGGAAGAGCGTCCTCGCGTGGTGGGAAGGCGCCTTGGAGGGCAGTCACGGCTCGGGCGAGTTCGTGATCCTCGGAACGGACTACCGCGAGCTGGCGCGCGTACGCGCGGGCGGCGGGCTCGCCACCGACTTTCACGAGCTCTCGATCACGCCGCGCAACACGGCGCTGCTCGTCGCGTACCACGACGACGGCACGCTCCTCGACTCGATCGTGCAGGAGATCGAGATCGCGTCCGGCGACGTGGTGTTCGAGTGGCGGGCGAGCGACCACATCGGTCTCGACGAGAGCTACGTGACTCCGACCACGGGGTCGTACGACTTCGCGCACCTGAATGCAGCGGCAGTCGATGACGCGAGCCTGCTGGTCTCCTCGCGCCACGCCTGGACGGTCTACAAGGTCGATCGCACGACCGGCGAGATCGTCTGGCGGCTCGGCGGCAAGAAGAGCGACTTCGCGGTCGCGGCGGACGCCGCCTTCGCGTGGCAGCATCACGCGCGCAAGCACGCAGACGGCACGATCACGGTGTTCGACAACGGCGCCGGCGTCGCGCAGACCGAGCCGTATTCACGCGGCCTGCGTCTCCGTCTCGACGAGGCGGCGGGCACGGCCTCGCTCGTCCAGGAGCTGCCCCATCCCGAGCGCCTGCTCGCCTCCGCGATGGGCAGCATGGAGCCACTCGACGACGACGGTGCGTTCGTCGGTTGGGGCTCGGTGCCGCGGTTCTCGGAGTTTCGTCCGAACGGAACGCTTCGCTTCGACGCGGGCTTTCCCGGCGGCGGCTTCACCTACCGCGCGTTTCGCCGTGCCTGGGCGGCGCAGCCGCCGGACGCGCCCGCGTTCGCCGTCGCGTCGGTGGCCGGCGAGCCGTCCGGATATGCGAGCTGGAACGGGGCGACCGCCGTGACGCACTGGCGTCTGCGCACCGGCTCCACGAAGACGAACCTCGCCGTGCGGCGCGTCGTCGCGAAGCGGTCGTTCGAAACCCGCCTCCGTCTCGACGGCGCCGACAAGTTTGCGGCGGTCGAGGCGCTCGACGCCCGCGGCCGCGTCCTCGGCCGGTCCGCACCGGTCGGCGTCTAGGTCTGCGTCAGCAGAAAGACGTTGAGCGAGATGATGATTCCCGCGACGACGATCGCCGCTGCCGTCGTCGCGCGCGCGTTCACGAGCGTGCCCATGAGCCGCCCACGGCTCGTGAACCAGACGAGCGGGACGAGGGCGAACGGGATGCCGAAGGACAGGACGACCTGACTGAGGATCAGCGTTCGCGACGGGTCGGCGCCCACGCCGATGACGACGAATGCCGGGGTCATCGTCACCAGGCGCCGGACGACGATCGGGATGCGGCGGCGGATGAAGCCCTGCATCACGACCTGGCCGGCGAGCGTCCCGACCGCAGACGACGAGAGCCCTGAGAAAAGCAGTGCGATCGCGAACAACGCGCTCGCTGCGCTGCCGAGCAGCGGCGCGAGCGTCGCGTGCGCGCTCTCGAGCGAGCCGATGTCGTGGTGGCCCGTGCGGAAGAACGTCGACGCCGCCATGACGAGCATCGCGACGTTGATCAGCCCTGCGATCGTCATCGCGATCGCGACGTCGATCTTCGTGAAGCGCATCAGCCGGCGCGCCTGCGCGTCGTCCTGCGGGACGATCCGGTTCTGCGTCAGCGCCGAGTGCAGCCAGATGACGTGCGGCATCACCGTCGCGCCGAGGATGCCCACGGCGAGCAGCACCGATTCGCGGCCCTGGAAGCCCGGGACGACGGCGTGCCTGCCGACCGCTGTCCAGTCCGGCTGCGCCTTGAAGATCTCGATCACGTAACACAGCCCGATCGCGAGCACGATCCCGGCGATCACCGCCTCGAGCAGGCGAACGCCCCACCGCTGCAGGCCGAGGATCGCGAACGCCGCGACGCCGGTGACGAACGCCGCCGGCAGAAGGCCGATCCCGAACAGCAGGTGCAGTCCCAGCGCGGCGCCGAGAAATTCGGCGAGGTCGGTCGCGATCGCGATCGCCTCCGCCTGCACCCAGAGGCCGATCGTGACGCCGCGCGGGAACTCGTCGCGGCAGACCTCGGCGAGGTTGCGGCCCGTCGCGATCCCGAGCTTCGCCGACAGCGTCTGGACGAGCATCGCCATCAGGTTCGACGCGACGATCACCCAGATCAGCGTGTACCCGAACTTCGAGCCGCCGGCGATGTTCGTCGCGAAGTTTCCCGGGTCGATGTAGGCGACGGCGGCGATGAACGCCGGACCGAGGAACGGCAGCAGCCGCAGCCGGCCGCGGTTGGCCAGCACGTCCTCGCCCGGGGTGGCTACCACGAAAGTTAGGCTAGCCTAAACCTCGCGCAGGACGCGCAGATCCGGCAGGTGGCGCCACTGCTCGTTCAGGTCGAAGCCGTAGCCGACGAACAGCTCGTCGGGCACGACGAAGCCGACGTAGCGCACCGGCAGGTCGTCGACGAGCCGGCGGTAGGGCCGGTCGAGCAGCGTCACCGCCGCCACCGAGCGCGGCTCGCGCAGCTCGAACGTGCGCACGAGGTAGTTGAGCGTCAGCCCGGTGTCGACGACGTCCTCGACGAGGATCACGTCGCGGCCGCCGATGTCGGCGTCGAGATCCTTGAGCACGCGGATCTGCTCGTGGCCGCCCATCTGTGCGCTGCCGTAGCCGGCAAGCTCGACGAAGTCGATCGCATGCAGGATCGGTATCGCACGCGAAAGGTCGGAGATGAACACGAGGCTCGCCTTCAGCGCGCCGACGAGGATCGGCTCGCGTCCGTCGTAGTCGCGCGCGATCTCGTCACCGAGCTCGCGCACACGGGCAGCGAGCTGTTCGGCCGTCAGATAGATCTCGCCGATGCGAGAGTCGAGCGCTACGACGCCAGGTCCAGACGGAAGTGTTGAGCCAGCCGTTCGAGGTCTCGCTTGTAGAAGAGCTTGATCTTCACGTCGGGATAGCGCTCGCGGAGCTTGCGCAGCTTCCGGTTCTTGCGCGTGACGAGCGACTGCTTCATCGCCGTCAGCTCGATGTACAGATCCTGCTCCGGCAGGTAGAGATCGGGTGCGAATGCCTCGATCACGCGCCCGTCCTCGTCGGTCTCGAGCACGAACGTGCGCGGCTCGTAGAGCCACGGGATCCCGTAGTAGTCGAGCACTTTCGCGCACTCGAGCTCTGCCGGACTGGCGAAGCGGGGTGGCGAAGTGCCGCGATATGCCTGGAAAACAGGGATATCGAGCCCCATCTGCAGTCCACGGTACCGACGGTGTCGGACGGTGAAACGGACGTGTCCGAAAGCTGATAGAAACGCGCCCCGATGGCCCGGATCAGCCTCGTCCCGCAGAAGCGCGAGTTCTACGACCTCTACAACCGGTCGGCGGCGAACATCGTCGCGATCTCGCAGCGCCTCGTTCAGCTCCTCGACGACTTCCCGGGTGGGGCCGAGGAGGGCATGCGCGACATCAAGGAGCTCGAGCACGAGGGCGATCGGATCACGCACGACCTGATCGACATGATCAACCGCACCTTCGTCACGCCGTTCGATCGCGACGACATGTACAGGCTCGCGGGCGTCCTCGATGACGTCTGCGACCACATCGACGACTCGGCGGAGATGGTCGTCGGCTACGGCGTGCGCGAGGTGCACGACCAGGCGCGGCAGC
>Ga0068855_100011026_pt1 | contig 10909 bp, 11 predicted proteins | sample KBSCornC52_FD_66592 | JGI IMG/M metagenome (GOLD analysis project Ga0068855, IMG submission 66592) | Corn rhizosphere microbial communities from Kellogg Biological Station, Michigan, USA - KBS Corn C5-2 | ecosystem: Host-associated > Plants > Roots > Rhizosphere > Soil ... | reverse complement strand
ATCCCGCCGGACAAGCGCGAGCCGAACCTCATCCTCAACTACCTGCAGGAGACGACGGCGCCGGCGCGCCTCGCGGGCTACATCCTGCTCGTGCACGAGACGGTGAACCAGGTGAAGGAGCCGAGGAGCGCGTGGACCTACAACCCGGGCCAGCGCCGCGTGCGCCTGGCACCCCAGGTGGCATACGACAACCCGGGCACCGCTTCCGACGGGCTGCGCACCAACGACGACTTCGGCATGTACAACGGGGCCACCGACCGCTACGACTGGACGCTGGTCGGCAAGAAGGAGATCTACGTCCCGTACAACTCGTACAAGCTCGACGATCCCAAGTACAAGTACTCGGACATCCTCAAGCCCGGGCACCTCAACCAGGATCTCGCGCGCTACGAGCTGCACCGCGTCTGGGTGGTGGACTCGAAGCTCAAGCCCGGCGTGAGCCACATCTACTCGCGGCGCACGTTCTACATCGACGAGGACAGCTGGGCGGTGGTCGCGATCGACGCGTACGACGCGCGCGGCGAGCTGTGGCGCTACGCCGAGCAGCACAACTACAACTGGTACAACGTCCCCATGTGGTACGCCGGCATCGAGGTGCACAACGATCTCCAGTCCGGCCGCTACATCGCGATGGGACTGCGCAACGAGGAGAAGCGCGTGTACGAGCCGTTGAAGCGCACGGCCGGCGACTACACGCCCGAGGCGCTGCGCGGCATCGGCACGCGCTAGCGCGGAGCACGACCCGGCGGCTTCGATGAGCAAGGCCGGCGCCGCCGGGCGCGCGCTTCTCTTCGCAATTCTTGCGCCGCTCGCCGCCTGCGGGCCGGCGCCCGGCGCGCGCGCGCCGTCCGAAGCCGAAGTGCTTCCCGCCAAGGGTCCGCTCGCGCTCGCCACCGTGAAGCGCCTGCTGCTCGTCGACGCCGCTCGCGCGGGACAGCGCATCGTGGCGGTGGGCGACGAAGGGTGGATCGTGCTTTCCGACGACGATGGCGCGAGCTGGCGGCGCGCCGCCGCGCCGCAAGGGCCGCTCCTCACCGCGGTCGATTTCGTCGATGCGCGGCACGGTTGGGCCGTGGGCCACGACGAGACGATCCTCGCCACCGTCGACGGCGGCGAAACGTGGGCCCGCCAGCTCTCGCGCCCCTCCGCGCCCGGGCCGCTGCTCGACGTGCTGTTCCTCGACGCTCTCCACGGCATCGCGGTCGGCGCGTACGGCGCCTATTACGAGACCGCCGACGGCGGGCGTACCTGGAGCGCGCGCAAGATCATTCCGGAGGACCGCCACCTGAACGCGATCGTTCGCCTGCCCTCGAGCGGAGCGCAAGCCGCGGCGCGCCTGCTCATCGTCGGGGAGGCGGGAACGATCCTCGTGTCGTCCGACGCCGGCGCGCATTGGACGAGCGTGCCGTCGCCGTACAAGGGCTCCCTCTTCGGCGCCGTGGTCGCGGCCGACGGCTCCGTGATCGCGTTCGGATTGCGCGGCAAGATCTTCCGCAGCGCGGATGGCGGCGCCTCGTGGTCGGCCGTCGAGCATGCGTCGCAGGCGACGTTGATGGGCGGCACGCGCCTTCGCGGCGGCGAGATCGTGCTCGCGGGCGCGGCGGGAATCGTGCTCGAGAGCCTCGACCAGGGACGCACCTTCGCGCCGCTCGCGAGCTCCGAGAGCGCGCGCATCTACTCGTCCGCGCTGGACGGGGCGCCCGGCCGGGTGCTCGTCTTCGGCGACGCGGGGGCCCGCGCGATCGCGCTCGCGCCCGCCCCCCCGGCGTCCGCCCGATGAGGCTCGAGCGCTTCATCCGCGCGCTCTCCGACGCGATCTTCGGCCACCGCCGCGCCTGGCTCGCGGTCTTCGCCATCCTTACCGCGTTCTTCGCGTTCTCCGCCTCGCGCCTCGCGGTCGACGCCGGCTTCAACAAGATGGTGCCGCTGCAGCACCCGTACATGAAGGTGTACCGCGAATACGAGAACGTGTTCGGCAGCGCCAACCGCATCGCCATCGCGCTCATGCAGGAGCACGGCGACATCTACACCCGGCAGTACATGGCGAAGCTCAAGGCGCTCACCAACGACGTGTTCCTGCTGAACGGCGTCGATCGCGCTTCGGTGAAGTCGCTCTTCACGCCGAATACGCGCTTCATCGAGGTGATCGAGGAGGGCTTCGCGGGCGGCAACGTCGTGCCCGCGCGGTTCCAGGGCACGGACGAGGACCTGAAGACGGTGCGTGCGAACGTCGACAAGTCGGCCGAGGTCGGCCGGACCGTCGCGACCGATTTCTCCGGCGCGCTCGTCACGGCGACGCTCCTCGAGATCGACCCGCAGACCGGCAAGCGCCTGGACTACTTCGATTTCGCGCGCAAGCTCGAGGACCTGCGCCGCAAGTACCAGGGCGGCGGGCAGACGGTGCACATCATCGGCTTCGCGAAGGCGGTGGGCGACATCGCCGACGGCGCGAAGGGCGTGATCCTCTTCTTCGGCATCGCGTTCCTCATCACCTTCGGGCTGATGCTCTGGTTCGTGAAGGACTTGAAGCTCACCCTCGTGGCGCTGGTCGTGGCGCTCATGCCGGTGCTGTGGCTCCTCGGGACGCTCCCGATCCTGCACTTCGGCATCGATCCGCTCTCCATCCTCGTTCCGTACCTCATCTTCTCGATCGGCGTATCGCACGCGGTGCAGATGACGAAGACCTGGGAGCGCGAGGTGCTCGCGGGCGCCGATTCGCTCAGCGCCGCGCGCAACGCCTTCGGCAAGCTCTTCATCCCCGGAACGCTCGCGCTCCTCACCAACGTGCTGGGCTTCGCGGTGATCATGCTGATCCCGATCGACATCGTGCGCGAGCTGGGCATCACCGCCTCGCTGGGTGTCGCGTGGATGATCGCCACGAACAAGATGCTGCTGCCGATCCTGCTCTCGCATCTCGCGATCTCCAAGCGGGCGCTCGGGCGCGAGGCCGCGCAGGAGGGCCGCGCGGAGCGCATGTGGCGCATCGCCGCGAGGAGCGTCGAGCCGCGCCGCTCCAGCACGATCGTCGCGATCGCGCTCGTGGTGCTCGTCGCGGGGATCCTCCAGGCGCGCAACCTCAAGGTGGGCGACTACGGAATCGGCGTGCCGGAGCTTCGCCCCGACTCGCGCTACAATCTCGACAACGCGAAGATCGTCGAGAAGTTCCGCATCGGCGTGAACACACTGGGCGTGGTCGCGCAGACCGAGGGCGTGCCGGGAGCATGCACGCAATACGACATCATGTCCGCGATCGAGCGTTTCGACTGGTACATGCAGAACGTGCCGGGGACGCAGTCGGTGATCTCGCTGCCCGGCATCGCGAAGATGCTGAACGCCGGCTTCAACGAGGGCAGCATCAAGTGGCGCCAGCTGCCGCGGGATGCGCAGGTCATGGCGCAGGACGTGTCGCCCGTGGACACCTCGACCGGGCTCCTCAACGCCGATTGCAGCGCCATGCAGGTGCTCGTCAACACCACCGACCAGCAGGGCGAGACGCTCGCGCGCCTGGTGGCGGAGGTGAAGCGCTATGCCGCGGCGCATCCCACGCCGCACCTTCAGCTCAAGCTCGCGACCGGAAACATGGGCGTTGCGGCCGCGACCAACGAGGCGGTGGACCAGGCGCGCTTCGAGATGGACTTCGCGATCTTCGGCGCGCTGCTCCTCATGTGCCTCGCCACGTTCCGCAGCCTGCGCGCGACGCTCTGCATCCTGATCCCGCTCGCCATCGTCTCGGTGCTGTGCGAGGCGCTGATGCCCACGTTGGGCATCGGGCTCAAGATCTCCACCCTGCCGGTGGTCGCGCTCGGCGTGGGTGTCGGCGTCGACTACGGCATCTATCTCTACGACCGCATCGACGCGCGCCTGCGCGAGGGGTTCGCGCTCGAGGGCGCGTTCTACGAGGCCCTCAAGGAGCGCGGCACCGCCATGGTGTTCACCGCCGTGACGATGACGATCGGCGTGGGAACGTGGGCCTTCTCCGCGCTCAAGTTCCAGGCCGACATGGGCGTCCTCCTCGCCTTCATGTTCTTCCTCAACATGCTGGGCGCGCTCTTCCTGCTGCCCTCGCTCGCCGCGTTCCTGCTCGGGCGCGCCGCGCACGCGCGCAAGGAGGTGTAGCGATGGCGAAGACGTTCCTGTTCCTCGGCGCGATCTTCATGGCGCTCGGCGTCGCGGCCGGCGCCTACTCCGCGCACGCGGCGAAGGGCGCGGTCCATCCCGAGGCGGCGCGGCTGCTCCAGTCCGCCGTGCTCTACCACCTCGTGAACGCGCTGGGCATCGTCGGCGTGGGGCTCGTCGCCCGCGGCGGGACGTCGACGTGGCTCGCCGCCTCGGGCGCGCTGCTCTGCGCCGGCATCGTGCTCTTCTGCGGCGCGCTCTGGATCCTCGCGATGACGGGCCGCTCCATGGGACCGATGGCGCCCACCGGCGGCCTCGCCTTCATCGCCGGATGGATCGCGCTCGCCGTGCACGCGCTCGCGAAATGAAAAGGGGTCAGATCCCTTTTCTCGCGCCCGTTCGCTCCGGCGAATGCTTGGAAAAGGGATCTGACCCCTATTTCGTCACCACCGCCGGCGCCGGTGCCTCGTTCACGACGAGCTGGAAGACATCCGGCCGCGCGTAGTGGCCCGCGACGTCGAAGTCGAATTTGCCGCGCCCGATGTCGTCGAGGTCGAGCTCCGCCGTGAGGATCGTCTCGCCCGAGAAGTCCGGCCCCGCAAGCACCTTGCCCAACGGGCTCACGATCGCGCTTCCGCCGCGCATGATCACCGAATCGGGCGAATCGCCGAGCGCCATGCGCACCGAGGGCGGAAAGTCCTTGCGCCGGATGAACTGGCACGCGGTGAGCACGAAGCAGCGGCCCTCGAGCGCGACGTGCTGCATCGTCGGCAGCCACGTGTCGCGATCGTCCGCGGTGGGCGCGCAGTAGAGCGCCACGTTCTTCGCGTACATCGCCATGCGCAGCATCGGCATGTAGTTCTCCCAGCAGATCACCGCGCCGATGCGCCCGTAGGGGCTGTCGATCGCGGTGAGCGTGGAGCCGTCGCCGAAGCCCCAGATCATCCGCTCGAGCGCGGTGGGCATGAGCTTGCGATGCTTGCCGAGGAGCGTTCCATCGGGCCCGAAGAAGAGCACGGTGCAATAGCACGTACCGCCATCGCGCTCGATCACGCCGATCACGAGATGCACGCCGTGGGCGGCCGCGGCTTCGCCCAGCCGCTGCGTGTGCGGGCCGGGAACGGGGATCGCCGCGTCGAGGTAAATGCGGAATTCCTCGCGCCCCTTCGGATCGCGCGCGCCCACGACGAGGCCGTAGTTGAGTCCCTTGGGATACCCGGGGATGAACGCCTCCGGAAAGACCACGACCCTGGCGCCCTTCGCGGCGGCCTCGCCCACGAGCCGCACGGCCTTCTCCACGCAGGCGTCCGCATCGAAGGGCACCGCGCCCGCCTGCACCACCGCCGCACGTACGATCATGAGCTCACCTCCACGATGTCGCCGAGCCGGACCTCGCCCGGCGTCTCGACGAACCAGTTCATGCCGAACATCAGCCCGAAGGCCGGATGCTCGCGATACGCGGCGAGCGTCGCGAGCGGTTCGGGACCCTGCACCTCGCCGGTGGACTGGTCGGTCGTCGTGACCTCGCAGCGTCCGCACGGCTTCGCCGCGCCGAATGCCGCCCCGCCGATCGCGATCCGGCTCCATTCGTCCTCCGCATAGGCCGCCGCGCCGTCGACCACGATGCTCGGACGGAAGCGGTTCATCGGCAGCGCGCGATGCCCCTTGGCGACCAGCCGCGCGTTGAGGTCCCCGAGCGACGCTTCGGAGATCGCGAGGCACGCGTAGCCGTCGGCGAAGCCCACGATCCGGTCCGGCGCGAATTCGGGATTCGATTCCCGGCGCGTCGATTCCGGCATGTACACGATGCGGCATTCGACGCCGAGGTAGTCCGAGAGCCATGCGTCGACCGCCGGCGAGGGCGCGAGCGCGTCGCAGACGCTGCGCCAGACGCGCACACGCAGGGCCTCGCCGCCGGCAGGCTCGAGCGGCAGCGACACGGCATCGAGGTCCGGCGCGGAAAGGACCAGCTCGCCGCGATCGATCTCGGTCCACACCGTCGCCATCCTCGGCAGCGCGCGTTGGGAGAGGAATTCGCCGGCCCCGTCCACCAGCATGAACCGGCGGTCGTGGGCGAGGCCGCGCTCCGTGACGCGGGCGGCATCGACCGCGATGCCCTTGAGGCCCTTCACGGGGTAGATGTGGAGCGCGGAAACGGTGATCGGCATGGGGAATGCGGCGTTGCAATCCGAAGGCGTCCAAGGGTACCTTAGTCGGATCCGACCCAAAAGGAAGCGCACGCCATGGCCCTGTGGGACAAGCTGATGGGCGAGCTGGTCGACATCGTCGAGTGGCTCGATGACACCAACGACACGCTCGCGTACCGCTTCGAGCGCTACCAGAACGAGATCAAGTACGGCGCGAAGCTGGTGGTGCGCGAAGGGCAGATGGCCGTGTTCGTGAACGAGGGCCAGCTCGCCGACGTCTTCAAGCCCGGCACCTACACGCTCACCACGCAGAACCTGCCGATCCTCGCGACGCTGAAAGGATGGAAGTACGGCTTCGAGAGCCCGTTCAAGGCCGAGGTCTACTTCATCTCGACGCGCAAGTTCACCGACCTCAAGTGGGGGACGCCGGGGCCGGCGATGATGCGCGACAAGGATTTCGGCATGGTGCGCGCCACCGCATTCGGCATCTACTCGATCCGCGCGAAGGACGGCGGCGTGATCGTGAAGGACCTGGTCGGCACCGAGGGGCGCTTCAGCGTCGCGCAAGTGGAGGAGAACCTGCGCGGCAAGATCGGGCTGCGCATCAAGGAGCTCATGCCCGAGCTCGGCATCTCCGTGATCGACATGTCGGCGAAGGTCTACGAGATGGGCAACCGCCTGCGCGACCGCCTCCAGCCCGATTTCGAGGCGCTCGGACTCGAGCTGGTCGAGGTCCAGGTGCAGAACGTGGGCCTGCCGGAGGAAGTGGAGAAGGCGATCGATGCGCGCGGCGCGATGGCGGCCGTGGGCAATCTCCAGGCCTACACGCAGTACGAGACCGCGTCGTCGATCCGCGATGCGGCGAACAACCCGGGCGGCACCGCGGGCGCGGGGGTGGGCCTCGGCGCCGGAATCGCGATGGGCTCGCAGATGATGAACAGCATGGGCGCCGGCGCCTCCGCTGCGCCCCCGCCGCCGATTCCTTCCGCCGGTGCGTTCCACGTCGCCGTGGGCCAGGCGCAGACCGGCCCGTTCGACCTCGCGACGCTCCGCCAGCAGGTGGCGGCGGGCCAGCTCACGCGCAGCTCGCTGGTATGGCGCGCGGGCATGGCGCAGTGGACGAAGGCGGGCGACGTGCAGGAGCTCGCTTCGCTCTTCGCCGACGTCCCACCGCCGGTTCCGCAGTAGTCCGTGGACGCCCAGGTCCAGGCGGGCGCGGCCGAAGCGCTCGTCCGCAACATCGCGTGCAAGTCGTGCGGGGCGAAGCTCTCGTTCGCGCCGGGCACGCGCATGCTCAAGTGCGGCCATTGCGGCGCCGAGAACGAGATCGCGCCGGAGGCTCCGGGCACGGTCGCGGAGCAGGACTTCGAGGCGGAGCTGCACGCGCTCGAGGGCCGCGCCGAGACCTACGAGGAAGAGCACGTCAAGTGCGAGGGATGCGGCGCCGAGCAGACGCTCCCGAAGGACCTCTTCGCGGGACGCTGCGCCTTCTGCGGCGCGCCGATCGTCGAGAAGGGCTACGCCAAGCGCCTGGTGAAGCCCGAGGCGATCCTGCCTTTCCAGGTCGATCGCGCCCGTGCGCAGGAAAATTTCCGCGCATGGGTGCGCCGCCGCTGGCTCGCGCCGAGCGACCTCAAGCGCTACGCGCAAAGCGATTCCGGCCTTGCCGGCATGTACCTCCCGTACTGGACCTTCGATTGCCGCACCTCGAGCGATTATCGCGGCGAGCGGGGCGACGACTACTACACCACGGAGACGTACACCACGAGGAACGCGCAGGGGGAAGAGGTCGTGCAGACCCGCCAGGTGCGCCAGACGCGCTGGACGAGCGCAGCGGGCCACGTGGACGCGTTCCACGACGACGTGCTGGTGATGGCCTCGAGCGGGCTGCCGGGCGATCTTCTCGGCGCCCTCGGCCACTGGGACCTCGCGGCGCTCGTCCCCTACCAGCCGGAGTTCGTGAGCGGCTTCCAGGCCGTGGCATACCGGGTGGGCCTTCGCGATGCGTTCGTCGCCGCGAAGCAGGAGATCGACGCGCGCGTGGAGCAGCTGGTGCGCCGCGACATCGGCGGCGACCACCAGCGCATCCACGACGTGGCGACGCGCTACGGCGACATCACCTTCAAGAACATCCTGCTGCCGGTCTGGACCTCGGCCTACCGCTATCGCGACAAGGCCTATCGCTTCAGCGTCAACGCGCAGACCGGCGAAGTGACCGGCGAGAGCCCGTACTCCTGGTGGAAGATCGCGCTCATCGCGGTCGTGGTCCTCGCCGTGGTGTTCCTGCTTCTCGCGTACGGCTCGAAGAACTAGCGAAAAAGGGGTCAGATCCCATTTTCCGCTCGCGGCCGGACCGACTGCCGCTCGGAAAATGGGATCTGACCCCTTTTTCGTCTTACACCAACTTGAGCATCTGCTCGCCGCCCGAGACCTCGAACTTGCCCGGCGCCTCGACGTTCACCGCCTTCACGACGCCGTCGTCCACCAGCAGCGCGAAGCGCTGGCAGCGCATGCCCATGCCGCGCGCGTTGAGGTCGAGCTCGAGCCCCAGCTTCTTGGTGTACTCGGCGCTGCCGTCGGCCATGAAGCGGATCTTGCCGTTCGCCTTCTGGTCGCGCGCCCAGGCGCCCATCACGAACGGGTCGTTCACGGCGAAGCACCAGATCTCGTCCACGCCCTTCTTCTTCAGCGCGTCGTAGGTGTTGAGGTAGCTCGGCACGTGCTTCGCGGAACAGGTGGGGGTGAAGGCGCCGGGCAGGCCGAAGAGGATGATCTTCTTGCCCTTCGCCTGCTGCTGCACGTCGAACGTGTTGGGCCCGACGCTGCAGCCGTTGCCCTCGACCTCGATGAATTCCTGGACCTTGCCTTCCGGCAGCTTGTCTCCGACCTTGATCGTCATGCCAGTGCTCCTTCGGTTGTTCGTTGCGTTCGGGGAAAACAGATGCGGCGTGCGATTCCTTCCCGCTATGTCGAGGATGCCGCGCGCCGGAATCCCGCCAGCGCGAGCCCGGCGGCCACGAACGCGCCGCCCAGCGTGCGGTTGATCCAGCGCAGGCGGCGCTCGTCCTTCATCGCGGCGAACACCTTCGCGGCGAGCGCCGTGTAGCCCATCATGATCACGACGTCGACCGAGAACGTGGTCGCGGCGAAGATGCCGTACTGCGCGAGCTGCGGGCGGGCCACGTCGATGAACTGCGGCAGGATCGCGGCGAAGAAGATGATGCCCTTCGGGTTCGTGATGTTCACGAGGAAGCCGCGCCAGAACACTTCGCGCGGCGTGCGCGCGCGATCGTCGCGGTCGCGCGCGAATCCCTCGGGCCGCGAGCGCCACGTCACCACGCCGAGGTAGACCAGGTAGGCCACCCCGAGCCATTTCACGACGGAGAAGAGCGTTTCTGAGGCGAGGAGGATCGCGCCCAGCCCGAGCGAGACGATGGCGACCAGGATCGCGTTCGCCGCCTGCATGCCGACGCCGTTCCACAGGCCCACGCGGAAGCCGTGGTTCAGCCCGCTCGAGATGCTCGAGAAGACCCCCGGCCCCGGCGTGAGGGATAGCACGATCGTCGCGGCGAGATAGGTGAGCCAGACGGTAACGCTCATCAGCGCCCTTGCTCGATGGCGCGCCGCGCGATCCGGTCCACGAGCCCCGGGGCGACGAGCTTGAGCCAAAGTCCCATTCTACCGCGAGCGGTCATGACCACTTCCCGCTCGCGCCGCTCGATCGCGCGCACGATGCGGCGCGCGCAATCCGCCACCGACATCACCTCGCCTTCGCGCACCGGGCTCACGAGGATGGGCTCGCCATCCGGGCCGGTCGCATTCTCGCGGATGCCGGTGGAAACGAAGCCGGGATAGATCATCGTCACCGTGATGCCGGAGCCCGCGAGCTCGATCCGCAGCGAGTCGAAGAAGCCGGTCATCGCGTGCTTGCTCGCGGCGTACCCCGTTCGCGTGGGCACGCCCGTGCGGCCCGCCAGGCTCGAGATCCCGACGATGCGCCCGCGCGATTCGCGCAGGGACGGGAGCGCGTGGCTGGTGCAGTACACGGCGCCCATGTAGTTCACGCGCATGATGCGCTCGAGCACCGAGACGTCGCGGATCTCCTCGAAGCGCGCCCACATGCTCATGCCCGCGTTGTTGACGAGCGTGTCCACGCGGCCGAACGCGAGCAGCGCGCCCGCGACGATCGCCTGGCAATCGCGCTCCTCGCCGACGTCCGCCTTCACCGTCACCACCGGCGCGCCGGATTCGCGGCATTCGTCCGCCACCGCTTCCAGCTCGGCGCCGCTGCGGGCGGCGAGCACGAGCTTCGCGCCCTTCGCCGCGAGCTGCCGCGCGAGCTCCGCGCCGATGCCCTTCGACGCGCCGGTGATGATGACGACGTTGTCCTTCATGCGCGGCGCATCACTTGTCCGTCTTCGGGTCGGGGATGTGGTTGAAGGCGATGTGCATACCGCCGCGGTCGCGCGCGCCGTGCGCGCTCGCGAAGTACACCGCCTGCTTGCCGAAGCGCGAGTTGAGGGAATCGAGCGTCGCGTAGAGCGCCTTGGACCTGCCTTCCGCCGCGAAGAGCGATCCGGTGTGCGCCGCCTCGCTCACGAGATCCGAGTACGCCATGCCGACGCGCAGGATGGTGCGCCGATCCC
>Ga0068855_100011023_pt1 | contig 10911 bp, 8 predicted proteins | sample KBSCornC52_FD_66592 | JGI IMG/M metagenome (GOLD analysis project Ga0068855, IMG submission 66592) | Corn rhizosphere microbial communities from Kellogg Biological Station, Michigan, USA - KBS Corn C5-2 | ecosystem: Host-associated > Plants > Roots > Rhizosphere > Soil ... | reverse complement strand
GGCATCGATAGGCGGTGGCGTGTCCTCCTGCGCAGTACTCATGCGTGATCTTCTCCAACCCGCGGCCATATGCCGCGGACGTCACGCCGAGCTACTTACACAAAGTTCCTGACAGACCCCGACGCCGGTGTGCGGCACCTCGCCGTGAAACACCAAGCCGAAGATGAGCAGCAGCACGATCGGAAATGCAAAAGTGAACACAACGGCGTCATATTCGCGAAAGACTGCCTGATCTCGATACCGCCGCGCGAGATTCCGAGCCGTAGCGCCGAAGGCGCAAGCGACCGTTTCGCCCGTCGCCGTAGGCAAAACGCGTTCGACCGACTTGTCATCGATTTTCACCGATCAACCGCACGTGGACGTCTTCAAGGCTTGGTCGGACGACGGTGAGCGCGGGCACCTCGCCACCGAATCGTGCTCACAGCTGGGTGACGAATGCCGTCGGCGTGTCGGTGTTCTCCGTACGGCGCGCACCGCCTTCGTGCCAGTTCAGGACGGAGCCGGTATCGGCCCGGCCGCCGAGCGTGGCGGCGTCGCCCACCTCGACCAGCTTGCTGGCGGCAATGACGCCGACCCGCGTCGCTCCCGTCGCTCCCGTCGCTCCCGTCGAGCGCGGTCGTGTCGCCGTAGGTCTTGCGAAGCCCACGAATGCGAATCGCTTCTTCGGTGACGAGACGTACCGTGCCAGATCGCATCCACGGGTGGGCGTCAAGTGCACGATTTCGTCGGCGCGGCCCAGTAGCCTTCGGGCCATGCCAAAGACGGTCGGCTCGCAGAACGGCACGAACAGCACGAGAAGCGCCAGCAGCAAGAGCGGCAGCTTCAAAAGCAGCGGCACCCATCAAAGCTATCGATGCGGCGAATGCGGGTGGGAGTCGCTGAAGTGGGTCGGCCGATGCGGTGAGTGCCAGGCCTGGGGCACTGTCGAGGAGGTCGGCGCACCCCGGCTCCGAACCGTCGCCACCGCAGCGGTCACCAGTGCGGCGCAACCGATCGGCGAGGTCGATCCAGAAGCCGCGCGGAGCCATCCCACGGGCGTCGACGAACTCGATCGGGTTCTTGGCGGCGGGCTGGTGCCCGGCGTCGTCGTCCTTCTCGCCGGTGAGCCGGGGGTCGGGAAGTCGACCTTGCTGCTCGACGTTGCGGCGAAGTTCGCCCGCTCCGATTCGCGAACCCTCTACGTCACCGGCGAAGAGTCGCGGGCCCAGGTGCGGTTGCGCGCCGATCGGGTCGGCGCATTGTCACCCGATCTGTATCTCGCCGCCGAGACCGACATCGGTGCGGTGCTCAAACACATCGACGACGTCGGCCCGAGCCTGCTCGTCGTCGACTCCGTGCAGACCATGGCGGTCGCAGAGGTCGACGGCGCGGCAGGTGGCGTCACGCAGGTACGACAGGTCGCTGCCACGTTGATCGCGGTGGCCAAAGAACGCGGCATCGCAACAGTTCTGGTCGGCCACGTCACCAAAGACGGCTCCATCGCCGGGCCGCGAGTTCTCGAGCATCTCGTCGACGTCGTCCTGCAGTTCGAAGGTGAACGGCATTCGAGGCTGCGGCTCGTGCGTGCGGTGAAGAACCGTTACGGCGCATGCGACGAAGTCGGCTGCTTCGAGCTCGGTGAACACGGCATTGTCGGACTGGCCGATCCGAGCGGTCTTTTTCTGACCCGGCGGCACGATCCGGTGCCCGGCACGTGCGTGACGGTCGCCCTCGAAGGGCGCCGGCCCATGGTCGCCGAAGTGCAGTCGCTCGTTGCTCGTTCGAGCCTGGCAACACCGCGCCGTTCGACGTCCGGCCTCGACAATGCACGAGTGTCGATGGTGCTGGCCGTCGCCGAAAGGCGGGCACAGGTCACGCTTGCGGGTGCTGATGTTTTTACTGCCACCGTCGGCGGCGTGCGGCTCACCGAACCCGCGAGCGACCTGGCGGTCGCGCTCGCGGTCGCTAGTGCGGCGGCAGATCGGGCCCTGCCTGCCGGTCTGGTGGCGGTTGGTGAGGTCGGCCTGGCCGGCGAGGTGCGCCGAGTTGACGGCGTCGAACGGCGGCTGGCCGAGGCTGCCCGCCTCGGTTTCTCACATGCATTCGTGCCGCGAGGCGACGGTCGCATCCCCGAGGGCATGCACGTCACCGAGGTCGACGACCTTTCCCAAGCCATCGTTCGGGCGTTTCGCGGCACCGTCATCCCGCTGAAGCGGTCCGAACCGGCCCACTGAGCGAATCTGCCGTACGCACGCGCATGACGACCTAGATCCACGGTTAGAATCCCGACTATCGCAAGATTCACGAGCATGGGGAGCCCCGTGGCAGCCACCGAACGGTCCGATCGCGTCGAGCGTGCGGATCGCGCCGTCGATGAGCGGCTGCGGGCGACACTGGCCACGATCGCGCCAGGCACCGAACTTCGTGACGCGCTCGAACGCATTTTGCGTGGCAATACCGGCGGTCTCATCGTGCTCGGTTACGACAAGGCCGTCGAGTCGCTGTGCACCGGCGGTTTCAACCTCGACATCGAGACGTCTGCGCCGCTGATGCGCGAACTCGCCAAGATGGACGGCGCAATCGTGCTCGACAGCGGCGGCGCCCGCATTGTTAAAGCCAACGTCCATTTGCAGCCAGACCCGACGATTCCCACGAGCGAATCGGGCACCAGGCACCGCACGGCCGAACGCACCTCGAAACAAGTCGAGTTTCCGGTGATCTCGGTCAGCCAGTCGATGCGGATCATCGCGCTCTACGTCGGCGGCCGCCGTTACGTGCTCGACGACTCCGGCGCGATCTTGTCGCGCGCCAACCAGGCACTCGCCACGCTCGAGCGCTACAAGCTGCGACTCGACGAAGTGTCGGGCACCTTGTCGGCGCTGGAGATCGAGGACCTTGTCACCGTGCGCGACGCCGCGTCGGTCGCGCAGCGCCTCGAGATGGTGCGGCGGATCGCCAGCGAGATCGAGGGGTACGTGGTCGAACTCGGCAGCGACGGGCGACTGCTCAGCCTGCAACTCGACGAGCTGCTCGCTGGCGTCGAACCCGAGCGCGAACTCGTCGTCCGCGACTATTTGCCTGCACCCAGCGGCAAGCGCACCCGCACTGCTGACGACGTGCTCACCGACTTCGACGCGCTGTCGTCGTCCGAATTGCTCGATCTCAGCACGATTGCCAGGCTGATGGGCTACGCAGCCGGGGCCGATGCGCTCGATGCTCCGGTTAGCCCCCGCGGCTACCGCTTGCTGGCGAAGGTGCCGCGGCTGCCCAACCTCGTGGTCGATCGGCTGGTCGATCATTTCGGCGGATTGCAGAAACTGCTCGCCGCCGGCATCGACGACTTGCAGGCTGTCGAGGGCGTCGGCGAGACGCGAGCGCGTAGCGTACGTGAGGGGTTGTCACGACTGGCCGAGTCGTCGATCCTGGAGCGCTACGTCTAGCACAGCGCCACCCGCCACCGGCGCTACACCGAGGAGCAGCACTATGCCGTTCGATCTCCGCGAGCTTCTCGACGCGCGGCGCGGTGAGAACTACGAGTTGCAGGGCAAGTTCGTCAACCACCAAGTGCCGCGCGTGTTGCGTGCGATCGGCTTCGACAAGATCTACGAGTCGGCGCAAGGTTGCTACCTCATTGACAGCGAGGGCAACCGCTATCTCGACATGCTCGCTGGCTTCGGCGTTTTCGGCGTGGGCCGTAACCACCCCGTCGTGCGAAAGGCACTGCACGACCTGCTCGACTCCGGCATCGCCGACATGGTGCAGTTCGAGGCACCCTTGCTTGCCGGCCTTTTCGCCGAGAAACTGCTCGCGAAAGCGCCTGGGCTTGATCGAGTTTTCTTCTGTAACAGTGGATCCGAAGCAGTCGAGGCGGCGCTGAAGTTCGCTCGTTCTGTCACCGGAAAGCCGCGCATCCTGCACCTCGATCACTCCTACCACGGCCTCACCGCCGGCGCGCTTTCGGTGAACGGTGCTGCTGAGTTTCGCAAGGGGTTCGGTCCGCTACTACCCGGCACCTCGATCCAATTCGGCGACCTCGACGCGGTTCGGCGCGAGCTCAAGAAGGGCGACGTCGCTGCGCTGCTCGTAGAGCCGATCCAGGGCAAGGGCGTGCATATCCCGCCGTCCGGTTTCTTGCTCGCTGCCCAGAAAGAACTGCGCCAGCACGACGCGCTGCTCATCTGCGACGAAGTGCAAACCGGCATCGGTCGCACCGGCCGGTTCTTCGCATACGAGCACGAGGGTGTGCAGCCCGACATCGTGGCGGTGGCGAAGGCACTCTCGGGCGGCTTCGTTCCGATCGGCGCAACCCTTGCCACTAAAGAGGTTTTCGAGAAGGTCTACTCGTCGATGGATCGCGTCTTCGTGCACGCCTCTACGTTCATGGGCAATGCGATGGCGATGACCGCCGGGCTTGCCACGCTAAGCATCCTCGAAGACGAGGGGCTCGTCGACAACGCAGAGAAGACGGGGCGCCTGCTTCGCGAGCGACTTCAATCGTTGACCGACCGCTACGAGCTGCTCGCCGACGTCCGCGGCCGCGGGCTCATGGTCGGCATCGAGTTCGGCAAACCGAAGTCGCTGAAACTGCTTGCAGGGTGGAAAATGCTGCAGGCCGCCCGGCACGGTTTGTTCGCGCAGATGGTGGTCGTGCCGCTCTTCCAGCGGCATCGCGTTCTGACCCAGGTCGCGGGCGACCACATCGACGTGGTCAAGTTGATCCCGCCGCTCATCGCGAGCGAGACCGAAGTCGATATGTTCGTCGAAGCGTTCACCGACGTGATGGACGACGCGCACAAGGGCAGCGGCCTGATGTGGGACTTCGGCCGCACGCTGGTAACGCAGGCTGCGAAACAGGCCGTCAAGCGATAAGCCGGGCGTCCTCGTCGTTACCAGGCTGCGCCGATCGCGTTTGCGCCATGAGCGACGCTGGCAGCAGGTATTCGCTCACCAAAGTGCGGTGCCACCATGCCCCTGTTGAACGCCGCTCGGCCCATGTCGTGAAACGGTAGCGATAACGCCGCGCCCGAAGCATCGTCGGCGGCTCATCGGGAAACGGGTTGTGTCGCAGGAGTTTCGTCGTCCGTTCGTCGCCTGCCAGTAGATGCGCGACCAGCGACATGAACCACGGGTGTGCGCGTGCCGACGACATTGCGGCGAACCACATAAGCCAGTCGAGCCGAAGATGGTAAGGCGCGAACTGGCGAGGCAGCCGCCGCACGTCACCGGGCTTGCCCTTGAACTCGTATTCGAGCCATACGGTGTGCCCGCCGATCACCGGCGAACGGGTGCCCTCGATCACGATCTCGTCGCGGTTGCGGGTGATGCTGCCGAAGGCGCCGTAGGCGTTGACCAGGTGTAGTGGGTTGAATCCGGCGTTCATCAACTGCCTGCGCGACAGCAGGTTGCGAGCTGGCCAATAGCTCAACACGAGTATCAGAACGGTGAATGCGAGCACCAGCCCGACGAACCACAGCGGTGTCGCAGCTACCGGACCGTGGCGGTAATGGCCGAACACCCGACCGAGCGAGTCGTCATCGATCGCCGCGAACGAAAGCACGATCGTGCTCCAATTCAGCCACGAGAAGTTGCCTGAAAATACCAGCCACAACTGGGTTATCACGATGACGGCCGCACCAATCGACGCAACCGGCTGTGGGCAGAAAAGCGTGAAAGGGACGACGAGTTGTGCCACGTGATTGGCAGCTACTTCGACTTTGTGCAGCGGCCTGGGCAAGTGGTGAAAGAACCACGACAGCGGACCTGGCATCGGCTGGGTTTCGTGATGGTAGTAAAGGCACGTCAGATCACGCCAGCACGGGTCGCCGCGCAGCTTTATCAGCCCCGCACCGAATTCGATCCTGAACACCAGCCACCGAAGGAGCCAGATCACGGTGACCGGCGGTGCCACGTCGTCCGACCCGAGAAATGCGACGAGCACCCCGGCTTCGAGCAGAAGTGACTCCCAGCCGAATGCATAGAAGATCTGGCCGACATTGACGATTGACAGGTACAGCGCCCAAACGAACAGGTACGCGAGCAGTGGCACCCAAGGGGGACCGAGTTGTGGCACCCCGGCGATGAGGAGCGCACTGACGATGACGCCAGACCAGCAAACCGCAAGCGCGATCGGGTCGGAGTACTTCAGGTGAAATAGACTCGGCGAGCGGCGAAAGGGAACGGCGGCAAGAAAACGTGGCACCGGCAGCAAGCCGCCCGAGCCGAGTAGCGCACGAAACTGCGCTACTCCATTGAGAAAGCCGATCAGGTAAAGCGCGGCGACACCGCGCTGCACCACGAGGCGCGCAACCCAATACGTCGATGCGTCGTACCACTGCACGCCGCCGACATGCCCGGCGCACGGTTGCGGAAACGGCACGGTACGTCGCCCGCTGCGCTCAATGGTCACATCTGGCGCACGCTGCCGTCGTCCAGTGGTCGAAACGGCGAGTTGCGGCGCTGGGTTCTGCGGCCGAGAAAGTCGCTCAGGCGGTGGTGACGGTCATCAAGCGCCGCAGGTCGACGAGCAGCACTGGGCTGCCGGCAGGATTGCCTGCGGAAGTACGGCGCAAGACGTCAACGACGTAATGTGGCAGGCCCGTCGCGCGCTCTTCGCCCGTCTCTTTCAAGTCATCTTCGTCGTGCACTGCCGTGACCTGATCGACGACGACGCCGATCGCCTCGACACCCTCGGCGAGCACGAGCACGTCACCGCGCATGCCACGGCGGGCCGCTACGTCGCCGGCCCGCAAATCGATGACCGGCAAGGGATTTCCGCGCAGTTCGAGTAATCCGCTCACCGGTGGCGTCATGCCGGGCAGCACTTCGAGACCGTTCAGTCGCACGACCTCGCGTACGTCGTCCAACCGGCAGGCGAACTCGCGCTCGGCGAGACGGAACGTGATGTAGCCGATCACCTGTCGCCGCCCTTCATTCCCTTGTGCGATCCGCCGGCCTGGTCACCCGAGTCACCGGACGCTTCCCGGTTCGCGTTGCGCGACGAGCCGCGGTTCATGTCTTTCGTGCGTGCTGCCCGCTCCGCCTGCATGGCCAATCTGATGCACAACTCGACCAACTCACCGGCCTCGCGCCCGCCGAAGAAGACGGCGACCTGGTCGGCCGGCAACTCGGCCACGGTGGCTGCAGCCGCGCGATAGGCGCGGCCTGCCGCGGCAGGTTCACCGAGCCTGTCGAGCGCACCGGCGAGGAGCAGGTGCGCCGGTGCGCAGTCAGGCTGCAGATAGACCGCCTGCCGCAGTTCTCTCACTGCATCGGCATCTCGACCCAAATTCACAAGGGCCTCACCGGCCACCAAATGCGGGTCGACAAGCAGCGAGTCGGCTCGCACCGCGCGCGCCGCCGCCACCACCGCGTCGGTGTAGCGCCCCGCCGCGAGCGCCAGCCGAGCACTAGCGACATGGTCGGACGCCGACCCCGACGTCCCCGGCACAGGTTTCGACGCCGCCTTCGGCGCACGGCCGGACGGTGCACCACCGAACTGCACACTGCCGGACGGCGAAGAGTTCCCACCGTTCGGCCATCCTGCAGGCAATCCCGTGCCTCGGGGCAGCGCTATCGAGCGCCCACCCTCAACGCTCGCCGCGCCGCTAGCGGCACTCCCCGCACCGGGGGCGTCTGCCGGGCCGCCTGTGCGCCTACGCCGATCCGGACGGCCACGGCGTTCGTGCAGCAGGATCGGCGCGTCGCCTTCTTCGGTGCGCCGTTCTGGCAGCACAGCGCGACGCTCGACCACCGGCTTGGGATCGTCCCGCCGGTAGACGAAAGCATCGCCGAGCGGCACCAAGGTGAAGGTGTCATTCATCTGCCACAAGGTTTCGGAATGCCCGAGGAACAGGTATCCGCCGTCCGACAAGACATTGTGGAACCGCGACATAAGGGCTTTTGTGGTCGCCCGGTTGAAATAAATCGTCACGTTGCGGCACAGCAGCAAATCGACTTCGCGCGCCTCGAAAGGCGGCGCTTCGGTGACGAGATTGTGTAGCCGCAGCTCGACTAGGTCGCGAACGTCGTCACGCACCACGTAGTTCTCGCCGACGCCAGTGAACCAGCGGGCGAGGTCAAGAGGCTCGGCCATCTGCACGGCACGCGGTCCGTATTGCGCGGTCGCCGCGAGCTCGAGCGCAGTGTGCGAGACGTCGGTGCCGAGGATGCGAACGTGCTCGCGAGTGGCCATCGGCAGCAGTTCGCGAATCAGCATCGCCAGGCTGTAAGGCTCTTCGCCGGTCGAGCAGCCCGCACTCCAGATGGTCAACGGCCGGTCCTGCGCAACCGAACGGCGAATCAACTCGGGCAACACGTGCCGGCGAAGAGCCCGAATCTGCGGCGGGTTACGGAAAAAATGGGTCTCCTGAATCGTGACGGCGTCGATCAGCCGTTGCCGCTCGGCGTCGCCTTTCGGTCCGGCGAGCAGCCCGAGGTAGGCCGCCACCGACGATGACCCCGTGGCCTCGACCCGGCTCATGACCGAGAAGTTCAACGAATCGCGGCGCGTTGTGTCATGGACCAGACCGGCTGCCTTTTCGAGAATCCGCCGCAGGATCTCGAATTCGTCGTCAGTCATCGCGGCCTTCATCGTTCGTTCCCAAACGGGTCGCCGCGCACGATCGCCACCAGCGCGCGGGCGATTTCCGACAGCGGCAGGGTGCGCTGCACCGCGCCGGCCGCCGCTGCCGCGCCGGGCATTCCCCATACGGCGCTGGATTCCTCGTCCTGGCCAATCGTGATCGCGCCCGCGTCGCGCATCGCCTTCAGGCCGTTCGCACCATCACGACCCATTCCGGTGAGCAGGACGCCGATCGCACGCGGCCCGATACTGCTTGCCACGCTGTCGAAAGTGGCGTCGACACCGGGCACGTGGAATTGAGTGGCCGGTGGCTTTTCGATCGTGATTCGAAGGTGCTGATGCACGATCAAGTTGCGCGCACTCGGTGCCACGGTCACGGTTCCGGGCGCGAGGCGCAAGCCCGTCGTCCCGACAACCACTGGCAACGCGCACAGGCCGTCGAGCCAGCCAGCCAGGCCGTCGACGAAGCCGTCTGCCATGTGCTGCACCACGACGATCGCGGGGCCGAAGTCGTGCGGCAGCGAGCCGAGCACGTGTGCGAGCGCCTGTGGGCCCCCGGTTGAGGCGCCGATGGCAATCAGGTCGAGGGTGCCTTCTTGCGCGACCGGCAGCGGCCGACCGCCGAGTGAGGCGAGCCGCTCGGGAACGACCGGCACCAGGCCGCGGCTCTTCAGCTTTCCGCGCGGATGGGTGATCACCCGCACCCGGGCGGCCACCCGAACCCCGCGGCGCAACGCGTCGGCGTACAGGGTGCGATCGGCGTCGGCAGCCGCGGGCCGGGCCACGATGTCGACCGCGCCTGCGGCGAGCGCCTGGGCGGCCCGCTCGCCGTCCCGCTCGCCTGAGCAGACCAGGATCGGGGTCGGCACGCTAGCCATGATCCGCTCGATGATCTCGATCGCGTTCACACCGGGAAGGTCGAGATCGAGTACGACAGCCGACGGGCGCAACCGCTCGACGAGCGCCAGCGCGTCGCGACCAGTACGTGCCTCGCCCACGACGTCGAAGCCGGCCTCCGACCCGATCACCTGCCGCATGAAGCGTCGCTCGACCCCAGAATCGTCGACGAGGACGACGGTGACGAGCGCATGGTCGGCGCCGCTCATTGGAGTACCGGGCGTCGCCGAAGCGCCCGAAGTGCCGGGTTTGACCGGCTCCGGCGTCGCGGCAGCGGAAGCGTTTCGCGCGACCGTCACCTGGCGCACTCCCTCGAATCTGCAAGCGCGAGCCGCCGTGGCTTGCCTTCTTCCTGTCGTCGGGAGACAGGCACTTCTTGAGGCAAACGACGAGCTGGCAGGATCAGCGACGATGAGCGCAAGCCTGGTCGACGCAGTGACGTCGTGGTACGCCGGCGCGGCCCGCGACCTGCCGTGGCGGCGGCCCGATGCAACGCCCTGGGCGGTGCTGGTCAGCGAGGTGATGCTCCAGCAAACGCCGGTAACCCGGGTGCTGCCGGTGTACGAGCGCTGGCTGGCGCGGTGGCCCACGGCGTCCGACCTTGCTCACGACTCCCCCGGCGAGGCGGTCCGGGCCTGGGACCGGCTCGGCTACCCGCGGCGCGCCCTGCGACTACACGCGGCGGCGGTCGCGATCGTGGCGCGGCACGGCGGGCGGGTTCCGTCGTCCTATGTCGAGTTGCGCGCCCTTCCCGGGATCGGCGACTACACGGCGGCCGCGGTGGCGGCGTTCGCGTTCGGGCAACGCCATGCGGTTCTCGACACGAACGTGCGCAGAGTGCTGGCCCGTGCCGTCGGCGGCGCCGCCGGGGTCGCCGCGTCGGTGTCGGCCGCCGAGCGAGCACGCGCCGAGTCGCTTTTACCGGACGACGAAAAGCTCGCGGCCCGGTTCAGTGTCGCCTTAATGGAGCTAGGTGCATTGGTGTGCCGCGCGCGGGCGCCGCAATGTGACGAGTGCCCGCTCGTTTCTGTTTGTGCGTGGCGTGCGGCAGGGGCGCCGTCGAATGTGGCCGCGGGCCGGTCACAGACGTACGCCGGCACCGACCGCCAGGTGCGTGGCCGGTTGCTTGCGGTCTTGCGTTCGTCGCCCGGGCCGGTGCCGGCTGCGCAACTCGATCTCGCTTGGTCGCATGACGAGCAGCGCGTTCGGGCGCTAGATGCGCTGGTGGCCGACGGCCTGGTGCAACGTGTCTCCCACCACGAATTCAGCTTGCCGGTATGACAAATAACCCGCGCATCGTGTTGGCGCTCGACAAATTCAAGGGATCGTTGACGGCGGTAGCGGCCGCTAATGCCATTCGCGATGGCATTCGGTCAGTGAATTCCTTCGTGGAGATCGACGTGGTGCCGATTGCTGATGGCGGCGATGGCACGGTTGATGCTGCGGTCGCCTCC
>Ga0068855_100011021_pt1 | contig 10911 bp, 12 predicted proteins | sample KBSCornC52_FD_66592 | JGI IMG/M metagenome (GOLD analysis project Ga0068855, IMG submission 66592) | Corn rhizosphere microbial communities from Kellogg Biological Station, Michigan, USA - KBS Corn C5-2 | ecosystem: Host-associated > Plants > Roots > Rhizosphere > Soil ... | reverse complement strand
CACACAGGTCTTGAATCGGACACTGCGGGCACTTCGGCTTGCGCGCCGTGCAGATGTAGCGGCCGTGCAGGATCAGCCAGTGGTGCGCGCCAAGCCGGAATGCTTCCGGCACCACGCGCGTGAGCGTGTCCTCCACCTCGCGCACGTTCTTTCCCGGTGCGAGGCCGGTGCGATTGCAGACCCGGAAAATGTGCGTGTCCACGGCGATCGTCGCTTCGCCGAACACGGTGTTGAGGATCACGTTGGCGGTCTTGCGGCCGACCCCCGGCAGGGCTTCCAGTTCCTCGCGCGTGCGCGGCACCTCGCCGTGGTGTCGTTCGATCAGCAGTGCGCAGGTCGCCAGGATGTTCCGGGCCTTGGCGTTGTAGAGGCCGATCGTGGCGATGTATTTCTTCAGCCCCGCTTCGCCGAGTTTCAGGAGTTCCTGCGGTGTATTGGCCACGGGAAACAGCTTCGCAGTGGCCTTGTTGACGCCGGCATCGGTGGCCTGGGCCGACAGGATCACCGCCACCAGCAGTTCAAAGGGCGTGCGGTACTTCAGTTCGGTCGTCGGGTTCGGATCCAGTTCGCGCAAGCGACGGAACAGCTCGGCGATGTCGGCGCGCTTCATCGGGGTTCCCGGTTGTCGCGCTCGGCTTTCGAGCGTGCCTTGCGGCAGGCGCGGCTGCGCGCGATCGCGGCCAGCACATCCGCCTTGCTGATTTCCGGCGCCGCCGGCAGATCACTTGCGCTTGCTGCCCGCGCACCACGTCGCGCCTCGCGTGCTTCGCGTTCGCGCTGCAGGCGCGCGGCACGGGCGAGGTAGCGCGCGCGCCAGAAGGCAGCCTTCTGGCGTGCATGTGAAGGCAATTGCGCTTGCGCGTGCTGCATGCGACGGTCTTGAATCCAGGCCGCGCAGCGATTGACCAGCGCGTCTGCGTGGTTGCGCAACCAGAGCGTGAAACGGGAAGCCGCGATCATGCGCGGGATTCTAGTGCGTGCGCGTTGCCGGCGCCGCGCGCCGCAGTTCCAGCAGGTCAATCCTGGAAGGGCAGTTGAGGCGTACCGGCGTGCCGGTGATGCCCACGCCGCTGGTCACGAACAATTCCCCCAAGGGCGTGCGGTAAAGCCCGTCAATGTAGATTTCGTCGCGATCCACCTTGAACACATGGGCGGTGATCCACGGCAGCGCGACCTGCCCGCCATGCGTGTGCCCGGCCATCGCCAGCGCGAAATGCACGCCGTGCAGTTTGCGCAGCGTGTGCGGCTGGTGCATCAGGATCAACAGCGGCTTGTCAGCCGGCAATTTGCGCAGGAAGCCGGCATCGTCCAGTGCGGTCCAGTAGTCGTAGAGACCGGCCAGCCGGAAATCCGGAAAATCCAGCACGCGATGCTCGATGAAGATCACCGGCGCACCCGCGAGTGCCGCGTGGATCTTCGTCTCCAGCGGTGGTCCGGGTAGCTGCACGTCGTGGTTGCCGAGTACCGCGTACATCGGCTTGTTGAGCTTGCGCAACGGCGCGAGCGCCGCACGCAGATCGCGCGGCGGATCATAGGTGAGGTCGCCGGCGAAGAGCACCAGATCCACATGCATCGCGTTCAGGCGATCCACCATCTGGCGCAGCTTGTCCGGACGCGTGAACAGGCCGATGTGGACATCGGCGACCACCGCGACATCGAGGTCAATCGGCGCCGGCACGACGGTGGTGCGTACGATCAGGATATTCGGTTCGACAAAGCGCGCCCAGGCACCGAGCAATGCGAGCAGCAGGACCAGCGCCGCGCCCGCGGCACGACGCCAGTGCCGGCGGTGCGCGCGATTCCGCAGGATCAGCGCCGCTTCCAGCATCGCCGGAAACAGCAGCCAGGACCCGTGCAACATCGCAAGTTGCAGGAACGCCTTCCAGCGATTCTCCGGCTCGATGATGAAATGCGGCATTTCCCATGCGGGCCACGCCACGCCGAAGATGCCGATCGCGATCAGCCACAAGCCCAGCCGCACGTACCAGCGGGAGAGCCAATATTTCATGCCGCACGCGAGAACCGCGGCGGGGCTTCGTCGCACGCCGGCAGCATTGCGATGCAATCCACCGGACACGGCGGAATGCACAGCTCGCAGCCGGTGCACAGTTGCGGGATCACCGTGTGCATCAGTTTGGCTGCGCCGACGATCGCGTCCACCGGACAGGCCTGGATGCACTTGGTGCAGCCGATGCACGCATCTTCGTCAATGAAGGCGACCTGCGGCGGCATTTCCGCGCCGCATGCCGGATCGAGCGGCTGCACGGGTTGTCCCGTGAGCACGGCCAGCGCGCGGATCCCGGCGTCCCCGCCCGGCGGGCAGCGGTTGATCGGTGCCTCGCCGCGCGCGATCGCTTCCGCGTACGGCCGGCAGGCGGGATACCCGCAGCGCGTGCATTGTGTCTGCGGCAGCAGGGCGTCTATGCGCTCGGCGAGCGACCCCGGATCCATCTTCGCTGCGCGCGCGCGCACGCGCAGCGCCAGCAGGCACGCCAGCGTGAGCACTATCAGCAACACTGCAACGGGAACCGCAATCGTCATTCCGCCATTGTAGGGCGGGCCTCGACCGCCGACGAATCGGGATTGCGCCCTTGCCGCGGCGATGTTTAGATCGGCGAATCTGTGTCGCGGGAGAAGCGGATGAGCGGTGCGCGGTTGGCCATCTTCGCCTCGGGAATCGCGCTCGTCGCCGGGCTCGCGTGGGCCGCGGCGCCGCCGTCCTCGTCCGAGGCCCGGATCCGCGCACTGGAGCAGCGGGTGGCCGAGCTGGAGAAACGCGAACAACCCGAACTCGGTCCGCAGATGCTGCTGCTGGAGTTGCGCCACGACCGGCTGTGGTGGGCCGGCGAGGCGGGCAACTGGAATCTTGCCTATTACATGGCCGGCGAGATGGGTGAGGCGGTGCAGGGGATCGTCGAAACCAATGGCGATGCCGCCGAACTGCAACCGCAGAAGCTTTCCGAGGTGATGCCCGCAATGCTCGATGCGTCACTGAAAAATCTGATGGACGCGATCGGCAGCCATGATAAGGCGAAGTTCGCGCGTGCCTGCGATGATCTCTCCGCTGCCTGCACCGGCTGCCATCGTGTCGCCGGCAATCCGATGCTGGTCATCCAGCGCCCGCGCACGCCGCTGCTGGATGATCTGCATTACGCGCCGGAGGAGCACTGAACATGGGCACGCTCGCGATCCTGCGCGAACTCGACTCCACCCAGCGCCATACCGTGGCGGCGAGTTTCCTCGGGTGGACCCTGGATGCGTTCGATTACTTCCTGCTGGTGATGGTGATGCCGGCAGTGGCGCACGAGTTCCATGTGGGCATCAAGCAGGTCGCGGTTGCATTGTTCCTCACGCTGGCCTTCCGGCCGCTCGGTGCGCTGATTTTCGGGCGCCTCGCCGATCATTTCGGGCGCCGCCGTGTGCTGATGGTGGATGTCGCGCTGTATTCGATCCTCGGACTCGCCTGCGCCTTTGCGCCATCGCTGCTGTGGCTGCTGGTGCTGCGCTCGCTGTTCGGCATCGCGATGGGTGGCGAGTGGGGCATCGGCGCATCGCTCGCGATGGAATCCATTCCACCGAAATCGCGTGGCATCGTCTCGGGAATCCTGCAGAGCGGCTATCCGTGCGGCTATCTGCTGTGCGCGATCGCGTACGGACTGCTGTTCAACAGCATCGGCTGGCGCGGCATGTTCGTGCTGGGCGTGCTGCCGGCGCTGCTGGTGTTGTACATCCGCCGCAGTGTGCCGGAGTCGCCGGTGTTCAAGCAGCGCGCCGGGACGGGCGCGCGCCGCAGCGTGCGCGAAGCCATGCGCGGCCGTTGGGGATTGTTCGCCTACCTGATCGTGCTGATGGCCTTGTTCAACATGTTCAGCCACGGCTCGCAGGATGTGTACCCGACTTTCCTGAAACTGCAGATGCACTTCGACACACACGTCACCAGCATTCTGACGATCGTGTTGAACCTCGGTGCGTTGGTGGGCGGACTCGTTTTCGGCGCATGGTCCGAGCGTATCGGCCGGCGACGCGCGATGGTGATCGCGGCCCTGTTCGCGCTCCCCGCGATCCCGCTCTGGAGCTACGGCGGATCGTGGCTGCTGCTCGCCGTCGGTGCGTTCTGGATCCAGGTGGCGGTGCAGGGCGCATGGGGCGTGGTGCCCAGCTATTTGAACGAGCTTTCGCCCGATGACGTGCGCGGCACGCTGCCGGGGTTCGCCTATCAGCTCGGCAACCTGATCGCCGCCGGCACCGCATACATCCTCGCCTGGATCGCGCAATCGCGCGGCGGAGATTTTGCCTTCGCGCAAAGCATCTGGATCGGGTGCGTGGCGATCGTGCTCGCTCTGCTGGCGGGCTTCGGGCCGGAAGCGCGCGGCGTGGCCTTCGGTTCGGAGCGCGGCGGCGAGGCCGACCCGTTGGTCGCCCGAACAGCCCTGGACAGGGCTTCGCGCGGATAAGCGCAGGGGTGTTCCCGATCTCATCCGTGGTCACCGGCTTTGGCCCGGTGTCCGGGATGGATCATTGGATGACGCGGCGCGCCTGGCTCGCTAGCATGCGCGTTTGCCCTTCAGGAACGCGATCATGAAAGCCGCGAAGAACACGGTGGTGAGCTTCCATTACACCGTCAGCGAAGGTGCCGATGCGCAGCCGCTGGACAGTTCGCGGGAGCGCGGCGAGCCGTTGACCGCGCTGCTCGGCTACCACCAGCTCGTGCCGGGAATCGAGAACGCGCTGGAAGGGCACGAGGCCGGCGAGCGCTTCGAAGTGGACATTCTGCCCGCGGAGGCTTACGGGGAGCGCCGCGAGGGCATGATCCAGCGCGTGCCGAAGAAGTATTTCCAGCACGCGGACAAGCTGAAGCCCGGCATGCAGACGGTGCTGCAGACCCGTGAAGGCGGCCAGCGCCTTGTCACCGTGCACAAGGTCGGCATGAGTGCGATTGATGTGGACCACAACCATCCGCTCGCCGGCAAGACCCTACACTTCGACATCGAGATCACCGGTGTGCGCGCGCCGACTCCGGAAGAGCTGGAGCACGGGCATGCGCATGGCGAGGGCGGCCATCACCACTGATGCAAGGCCCTCGTCCGGAGAGGGTTGGGCGAGGATGGCCTTGCACGGCGGGTAGCCGCATTCCGCGGGACCACCATCCCGTCCCGGTTGCCGACAGGCGCGAAAGCTCAGAACGACAGCTTGTTCCGCTGTTTGCGTCGTCGCTTCCAGATTGCATCCAGCGCGATCGAGCCCGGCCCGAATGCGGCCAGCACCAGGAATCCGCCGGCGATGGCGATGTTCTTCTGGAAATTGATGAGCTGTAGCGGGTCGGCGAAGTTGTCGTGGAAGTATGCCGCGGCCAGCAGGGTGAATACGAACAGCCCCACCGACGCCAGCCGGGTCAGGAATCCGAACAGGATCGCCAGCCCGCCGCCGAGTTCCGCAAAGAGCACCAGCGGCAGCAGCCCCGGCGGCAGATTGTGCGCGACCATGTACGCGGCGGTTGCATCGTAAGCGGCAAGTTTCTGCAGGCCGGAGTAGAGGAAAATCTGGGCCAGGCCGATGCGGCCAAGCAGGACGACCAAATTGCGCATGATGAAATCCGAGTGGTTGCTGTCAAACCGACGGCGCTAGTTCGACGCCATCGCCGCCTCATCTGGCGCGCGTTCCAGCACGCGCTTGGCGTACAGGAAATGCTCGCGCCAGTACTCCCCATCCAGTTTGTCCAGACGCACCGTGCCGCCGGTATTCGGCGCGTGGACGAAGCGACCCTGACCCACATAGATTGCCACGTGACTGACCTGGTGATGGCTGCCGAAGAACAGCAGGTCGCCCGGCTGCAGTTGATCCGCATTCACCCTGGGCACGTCCAGCTCGGCGATGTCGCCCGAGTGGCGGGGCAGCACCAGACCCGCGGAAGTCCGGAACACGTAGTCCACGAGTCCGCTGCAATCGAATCCGCTTTCCGGAGTGTTGCCGCCCCAGCGATAAGGCGTGCCGACCAGGCCGATCGCATGGAACAGCACATCGTTGGCGACCCGTGCCGGCGGCGACGGAATGGGCGAGACGGAGGGTGGCGTGGCGCAAGCGCCGAGCATCAGCGCCAGCGTCGGCACTACGGAACGCAGCAGCCAGCGCCGTGCGCCGGTCAATGCCCCGGTTCCTTCGGCACGTGGGCGATATCACGCGGGCACGTCTTCCGCGCGCTCGAAGAGGCGTGGTCAAGTGCGATCGAGTCAAGCAGAGGGCGTGAAGTCATCGCGACGAAACCGTGAATACGCCGCGAAGGTAGCCCATGATGCCGGTCGCGTCCACTGTGCGGACCGGCGGGAGAATGGATGCGGAGTGATGTTGCGGCGCGTCAGACGCGCTCAAGCCACGCCGGCCTGGCGCGATGGGCTCGCGGCCAGTTCCAGTTCGATCTCGAAGGCGGCGGTGCGGCGGCGTGCGGCTTCCACGACCGCTGCCGGCATGCTCTGGGCGGTAACGAGCTGGGTCAGCGCCTCGCGCTGGCGGGAGTCGAACTCGGAGTCGCGCTGCGCTTCGTCCAGCGCCGAAATCAGGGTGGCCAGCCAGCCGGCGCCGGGCGCTCGCAGCATCAGCAATATTTCGGATACGGTCAGTGCACGCGGGGTCGGGTTCATGACGGGCTCCTGCTGTTATCCCAATTCGTGCAGGAATGGTGCCAAGCCCACGGAGCGGTACTGCGAAGATGCAAATCGTTACACTTCCGCGATGAATTCTCCCCGAGATGATGTCCTGATCCTGGGCGGTGGCGTGATCGGGCTGTCCTGCGCGCTCGCCTTGCGCCGCGCGGGTGCCTCAGTGCGCCTGCTGGAGCAGTCCGAGCCCGGGCACGGCGCCTCGCACGGAAACTGCGGCACGCTCACCCCGAGCCATGCGATCCCGCTGTCGGTGCCGGGTCTTCCCCGGAAGGCACTGCGCTGGATGTTGAAGCGCGACGCGCCGCTGTATGTCAACCCGCGTCCCGATCTCGAACGCTGGCGCTGGCTGCTCGGTTTCGCGCGCCGCTGCCGGATGGATGCGGCGCAACGCGCCGCGCTCGCGCGCTGTTCGATCCTGCAACGCTCACACGCGCTGCTTCCGCAATGGCTTGCGGAAGAGGGCATCGCGTGCGATTACGCCAAACGCGGCACCCTCTATGCCTACCGTGACGCGCGCGCGCTGCAGGCCGATCGGGCCGACGTGGAGTGGTTGCATGAACTGGGGCTCACGGCGGAAGTGCTCGACGGAGATTCCGTACTGGGCATGGAGCCCGCGCTCAAACCGGGTGTGATCGGCGGCATCCTGCACCCGGATGATGCGCAATTGCGCCCCGACAAACTGGTCGAAGGGCTTGCGCGCCGCGCACGCGAACGCGGTGCGACAATCGAAAGCGACACGCGCGTCGAGGGCTTCGATTGCGCGAGCGGAAAGATCACTGCGGTGCGCACGTCGCGCGGAACGTTTTCCGGCGAACGCATCGTCTTCGCACTCGGTGCCTGGTCGCCGCACATCGCGTCGTTTCTGCAGATGCGCCTGCCGATGCAGCCTGGCAAGGGCTATTCGATCACGACCTCGCGACCCGATCCGTGCCCGCGCACCGCGCTGGTGCTGCGCGAAGCCGGCGTGTGCGTCACCGCGTGGGAATCGGGTTTCCGCCTCGGCAGCACCATGGAGTTCTCCGGCTACGACACCACGCTCAATCGCACGCGTCTGGATGCGCTGCGGCGCGGCGCGCAGAGTTATCTGCATTCGCCGTACGGCGATCATTTGCAGGAGGAATGGTGGGGCTGGCGGCCGATGTGCGTGGACGAGGTGCCGTTGATCGGGCCGAGCACGCGCTGGAGCAATCTGCTGCTGGCCACCGGCCACGGCATGCTCGGTGTCAGCATGAGCGCGGCAACCGGCGAGCTGGTCGCCGCGCAGGTTGCGGGTGCGCGCACCGCGATTGATCCTGCGCCTTACGCGCCCGCGCGCTTCGGACTCTGAGCATGACAAACACCGACACCCAATCCGACCTGCTGGTCATCGGCGGAGGATCCGCTGGACTCGCATCCGCGATCCGCGCTGCGCGCCACGGGGCCAGGGTCACCGTGTTCGAACCGCACGAGTTGGGCGGTACCTGCGTCAACCGCGGCTGCGTGCCGAAGAAAGCCATGTGGCTGGCTGCGGAATTGGCGCGCGCGCAGAAACTCGCGACCGAGATCGGTTTCGACAGCAAGCCCGGCGCGCTGGACTGGACGGCGTTCATAGGCCACCGGCAGGCGTATGTCGAACGCGCGCGGCAGAGCTACGCGCGCCGCCTGGAAGAGTACGGTGTGCGCGTGATCGCGGCCTACGCGCACTTCCTGGATGCGCACACACTGCTGGCGGACGGCGTGCGGTACAACGCTCCGCACATCGCGATCGCCACCGGTTCGCGCCCGCGCCAGCTCGACCTGCCGGGTGTGGCCCTCGGCATTGATTCCGACGGCTTCTTCGCCCTGCGCGAAGCCCCGGGCCGCGTCGGGATCATCGGCGGCGGCTATATCGCCGTGGAGCTCGCCGGTGTGCTGCATGCGCTGGGCGCTAAAGTGGAACTGTTCTCACGCAGCCGGCTGCTCTCGCACTTCGATGCGGAACTCGGTGATGCGCTGGGGGCGGCGATGGCCGAAGACGGCATCGAACAGCACAGCCGCTGCGCCGTGCAGGGCGCGCAGCGCGAGCACGGCGAGTTGTGGCTGGACTGCTCCGATCATGCGCGCCACGGTCCTTACGACCAGATCATCTGGGCGGTGGGCCGCGTGCCGAATGTGGAAGCGCTGCAACTGCACGCGGCTGGAATCGCGCTGGGCGACGACGGTCACATCGCAACCGACCGATTCGAGAACACCAGCGTGGAAGGCGTGTACGCGCTGGGCGACATCAATGGCAAACGCGCACTGACGCCGGTCGCGGTGGCCGCCGGGCGCGCGCTGGCTGAACGGTTGTTCGGCGGCCAGGCCGGATCGCATCTCGATTACGAGAACATTCCGAGCGTGGTGTTCTCGCATCCGCCGGTTGCGAGCGTGGGGTTGTCCGAAACGCACGCGCGCCTGCGGCACGGTGATGCGGTGCACGTGCACATGGCCTCGTTCGTGCCGATGCTGCACATGCTGGCCGGTCGCGATCGGCAGCGCACCTTGATGAAGATGGTGACGGTCGGCGACGACGAGCGCATCGTCGGGCTGCACGGCATCGGGCCGGGCATGGACGAAATGCTGCAGGGTTTTGCGGTGGCATTGAGAATGGGCGCGACGCGCACCGACTTCCTGCGCACGGTAGCGATTCATCCGACCTCTGCTGAAGAGTTCGTGCTGATGCCTTGATGCCCGGGACCGGGAACCCGGGACTCGGGACTCGGAAACCTGCCTTGTCGTCATTCCGGGGCCATCCCGGCCTCCTCGGGATGGAACCCTGAACCCAGTGCCTTTGCTTAAGTCACTGGGTTCCCGCTTGCGCGGGAACGACATCTTTGCTTTACCCTCTTTCCGACAACCGACAACCGACAACCGACAACCGACAACCGACAACCGACAACCGACAACCGACAACCGACAACCAATGGAACACTTCACCCTCCACCGCGGCAGCGCGCCGCTGCTGGTCAGCCTGCCGCACGACGGCACCGCCATTCCCGACGAGATCGCCGCACGCATGACACGCGAGGCGTTGCGCGTGCCCGATACCGACTGGCACGTCGGGTTGTTGTACGCGTTTGCGAAGGAACTTGGCGCCTCGATCATCGTCCCGCGCTGGTCGCGCTACGTCGTGGATCTCAACCGTCCGCCCGATGGGCATGCGCTGTATCCGGGCCGCAGCGAAACCGGCCTGGTGCCGTTCAACACTTTCGCCAATGATCCGGTTTACCAACACGGCGCGGAGCCGGACACGCAGGAAATCACCGCGCGCGTGGATGCCTTTTGGCGCCCCTACCACGCGGCCCTGCAGCAAGAGCTGCATCGGCTGCGCGACGCGCATGGGCGCGTAGTGCTGTGGGATGGCCATTCGATCAGAAGCCGCGTACCGCTGTTCTTCGATGGCCAGTTGCCGGATTTCAACCTCGGCACCGCCAATGGCGGAAGCTGTTCGTCGGCCTTGCAGGCGCGCTTGTCCGGAATCTTGCATGAACTCGCGAGCCCCGCGTCGAGCACGTACAGCCATGTGGTGAACGGTCGCTTCAAGGGCGGCCATATCACGCGTCATTACGGCAAGCCCGCGGAGAACATCGAAGCCGTGCAGCTCGAACTGGCGCAGTGCACCTACATGGACGAGGACAGCTTCGAATACCGGCCTGAACGCGCGGCGGGTCCGCAGCGGGTCATTCGCGCGTTGCTGGAAGCATGCCTCACTGTCGTGCGATGAGCGGAAGCTTCATCCACGAAGTACGCGAAGGGGCAAGGAGCAGGGTCATCGCGCTTTTTTCGTGTTCATCCGCATTCTTCACGGACGCAATTGCTCCTGGCGTTCCGAATGGCGATCAGCCGCTGCCTATCTGCGCCACGCATTTCAACTCGATCGCGATCGGCGTAGGCAGGGCGGTGATTCCGAGCGTGGTGCGGCATGGCGCGGTTGCCGGATCGGGGAAGTATTCGGCCCAGATCGCGTTGTAGGCCGGGAAATCCTCGGCGATGTCCGTGAGGAACACGGTGACGTCCACCAGGTCTTCCCAGCGCGCGCCGGAAGCCTCCAGCACGGCGCGTACATTGGCGAACACCTGCCGGCATTGTGCGGCGATGTCGTGGGCCACCAACGTGCCGCGCGGATCGTGCACGTTGCCGGGTATCGCATTGCTGCCCGGTGTGCGCGGGCCGATGCCGGACAGGAACAGCAGCTCGCCCACGCGGCGTGCGTGCGGGTAGGCGCCGACCGGGTCGGGCGCGGCGCTGGTGCGGATCG
>Ga0068855_100011016_pt1 | contig 10914 bp, 7 predicted proteins | sample KBSCornC52_FD_66592 | JGI IMG/M metagenome (GOLD analysis project Ga0068855, IMG submission 66592) | Corn rhizosphere microbial communities from Kellogg Biological Station, Michigan, USA - KBS Corn C5-2 | ecosystem: Host-associated > Plants > Roots > Rhizosphere > Soil ... | reverse complement strand
CGCTTGGTTGGCAAAGTCCTTACCCGGGAACGTGGCCGCGTTGACAGTCGGTTGATACCGGTTCGTCACCAGCATGGACAGATACATCTTCGTCCGTTGGGAGAGGTTGTAGTCGATCCGTCCGCCCGGGAAGTAGCGCGTGTCGGGCGCGGGGCTGTTCCATTGCACAAAATTGAAGTTCGGATCCGATGTAGTGGTTGTTCCACCGCTAGCAACGGCTTTGTTGATTAGAGCAAGCTGCGCGGCAGTAATCGAGTTCACCGTGCCCGGTAGCGAAGAATTGCTCTGGTGGGCCAGATTGAGAACATTCACCGTATGAGTTTGGCCATCCGTGCCCTGATAGACAAAGTTGCCCTGCTGGGCGCCCGGAGTAAAGAAATTATTGGTGGCGGTAGCAGTTCCCGGCTGCTTGGACATAGCGAAGGAGCCGAAGAAGAAGAGCTTGTCGCGCAGGATGGGCCCGCCGACGCTTCCGCCGAAGTCATTCAGGATGAGCCTGTTTCTCGATACATGGGCAACATTATTACTGAAGGTGTTGGCGTTGAGGGCCGCATTGCGGAAGTCTTCGTAAACGCGGCCGTGGAAACGGTTGCTGCCGCGACGGGAGACGAAGTTCAACTGCGTGCTCGACTGGCCATAGCCCGCGTTCAGATCGAGCTGGTCGGTCTGCACCGTCATCTGCTCGATGGTCTCAAGACGCGGCGAAACCGAAGGCTGCGTGTTGCCGCCGAACTTCATACGATTCGGACTGCCGACCACTCCGTCGATGTTGCTGCCCTGGTCGGTGGAAGGAAGTCCGTTGAACGTGCCGTTGTAGCCGGCAACGAGATGGGAGAACGAAGTGAGGTCGCGCCCCTGCAACGGAAGGTCTTCGATCTGTTTCATATCGACGACCGTGCCGAGCGCGTTGGAACTAGTTTCGAGGAGAGGCGTGCTGGCGCCTGTCACCTCCACGACCGTGGCCACCTCGCCCACCGCGAGATCGACGTTGACTGAGGTCACATGCGACGCCTGCACTTCAATCAACGGGAAGATCTTGGTCGCGTATCCGTGCATCGAGACCGTCAACTTGTAGGCGCCGATCGGCAGGTCTACGAAAGTGTAGATGCCCTTGCTCTCGGTCAACCCCTGCCAGGTGCTGTTGGTGTTCGCCTGGACCAATTCCAGTTTCGCCCCGGCAATTACGGCGCCGGTCGCGTCCGTCGCTGTCACGACGATCTTGCCCTGCGATCCAGCCTGCGCAAAGGCCGGCATGGAAGAGATGCCCAGCGCGCACGCGAGCGCCACAGCAAAACAGACGAGATATTTATTGCCCTTCAAAAACATACTGACCTCCAAAATTTCGAACTGCAACGGTTTGGCCCTGAGTTTTATTTCAGCGATTTCGAGGCTATGGTGCGCGGGAAAACGTTCCCTCAAATAAACCTGGCTTCTCTGACTCCTGGACGACTCTTTTGCTTGAGACCCAGTTTGTACACATTTATGAATTTGTTGTCAATGTATAATTTGCAAAACACTAAAATGCATCCCATTTTCTTCACAACGATGCATCCTCTGGTCTAATCTGATGGGCAGAACCATCTCAATCGAAACCGGCGAGGAAAGCAATCCGAGGGCGGAGAGTATGTCATTGTTATTCAAATATTTGCGGCCTGCTTCCGTCCTTGCATATGCGGTTTTTTCGGCGCTCCCGTGCATGGCCCAGGCCGCGAAAAAGTCCGCCGCGGCGCCTTCTGCCTCAGTCCGGCAGGCAATCAAGCTGGTCGCGACGACGGGCCGCTGCAAAGAAGCCGTGCCCATCCTCAGACGCGACCTGCCTCGCGTCACCGACAAGGACCTCCGCTATCACTCCGCGATGGCCCTGACGCGCTGCGCCATGGGACTCAATGACGACCAGGATGCCGCCGATTCCCTGCTGCTGCTCAAGCGCGAGTTCCCCGCCGACCCCGAGGTCCTCTACATCGCCACGCACTACTTCTCAGAGATGGGCATCCGCGCCGCGCAGGAACTTGCCGCCAAGGCCCCGACGTCTGTGCAGGCGCGCAGGCTCCAGGCCGAGGCGCTGGAATCGCAGGGCAAGAATGAAGAGGCCGCCGCCATCTACAACAAGATTCTCGAAGACAGCCCGAAGACTCCGGGCATCCACTACCGGCTCGGCCAGATTCTCCTCGCCGAAGCCGGCGCTACCGGCTCTACCGACAAGGCAAAGCTCGAGTTCCAAAAGGAGCTTGAGGTCGATCCCACCAACGCTGCCTCCGAGTTCATCCTCGGCGAGCTTGCGCGCCGCGGTGGCCAATGGAGTGAAGCCATCCCGCACTTCACGCGCGCCTCCACGCTCGACGTTGGATTCACTGAAGCGTATCTCGCTCTCGGCATGACTCTCAACGCCTCCGGAAAATTTGCCGACGCCGTCAAGCCACTGGAACGCTATGTGGCGATGCAGCCCGCCGACCCCGCCGGACACTATCAACTCGCCATGTCCTACGCCCGCATCGGTAACAAGGCAGGCTCGACCGAACAGCTTGCACTGCAGGCCAAAGCCGCCAGCGCCGCACAGGCGACCGACACTACTGAAGGCCACGCGGCTCCGCAATAGCATGTCCGATCGCATGTCCAGGCTCCCGCACCCTCTCTCGCGCAGGCAATTCCTCAACGCAGCCACGGCCGCGCTTGCAGCCACGTGGAAGCCCCCGATTGCACGCGCGCTTACTGCTCAACCGGCGTTCGTGGAGGTCCCCGCCTCGAAGAGCGGAATCGACTGGACGCACGTTGCCGGCCTCTCGCCCCAGATGTATCTCCCCGAAACCGTAGGCCCCGGCTGCGCCTTTCTGGACTACGACAACGATGGCTGGATGGACATCTATCTGGTCAACAGCGGCCCCTGCGACTTCTACAAGCCGCCCGCCCCTCTTCGCAACGCCCTCTACCGCAACAACCGCGACGGCACCTTCACCGATGTCACCATCAAGGCAGGCGTCGGTGGCAACGCCTACGGCATGGGCGTCGCTGTCGGCGACTATGACGGCGACGGTTTCCCCGACCTTTACGTCACGCAGTACCCAACGAGCATCCTCTACCACAACAACGGCGACGGCACCTTTACCGACGTGACGGCCAAGGCCGGTGTTGCAGCTCCCGGCTGGGGGACCAGCGCCGTCTGGTTCGACTACGACAACGATGGCCGCCTCGACCTCTTCGTCTGCCGCTTCGCCGACTTCGATAAGTCGAAGAACGTCATCTGCGGCAGCAATGAACCCGGCGGGCATTTCTACTGCAAGCCCAACGTCTACAAGCCGCTCCCTTCCCGGCTGTTCCACAACAACGGCGATGGCACCTTCACCGACGTGAGCGCCGAGTCCGGCATCGCGCATACGCTCGGCAAGGCGTGGGGCGTGGTCGCCGCCGACATCAACAACGACGGCTGGCTCGACCTGTTCGTCGCCAGCGATACCGCCCCGAACTCTCTCTTTCTCAACAGCAAGGGACGCTTTACCGACATCGCCGCGCTCTCTGGCATAGCTTACAGCCCCTTTGGAGTCGCCCGCTCCGGCATGGGCGTCGATGCCGCCGACTACGACCAGGACGACTGGCTCGATCTCTTCGTTGCCAATGTCGATCACGAGACCTATTCGCTTTACCACAACAACAAGGACGAGACCTTCGACGACGCTTCCATCTCCTCTGGAATCGGCCCCGTCACGACGCTGATGAGCGGGTGGGGCCTCAAGTTCTTCGACTACAACAACGACGGCAACATCGACCTCATCCTCTCGAACGGCCACCCAGACACCACCATCGACCGCCACCACCCGGACGTGCATTACTTCGAGCCGATGCTCCTGTTTGAGAACAACGGCTCCTCATGGAAGAACGTCAGCGCGCAATCCGGCCCCATCTTTTCGCGGAAGATCGCCGGCCGCGGCCTCGCTCTCGGCGACTTCGACAACGACGGCGCGGTCGATGTGCTGGTCGCCGTCAACAACGGATCTCCGGTCCTGCTTCGCAACACAGCAGCCGCGCACAACCACTGGCTCGGCATCCGCCTCATCGGACGCAAGGCCAATATCGACGCTATCGGCGCGAAGATCGTCTATCAGGCCGGCGCTCTCAAGCGCCACGTCACGAAGGTTGGCGGCGGCAGCTACCTCTCCTCGCACGATCCGCGCATTGTCCTCGGCCTTGGCCAGGAGATGAAGCTCGACTGGATCGAGGTCCACTGGCCGCAACCCAGCGGCAAGATCGAACGCTTCACCTCCGTGCCCATCGACCGTTACATCACCATCGTCGAGGGCCAGGGAACGTGGAAATAGTACTCACCTGGCCCGTAGAAGAATCACTCCGTGCGGCGGCACCACCGAGGTCGTATACATCCCCTTGTGCTCGCCCAGGTCCTTCTTCGCCCAGATGTCGTAAAGCTCCGCCGGTCCCTCAACGCCCGCAGCCTTCAAATCGAACGTCATCGTCAAAGGCATCGTCCACCGGTTGAAGATCGCAATCGCCTTGTCCCCATTGGCCAGCGGGCGCGCCCACACCTCGAGCGGCCCCTCGGCGGCAACGCGGTCGCCCTGCCGCCCCAGAGCATCCTGGTCGATCGCAATCACATCGCGGTTCGTCAAAATCGACAGCGTCTCCGGTGTCATTGCGCTCAGGTCATTGCCCGCAAGCAACGGCGCCGCCAGCATCGCCCACAGGCTCATGTGCGTCCGATACTCATTGCTGTTCATCCCGCCATTGCCCACTTCCAGCATGTCGGGATCGTTCCAGTGCCCCGGCCCCGCATACTTACTCAAGCCCGCCTGCGCAAAGCCAATGGCGGCCATCGAAGCATAGTTGTCCTCAATGTCGCCAGAGGTGCGCCACAGGTTTCCGCCGGCCTGCGCTCCCCAGCGCCACACAGCCTCCCATCCATACTGGCAGAGACTCAGCACAATCGGACGCCCAGTGCGAGCGAGCGCATCGTGCATCTTCAGATAGACGGCTTCCATCACTTGCTGCGACCTGGCATGGTCATGGCCTGCGTGCTCGCTCAGTTCTTTCGTGTAGCTGCACAGGTCGTACTTCAGATAGTCCACGCCCCAAGCCGCATAGGTCTCAGCATCCTGCTGCTCGTGACCAAGGCTTCCTTCGTACCCCGCGCAGGTCTTCGCTCCGGGTGAAGAATAAATTCCCAGCTTCAACCCCTTGCTGTGAACGTAGTCCGCAAGCGCCTTCATATCGGGAAACTTCGCATTCGGTCGAATCCTTCCCTCCGCGTCCCGTGTGCCTTCCCAGGTATCGTCGATGTTGACGTACACATACCCGGCATCGCGCATCCCCGACGAAACCATCGCATCCGCGGCCGCGCGAATCGTCTTATCGTCCACCTTATCGGCAAAGTGGTTCCAGCTATTCCATCCCATCGGCGGAGTGGCAGCCAGCCTGCTCGCGGCCTTTGTCGAAGCCTGCGCATGGGCCGAACCATCTAAGCCCGCAATCGTGACGCAGGCAATCGCCGCGGCAACAAAATAAAAAAGCCTCATGAGTCCTCCGAAATTGCATACATTATTTGATACTTGAGATGATTCAACACTCTGCCATACTTTTCTACAATTCCTATGAACTCTGAAAGAGCCTGAACCAGACGCCAGACGCCGGCTGGGTTCGTGCTTTCAACTAACTGAGGTCCCACAACCGATAAACACGCAGAAGCCTCTCACACCGAATCCTCGACTCGTCCTAAACTGAAACTACGATGACCTTCAAGCTCTGCTCCCTTGTACTCCTCGCAGCTACGGCTGCAACCGCCCAGACTACAGCTAAGCCAACCGTCCACCACGCTGCGACTACCCACCGCACCACAACGGCCAAAACTGCCGCGAAAACCTCCAGCATTCCGCACGTTCCCGGCATTCCGAAGACGCTTTACGCTCTGAAATACATTGACATCACCGTCGGCAAAGGTCCGCTGGCCGAAACGCACAAGTGGTACACCGTCCACTACACCGGTTGGTTCCCCGACGGCACCAAGTTCGACTCGTCGTTCGACCACCAGGGCGGCGAGCCTATCGTCTTTCCCTGCGGCGCGCGCCGCGTCATCTATGGCTGGGACACCGGTTTCGAGGGTATGCACGTCGGCGGCAAGCGCCGCCTCTTCATCCCCTACCAACTCGCCTATGGAGAGCTCGGCAACCCGCCACGTATGCCCGCCAAGGCCAATCTTATCTTCGATGTCGAACTCCTGGCCCAGTCCGACACTCCGCCCGCGCCCAAGCCGGAGGCCGCTCCCACAAAGCCCTCCGCCGAGCCCGAGGCGAAGCCTGCAACTGAGGCACCCAAGCCGACCCCGGAGACCAAGCCGGCAGCTCCCGAGACCCAGCCCAAAACTCCTCCGAATCCCGAAGCGCATCAGTAACGTCTAAATTCAGGATAACCAAGAGTTACTCATCGGCATGTTTGCAAAACTCAAACCGCTCGTTCCCTACCTCAGGCGCTACTGGAAGAGTCTCGCCTGGGGCGGGGCGTCGGTCCTGCTCTACAACGCGCTCAAGATATTGATTCCCATCGTCATCGGCCACGCCGTTGACGATATGCAGCATGGTCTGACCCGCGAAAAGATTCTGCACCACGCGCTTCTGCTGCTCGGGATCGCGGCCTGTTGCGCGGTCTTTCTCTATCTCACGCGCTGGATCATCATCGGGGCATCGCGTGAGATCGAGTACGACATTCGCAATGATCTCTTCAGCAATCTTGAACGCCAATCTGCCGGCTACTACCATACGCACCGCACCGGCGACATCATGGCCCGCACTACCAACGATCTCAACGCCGTCAGGCAACTGCTCGGCCCGGCCATTATGTACAGCGCGAACACGATTATCTTCACCGCCGCAGCGCTGCCCTTCATGCTTCGCATCAGCCCTAAGCTGACGCTCCTCGCCTTTGTTCCATTGCCTATCGCCTCGGTGCTGGTGCAGTACTTCGGCGCGCGCATTCATCGCCGTTTCGAGCGCATCCAGGCTATGTTCTCCGACATCTCCGCCAAGGCGCAGGAGAACTTCTCCGGCGCACGGCTGATCCGCGCCTTCGCCCAGGAGGAGGCCGAGATCGCCTCCTTCGAGACCGCCAACCAGGAGTACATCCGCCGCAGTCTGCTGCTCGTCCGCCTGATGGCCATGTTGTGGCCCACGCTTGAGTTTGTGCTCGGCCTCTCGCTGATGATTACGCTGTTCGTCGGCGGCCGCGAGGTCATCGAACACCGCATCACCGTCGGACAGTTCACCTCCTACAACGTTTATATGGTCCAGCTCACGTGGCCCATGATCGCCATTGGCTGGGTCGTCAACCTCTTCCAGCGCGGCACGGCCTCCGTCGTCCGCATCGACGAGTTGCTCAAGCACCCGCCCAGCATCACCGACTCGCCAACCGCAGCCAATATCCCAATCGCAGGCGACATTGAGTTCCGCAACCTCACCTTCGCCTACCCCGGCGCGCCGCCGGTGCTCAAGAATATTGACTTGAAAATTCCTGCCGGATCGAGCCTCGCCATCGTCGGTCCCACTGGCTCAGGAAAATCGACGCTGGTCAATCTGATTCCGCGCATTCACGACGCCGCTCCCGGCGAGGTCCTTATCGACCAGCAACCAATCCGCAACTTCACACTCGAAGAACTGCGAAGAAATATCGGCTTCGTCCCGCAGGAGACCTTCCTCTTTTCCGAGACCATCCGGCAGAACATCGCCTTCGGCACCCCTGACGCAACTCCCGAAGAGGTCGAGGAAGCAGCGACTACGGCGCACATCGCAGCTGAGATCCGCGAATTTCCGCGTAGCTTTGAAACGATGGTCGGCGAACGCGGCGTCACGCTCTCCGGCGGGCAGAAGCAGCGCACAGCCATTGCCCGCGCCGTCATCCGCGACCCGCGCATCCTTATCCTCGATGACGCGCTAGCCAGCGTTGACACCTACACCGAAGAGCGCATTCTCACCGGACTCCGACAACAGATGCAAGGCCGCACTACGATCTTCATCTCCCACCGAATCTCCACTGCTCGTAATGCCGACCAGATCGCCGTCCTCGTCAACGGACGCATCGCGGAGCTGGGCACGCACGACGAATTGCTCTCGCGCAACGGCTACTACACCAGCCTCTTTGAAAAGCAGCGACTCGAAGAAGAGATCTCCGTCACCGCGTAAAAGCAGGCCCTCCGCCTTCGGCGAAGGATGACAATTATTGATTTGCTGGGCTATGCCGTCCAGCGCGAGGCACTGCCTGCTTCTACGACCTCTCGCGCAACAGCCGCCGGAACAAATTTCTCCTCCCGCGTCCTCAACTCTCGCGGCAGTACGCGCCCGGCTTCGGGGTCGCGCGCGACAACCATCCACGCATCGCGGACGTTTCGCACGCACGCTATGACCTCTTGAAACTGCTCCACAGATTCAACGTGCGACGCCTCCAGCGTCATCGTAAACATGGCCGCGTAAAACTCTGAGAGCGCCGTTGCTGCACTGCCGCCAACATCGGGGCGCAGCCGTGCCTGGAGATACATCAGAATGTCCAGCACCTTCTTCACGGCAACGCGGCGTCCGTGAACATCACCCTCCTGCACGCACTGCATCGCCCTGTAGAGAAACCGGAGACATCCATCGTAGAGCGCCACCACCATCTCTACTCCAGTGGCCCCCGCGAGCGCCTGCTGCTGATAACCCATTCCACTCACTGCTTATCCTCCATTTCCCGTGTTGTAACCCGTAATCGCGCTATACATCTCGTCAACCTGATTGAGTTGGCTTGGAATCGCCTGCAGGATTTGGTTGGCCTCATTCAGCTCCGTCGTGAGGCTTGTCTTTTCGTCGGCAAGCCGGGCGTCTTCAGCGCTGATGCTCTGGCTCAACGCCGTCTCCTCGGCGCCGTTCTGTTGTTGCGCCAGATAAACCAGACCATTCGGCGCCTGAGTTCCCAGGTTGTTGAGCGTTGTCTGCATCGTCTGTCCAAAGCTCCCCGAGTTCTGCAGAAACCCCGTGACATCGCTGAAACTCGAGTTCAGCGCCGAGTCCAGCGTGTCCGTATTCAACGAGAGCGTGCCGTCTTTGTTTGTGCCGATGCCAAGTTGCGTCACGCTGCTGATTGCACCGCTCGCTGCTCCTCCAAAGAGCGCCGATGAAAGCTGACTCTGAATCAGTGCCAGCGTGGGACTGCCGAACAGCGGCTCCGGATTGCCGGTCGAATCATTTCCCTCCTGAGTATTGATGTCCCTGACCACAGCGTTGTACGCGTTCACAAAGCTGTTCATGGCAGTCGCAATGGCTGAGTTGTCATTGGTAATCTGCACCTGCACCTGGGTTCCCGGCGAAGATGACAGCAGTTGAAACGTCACGCCCGGAATTGCGGTGCTCACCGTATTCGTGCTGCTCTGGAGCGCCACGCCATCCACAGTCAGGCTTGCATCCGCTCCTGCCTGGCCGACTTGAAAGGACATCGAAGTACTTGTCGTCGCATCCGTCAGCGCGCTTGTGATGGTAAGGGTACCCGCCGATCCGCCCGTTCCGCTCACGAGCGATAGCCGCGATCCGGAGACGTCCGTGATAACGCTCGCGCTCACGCCAATCGCGGCAGAGTTGATCGCAGCGGCCAGCGTCGCCAGCGTATTGCTGCTGCTGTCTACCGTAATCGTCTGGCTTGTACCCGAACCAACCTGAATTGTCAGGCTTCCGGAGAGTGTGTCACTCGCGTTCGTCAACGTCGTCGAATATTGGGAAGAGGTCTGCGCCAGCGAATTGACGACCACCGTGTGACTGCCCGCGACCGCCGTGGAGCTCGCACCCGTGAGCGTCAACACGTTCGTGTCGGAACTCGCGCCCTGCTTTGCCGCCATCACGCCGGTGAAGTCTGTCAGGGCCTGCATATTTGTCGTCAGTGTTGAAAGGTCTGTTCCCAGCGAAGTGAAAACCGCATCCTGTGCCTGCATCGAGCTCAACTGGCCCTTCCATGGCGTTTCAATCGCCTGCTGCGCCGACAGTATCGCCGTAACGGTCGATGCTACGTCAAACCCCTGCCCGCTGCTCGCCGCGCCAAAGTTGATCCCAACTGTTCCCATCTCACCTTCCCGTCAATAGCCGGCGTCATCGACAATGCAATCGATGAACCAATTTAATCGGGCGCATATTAGATGCCATTAAGACTTCCAAAAAAGATGAAGCCGCCGCGACCTTCACTTGTAAAGAGGGGCGCGGCGGCTTCAGAACACTACTGCAACAGCTTCAACACCTCCTGCTGCACGCTGTTGGCCTGCGCCAGGGCGCTGATACCTGTCTCGCTCAGCACCTTGTACTTCGCCATGTCGCTGGTCGCCTGACCGTAATTGGTCGAACGAACGCTGCTCTCAGCCGAAGTGAGGTTCACCGACTCGGCGCTGGCAACGTTCGAGGCCGCATTCAGCTCGTTGATGTTGGCGCCAATCGTGCCGCGCTGATAAGCAACGTCCTGAATGGCAGAGGTCACGCCGGTCAACACGTTCTGTGCGGTCGCAGCGGAGAGCGTCGAGACGCTCGCACCTGTGAAGTCCACGCCCGTTGCGCCTGTGTCCGTTAGCGACGTGCCGGTAAAGCTCAGGTTGTTGCCTGCGCCCGCCGGGCCGGAGATACTCAGCGCCCCAGTGGTCGAATTGTAGGTCGCTGTGACGCCCGCCGCGCTGTAGGTGCTGTCTGAGTTGATCTGCGAAGCAAGGTCGGCCCCTGTCGTACCCGCGGCGACGGTGATGTTGTGCGCCGCTCCAGCGCCTACTGCAATGCTCAGCGTGCCGGACAGCGAGTGAGAGTTGGCCAGAGTAATCGTACCCGTCGACGCAGTCGCGGCGGACGCGGCCGTCGGGGCCGTCGGCGCAACGACGCCTGAGGTTGAGTCTGTAACGGCGGTCGATCCGCCGATCACCAGACTGCC
>Ga0068855_100011014_pt1 | contig 10917 bp, 6 predicted proteins | sample KBSCornC52_FD_66592 | JGI IMG/M metagenome (GOLD analysis project Ga0068855, IMG submission 66592) | Corn rhizosphere microbial communities from Kellogg Biological Station, Michigan, USA - KBS Corn C5-2 | ecosystem: Host-associated > Plants > Roots > Rhizosphere > Soil ... | reverse complement strand
CTTGTAGACGACTGCGTAGATGCTGATGAGGCCCATGAGGGCGAGGGCGGCACCGACCGCACCGCAGACGTATCCGAAGCGCTTGCGTGCGCGGTCGCCGGGAGTAATGCCCCACTTGGCGGCGAAGAGCCAGATGCCGTACGCGAAGTGCCAGCAGGTGGCAATCATCGCAATGACGTAGATAGCCAGCATCCACGGATTCGAAAGCTCGACCTGGACCTTGTGGAATGCGGCCCCGGGATGCTCCGGGAGCATGACTCCGGAGAAGCGCTGACGCCAGACGTGCTGGATGATGTAGAGGAAGGTGATGATGCCTGTGACGCGCTGGGCGACGTAGCCCCAGTTCCCTGCCCATGGATAGACGTTTACGTTGACGCGGCCTTTGAACGCGATCACGAGACCGTAGATTGCGTGGAAGGCCAGGGGAATGAAGATGAACACCCACTCCAACACGCGGACCAGCGGCAGTGCGTTGAGAAACTTGACCTGCTGTGCGTAGGCGAGCGGGCCGTTCCAGGTCTCAAAGTTGGAGACGATGTGCTCGACGAGGAAGGCCCCGATGGGGATGATCCCAGAAAGCGAGTGTATGCGGCGCCAGAAAAAGGAGTGCCCCTGGCCTGCGCGGAGCGGCTGTACGCCGCGGCGGAGGCCGGTGGTCTGAGGAGGTGCTGGGGCTGCGGCTGTTGCCATAAACCGGGACTCCTATGGAGCGGTTGCTCAACTGAAGCGTCGCTCGATTGCATCTCTTCTCCCTGCGGGCGACACGACTCCGGCTGTGCACAGCAGAGGCTTTGCCCGATGACGGAGAAAGAGCCTGATGAAGCCGCCGGTGACGCCTTTCGGACCGAGGCAGAACCGGCGGAGGCAAGAGGATTATTTCGCCGTCGGACAGACGAGTCAAACATTTCAGCAAGATATGGTGCGATTAGCGGACCTATCGTGCGATATGTGGCCTAACCCTTGGAGAGCTGCCGCAGAAGGTCTTCGAGAGCCCGGCCTCGGTGGCTGACCTGGATGCGCAGGGCTGGTTCGATCTCCGCCATCGATACTCCGTATTCCGGAAGATAGAAGAGAGGGTCGTAGCCAAAGCCTGCGGAGCCGCGCGGCATAGCCAGAATGATGCCGTCGAGGCGACCTTCGGCCATTTTGAACACTTCGCCATCGCGAGCAAGTCCGAGCGCGCAGCGGTAGCTTGCCTGACGTTCCGGGTTCGAGACTCCGTCCAGGTTTTGAAGCAGCGCAGCATTGTTTCGCTCGTCAATGCTGAGGCCCAGATCGGAGAGGTAGTTTTGATCCTCGGCGTAGCGGGCACTGCGAACGCCGGGAGCGCCGTGAAGCGCTGCAACCTCCAATCCAGAGTCGTCGGCGATGACAAACTGACCCGGAGCGTGACGGGAATAATAGATAGCCTTTGCGCGAGCGTTGGCGGCGAAGGTGAGTTCGTCTTCGGGAGGCGCTGGAATCTCGGCGAGACCCGGGAGCGGCTGAATGGTGAAGGCGTCACGATGGCGCTCTGCAGCGTAAGTGAAATCGCGAAGCTTCCCGGAATTTGAAGTGGCGGTATAGAGAAGCATGCGCAAAGCGCTCAGCCTGCATGATACCGGTGCAGGGACAGGAAATAAGTGATCCCAACTCCAACACAGCCCGAATGAACGGTGATACAGTTCCGGTGACCCGCTACCAGCCTGTTTTCAGGTTGTATGTGCAGGGTGAGGTTCGGCTTCTTATACCTATGTTCCGGAGGGACATGTGAACGTTGTTCAGGCTTGGGTCTACGTTTGTCTCGGGGTCAGCGTTTCAGCTTTCGTGGTAGCAGCCTTTTTCACGAGTAAGGTTAGTGCCGACAACAGCGCGCGATTTGTGCAGCAGGTCATCTTTGCATTCCAACAAGGCGCCAGAGCATTTCTGAAGCGCCGATCCAGGACGGCGATCGCGCTCATGGCGATGCTGCTTCCGACGCTCGCCTACGCACAGCCGGAAGCAACGGGTGGGGGCGAAGCCAACCTGGTTCTGCCGGACCTGTCGACGGTAAATTTCTTCGGGATGAACGGGCACGCCCTGTTGACGCTCGGGTTGCTGTTCTGCGTCGGTGGGCTGTTGTTTGGTCTCGGAATCTATGTGCAGTTGAAGAACCTTCCGGTCCATCGCACAATGCGCGAAATCTCCGAGCTGATCTATGAGACCTGCAAGACATACCTGGTGACACAGGGCAAGTTCATCGTTCTGCTCTGGGTATTCATCGCGATCATTATCGCGCTCTATTTCGGCTATCTCGCACCAGTACCCGGCAAGTCGATCGGAGTTACGTTGCCGATCATTCTGCTCTTCAGCCTGGTGGGCATCGCGGGCAGCTACGGAGTGGCGTGGTTCGGAATCCGGGTCAACACATTCGCGAACTCGCGGACAGCATTCGCAGGTCTGCGCGGCAAGCCGCATGCGATCTATGCCATTCCGCTGAAGGCGGGTATGAGCATTGGAATGTTGCTGATCTCGGTCGAGCTGCTCATCATGCTCTTCATTCTGCTGTTCATTCCGCGAGACTATGCGGGACCATGCTTCATCGGGTTCGCAATCGGAGAATCCCTGGGGGCCGCGGCCCTGCGTATTGCCGGCGGTATCTTTACCAAGATCGCCGACATTGGATCCGATCTTATGAAGATCGTCTTCAAGATCAAGGAAGACGATGCGCGCAATCCAGGTGTCATCGCAGACTGCACGGGCGACAATGCAGGCGACTCGGTCGGTCCGAGCGCTGACGGATTTGAAACGTACGGCGTCACCGGCGTGGCGTTGATCACATTTATTTTGCTGGCGGTGAAGGAACCTACGATCCAGGCAGAACTGCTGGTGTGGATCTTTGTTATGCGTGTGGGCATGCTGCTGTCGAGCGCAGGCGCGTACTTTCTCAATGCCGCAATCGCGCATGCCAAGTACGGCAATTCCGACGAGATGGACTTCGAGGTGCCATTGACCTCTCTTGTCTGGATCACTTCCGTTATCTCCATCATCCTGACTTACATCGTTTCCTACCTGATGCTCCCAACTCTCGGCGACGGAACCTTATGGTGGAAGCTTGCTTCCATCATCTCGTGCGGAACTCTGGCGGGCGCGATCATACCCGAACTCGTCAAGGTCTTCACTTCAACCAACTCAAGCCACGTGAAAGAAGTGGTGAAATCGGCCCAGGAAGGCGGAGCTTCTCTGGGAATTCTGTCAGGCTTCGTTGCGGGTAATTTTTCGGCTTATTGGCTGGGATTCAGCATGGTCGCACTCATGGGTATGGGCTATTACTTCAGTACGGGCTCCTCCATGGTGGCGTTGATGCTCGCTCCAGCGGTCTTCGCGTTTGGCCTGGTCGCTTTCGGCTTCCTCGGAATGGGCCCGGTTACGATTGCGGTGGATTCCTACGGACCGGTAACCGACAATGCTCAGTCCGTCTACGAGCTCTCCCTCATCGAGAACGTTCCCGGTATCGAAGCCGAGTTGAAGAAGGATTTCAACATCGATGTGAACTTCGAGCGCGCCAAGCACCTGCTGGAGGAAAACGATGGTGCCGGCAACACCTTCAAGGCTACGGCCAAGCCGGTGCTGATCGGCACAGCTGTTGTTGGCGCAACAACCATGATTTTTTCGATCATCATGGCGCTAACCCACGGGCTGACCCAAGACGTCCAGAACCTCTCTCTGCTGCACGCGCCGTTCATGCTCGGGCTGATCTCAGGTGGGGCGATGATCTACTGGTTCACCGGAGCATCTACACAGGCCGTAACCACCGGCGCGTACCGCGCAGTCGAGTTCATCAAGGCGAACATCAAACTGGAAGGCGTAGAAAAGGCATCGGTCAGCGACAGCAAAAAGGTCGTAGAGATCTGCACGAGATACGCACAGAAAGGAATGTTGAACATCTTTCTTGCTGTCTTCTTCGCAACGCTCGCGTTTGCGTTTTTTGAGCCGTTCTTCTTTATCGGGTATTTGATCTCGATTGCGATCTTCGGCTTGTACCAGGCCATCTTTATGGCCAACGCCGGCGGCGCATGGGACAACGCGAAAAAACTTGTGGAGGTAGATCTAAAGCAGAAAGGGACGCCGCTGCACGACGCAACCGTCATCGGAGACACCGTCGGCGATCCATTCAAAGACACCTCTTCCGTGGCGATGAACCCGGTGATCAAGTTCACGACGTTGTTCGGATTGCTTGCCGTCGAACTTGCCGTGACGCTCAGCGCAGACAAGCCGCTGCTCGCCCACATGCTGGCCGTCGCATTCTTCCTGATATCGGTATACTTCGTCTGGAAATCCTTCTACGGAATGAGAATCGAGTCCAAAAGCAACTGACACTGGCATCTTTCAGTCCCTAATCCGAGGAGAGACATCGGTCCGCTCCGGAGAAAAGAAGAGCCCCTCGCAAGAGGGGCTCTTCTTTCGAGCGCGTCCGGTTAGTGCTGATGATGGTGGACTTTGACTGGCTCGGGGATTTCAGCTGAGGCGCAACAGGAGTGCTTCTCAGCGGCACCGGGAGCAACTTGCTCCTCACCGCTGGAGCAGGAGTGAGCGGCGGCCGGATGAGCTTCAGACTCATGGCAGCAGGAGCTGTGAGCGGTCACGAGGGTGGGTTCATCGATACAGCAGTGGTGCCGCTCGGCATTGGGATCGGCCGGAGTTCCCCCCATTTCGCGCAGCATGGCAGGGCCACCGGTCTTGAGGAAACGGAGCAACAGAAGGGCGCTGAGTATCAGGAAGAGAATATTCAACACCGATGTGTAGTTGAAGGTGATGCCTTCATGCATGACCATCGCGTTGCGAGCGGTGGGGATGAGGTGTAGAGCCCCGAAGATGCCCTCGACAACCAGTGCTGCTCCTGCCATCGCGATGTAGAACACGACGGCGAGGATCGCAGCAACCTTCATGCCGTAGTACTTGCGATAGATATTCAGAATGGGCAGAATCAGCAGGTCGGCGAACAGGAATGCAATGACGCCGCCGAAGCTGATACCTCCATTCCAGAGCACGGCTGCAAGTGGCACGTTTCCAACCGAGCACACGAAGGAGAGCACCGCCACTAATGGGCCCACGAGAGGTCCCCAGACACGAGCGAGCACTGGGTGGCCGGCAAGAAAGAAAGTATTCCAAAAATTCGCGGGAACGAACGCAGCCAGCAGGCCTGAGATGACGAGGCCGAGAGCGATATCCGGCGCAAGCGAGTACCAGTCCATCCAGTAGTAATGGCTGGTGGCGGTCAGACCTCGGCGGGACGTGATCTTTTGCCAGAAAGTGCCCTCATGCAAGCTCATGTCCATGGCCGCGTGGCCTTCCATGCGGCCGGTACGCCCCTGGTCTGCATGGCCGCGCGCGGCTTCCACAAGCGCAGGAGAGACAGTCGCCCGCAGGAGAACGACAAGAAGCACGATCATGACAGGGCCGCCGACGAACTCGGCCGCCATGAATTGCCAGCCGAGCATCACGGCGAGCAGCACGCTGAGTTCGACTACCAGGTTGGTCGAGGCGAACTGGAATGCGATGGCCGCAATAAAATCCGCACCTTTGCGGAAGAGAGTTCGGGCGAGCGCGGTTGCCGCATACGAGCACGAGGACGAGGCCGCGCCCATAAGAGAGGCCTTCACGATGGTTTTGCCGGAGGAGTCCGGCAGCAACCTGCTCATCTGCGCCTTCGACACAACAGCCTCAACGATTGAGGAGAGCAGAAAGCCGAGACACAGCGCCCAAAGGATCTCCCAGGCCATGACTCCCGTCATCCGCGCAGCTTGGAATAAGTGGTCAGCCATACCTAAATATAGAGTGTTAGGCAAATGAATCGATGCAGGAGGAGCTCAAATGCCGGAGATGAAATCCCACACGGAGTACCTGACCCTGAAGACGGAACAACGTTACGAGATGGTCCACTTGACACCCGAGGTAGAGGCAATCGTGCGGCGTAGCGGCGTCGTTGACGGCTTGTGTTTCGTTTCCCCCATGCACATTACGGCAGCTATCTATGTGAACGACAACGAAGATGGCCTGATCGAGGACATCGGCACCTGGCTTGAGAAGCTGGCGCCGGCCTGGCCCGGGTACAAGCACCACCGCACCGGCGAAGATAACGCCGACGCCCACTTGAAAGCGCTGCTGCTGCACCATGAGACGACCCTTCCGGTGACCAACGGGAGACTGGACCTGGGGACGTGGCAGCGAATTTTCTATGCGGAATTTGATGGGCAGCGGCCCAAGCGCATTATTGTGAAGGTGCTCGGGGTTACAACGTGAGAGGGCGTCCGGCCGAAGCGGCTGCAAAGCGTTAGCATAGGAATTCGGGCGTGCAGCGATCCGTCTTCGCGAGCGGGACGAATCGCAAGCGCCGGTCTGCGCGTCATACCCTAAGGAAGTTTCAATGGCCAGTTCCCCTATCATCGAACATCCCCCCGCTTGGTCTGAATCCGCCCAGCGCGACTCTGTGCTGGATATCTTTCGCCGCTGGGGATACCTGCAGGCGACGCTCGATCCGCTGGGACAGTACCTCCCGCCAGAGCCATTCCCGGTTCCCATACCGGAGGGCGACCTGGCACAGGAAGCAAGGGGGTACTACTGCGGCACCATAGGTGTCGAGTTCATGCACATCGCGAGCCAGGGCCAGCGGCAGTGGCTGCAGCAGCAGATGGAGCAGACTGCACCGCCTGTTGATCAGAAGCGAATCTTCGCCGGGCTGGTCCGGGCGGAGATTTTTGAGCAGGTGATCCAGTCTCGCTACCTGGGAACGAAGCGCTTCTCGCTGGAAGGTCTCACGGTGCTCATACCCTTCCTTGAGCAGCTGCTGGAAACGGGCGCGCAGCTTGGAATCCGGACCTCTGTTCTGGCGATGAGCCATCGCGGGCGGCTGAATGTAATGACTAACACGATCGGGCGCTCACCCGCTGAAATTTTCGCGCGCTTCGAGGATGTGAACCCGCGAAGCACGCTGGGCGGCGGCGATGTGAAATACCACATGGGCGCTACGGGCGAGTACCGAACTTCTAGCGGGGAAACCATCGCGCTGCACCTGGTTTCAAATCCCAGCCATCTCGAAGCAGTCGATCCGGTTGCACTGGGGCGCTCCCGCGCGAAGCAGGTGCGGGCAGCTTTGGAGACTGGGCAGGATGGCCGCGACCTCGTGCTGCCGATCGTGATGCACGGCGACGCCGCATTCGCCGGACAGGGCATCCTGGCGGAGACGCTGGTACTCGGCGGCTTGCCCGGATACGACGCCGGCGGCACAATCCAGGTGATCGTCAACAATCTGCTCGGATTTACCGCGAGACCTGAGGAGTCTAACTCCTCCCGCTTCGCAACGGATATCGCCAAGCGCCTGCCGGTCCCGATCTTCCACGTGAATGCGGAGGATCCGGATGCTGTGATCCGGGTTGCGAAGCTTGCAGCCGAGTACCGGCACCGCTTCCATTGTGACGTTATCGTCGACCTGATCGGGTACCGAAGGCATGGACATAGCGAGGTGGACGATCCTACCGTCACCCAGCCACGACGGTACGCGATGATTAAGGAGCACCCTCCGCTCTATGAGATCTACGCGAAACAAATCGGTGTGGACCCCGCGGACGAAGTAACTCGGTACCACCAGAAGTTCCTGGAGGAACAGAAGGCAGCGGCGAGCTCGCGTACCAAGCCGAAGCTGGCGAAATTGCCGGAGTACTGGGGCAACTATCACGGCGGATCGCTGCGGCCCGAGGACGAAGTCGCAACTGGTTTGCCGCGAGAGCGGGTAGCCGAGTTGGTCCGGTTGACGACGCAGTACCCTGAGGGCTTCCACATCCACCCGAAGGTTAAAAAGTTATTCGAGCAGCGGCTGGAAATGGCCGAAGGCAAGCGTGCGTTCGACTATGGCATGGCTGAGCTGGCGGCATTTGCCTCGCTGGTGAGCGAAGGCATGCCGGTGCGCCTGAGCGGGCAGGACTCGGAGCGCGGTACATTCAACCAGCGCCATTCCGTACTGATCGACACCGAGACAGAAACGAAATACGTGCCGCTCGCGCATGTGGCGCCGCAACAGGGGACGTTTGAGGTCTATAACTCAATGCTCAGCGAGGCGGCGGTGCTCGGGTTCGAGTATGGCTACTCTCGTGACTACCCGGAGGCGCTGGTGCTGTGGGAAGCCCAGTTTGGCGACTTCGCGAACGGAGCGCAAATCATCATCGACCAATTCGTTGCGGCGGGAGAGGCAAAGTGGGGACTGCTCTCCGGAGTGGTGATGTTGCTGCCCCACGGCTACGAGGGCCAGGGCCCGGAGCACTCAAGCGCGCGCATCGAGCGATATCTACACCTCTCGGCCAAAGAGAACATGCAGGTATGCCAGCCTTCGACCGCAGCCCAGTACTTTCACCTGTTGCGGCGACAGGCGCTTCGGCCGTGGCGTAAACCGCTGATCGTCTTCACGCCGAAGAGCATGCTGCGACATCCCGACGCTTCTTCCTCTCTCGAGGACTTCAGTGCTTCGCAATTTATGAATGTCGTGCCGGACAATAGGGTGCAGGCGCCTCGCCGGCTGCTGGTGTGCTCGGGCAAGATCGGGCACAATCTGCGGGTGGAGCGGGAGAAACGCAACGATCATTCCGTGGGCATCATCTTTCTCGAGCAGCTCTATCCATGGCCGGAGAAAGAGATGCAGGCCGCGCTGGATCAGCACCCCGAAGCAACGGAGATCGTGTGGGTGCAGGAAGAGCCCGGAAATATGGGCGCGTTGTTCCACGTAATGCCGCACCTGCGCCGCATGGCAGGTGACCGGGCGGTGCTCAGCGTGAAGCGCAGCTCAAGCTCAAGCCCGGCAACCGGATCTGCGAAGGCCCATGAGTTGGAAGAGAAGGCATTGGTCGATCTCGCGCTGGGAACCGAGCGAAGCGAACAGTAGCTGAACAGAACGCTCGCTCAGTTTCGACCGGCTTTTCGTATTCGAATCGAGACAAGAAGAAGCCCAGACAGCAACAGCTGTCTGGGCTTCTCTCGCTTTGGAAGGCCCGAACTGCTATGCGGAGAGACGACGACGAAGCATCCCTGCTGCGCCCAGAACACCGGTGCCAAGCAGCATAAGGCTGTTGGGCTCAGGGGTGGGCAGGATGGTGCCGAGATTTCCGTTCAGGTCACCAGGAGCTCCGTTGACCTCGCCGTAAAGAAGGTTGAAGTTGTAGATTCCGGTCGTCGCCACGGTGAAGCTTGAAGGGATGTCCACAGTCGGCGCACCGGAGCTGATGACTTGGATTCCATCCAAGTAAAGGTACATACCGTCATCGTGGTTGATGGTGTAGGTGACTCCTGCAGTCAGGAAAGTCTGACCGGTGAACTGGAACATATCGTTGTTGATTGAATCGCCACCAAGCGCAGGGTTCGCCAGCGTTGCAACGTCACCGCCCGACTGTAGGAAGCCCAGCAGAGTGTAAGTGGGATCTGTAACCAGGTTGTTAGAAGTACCGCTCTGGAAATTGAACATATTGCCGGAGCCGGTGAGAGTAAACGTGGTCGAATTGGTAAACGAAGCGGGTGGCGCCGACGCGGGCAAGTTGTTGGGGTAAAACGTTGCACCTTCCCATACCGTGCCGTTGATTATTCCGGCGTGAGCGACAGGCGCGAGAGAGAGAATGGCCGCGCAGGACAGGAGCGACAAAATGCGGTTCGAGAGTTTCATGGGCCTACCTTGTCTTTATGTTCTGTGTTGGGCCTGTGACGCCCACACTGTCCATGTAGCATTTGCGCTGCCAGTTTTCAGCTTGAAGGTTTACCTTCCATGTCGTTGATAAATAAGGAAAAACTACCGCTATCGCTTGGGCAAACTAATGATCTTACGCAAGTGCGTTGCAACGTTGTGCACATTTCGAGGATAGGAAAGTTCCATTCCGGGCAACGCGCCGGGGAGTTGTGGAAAACTCCCGAGGCTTGAATGAACGAAATGAACGCGCGTCAGAAACCCTTGCACTTCAAATTGCGCGACGCAATCTACGGGAGTCGGGGCGGCGTGGGATTCGCAATCTCGCGCGCGTATACCTGGTAAGTGATCCGGGGAGGTTCGCCGCTCTGATGGAGCGCCCAGACCTGTTGCCGGATTCGTTCATCAGCAGCTGTGATTCGCTCGCGAGAACGCAAATAGTCCAGCCAGGAGTCCATGATGAAGGTCTCGTTCAGGTGCGTAGGGTCGGTCGCATCACGATAGATGCCCCAGCGGAGGGCTCCGCCCCGCAGGCGCACCCGGCTGAGTTTATGGATGGCTCGCGTGAACTCGGCATAATTCTCCACGGGCACCCGATATTCGATGGAGATTCGTACGGGCCCTGCGAGCTCAGGGTCACTCGACTCGGCCTCATCCTCCAGCACGGGTACCAGTTCTGGCGGCTGACGCTTCGATTGGTGTGGGGTAGTGTCCGGGATGCCACCTTTAAGAACACAGAAGCGACGCACGAGCGGATAACTCAGGGCAAAGCCCGCCGAAGAACTTAACAGCGCAATCGGCGTGCTGGTGTGTTCGGCAATAACTCCCCAGAGGACCGAGCCGAGTGCCATACCACCTTGGAAAGTCATAAGGTAGGTTCCAAGCGCACGAGCTTGGACCCACGCCGGCACGCTGACCTGAACCGATGTGTTCAGCGTAGCCATGGTGCTGGTCCAGCAGAATCCGGAGACCATGAGCGTTGGAATCACAATGGCCGGTCGGTGCACCAGGGCAAGCACCGCCAGCGTAAAAACGTCATACGCGGTGGAGATGCCGATAATTTGATCTGCAGAGAGCCGCTGTCTTACCCGCGCGAGGGTAAATGCCGCGATAACAGCGCCCGTACCGAGTGAGCCATTCAGGATGCCGTATCCCAGCGCGCCCTGGTGCATGTCATTGCGAGCCACAATTGCCAACAGCGACCAGATGGCCGAGACGAAGAATGTAAATGTAAACGC
>Ga0068855_100011013_pt1 | contig 10917 bp, 7 predicted proteins | sample KBSCornC52_FD_66592 | JGI IMG/M metagenome (GOLD analysis project Ga0068855, IMG submission 66592) | Corn rhizosphere microbial communities from Kellogg Biological Station, Michigan, USA - KBS Corn C5-2 | ecosystem: Host-associated > Plants > Roots > Rhizosphere > Soil ... | reverse complement strand
TTCCACGTCTGCCCATTTTAGAGAATTGGCGGCTGTTGGGCGTTGTACCCTGGCCGGCAGATCGGCTACATCCACCTCCGTATCGTGAAAAACATAAAGCTGTTCGATCAGATTCTCCATTTCCCGGATGTTACCTGGAAAAGGATAAGCTAACAAGGCCGCCTTGGCCGTCTTGTTGAGCGACAGTACTTTCTCCCTTTTAAGTTCCAGGCGCTTGCCTTTAAGGAAATGATCGATCAGATCCGACCGTTCTTCCGGCGGAATGCTGGCCAGATCCGGCAGGAACAGCTCGACGATATTTAAACGGTAATACAGATCCCACCTGAACTTACCTTCATGGCAGGCTGCAGGCAGATCCTTATTCGTCGCGGCAATAATTCTAACATTGGTTTTTATCGGCTCATTCAATCCCAGGGGTAAGACCTCCTGTTCCTGAAGCACGCGCAGGAGGCTTTGCTGCATATAGGGCGAGATATCGCCGATCTCATCCAGAAAAAGGGTGCCCCCCTTGGCGGCCTCGAACAGCCCTTTGGTATCTTTTTCAGCCCCGGTAAAAGCGCCTTTTTTATAGCCGAAAAGCCGCGCTTCCAGTAAGTGGTCGTTGAAAGCGGAACAATTGACCGGCAAAAAACCAAACTCCGCCCTGGAAGACCGATCGTGAATGTGTTTGGCCAGTTGCTCCTTACCGGTACCGCTGCCGCCAATGATCAGCGTAGTGACCTTATCGGTCTGGGCGATCCTGTCGGCCTGATGGTAAACCTGTTGTATCGCCGGCGTCAGTAAATGGCCGGACTTGGCGGTACCGGTTTTCTTAATGCGTTCTTCGCGGAGCATCGCAGTGATCGGTGTCGTTGAAAAAGCGACGTCAATGACCAGCAATTCCGGTTTTTTGCTTTTGGACCTGATGGCTGGCCTTGTCTGCAACAGCCGGGTGTGCAGGTTCAGGGTCGTGTGGCAGATATACCAGGCAACCTGCATCGCCGAGGTACCCGGCGAATAAAAAATATCGATCTCGTCATCCCGGAACTCCAGCAGTAATGCTTCGACCTTTGTTTTGATCTGCATAATGTCGATCACATCATCTACGGCCATATACCTAGCCTCTATTTTATCCTGATGTTCAGGGTAAAGACTTTTGAGCTTGGTGACCAGGTGTTCCACCAAAGGATCATCGTCTGTGGCCTGCGATAGGATCAAATGCCGTTCATGGGCGAAGAAATTCTTATAAAAATTCGCCGTGGGCCCATCTTCATTTACACGCCCGTCTTTAAAATCGTTTTGTTTAGCGAGCCATGAGACTAATATTTTCATATCAATTTTTGATATCTAAATTCAATAATTGATAGCAATATAGGCAAAAATATGGCTATTGGAACATTATATGACTTTGGCAAGATATTCGCAAGTCCCTTATCAAAATTATTTAAACTATGGAAAACCCAAAATTTCAGGTGTTCAAGGGCACCAATCAGCAGTATTACTACCATTTAAAAGCAAGAAATGGTGAGAAGATCCTCAGCGGCGAGGGTTACACGACCAAACAAGCGTGTCTTAACGGCATCCATTCGGTAAAGGTGAATGCCCCTTATGACAGCCGGTATGACCGCAGGGATCAGGTTTACAATTATACCTTCAACCTGAAGGCCGCCAATGGCGAGATCATCGGCAGAAGTGAAAGCTACACTTCGGCCGCCGGACGGAATAATGGTATCGATGCGGTCAAACGCGACGCACCCGGCGCGCCGGTGGAAGACCTGGCCTAAGCGCGGCCGGTAAAAAGAAAGGAGGTATTTGAAGATGGCGAAGAAATCCGTTTACCGTGATGCAGGCTCAGGTCAGTTCGTAAAGAAGACCTATGCTGATAAGCATCCCAAAACAACTGTGAAAGAGACCGTAATAAAGTCCAAGTAACACGTAGCCCGGAGAGCGGTAGCTTTCCGGGCTTTATGGTAGCCTTGCGGATAAATCAAACGCCGTAGGTAAGTTTAATTCCTTATTTTTACACGATACGAACCATTTGGGCGGTCCGGAAAACCTGAACCGGTGCTCAACCTCATCCTTAGCCATATGTCATCAGCTGTCCAGTTATTTTTTGACGAACTTGCTGCGATCCACCGGGAAGATCTCCGGGTCGAGCTCAAATATCCCGGCCTGCGCAGTCTTTTAGAATCGTTATGCCGGGATCTGACGGAGCAGGAAGGCGCGCAGTTCACCGGGCTGTTTGCCAGGCTGCACTACTTATGCAAAAAAACGGGACTCTCCAATAGAAAAGCCTATCAAATCCATTCCCTGCGGGTCAACGCCAACAAGGTCCTACATGAAGGGTTTCGCCCTGACGAAGATGACTATGGGTATGACGTTAAAGCCCTGGCCGATACCATCGCGCACTTTTACCAAGCCGCCGTGCCGGCCGAGCTGCAAAAGCTGTTGCCGGAAAAAGGGCGACCGCAAAGCAAAAGCCGTAGCCGTCAGGCCCGACAAAAACGTACCCGCATCGTCGTGGATCACGTCAGCGCTGACTATATTTACGGAGTTGAGGACGCCTATCCTACAGAGGACCTGATCAGGATCCGATATAACGTTTCGGGTGTGAACGATCAGTTCAACGCTACGGTAAGCAGGTTATGGTCCGGCGCACTGATCAATATCCTTAATTTCACCATCGAATCAAACGGCGATTATCTGCCGGACTATATCGTCCTCGAACCGGACCACCTGATCGATATCAGCGCGGTAGCCGAATGTCACAAGGAATACGGCGATCATCCGTTGAACTTCCTATACAGTAAACTCAACCCGATGCCGAACACGCATTATCTTATTCTGGGTAATATTGCCAATACCATCTTAGATGAGCTGATCAATGAACGTGCTGATCAGCCGGTTCAGCTGAAGCAAGTACTCCGAAAGGCTTTCCGCGAGTCGCCGTTCAATATCAGCAGTTGTGAATATCTTCCGGCTGATTTTACGAAGACCTGTGAAGAGCATTTTGACGCGATCCGGAATTTGGTGCAAACGGGCTTTGTCAAGGAACAGATCGACCGTGACCGCGCGATCCTGGAACCGTCCTTTATCTGCGAATCACTCGGCATCCAAGGCCGTTTGGATCTGATGCTGGATGATCATAGCCGCATCGTCGAGCTGAAGTCCGGGAAGGCCGAAACGTTCCGGGCGGCATTTGATCACAAAGAGAACCATTATATCCAGGTGTTGCTTTACTATGCCGTTCTTGAATTTAATATTGGTTACCTCAAGGACAGGCGCGCTTATTTGCTTTATTCAAAACATGGCGTGTTACATTCCAGCAGCAACCTGGAGTCACTGACCAAGAGTGCCGTAAACAAGCGGAACCTCATCGTCGCTAATGAGCGACTCGTAGCTTTCGGCACGAGTGAGGAGCGGATGGATCTTATCCGGCAGTTACAACATTCGACACTGATCACCAGGGTATTGCATGAAAACTTTTTAAACAGGTATGTCCTTCCGGAATTGACCACCTTTTATGCCCCCTTCGCAGCTGCCACGGGCATGATGCTGAAGTACTTCCAGGAGTTTCTGGGTTTTATCGCCAAGGAGCATTACCTGGCCAAATCAGGCGAGAATAGTTATGAGCGCCGGGGCCTGTCCAGCCTTTGGCTGGTTCCGCTGAAAGATAAACTTGAAGCCGGAGATATCTTCATTGATCTATCACTGAAACATCCGGTTGATCCGGCGGCGGAGGTTCAGCGCCTCGCCTTCGCTTTACCGGACATGGGCCCGGATTTTATGCCAAACTTCCGTAAAGGAGATATCGTGATACTTTACCAGCGCAATACCGATCAGGACAATGTGATGAGCCAGCAGGTATTCAAAGGTAGTTTGGAGGAGATCCGGCCTAACGAACTCATCGTCCGCCTCCGCTACCGCCAGCGCAATGTTTCCGTTCTGCCGCAGGCGAGCAAATATGCCCTGGAACATGACCACATGGATGTCTCCTATCAGGGGATGTATCGTGGCTTGTATGGTTTGTTGAAAATCGGTGCGCAACGCCAGCAGTTGTTATTGGGTGACAGAATGCCCGAAACGGACGCCAGCCGGGAGTTGGTTTGCCAAGATCTCCCGGAAGACTTACGGCGCATCATGCTTAAAGCGAAACGGGCCAAAGATTACTTTATTTTGGTGGGGCCGCCAGGCACAGGTAAAACCTCTAAAGCATTGAAGGCGATGATCGAGGAATTCCATGCGGACCCGAATTGTCAGCTTTTGCTGCTGGCCTATACCAACCGTGCGGTGGACGAGATCTGCGAAACCTTGGAAAACGCTGGTAATGGAACGCTGGACTACGTCAGGATCGGCAGTGAACTTTCCAGCGATCAACGATTCCACCACCGCCTGCTGGACAACCTGCTGGCTGATTGCCAGAATAGGGAGGCCGTGCGCGCCCGCATTGATAGCCACCGCATATTTGCCGGCACCATCACCTCGCTTTCAGGTAAGATGGAATTATTCAAATTGAAGTCCTTTGACGTGGCCATTATCGATGAAGCGGCACAGATCCTGGAGCCGCATCTTTTCCCCTTATTGTCCGCAGTTGATACGGCAGGCAGGCCTGCGATCGGTAAACTGATCATGATCGGTGATCACCGGCAGCTGCCAGCTATTGTCCTGCAGTCAGCAGAAAGCTGCCAGGTACAAGACGAAGCGCTCAGAAAGCGGGGTTTCCTGGACAAACGCGTATCGTTGTTTGAACGTCTTTACCTTCGTCATCACGAGGAAACGGCGTCTCCGTTTTGGGATATGCTGGTCAGCCAGGGTAGGATGCATCCCGAGCTCGCCCATTTCCCGAATATTGCTTTTTATCGTAACCTCCTGGAATCGCTCGGCCTGCCTCATCAGACAGGCAACCTGCCGTATGTGGCTTACGATCAATCCAGCCTGTTACAGACCGTATTGGCCACTAAGCGGCTGTTATTTATTCCTTCAAAAGCCGATCATCGGCAGCGGAATTTAAAAAGCAATCTCCATGAGGCCGTAATTGTCCGGGATATCCTGCAGACGATCGTGCAGCTTTGCCTAAGCAATGATATGCGCTTGGTCACGGGTGACCGGACGAATGATAACGAGCTTAGTGTGGGTATCATCGTACCATACCGGAATCAGATCGCATTGATCAGAAAAGAGCTGGCCTTGCTTGGCATCCCTGAATTGGACTATATCACGATCGATACGGTAGAACGGTACCAGGGCTCGCAAAGGGACTTGATAATTTATTCTTCTTGCGTTAATCGCCAAAGCCAGCTAAAGCAATTATCCAATGTGATTGTAGAACATGGACAGCCTATTGACCGCAAGCTGAATGTGGCCATTACCAGGGCAAGAAAACAATTGATCATCATCGGCGAACCGAATATTTTAGCCAATGATTTAATATATAACAGGCTGATCAGTCATATCAAATCAACAAACGGCTATGAAGAAGAAGCATTTAAATATGCTGGTTAGTTTGCTCGGCAACGTTTTCGTTTGATATTCATGGTTTATAAAAACAAGCCGAGGTAAATGTTACTTATTGTTATTTTGTTCAAACCATTGTGATCGATTGGCTCGCGCAGTAATTGCGAATGATAAAAGGTTCACATAACAACTCTTTCACTTTCTGTTTTGAATTTCATCTACCAAAAGGTTCTTAGAGATAGATTTTGTGCATAGCAATCCTGAAATAGAACGGTTTAGCAGATAATCAACAAAAGATAACTGAACATTAATCTTTAATCCCGATATCTGCCGAACTGTAAAAACAAAGGCAGGAAGTAATCCTGCCTTTATATCAGACTGTCATTTTACGCTTTCGCGACTGCTGCTTTTTTTCAGGCAAGCCCTCCTTTTGTTGCCGGGTTTGTTTTTGGGTGGTGCTGGTTTTTTGGGCTGGCTGTAGTAATTCTTCCCGTTTGATGCGCTTCATTTTATCATCATACAGGTCGATGGTTTTGAACTGCGGGCTGGCGGAAACGAAATACTTGGTTTCTTCTTTGCCTTGGCTTACGGTGATCTGCTGGGCATTGCCTTTCTGTATAGATTTTAAAAGACTTTCTTTACTTTCGGCGTTATCCATTTCCTTAATGCCTTTGCCGGAAAGCACCTTTTCCAGGTCGAAACCATAATTTTCATTAAACCGCTTGATCTCTTTACTACCGTTTTGAGTTAGGTTATCCGGGTCAAGCTGCAACCAGGCCTGGTATTTTTCACCTTCTTTATTGAATAGTTGTTTATGTACGGCACGTCCTTCCATAAGATTGAAGGCTTCCTTGGCGGTGATACCGTTGCCTTTGTTGATGTAAAAGGTTTGGTTGACTTCCTGCGTTTTGCCTTTATTGAGCGTGGCATCGTACTTATTAAAGAAATACATGCCTTCGCTTTCACCGGCTTTGAAATGCAACTGGTAATCTACTGGTTTCTGGTTGAATTCATGCCGTGCGTTCAGCGCGAATTCCGGTGTTTGCCTGCTGATCTGTTGCTCTAATTCTTTGTTGACCTTTTCGCCGAAGCCAAGGTTCAGCAGGCTCTTTTTCAGAAATTCTAAATTTTGCGTGTTCATAATATTTGTTTTTAAATGTTCGATTTGTTTGCGGGTTTCCCATACGTCGATGGGGATCAGACTGATGTGATCTTCATGCGGCATTTTAGCTGCCCGGCCATCAAGTAAAGTGATCGCATCGCCTGCCGGTACATTGATATGGAAGGATTGCATTTTCCAATGGTCTGTCCCTGCACCGATACTGCCGGAATACCCGATAAAGCTGAGACGGTTATGTTCATCACGGACCAGATGCAGGTTAAATCCCACATGGCCGATATGGGCCGACAATTCAACTGTCCCTTCTTCGGTAAAAATGGCCTGGCGAAGGGCGTCCACGACACCGGGATCGCGGAAACCTGTTCCGGATAGTTCCGACTTTAACTCATAAAAATTTATTGCCTTATCCATAGCGCTGTTTATTAATAGTGATGTTAATTGACCTTATGGCCATTTTTCTGTACCCGGCGTGGCGCTTTCATGATGATCTCCGGCTGCTTGTTTTGCGCTTGCTGGTGTGCCCGCTGGTTCAATTGATCTGCGGTCACCGGTTTCATTTTCGCATCAAATAGTTTGAGGGTGCGGTTTGCCGGATCAGCCTGCACGTAGATATTCTGAAACTGTCCGTTCTGTTTCCAGTGTGTGGAAACTTGTTGCCCATTCTCCAGATAGCGGATCAGCTCTTCCTTGTTTCGTGTGATATTTGGCATCGCTGTTAAAACGGTATCGATTTCAAAGGCATGATCAGACGCATAATGTTGTACGCCATTTTTTCCTAATCCAACCCATCTCGTGCTATCATGCCCCATGGCGTCAGTGTAATGCTGTTTAAGCGCCCTGCCTTCCAGCAAGCTAAGCGCCTGGTTGGCTTTAAGGCCGGGCCAGTCATTCAGTTCAAACTGATAAAACCGGTCCGCCTGCCCTTTTTCGAATAAGGTGCTGTTCAGAATTTTTAACTGGAAGTCGCCATAAACGTCTTTTTCAAAATGCAGGTCAAGATTAAATCGTTTTTCTGCATTCAACTGGCAATCCAGCGGCAGGCAGACTTGCTGGTGATCCGGGTCTAAGTGTTGTTCCAGCTTGCCCGCAACGGAGGTAAGCCCGCGTTCGCGCAATTGCTGTTTCAGGACTTCCATATTGACTGTCCTTTGTGTGGTCAGTTGCGCCAGATAAGCCGGGCCGTCGATCAGGCGGTCCTTCAGCCGCATAAATATCCGTTGAAACAGGTTTGGATACAGCTGCTTTTCCAGGCGGTTGACATGATTATGCAGTAAGGTCATAAACGGTTTTTCGTCTGGCCTGGCCGTTTGGCGCAGCCGGTGATCTGCCTGGCGGAGATGTTCCAATTGAAGGATCATCATCGTGCGTTCATCTGTGGTACCCGCCTTCAGAAGTGGTTGCAATTCATTCTTTTTGTCGTCCCAACTTTTGAAGGCCAGCAGGACTCTGTTTACTGGTTTCATAAGTTTAGTATTTATTGATTTTCAAGAGCACCGGATACTCGTCTTTCAGCTTTACTTTGATTTTATGTACTTTCTTGCTGAGAAGTCCTTTGGCAGCATTAATACCTCCGGCAGCAGCCTGCGCACCCAGACTTGCATCCAAACTCATCAACTGCATGCTTTGTACGGCATTATCCGCTCCTGTTCCGGCCGCTCCGCCAAGATCTGCTTCGGGGGCCGGGATGCCGGGCATACCGTCGAGGCTGAACACGGTCAAGTTGACCGGTATGATCTGTTTATCCAGCCGGATATTTTCGATGGTGAGCAGCAAACGTTGGTTAGTTACCTGGCAGGCTCCGTAAATCAGTTGCCCCTTTGGCAAAAATTCGCCGCGTAACCTGATGGAATCGGTTAGTTTAAGTCGAACCGTTCCACCGTTCAGCACTTTTTGTCGTCCGTCGATCATGGCCGGTATCGCTTTAAAGGCCGTATCATGTCCTTTCTTAACAGGGGGCTTGCTCACGGAACCCGGATTTTGGATCGCTTGTATTTTCGTCAGCATCGCGTTTAATTGTTCCATTTCAGGATCTTTCCCCGGCGAGGAGTTCATCGCTTTCATCATTCTGTTCAGCTTTTTTACTGAACGATCATCATAGGCGCTCTCATCGGTGGTAGTGGGTTGGCTGATCTGCCGGTTGATCGCGGCCAGTTTGGCACTGATGCGGTCGGATTGTACGTCCGCAGTGTTTTGTTGCAGGCCGGCTATTTCCGCTTTATCATGATGGATAGTACTACTGTCGATCCGTGAAGGGTCAAATCCCATTTGCTGCATAAATGCGCTGCCCGCCCCTTCACTTTTCTTGGAACTGTCTTTAGCGGCACTCTGGTAGATATCCATTTTATTATTGGCTTCCTGTTGTTTGAATTGGGCCGATGGTAAGGTCATATTGATGCCTTTCTGCTGGGCCAGTTTATTTTGATCGGGCTTTCCGCTTCCGCCGCCAAGTGCCCAAAATGCCATAGTTAAAAATGGAAGTACCAGCAAGGGAACCACCAGGTAGAACTTTCTTTTTTTCCTGAATTCAGGGTTTAGCGGCGCGTGGCCGCTGGTTTCATTGATCGTTTCCATACGTTTATTTTTGATGATTTAATGAATCTGTTTGTTTTAGATCGCTTGGTTTTGGAGGGCCATCGGAACTTTGGCCGATGTGCACCGGCAATGCTGAATTCCGAATGCGCGGCATTTGAGCAAGGCGGCTGGTGATCAGTACACTGCTTACCAGCGCCATCAGCGCCAGCCCGTAAAAGAACCAGAACCACCGAAACTGCACCTGTTTTGTATAGCGACTTGCTCGTTGGTTCAATCGCTGGGAGGTATTACGCTGCCATTTGATGATGCGCCCCGCTATCATTCCCGCTATCTTATCGTTAGCGGCATGATTATTCGCTTGCCTTCGTTTTGAGAACCACATATTACTTATTGATAATGGTTGTGTCCCGGTTAGCCAGCACTTCCCAATGCTGGATCAAAAAGCCATGCGGATTATTATCAGATTGTTCCTCCAGGTCCCTGACCTCACCCTGGGTCACCAGTTTTCGGTAGACTGTCCCGCTGGAACGCACCAGTTTCTCTGTGGCATAGCAGGTAAATGTGTAAGGCCATTGATTTCCATTCAATTTTGTACTGTCAACCCGGATCTCCTGGGAAATATTAGCAGAGATCAGGTTGTTATAATAACCCGCTTCCCGCAAATTATCATATTCCCGTTTTGCCGATTCGTCAGCCAGATATAAGGCTTTGTTCACATTGGCTTGTATGGCTTTATCATCCGGACTCAGATTAAAAAAGTACTGGTGGAACGTGCGGATATGATCTCGTAGTTCTACCGGCAGGTTGAGCTTACGGTCCGAAGCGGAAGCCTCCAGCAGTTTGCCGTTATATAGAATGTGTACGCGGTTCTGCGCCCTGTTAACCACTTCGGTAGTTTTGTAAATGCAGAAGCACATGGTCAGTACATTGCCGATGATTAATAACAGGCTGAACAGTTTGATATGCTTAAATGCGGTTTCGATATTTTTCAGGTGACTAAACATGATCTTTAAGTTTTAATGACTAATTATGATTTGGAGGAAAGCTTTTGGGCCTGATGTTGGTCTTTGCTGGCTGATGTGCCGTTATAGCCTGACATGAAATCGCGAGGTGCATTGACTAGATTCGCGCCGCCCTGTTCAACCCTGTTCCCGATCATTCCGCCGGTTTGCACGGCCGTATTACTGGTGCTGACTACCATCGTATTGACCTTTTGCAGCAAGCCATGACCGCCACCCGCATTAACGATATAATTGGCCACACTGGGTACGGTGAAATAGCCGATGATGCCGATCAGTAAAAAAATGAGGTACGCCGTATCGGTGGAACTGAAAAAGGTATCTCCGGAGTTTTGTACCTGGCTGATGTCGATCTGCAGCATGTTTTCTTGCACCTTACCGATGATCGCTCCAAATAGGTTAGCCACCGGAAGCCACAGAAAAACATTGATATATTTCGCGAGCCAGGAGGTCAGCACATGCTGAAATCCGTCAAAAACGGATAGGCCAAGCACAAGCGGCCCGAGGATGGCCAGCACGATCAGGTAAAACGTTCGGATCGTGTTGATACAAAGCGCTGCCGCTTCATAGCAGACTTGCAGGATCTCGGACATCCATTCTTTAATCGTGTTCCTGAAATTATATGAGGTCTTTGCCATCTCGAATTTAATGTCATTGCCAATGCTGTTGATAATACCAGAATTGCCGTCCCCCGCTTCATCTTTTGGATGGGTGTATTTGTACCATCGGTCTTCATCGCCGTTGCCGCTTTGACCAACGTATGCCTGCCATGCATCGGTCTTTTCTACGGCAGCTTCTTTAGCCGCCAATAGC
>Ga0068855_100011012_pt1 | contig 10917 bp, 10 predicted proteins | sample KBSCornC52_FD_66592 | JGI IMG/M metagenome (GOLD analysis project Ga0068855, IMG submission 66592) | Corn rhizosphere microbial communities from Kellogg Biological Station, Michigan, USA - KBS Corn C5-2 | ecosystem: Host-associated > Plants > Roots > Rhizosphere > Soil ... | reverse complement strand
ATGCGCGGCAATGGCCTATGTGGCGCAGTCGCGGAGCCACTTCGATTACTCCATTCCTACGAGAACACTGTTCCTCTTCACGAACGGGCGGCCCATGGTGCGAGCGTTGCGGATTCGCCGTGTCGCTCAAGTCCTTAGCGGCAGGTGCATCCAAGCGGCGTGGCGAGGCAGCCGGTAGCTTGCGCGGCGCGCCAGGTCGGCCACTCGGTGTTGATCGCTGGGGCTTGTCGGGCGGACTTCTCTAAGCGGATCTGCTTGCGCCGCGCAAAGGGCTCGGCGGTAACGGAAGACGCTGCGCGGCGCGATCGGCCGCGCCCACTCGTGTCGAGGACACGAGCTCCATTGTCCCTTGACGACCGCAGCAACCTTGTCTAAAGTCAACGCATCATGCGAACAGATGATCGCACAATGCGAACGGGACTCCAGGCAGTCGATCGGGCTGTTGCCATCCTCGGCTGCTTCGACGCCGATAGATCGGACCTCTCGGTGGCGGAGATCGCGTCGCGACTCGGGCTCAACAGGTCGACGACGTGGCGGTACCTGAATTCGCTGAGCCAGAATGGGATGTTGACCGCCCTGGACAACACAGGTCGTTATGCACTCGGCCCAGGTGCCCTCCAATTGGGCAACGCTTACACCAGTCGCTGGCGGGCCCTCTCTGATGTGGCGACGAGCTACCTCACGCAGTTGCGAGACCTGACGGGGGAAACCGCCGCATTGCACGTACGTCACGCCTGGTCGCGGGTAGTAGTCACGCAGGTGGAGTCGCGGCAAGAATTGCATCGGACGTACCGAGATATCGGCCAGCCGATTCCAATGCACCTCGGAGCGCCCTCCCTGGCGATACTTGCTTTCCTCACCAAGCAGGAACAGCGAAGCTATTACGCCACACAGCATGCCGATATTCCGGGCGACGTCGAACGCGCCCTGGATGGACTGGCGGAGATCAAACGCCAGGGATACGCGGTGTCCAAAAGGGCGAGAACATCGGATATCGCGTCCGTTGCGGCACCCATACTCGATGCCGCCGGGGCCGCGATTGCTGCCATCAACGTCACAGGTCCCGCTGACAGATTCACTGACTCCTCGATACGGGAGTTCGCCTCACAAGTCCGTGAGGCCGCAAACAGCATCACGCAGCATCTCAAAACTAGAAGGCAACCGAACCAAGGACGCCAAGCGGGGGACTACACGCGGGGCGATACGCCGATCGTTGAACAGTCCATCGAACCGTGAGACAAGGGATACTGAAGTGAACAGAGCCATCAAGCAAGTAGCCACTGCCTGTGCGGTTCTCACGCTCGGAATGACCGCCGGGTGTGGAGGCTCGTCGTCTCAGACGGGCTCGCCAGAGCGGTCTCAACCGTCCACGGCGAACTCCTCGTCCGGTGCGCCAAGTGCCGGCGCGTCCCTCATGGACCTCGTCCCCCCAGAAATCAGAGACAAGGGAACCGTCGAGGGCGGCTCCAACTTTGCCGGAAAGCCTATCGACTTCTACAACGATAAGCACCAGCCCGACGGGGCCATGATGGACCTCCTTGCCGAGGCAGCGAAACGTTTGGGCTTGCAGATCCACTGGACGGAAATCACCTATTCCGGCCTGATCCCGGCGCTGCAGTCCGGGCGGATCGTACTCGCGGGAGCACAGATTAGTCGCACGCCGGAAAACAGCGATGTCGTCAACAACTTCGCCTTCTATCAGGCGTCGTCCAGCCTCTTGGTCCAGAAAGGCACCGACTATACGAGTGCCCAAGACGTTTGTGGCACCACGGTCGGTGTTACCGCAAGTTCCACGCTCGACCAGAATACGGCCAAGCAGATTAATGAGGATTGCACGAAAGCCGGAAAGCGAGCCGTCGATATACGGACCTTTAACGGCCCCACGGCGGGCGTCACGGCGGTTCGGTCCGGGCAGATCGACTCCTATCTTGAGAGCACGACGCTCATCGTGACCCAGGTACAGGAGCAGCCCAGTTTGGGCGTGACACTTAAGGCGCAGTTCGCTAAGCGTTTGACAGGAACGGTCTTCGCCAAGTCGCAACTCGACCTAACTAAGGCGTTCCAGGCGGCCATGAACCAGATGGTCGACGACGGCACATACGGAAAGATCCTCGATAAGTGGCAGCTCGCCGATATCGCCGTGCCCAAGGTGTTAATCAACGAGGAGATTGATGCGGCTAGCTGACTCCGCGAAACCAACGGCGGGCGCGTCGAGTCAACCAGCTCCGGAGGCACATGTAATGACGGTGTCGGAAGGTAATCGACGCGTGGGCCGCGTTGACGATGGCGCGGCAATACCGGAGACGGTCGCGGTCAAGAAGCATCCTGGATGGTGGGTCGCCGCCGCATTGGTCGTCGCCTGCCTGGTTCTCGTCGGCCTGTCGCTTGCGAGAAACCCCCGCGTGTCGTGGGGCACAGTCGGCCACTACCTGTTTGATCCCTACATCCTCGAGGGTCTGAGACGCACTGCGGTGCTGGCCATTCTCGCCACCGTCCTCGCCGTGATCATCGGGTTGGTGTTTGGCTTCGTGCGTCTTAGCCGCAATCCCGTCCTGCGTGCGGTGGGTGCGGCGTACGTCTGGGTGTTCCGGTCGGTGCCCACGCTGATCCAGGTCCTCTTCTGGGGCAACATGGCGCTCTTCGTCCCGACGATCAGTCTTACTGTGCCGGGGAGCGACTCGCGGTTGTTCTCCGTCCCGATGAATGACGTGCTCACTCCTTGGCTGGCTTCGGTGGCTGCTCTCGCCGTGGCCAACGGGGCGTACTTCGCCGAGATCGTGCGCGCGGGCGTCCTGTCGGTTAACGAGAACTACCACCTGGCGGCGTCGGCCCTCGGCCTGAACTGGGTGCAGAGACAGCGAAAGATTGTCATCCCAATCAGCCTCAGGGTCATGTTGCCGCCGGGCGGAAACCAATTCATCACGATTCTCAAAGAAACCACGCTGGTCTCGGTCATCGGTGGGGCGGAGATCCTTAACCACGCCCAAACCATCTACGGCAATAACTTCCGCGTGGTCGAGCTGTTGATGGTGGCCGCGATCTGGTTCCTGGCTGTGACCAGCATCGCTTACTTGCTCCAGTCGTGGCTCGAGCGCCGCGTTGGACGGGGGCAGACCGCTGTCCGCACTGCGCCGCGCTGGCGGGACTGGCGAGCGGCCCTTGGCCGGGGAGTGACCGACCCCCCTGAGGAGGGCTCGTGAGCAGTTGTCGCATCGTCAACGTGCGCAAGCACTTCGGCAGTTTGACCGTGCTCAAGGGCGTTCACCTGGACGTCGCGTCGGGCGAGCTGGTGTGTCTGCTCGGCCCGTCGGGTGGTGGGAAGAGCACATTGCTGCGATGCATCAACGGCCTAACGATGCCCGATGCGGGCTACGTCACAGTGGGCGGCGAGATCATCGGCCGGAAGGTTGCCAAGGGGCGACTGCACGATCTGAAGGATCATGTCGTTAGCCGACAGCGGCGGCGAATAGGCATGGTGTTCCAGAGCTTCAATCTCTTCCCCCATCTCACCGCTATCGAGAACTTGATGCTGACACCCGTGACCCTGAAACTCGGGGACACCGAGTTGCTCCGCGCGCGGGCGGAGCAACTTCTCGACAGGGTCGGCCTTTCCGATCGTCCGGACTTCTATCCCAACGAACTCTCGGGCGGTCAGCAGCAACGAATCGCGATCGCTCGCGCTCTCATGATGGAGCCGACGCTCATGCTCTTCGATGAGCCGACCTCCGCACTGGACCCGCACCTGACAGGGGAAGTCCTTGAGACCATGCGGGACCTGGCAAAGGGCGGCATGACGATGATCGTGGTAACGCACGAGCTCTCTTTTGCACGGGAGGTCGCCGACCGCGTCGTCCTGATGTCGGATGGCCGCATTGTGGAGGATGCCCGCCCCGACGAGTTCTTCACCAACCCGAGGTCGCCGCAGGCGCGGCAATTTTTGAGGCGTGAGGTCACCAGCGCGTGAGCGATCTCAAAGCCAGTAGAGCAGACGTCGACGTGAGGAACGGAGCTTCACTTGTTCATTGGTAGGTACGACATCGACGGGCACGTCCGGTATGCGGCGGTCGACGCGGCCGCCGGCACCCTGCAGCCGATCAGCGATCCCTTCCTCGGTGACCCAACGGATGAGGGCGGGCCGGTGGCGCTCGCAGACGCGGTGCTACTCGCACCGTGCTCGCCCAAGACGATCGTGGCGGCGGCCGTGAACTACATGTCCCACGCCATCAAGCGGAGCCCAACCGACAAACCGGAGCTGTTCTTCAAGCCTGCGTCCTCGGTGATCGGCCCCGGTCAGCCGGTGCTGCTTCCCGCGGACGCCGGACGGGTGGAGGCCGAGGGAGAACTCGTTGCGGTGATCGGCCGGACCACTCGCAACGTCAGCGCGCGGGAGGCACCCGAGCACGTGCTCGGCTACACCTGCGGCGTAGACGTCTCTGCGCGTGAATGGCAGCGCTCCGATCGGCAATTCTGGAGGGCGAAGGGCTGCGACACATTCAGCCCAATCGGGCCGCTGATCGCCACCGAACCAGACCTCCGGCAAATGACGCTGGTAACCAAGATCAACGGAGTGACTCGACAGGAGACAAGCGTCTCGGAGCTCCTCTTCGATGTGGCCGAGTTGATCTCATTTGCGTCCCGACACTTGACCCTGCAACCCGGCGACATTGTCTTCACTGGGACGCCCGGAACGACCCCGCAGATAGTGCCGGGCGATGTGATCGACGTGACCATCTCCGGCGTCGGCTCTTTGGTGAACCCTGTGTCGGAGGCCGGTCCGCCAACTGCGGGCGGCTCTGCCGTACAAGAGAAGGAAGACGCATAACATGACGATCGAAGAGCGTCTCGCCGCGCTCGGCCTCGAGCTACCCCCGCGTCGCCGGCCGACGATTGCCAACATCGCCAAGACGATGCAGCTGGGGTCGGTGCTGTACATCTCCGGACACGGTCCGTGGAACGCACAGGGACTGATGTACCGCGGCCACCTCGGCTCCGAGATCACCGTATCGGAGGGCTACGACGCGGCCAGGCTCTCCATACTCGGTTGCCTCTCCTCCGCGAAGGTGGCCCTCGGCACGCTCGAGCGCATCCAGCAGGTCGTGAAGATGACCGCCTTCATCTCCTCGTCGCCGGGCTTCAACGAGCAGCCGCTCGTCGCCAATGGGGCCTCCGACCTGTTGGTCCGCCTCTTCGATGACAGGGGAGTACACGGCAGATCCGCGATCGGAGTCGCGGAATTGCCACTCAACATGCCGGTGGAGATCGAACTGATAGTCCAGATTGCAGACGCCACGAGCGGGGGGGAAGGTGCTCCGGAATGATCCAAGGAGATCTGGTCCGCACCCGAGATCTGGCCGCCGCCGCGGGCCTGGACGCGCTGCTCGCGTTCAGTCCGCGCAACGTGGGCCATCTTACCGGCTTCGCTCCCGCCAACCCGAACACCACGGGCGTTTTTTGGGCCCTCCTGCCCGTCGATCCCGCGCTGCCCTCCGTCCTCACCGTCGGGGAGTTCGACCTGGTGTGGGCTCGCAAGCTGGCCAAGGTGGACCAGGTGCGCGCCACCCGCCTCTGGATCGAGATCGTTGACCTGAGCGATTTCGAAAACGGGACGCTCGCGCAAGTCGACAAGCCTGTCCAGTACGACTTGGACGCCGTGGTGGCGGCACTCGAGGAGGTCCTTCGCGCGTCGTCACTGAGCTCGTCGCGGATCGGAGTAGATCGGTCCAGCGCGCCGTACTCGCTGGTGCGGGCGCTCGAGGAGAAACTCACCGATGCCAAGCTTGTCGACGCCGGCCGTGTCTATACCGCGGCGGCGCAGGTGAAGACAGCCGCCCAGATTGACGCGCTTAGGCGCGCCACTGCGCTCACCGAGCTGGGGATCCAGGGCGCCCTGCTGGACAAAGATCCACGGGGCCGGACGGTGTCCCAGCTGCGGGCCGACTTCACGCAGGCTGTGCTCTCGCGCGTGCAGCAGGACCGCGAGTGCGACGGCTATGAGCAGTGCCGGGTCTACCTCAGCGTCGGTGGCGATATAGGGCCTAACCTTGGCCGGCACGGCCGCGCGGTCGCTGAGGGGGACGTGATCTGGATTGACGCCGGCTGCCTGGTCGACGGCCTGGCAGCCGACATCGGCCGGACCTTCACCGTTGGTCCGGCACCGGCGACCGTCCGGCGGATAGCCGACGCATTGGAGGCGGGCTCAGCCGCCGGCTTCGAGCTTCTGTTGCCCGGAGCCCGGTTCGCCGACGTCTACCGCGAGACACAGGACACCATCCGCGCGACCGGGCTCCCTACCTATACCCGCGGCCATTTCGGCCACGGAGTGGGCATCGGCATTGGCGAGCGGGCACCCTACATCTCGGCCCACAGCGACGACGTCTTCACCCCAGGGATGACGCTCGCCTACGAACGGCCCTACTACGTCCGCGGGCTGGGTGGATTCCAGTACGAAGAGAACTTTGCGGTAACAGAGTCGGGGATAGACGTGTTCACGACGCTTCCGCGGAATCTGGTGGAGCTTTGATCCTGACGGCATCCCCTACGAACAATAGCGATAAGAAAGGCAGACATGTACGCCGTGCAAGATATTCAGGCCCGTGTGCACGAAATCCCCGTCACCATCCCGCTTCTCGATAAGCCAATCGAGCGGCGTCGCTTCGTCAGCTGCCAGATCCTGACAGACGACGGCGTGGAGGGCTTCGGCCTCACCGGTCAATTCCTTCCGTTCTCCATCCGAGAGGCGCTGATCAAGCACTTCCTTCCGCTGCTCAAGGGCGTAGACATCCGCGATACAGAAGCGGTCCACGCCAAGGTCTGGAAGGGATTGAATCCGCGAAGCCAGACCGGAGTCATCTCGCACGCTCTGTCCGCTCTCGACATCGCTATGTGGGATGCCTGCGGTAAGACGTCGGGGCGGACGATCGCCCAAATGCTGGGCGGCTTCTCCGACCAGGCCCCTACCTACGTCACCTTCGGCTTTCCTGACTACACCCTGGAAGAGCTTGTCGCGGCGGCGCGCCTGCAGGTCGACTTAGGAGTCGAGCGCCTGAAGATGGTCGTTGGTGTCCACAGCAAGGGATGGGCAGAGGACGCCCGCCGGGTTCACGCGGTGCGAGAGGCGATCGGCGTTGACCGCGAGCTCGCGATCGACGCCAACTACATGTTCTCTCCCCTCGAGGCCTTCCTCCTCTGTCGCGAAATCGCTGACGCGAACATCACTTGGTTCGAAGAGCCTCTTCACACCAACGACCCCAGGGCGCTCGCCGATCTTCGGTCCCGCGTTTCCATCCCGCTGTCAGCCGGTCAGATGGACGGTCACCGGTGGCGCTTCCGCGAGTTCATTGACGCCGGGTCGGTAGATATCCTCCAGCCCAACGTCTGCTATTCGGGCGGATTCACGGAATCCCGCAAGGTCGGGCACCTTGCCCAGGCATTCAACCTCCCCATCGCGAACGGCGGCGGCTGGCCGCACTTCAACATGCACTTGATCGCCGGTCTGATGAACGGATGGCGTGTCGAGTTCCACCTCGGCATGCAGCAGGTAGGCGAGCGAATCTTCCCCGACGCACCAAAGCCCAAGGACAACACGATCGCCATCCCGGAGGCCCCGGGCCTGGGCATGACCGTTGATACCGACTTCCTGGACTCCAGCGCGATCGAGGCATAACGATGGCCGACGTTAGTGATGTCGTCGTCGTCGGAGGGGGCATCGTGGGACTGGCCACGGCGTGGCAGCTCTCGCGTCGCTGCCCGGACCTGCGGCTCGAGTTAGTCGAGGCCGAGGACGTGCTAGGCGCTCACCAGACGAGCCACAACTCCGGTGTCGTTCACGCTGGCGTCTACTACGCGCCTGGCTCTCTCAAGGCCACCCTGTGTCAGCGCGGGAAGAAGCTCCTGGAGGAGTACTGCATCCAACGGGAGATTCCGTTAACGCGGAACGGCAAGCTCGTCGTCGCAACTCGCGACGGCGAGCTGCCCGCCCTCTCAAACCTTTACGATCGGGCAACGGCGAACGGCGTTCCAGGCCTCCGGCGCCTCGCGCCCGAAGAGATGCGCCGTGTCGAGCCGATGGTGCGGGGAGTCGCAGCTATCCATTCACCTACGACTGGCGTTGTCGACTTTCAACGGGTGGCGCAGAGCCTGGCACGTGAGTTGACGGACGCCGGAGTCACGGTGCGAACGGCATGGCCCGTGGGCCGGATTAGCCAAAGCCGCACGGGCGTCGAGCTTTCGGGACCGAGTGGAGCGATACTACCCGCCAGGTCGGTGATCGCCTGTGCGGGACTGCAGGCCGACCGGGTAGCCGGGCGCGCACGCGCTGGAGTCCGTATCGTGCCGTTTCGCGGCGGGTGGTTTGTCCTCGACAAGGGAATAGCGGCCGGCATAAACGGCAGCATCTACCCGGTCCCTGACCCGAGACTCCCCTTCCTTGGGGTCCACATGACCCGCAGAATCGATGACCAGGTCTGGGCGGGACCCAACGCCTTTCTCGCGCTTAGTCGCTCAAACTACAAGCGCTGGCAAATCCGGCCGAGAGACGCGTGCTCGGCCCTGTTCTATCCGGGGCTGTGGGCGTTCGGCACCAAGCACCTGTCCGCAGCATGGACCGAGCTCAAGCACGACATCTCCGCAACGGCCTACGCGAAAGAACTGGCGAGATACGTTCCGGAGGTCCGCTCGGAGCACCTCCAGCGCGGTCCGCTGGGAATCAGGGCGCAGGCCATGAGCCGACGCGGCGAGTTGCTCGACGACTTCACCGTCCGGCGCGACGCGCGGGTCCTGCACGTCCTAAACGCCCCTTCTCCCGCCGCCACGTCCGCCCTCGCGATCGGTGAGCAGCTCGCGAAGGAGGTCGAGGAGGTCGTCGGCTGCAATACGGTGTAGCCCTGTGAGCCAACCCAGAGCCCTGAGCCAGCGACATCCCGTCATCTGCAGGGTTTCGACTGGTCGATTGGCCTCGGTGTTGCTTGGTTCCCCATCCCCGACCGATGGCGACGGCGTACGGCCGTAAAGGCGGTCGTCGCGAGCGTGTCGAGCAGCTTGCGCGCGGCCAATCGCAAAACCCTCTGCCTTACTCTCTCAGCGGCCCATGTCAGGATCCGTCGCGGCGCGCCCGGCGCAAGGGCGGGCTCTACGATCCGGCCCGCCAGCCGACAGCGCCGTCGCCGTCCCGATCAGCCCGACTGCGTTGCTGATCGCCTCGCCGCTACCACTGATCGGCGTCGGCGCGGTCCCAGACCAGCTCCACCCGCGTGGACACCGAACTCGTCCGCGACTGCTTCAAAGCGATGTTCCACCACCCGGAAACGCGGTCTCGATTAGACCTGCACGTTCCCGCGGCACGTCCAGCGTTACCGAGCCGACGATCACCTGGCGGCCCTCTCACCGCGACCGATCTGCTTGTCGGCGGACGGCATGTCATTACTCGACGCGCCGGCTTTCACCAATCTGCCGCGAGTCGGCTCATCTCCAACTGGCGCCATAGCTGCTACTACCGAGGCACACCCAGCGATGGGCAAGTACCGGCACCTATCGTGGTCTTCGAACGGGCTGAACTCGGCGTGAAGTCGTTGTGGCCAGTCCTCGTTGGCCAAGCAAGTAGCCGAGATGCGGACGTCGGAGAACTGTCACTAAGACCCCCCGAGTCGGCACGTGCCAGGCCGGCGCTGTGATTCCCAGTCGGCAGACGGTGGGGAACCACAGCGCGTTCCGGCCCTAGCTTGCGTGAGCGAGTTGGGGTCGGTCAGCCTGTTCGTTCGGTTCTCCTGTAAGGGACCCGAGGCTCCACGCCGCATTGTCCGCGCGGGCGATGCGGGCGCCAACGTAGGTGCCGGCGATGAGGCCACCGATCCCCGCGATGACGAATGCGGCCTTGGTGCTGCCGAGCACTCCAGCAGCCAGTGCCACGGCGATGATGACCGCGAGCACCCAGGTGGGAACGGCGGCGGCGCGGCGAAGGCCGATGAACATGAGGACCAGACCGGCGTCGAAGCACAGCTCGAGCGGGGTGATGACGGTGAAGACGCCGTGGGCGAGCCGATGCGCAAGGTCGTCCATCGCCGTTCGGTCGCTTCCCGGAGCGGCCATCTGAACGAGGACGAGCCGGGCCGCGACCAGCATCAGGTGACCGCAGATGCCGGCGAGAAACGCTACGGCGCCGACGGCGCCAACGGTGCGGCCACGACGGCGGAGCAGGTTGAGGGCTCCGATGAGTACCGGCACGAACAGTGCGGAGGAGATCAACAGCAGCACGGCTTGAGCAACGGACGTTGCGCGGCCCGCGGTCACGTCGGCAAGGCTGGCGGCGGGGTCGTCGTACGCCATCGAGGGTCCGATGAGGAACGCGGCGAGCAGCGCCGCCGGGGCCAACGCGCAGCTGATGGCGATCAGCAGTCTCCGGTGGGGGGTGTCGCTCGGGTCGAGAGTGCCAGTCATTCGGGGCCTCCAAGGTTGATTGCTTATGGCCGCCGAAGTTAGGCGCGGGATGACGCGGGCGCCTCGGTCAAGGGTCGCGGGTCGCTCGGCCGAAGGAATGAAAAGCTGTCCCCGACGTTCCGACTCAAGGACGAGGCGCGAGGCCCTCGCACCGGCTAGCGTTTCAGCGTGAGCAGCACCACGACGAGGGTCGATGCTCCCGTCCGGGCGTCGGGGAGCGGATCGGTCGGGCGTTTGTTGTCTGTTGTACGCCCGCTGGACGCGCTGCTGTTTGTGGCCGCGGCCGTGCTTTCGCAGTACGACGTCTGGGTCGTCGGCCAGGTGCCGGGACCGCGAGCGCTGATGGCACCGCTGCTGCTCGCAGCGACCGTGTCGTTCCTCTGGCGACGCAGCCGGCCGCTGCTCGTGGTGGCGCTGGCGATGGCTGCGGTCACGTTCCAGGCGGTCTACAGCGGCCGAGCGGCCGAGGACCCCGGTGGGTTCGCA